>Ga0326597_10012926_pt1 | contig 10994 bp, 7 predicted proteins | sample RVTome_12_FD_203789 | JGI IMG/M metagenome (GOLD analysis project Ga0326597, IMG submission 203789) | Soil microbial communities from uranium-contaminated site in the Upper Colorado River Basin, Wyoming, United States - RVT100D185 | ecosystem: Environmental > Terrestrial > Soil > Contaminated >... | reverse complement strand
TTGTAAGACATACCTCAGCGGCTAAAGCCGCTTGATTCTACGGCTGTTACGGCATGGCTGAAGCCATGCCCTGACGGGATACACGAAAAGTAAAACCGCTCTACGACAGAGGATAGCGCCCCTTCCGGGGCTAAGACAGAAAGACATCCTTAGGACAGTGAATGGTGAGTAGTTTTCACGTGAGCTGACGGAAGAACCCATGGCATGAAAAGCATGCCGTGGCTACCCGCTAACCCGGCAGAGCCGGAACCAAACAGGACGGATAGTTGTTCGTTGCGAGTTGTTAGTTGTCAGGTCACACGCCCGCGGTATCGCGACGACACCCAGACGGATTCCGGATTCCAGATTCCGGATTCCGGATTCCGAAAAGTTGGGCCGTTTCGGAAATAGCTCCCAAGGCCCGTGAACATTGGCTGAAACCGATATGGTCAAAGATTTTCTGCCAGCAGCGGCAAGAATTTAATTACCAAGGTACTAGAGCGTTTTCACAAATGGTGTACCCCGCCGCGTGAATGGAAGACGAACCTCAGAGGCTGAAGCCCCAGTTTGGTGCGGCTCGTGCGGCACGGCTGAAGCCGTGCCCTGACGGGGTACACAAAAAGTGAAAACGCCATAAAGACAGCGAATCGTGAGTGGCGAGAACAAGCCCACTGCATGAAAAGCGTGCCGCGGGTGCCATTGGGGGTGGACGCTCCTTCACAGTCGCGGCTCTGGTAGCGGCGGCGGCTCGGGGATTGCGGCGCCGTCCTTGCGCGGGTCGGAGGCGCCGGAGTTGACGCCGGTGGACTCGTCGCGCATGACGGCCTGGCCTCCGCCGACGGCCTCGGAGAAAAATCCGAGCGGCGTGATCTGATGCCCGCGCTGGGTGAGGTCCTCATAGATGCCGCGCGTGATGCGGCCTTCGATGTAGAGATCGCAGCCCGCAAAGGTGGGCTTGGTGAAGCGGGCGGCTTCCATCGCCTCCTGCAGATTCATGCCGTGATCCACGATGTTCGAGACGTACTGCGCGTGGGCCTGCGACTGGTTCCAGCCGCCCATGATTCCGAAGCCGATGCGCACGCTGCCGCGGGTCATCATGGCCGGAATGATGGTATGCAGCGGGCGCTTGCGCGGCTCGAGAGAGTTGGGGTGCGAAGGGTCCAGAGTGAAGAGGCTGCCGCGATTCTGGAGGATGAAGCCGGTTCCGCCGGCGACGATACCCGAGCCGAACTCGAAGTAGTTGCTCTGAATGAAGGAAACCATGTTTCCGTCGCGGTCGACGACGCTGAGATAGATGGTGTCGCCGCCGGGGAAGGGCGGCTCGCCGGGTCCCACCGAGCAGTTGGCCTTCTCCATGTCGATCAAGCCGGTGCGCTGCTTGGCGTATTCCTTCGAGAGGATTCCCTCGACGGGGACTGCGGCGAAGCGCTGGTCGGCGATGTAGCGAAGGATATCGGCGTAGGCGAGCTTCTTAGCCTCGATCATGGCGTGCAAGGTGTTGGGCTGGTTGTGGCCCCATTCTTGCAACGGAAAGTTTTCCATGATGTTGAGCATGGAGAGCGCGGCGATGCCCTGGCCCTGCGGGGGAATCTCGTAGACCGTCCAGCCGCGATACGTGGTCGAGATGGGCTCGACCCACTCGCTCGAAAACTCGGCCAGGTCCGCGAGCGCCATCGCGCCGCCGAGGTCGCGCGACTTCTTCACGATCCGTTCTGCAATCTCGCCTTCATAGAATGCCTTGCGGCCATCTTTGGCAATCTGGCGCATGCTCCAGGCGAGGTCGGGGTTCTTGAAAATGTCGCCGAAGCGCGGCGGCTGGCCGTTCGGCAGGAGCGCGCGCACGGCATCGGGATCGCCGCGCAGAGCGTCGGCGCTTCCGATCCATCGCCCGGCGGACCATTCGGTGACGGGAAAGCCTTCTTCGGCATAATGAATGGCCGGAGCGAGAACGTCGGCAAATTTCATGCGGCCGAAGCGCGTGAGGAGCTTGTCCCAGCCGTCCACGGCGCCCGGCACGGTGACGGAGTGGATTCCGACGACCGGCATCCGCCCTGCCACACCGTTTCCGCGCAGGAAATCAATCGTCAAAGCAGATGGAGCCCAGCCGCTGGCGTTCAGGCCGTAGACCTTCTTGGTCGCGGCGTCGTAGACGATTGCGAAGAGGTCGCCGCCCATTCCGTCGCTGTGGGGCGCGACCAAGCCCAGGACGGCGTTCGCGGCTACGGCGGCGTCCACGGCCGAGCCGCCGCGCGCCAGGATCGTCGCGCCTGCCTGCGCCGCGAGCGGGCTCTCGGCGGCGACAATCCCGTGCCTGGAGGTAACCACGGAGCGCCCTTGCGAGCGGCCTTCCTGTGCGATCAAGTCAGTGCTCAGCATAGTCATTCCCAAATAGAGACATGCGAGGGTCCCAATATGCCGCGGCCATCCATTCCGCGCGCATACATTCCACGCCTCGGCATTCCGCAGCGATGCATTCCGCACTCCGGCAGTTCGCCGATATCGTATCATGTGCTCCTCCGTGTTCATTCATCGGGTCTCCGGGCGGTCATCAGCAAGCCCCCCAGCTCCCGGAAGCGCCGGCGGTCGGCGGGGTCGGCGAGCCACGCGTAGTACTCCGCGTCGGCGTCCGGCGTGCGGTCGGGAATCATGCGAAAAGCATACCCCTCGAAGCCGCAGGATGCAAAGAGCTTTCCGTACTCCTCGGCGCTCCGCAGGTGGACGGGGACTTGCAGGCGCTCGATCCATCGCAGGGTATATTCGTTTTCCCGCGAAAGATGATTGAGAATCCAGACGGAGCCACCGGGCGAGAGGACGCGGAAGATTTCCCGGAGCGCAACCTCGGGCTTTTCGACGTAGTAAAAGGACTCGACGCTGAACGCGCGGCTGAAGAACCTTTCCTGCCAGGGAATGGATTCCGCGTCCGCCCAGACGTAGAGGATGTTTTCGCGCGAGGCCGAAGCGGCTCTCGCCTTCCGGATCATCTCATCGGAGACATCGAGGCCCACCACCAGGCCTTCGGGAACGAGGGAGGACAGCAGGCGGCTGGCCCAGCCTTCGCCGCATCCGATCTCGAGAATGCGGTCGCGGGGCTCGATCCCCATCAGCGAGATCGTGTCCTCCGCAAAGGAGCGATGGTGGGACTCCAGGGCGCTCGAGCGCCCGTCGTGCACCCATTGATTGAATTCCTGGCGGAGTTTCTCCGACATCCGGGTCCTCTCGTTTACTGGAAATGCCATCGCAATGGCGGCTCGCACGGCACGGCGTTCACCGCCTGAGCGTAAGGCCGCCGTCCACGGTAATCACCTGGCCCGTGATGTAATTGTCGGGCTCGAGCAGCAGGCGCACGACGCGCGCTACGTCTTCGGCCCGGCCATAGCGGGGGATCACGCCGTCGCGGAGGAAGCGCTCATACTTGCCGCTCGATACGCTGGCCGCCGCCATGCCCGCATCCGTGACACCGGGGGCGACAACGTTAACCGAGATATTGGCTTTTCCGCCGAACTCATGCGCCAGAACCCGCGCGGCGTGCGCGAGAGCAGCCTTGGGAGCAGAGTAGACGGCGCTCTGGGCGAACGGCACGACGGCCTGCATCGTGCTCACCAGAACGATGCTTCCCGGGGTCCCTTGCTCGGCCATCCGGCGAGCCGCGAGCCGGGCCAGATGGTATGGTCCCTGGAAGTTGACCTGCCACGAAAGTTCCATTCGCTCCATTTCGCGTTCCATTTCGCGCTCCATCTCGCGCTCCATTTCGCGCGTGACGGACTCGGCTACGCCTGGGGCAGCGCGGACCGGATCGCCTGTGAAGATCGCCACAGCGGCCAGAGGCCCCAGTGCGGTTGCCTGGCGGATGTATTGCTCCGGAACTCCGGGATGCGTCAAATCTCCTTCCACCAGCTCGATTCTAGCCCCTACCTGGGCTCCTACCTGGGCCCCGACCTGGGCTCCGAAGGGCGCAAGAGCGTTTCGCAAAGACTCGGCGCGCTGCCGGTTGGAACGAAACCCAAGGATGAGGGACGCTCCTTCCCGGGCGAGCAGGAAAGCCGTAGCCGCGCCAAGGCCGCCCGAGCCGCCGGCCAGGAGCACAGCTTTCCCGGCAAGCGTGTTTGACGGGAAATTGTACTGGATCGGAGTTTCTGGACCGCTCACTGTTGCTCCAGATGAAAATGCTATGGACTCAAGGCTCCTGCGGGAGAGAACTCGGGCCGGGCGCGGAGTCTCCGTGCCGCTGTTTCGCCTGCTCCAGCCGCATCCACGCAAACGCGGCGGCAATCAGGAACAGATAGGGCATCATGATTTCCGAATCGCCCAGGTTGAATTCAAACAGGCCGGCGACCATCAAGCCGATGCTCATGGCGATGGCGGCATGTCCGAGCGCGCGTCCCTCATTGCTTGGGCTGCTCGCAAGGGTCAGGCTTAAGCGAAAAACCTCAAATAGAACCCACAGCCAAAACAAGAGGCACGGGATGCCCCGCTCGGCCGCAAGCTGCAGATAGTTGCTGTGCAGATGGCCATACCATTCCGGGAGGGGCAGTTCCGGGGGTTTATAGCGGGAGAATTCCGCGGCAACCCGCTCGGGGCCGACCCCCAACAAGGGGTTCGCGGAAATCATCCGCAGGCCGGTCCAGAACATGACCACGCGCGCCTGATTCGAGGTATCCGTGCTGGTGTTTACGATGGAGAGGCCTCGCTGCTGCAACCAGGATGGAGAAAGAAAGTACAACAGCAGAGCCGCCGCCGGGAGCAGCCAAAGGCTGCGGGGCTTGAACCGGATGAGCAGGTAAGCCAGCCCCGCAAATGCGCCCAGCCAAATGCCGCGCGTGAAGGCGCCAAGGAGTGCGAGCGCTGCCAGCGCTGCCGCGAGCCATGCAGCCCACCGCATAGCGGGGAGAAGGTTCCCGAACAGGGCTACGGATACAGCGAGCAGGAGCACGATCATCAACTGGCCGCCAAACGTCAGCCAGTGACTCATGAAGCCGGTAATCTGGTGCACGATATAATTTTCGTAAAAGGGCAGCCCTCCGCCCGTGATGCGCCGGTAATCCTGGACAAACTGGACCAGGCCATAGAGCGCGGAAGCGGCGCCGGCCAGAACAACCGCCTGGGCTGTCTTCCGGATTTGCCCCTGGCGCTCATAGGCGTTGTACGCGACGACCAGCGCCAGAAACACGAAGAGTTTTCGCATTTGGGGGAGGCTCTCCCACACATCCGGAGAAAAGGCGAGAGACACGAGACTCCATCCCAGAAAGGCGAACAGGGCGAAGCCGAGGCGCGCTGGAAACCGGAGGGGCTTCCTCGAAAGCAAGAGCGTCAGCAGGCTTGCTCCCAGGAAAATCTGGGCTACGGCGATCGAGAAAAAAATGGTGCAGGTGGCCAGAGCAGCCAGGACGGCCGTGGCTGTCTCCAGCCTGCCATAAAGCCAGTCCGAATTCGGGATCTGCTCGGAAATCGTGGTGGACAACGGCAAGTCTTCCTTGCGCTATAGCATTTTCACATTTGACACGTTCTACGGAAAGAGCTCAACCGCCCCTGCGGGGCTTGGGTTTTCTTTTGCATTCGCACCCAGGACTTGCAACCTGATGGGCTACTATCAGGCGCCCGTGCGGGGCTGAAACCCAAAAGCGACACGCCATCCATAAAAACGATCTACCCTGCCTGGGCCTGCCTTGGGCCTGTTTTGGGCCTGCAGGGGGCCGCTGGGTCCGCTTGGGATTTCAGAAGATAAATCTAACGGATGCGATTTCCAGATGCAACTTCTGGATTCAAGCCGGATGTGCTATATTGCAGGAAGATATGGAAACCTTGGCGGAGTTTCAGAATCCTTCCGGCTTCACCTGAGCGTAGCCCAGAACGTCGGGCTGCCGTTCCCTAGTAATTTCATTTTCACCAGTTCTTTGATTGTGCGGCGGAAGTGATCTATTCATGCGCCAGGATGCCATTTTTTCCGGGTTCACCTGAGTCTGATGCTCATGGACATCGGTTCGCCGTGGCTGGGGCGTTCGCCGGCGACGCACGAAGTGGCTCGTTCGTTCCCATCGAAGGACTTTCAGCCGCAGTATGCCGCAAGCGGGCCTGCGGCGGGGATGATTTCCGGTGCACGGATATAATGTTCTGTCTCACCGTAAGCACGTCGTGTGCCGGGCAATTTGCAATCAGGGGAGAAATCGATGATGGACAATCTGTGGAAATTGGATGATGCAGGCACGAAATTGCTGGCGGCGGTGGATACGATCGCGAGCCGCGTGATCGCTCCGCTGGCGCCGGCGATTGACAAGGAAGGGCGCTTCCCGCAAGAAAACGTCGAGGCGCTGCGCCAGGCCGGGTTGCTGGGACTGGTAAGCTCCCAACAAGTGGGGGGGCATGGGCAGGGACTTCGGGCGGCCGTCGCAGTTGCCGAGCGCATTGCGCGCGAATGCCCGTCCACGGCGATGATCACCATCATGCACAACTGCGCCACGATGGTCATCGAAAACTTCGGCTCCGAGGCTCTGCGCCGTTCCATCGCGGGGGAAGGGAAGCTGGCAACGCTGGCGTTTTCCGAATCCGGCTCGCGCAGCCACTTTTGGGTGCCCGTCAGCACGGCTTCAGCAAGCCCCGACGGAGTGCGCCTGAACGCCGAGAAACAGTTGATTACCTCGGCGGGGAACTGCGATTGGTATGTCTGGTCGAGCAAGCCGGCGGCGGCTGAAGGACTCAGCAGCCTGTGGGCCGTGCCGGGCAACGCCTCCGGTCTCTCGATCGCAAAGCCTTACGAAGGACTTGGACTGCGCGGCAACAGCTCCGCGCCGATCATCGCCAAAGCCGTCTTGATCCCGGAGGAGAACCGGTTGGGAGAGGACGGGAAAGGCTTTGATGCGATGATGGGAGTGGTCCTGCCGTATTTCAATTTGCAGTCTTGCGCGGTTTCGCTCGGCATCATGGAGGGCGGGTTCGAGCGCGCCGTCCGGCACGTCACCAAGTCCCAATACATGTACGACGGCTCGCAGATTGCGGACATTCCACAGGTGCGCGGACACATCGCCAAGAGCCGGGTGAAAATCGACATGACGCGCGGGTTTCTGCTGGACGCCGTCGAGGCCATCGAGCAAAGCCGGGGTGACGCCATGTTGCGGGTGCTCGAAGCGAAGGTTGCCGGGGCGGAAACGGCGCTCGAGGTGCTGGATTTGCTGATGCGGGTGTGCGGCGGGGCTGCCTTCCGCAAAGATGTGGATATAGAGCGGTTCTTCCGAGACAGCCGCGCGGCGGTGGTGATGGCGCCGGTTACCGATGCTCTGTACGACTTCATCGGCAAGGCGGCTTGCGGCATGCCGCTGTTCTAGTTGACGACCGCGTCGCGCCGTTCTTCCGGGGGGAGGGGAGGGAGCGTTTCCGCCCCCTCCGGGTCGGCTGGCTCGAGGGCCAGCGCGATCACTTCATCCATGGTCCGGACGTAATGAAGGGCGAGCCCTTCGAGCTGGCCTCGCTTGAGCTCCTCTTCGACGTGAGGCGCGTTCTGGTGCGGCAGCAAGACTTCGGTGACACCGGCGCGCTTGGCTGCCAGCACCTTTTCCTTGATCCCGCCGATGGGCAGGACCAGGCCGCTCAGGGTGATTTCTCCGGTCATGGCAAGGTGCGGGCGCACGCGGCGGCCCGTGAGCAGGGACACCAGCGCGGTCGCCATCGTCACGCCGGCCGAGGGTCCGTCCTTCGGGATCGCGCCGGCGGGGACATGCATGTGAATCTCGTGGCTCTCGAAGTGATCCGGGCTCGCGCCCCAGCGGTCCGGGTGGGAGCGCACCCACGTCAGCGCCGCCTGCATGGATTCCTGCATCACCTGACCCAGATGCCCCGTCATGATGAGTCCGCGCTTGCCCGGCATCTGGTTGGCTTCGACAAAGAGCACGTCGCCGCCGGTGGGAGTCCAGGCGAGGCCGACGGCGACGCCCGGACGCGCGGTGCGCTCAGCCGTCTCGAGTTCGGGAAGCAGCTTGGGCGCTCCCAGGCACTCACGGACCACGGCCGGCGTCACGATGAGCTTCTCATTACGTCCCTCGGGGCGTCCCTCGGCAAGCCAGCGGGCCTGCTTGCGGCAGATGGCGGCGATTTCCCGCTCCAGGTTCCGCAGGCCGGCTTCGCGCGTGTAGTGCCGGATGACCTCGCGGAGAGCAGCATCGGAAAACTCGATGTTCTCTCCAAGAATGAGGCCGTGTTCCTCAGCCTGGCGCGGCAGCACGTGACGCAGCGCGATCTGGACCTTCTCCTCCTCGGTGTAGCCCGGAAGTTCGATGACTTCCATGCGGTCGTGCAGGGCGTCCGGGATCGGGTCGAGGACGTTGGCGGTCGTGATGAAGAGCACCTTCGACAGGTCGAACGGCACGTCGAGGTAATGGTCCCGGAACTGGAAATTCTGCTCGGGGTCGAGGGTTTCGAGCAAGGCGGCCGCCGGGTCGCCGCGGAAATCGCGGCCGATCTTGTCCACTTCGTCAAGCATGAAGACGGGGTTGTTGGTTCCGGCGCGGCGGATGCCCTGGATGATCTGGCCCGGCAAAGCCCCGATGTAAGTGCGCCGGTGGCCGCGAATCTCAGCCTCGTCATGCATGCCGCCGAGAGACAGACGGATGAACTTCCGGCCGAGGGCGCGCGCGATGGACTTGCCCAGCGAGGTCTTGCCGACGCCCGGAGGGCCCACGAAGCACAGGATCGGGCCTTTGAGACCCGGCCGAAGCTGCAATACGGACAGGTATTCGAGAATGCGCTCTTTTACCTTTTCGAGGTTGTAGTGGTCGGCCTCGAGGGTTTCGTGCGCTTTGGCGATGCTCACTTCGCTCTCGCTCGAAATGCTCCAGGGCAGCGTGATGAGCCAGTCGAGATAGGTCCGGGTGACGGTGTATTCGGCCGCCGCCGGGGACATCCGGGAAAGGCGCTGCAACTCCTTGAGAGCCGTCTTCTCGACCTCCTCGGGCATCTTCGCTTCGGCGATCTTCTTCTGCAGGTCTTCGCTCTCGCTGGCGTCCTCGCCCTCGCCCAGCTCTTTCTGGATGGCCTTCATCTGCTCGCGCAGGTAGAACTCGCGCTGCCCCTGGGCCAACTGGTCCTGCACCTGCGATTCAATCTTCGAGCGCAGCTCCATGAGCTGGCGCTCCTTGATGAGCAGCAGGTGGAGCAGGTCAAGGCGGCGGTTGACGTCGAGCGTCTCCAGCAGCTCCTGGCGCTGCTCGCGGGTGAAGAAGCCAAGCGAGCTGGCCACGAAATCGGCCAGGCGGCCGGGCTCCTCGATGGTCGAGACCATGGACTGCAACTCGTCCGACAGGCCCGGCGAGGCGGCGACAATCTGCTGGAACGTGATGATGACGTTGCTCTGCAGGGCCTCCATCTCGGGCGACGCTTCCGCCTTGGTTTCCGGCAGGGTGTCGAAGGCAGCCTTGAGAAACGGCGACGCCTGCGTATAGGAGCGGAAGCGGATGCGCGACAGCCCCTCCGCGAAAATGAACAGGCTCTCGTTCGGCATCCGAATGATCTTGTGGATGAGCGCCAGCGTCCCGATCTCATAGAGGTCTTCGGGGCGAGGCTCATCGGCGCGCGGATCGCGCTGGGCGGAGACGGCAATGATCTTCTCTTCGCCGAGCGACTGGATCAATTGAATGGAGCTCTCCCGGCCGATCGTCAGCGGCAGAACGGCGTGGGGAAACAACACAGTGTCGCGCAGCGGAAGAACGGGAGCTTCCTTAGGCATTACCAGACGAGTGATGTCAGTTCCCATATTCCCTCCTTTTCCAAGGCTGCGAACCTTGGGGGGGAGATACAAGCGACCCAATGCTCGGCACAACGTCTCACATCGATTGGATGCGGCGGAGGCGCAGAGAGTTTCCGGCGCGAAGGCGCTTTTGAAGGCGGTCTGACGTTTTTTCCCAGTGACTTACTGAGGACGGCAGAGTTAAGGCACGGTGGGGTAGCAGCCGAGGACACGCAGAAAATCGGTGGTTTCCGCTAGATTTTTCAACGCGTTACGGGCCGGGCCGGAGGAGGGGTTCCCTTGGAAGTCAAGATAGAACAAATATTCCCACGGGCGGCCGCGCAGAGGGCGGGATTCGATTTTGGTCAGGTTGACGTCGCGGAGCGCAAAGACGCTCAGGCAGCGGAACAGCGCACCGGGCAAGTTTTTGGCGGCAAAGACGATAGAAGTCTTGGTTCCCACCGGCCGGTTGCTGCGGGTAGTTCTGCCGAGTAGAAAGAAGCGGGTGTAGTTCTCCGGGTCGTCGGCGATGTCGGCGGCGAGAATGCGGCCTCCGTAAATCGTTGCGGCAGCTTTGCTTGCGATGGCGGCCGCGTCGGTGAGGCGCTGCTCGATGATCATGCGGACGCTGCCGGCAGTGTCATGGAAGGGAACCTCCTCCCACTTGCGGTGCTGCTCGAGAAAACGGCGGCACTGGCCGAGGGCCGGGGGCTGGGAGTAAACCCGGCGGACTTGGCGGAGCGAGACACCGGGCGGGGCGATCAGGTTATGGACAATGCGGACACGGGTTTCCGCGAGAATGTGAAAGCGATGCTTTAAGAGCAGGTCGTAGTTCTCATGGATGGAGCCAAATAGCGTGTTTTCAATGGGAACCGTGGCGTAGTCGAGTTTCCGGGCGGCGAGCGCGCGAAAGACGGCCGGGAAGTTGGGAAGCGGGACGAGCTCGACCGAGCGGGAGAGCATCTTGCCGGCGGCCACTTCGCCGAACGCTCCTCGCTCGCCTTGGAATCCCATTCGCAGACGCTTTGGCACGATTCGGTTCCTTCTGATCTTTCGGTTCTTTCGGTTCTCTCGGTTCCTTCGGTTCTCTCGGTTTATTCGGTTCTTTCGGTTGACAAAAACCGCGCGAAACCACTAGCGCATTATGCGGGGTTGGGGGTGGATTGGCAAGGAGGGGCTAAAAGCAGTGACGAGTGATGAGTGACGAGAGGAAATTAGGGAACAGGGAACAGGGAACAGGGAACAGGGAACAGGGAACAGGGAACAGGGAACAGGGAACAGGGAACAGGGAACAAAACAAGAGCAG
>Ga0326597_10012924_pt1 | contig 10995 bp, 11 predicted proteins | sample RVTome_12_FD_203789 | JGI IMG/M metagenome (GOLD analysis project Ga0326597, IMG submission 203789) | Soil microbial communities from uranium-contaminated site in the Upper Colorado River Basin, Wyoming, United States - RVT100D185 | ecosystem: Environmental > Terrestrial > Soil > Contaminated >... | reverse complement strand
GCCGTGCTGGTCGGTCGCTTCGCCATGCCGCGGCTGTTCGATCTGATCGTGCGGATGCGGGTCCATTACGTTCTGCTGGTCTCCGCCGTGGCGTTCGCCCTCGGGCTGGCCGGCCTCGCGGCGATCGCCGGGTCGGCGCTGATCATCGGGGCCTTCGCGGCGGGACTCATTCTGTCCGGCACCAATCAGTTCGACATCATCGAGCATGAAGTCGGCCCCGTCGCCTCGGTCTTCACCCCTATCTTCTTCGTCTCCGTAGGGGCGTCGGTCGATCCCCGGTTGCTCGATCCCACCAATCCGGCCGCGCGGGGAACCCTCTTGATTGCCGGCGCGCTCATCGTAGTGGCCGTGGTCGGCAAGTTCGCCGCCGGGTGGGCCGCGCCCTGGCTCAAGTTCCGTCGCCTGGTCGTCGGTGTGGGCATGGTTCCGCGGGGGGAGGTCGGCCTCATCTTCGCCGATATCGGCCGCCGCTCGGGAGTCCTGACCGACGAGGTCTTCAGCGCCGTCTTGCTCATGGTAATGGTGACCACGTTCATCGCTCCGCCCGCGCTCAAGGCCCTGCTCGGATCACCCTCGCCCACGCCGGAGCCGCCGGCGTGACCGTTGGGACCGGGGGCAAGGTGCGGCCCCTCGAGGCCGCCGTGGCGTGGCGGGCCGGGCAGGCCGGACCGGTGGTCTTCACCAATGGGGTGTTCGACCTGGTGCACCGGGGCCACGTCGAGCTGCTGGAGGCCGCTCGCCGGGAAGGAAGCGCACTGGTCGTCGGAATCAACACCGATGCCTCGACTCGCCAACTGGAGAAGGGCGCCGCCCGCCCGATCGCGAGCGAAACGTCCCGCGCGCGCGTGCTGGCGGCCTTCGCGGCGGTCGACTGCGTCGTCCTCTTCGAGGAAGCCACGCCGCTCCGACTCATTCAGGCGCTCGCCCCGGACGTGCTGGTCAAGGGCGCGGACTATCCCCGCGAGCGTATCGTAGGGGCCGACTGGGTCGAGGCTCGGGGCGGCCGCGTGGTCCGGGTGCCGATGGTGGCTGGCTGCTCAACCTCTGCGCTGCTGGAGCGTCTTCGTGCCGCGACCTGATAATCGTGCCAACCCCGATCTCCGGCCCCTCGTCCTGGAACGCCACGCCAACCCCTACGCCGAGGGTTCCTGCCTGATCCGGATGGGCGGTACCCTGGTTCACTGTACCGCCTCGGTGGAAACCGGCGTCCCCGGCTTCAAGAAAGGAACCGGCGAGGGATGGGTCACCGCGGAATACGCCATGCTTCCCCGCGCCACCGTCGAGCGCACCTCGCGGGAGCGGCAGGGCCCGGGTGGCCGGACCCAGGAGATCCAGCGCCTCATCGGGCGCTCCCTGCGGGCCGCGATGGCAACGATGGCGTTCGGGGAACGGACCATCCGGATTGACTGCGACGTGCTCCAGGCCGACGGCGGCACCCGGACCGCCAGCATCACCGGAGCCTGCGTGGCGCTGGCCGATGCCTGTGCCTGGCTCTCGGAGCGCACCGGCGTGCCCTCGCCGTTCGGTCAGTTGGTGGCGGCGGTGTCGGTTGGTGTGGTCGATGGAGAAGAGCGGCTGGACCTGGCCTACCTGGAGGACCGTGACGCCCAGGTGGACGCCAACGTCGTCATGCTGGCCCCCGCACAGTTCGTCGAGGTCCAGGGCACCGGCGAGCACGCCAGCTTCTCCCGGGGACAGTTGGACAGCCTCTTGAACCTCGCCGAGCAGGGCATCGCGCGGCTGTTCGAGGCCCAGCGGCGCGCGCTGGGCTGGTGAAGCTGTTCGCGGCCACCCGCAGCCCGGGAAAGCAAGACGAGATCCGGCGTGTCCTCCAGCGAGCCGGGCACGAGCTGCTCTTTCCCGATGACCTCGGCATTTTCGAGACCCCGGCCGAGCAAGGGCTCGAGCTGGCGGAGAGTTTCGAGGGCAACGCTCGGCGCAAGGCGGAGTACTTCGCCCGGCGGAGCGGCTTTCCTACCTTCGCCGATGACTCCGGTCTCGAGGTCCTCTCGCTGGGGGGAGAGCCGGGAGTGCGATCGCGCCGGTGGGCGGGGGCCGGCGGAACCGTGGAGCAGATCGACGCCGCGAACAATGCGGAGCTCCTCCGCTGGCTCCGGGGGGCGCCGGAACGGCGCCGCACCGCACGGTACCGCTGCGCGCTGGTGCTGCTCCGATATCCCGAGGCAGTGCCCGAGGTGTTCGATGGGGTCTGTGCCGGTCGCATCCTGGAAAGTCCGATAGGGACCGGCGGCTTCGGCTACGATCCGCTGTTCTGGAGTACCGAGCTGGGCAAGAGCTTCGGCCAGGCGACTGCCGAGGAGAAGGATGCCGTGAGCCATCGGGGTCGAGCGCTGCGGGCACTGGCCGACGCGTTGCGCGTGCCCGCCCCCTAAGCGACCAGGAGCGCCCATGCCCGCCCGCCGCCCGCGAACCGCCGCCCGTCTCGCCCCCCGCCAGAAGGTCTGGCTGCTCTGCGACGGGCTCTTCCTGATGGGGCCCAACTACCTCCGCTTCCTGCGCGCCGTGGACCAGACCGGGACCATTCGCGAGGCGGGGAAGGCGGTCGGGTGGAGCTACCGCACCTGCCTCAACCGCATCCGCCGCATGGAGCGCGCCCTCGACGCTCCCGTCCTGCTGACCGAGCGCGGCGGCAGCACCCACGGCGGCTCTCGGCTGAGCCCGGAGGCGCGCCGTCTGGTGGACGGGTTCGAGCAATGGCACCAGGCGGTCTCGGAATTCAGCCGGCAATCGTTCGCGCGCTCTCTGGGCCGATAGGCAGCGATTTGCCTATCGGCTGAAGCCGGCCTATGTTGGGGCGTTCCCGCCGGGATCCCCCCCACCAAGGCGCACATGACCCCGCGGCCCGCTGCCTTCTCCGTCTTGTCCGCCCTCTCCGCCCTCTCCGCCCTCTCCGTCCTCTCCGTCTTCTCCGTCCTCTCCGCCCAGGCTGCGGGCGACATGATTCTCGCTACGACGACGAGCACCCAGGACAGCGGACTGCTCGACTCCCTGCTGCCGCCGTTCCAGGCCGCGCGGGGCGTCCACGTCAAAGTCATCGCCGTGGGGACCGCCGCGGCGCTGGAGATGGCCCGCCGGGGCGACGCGGATGCGGTGTTGGTGCATTCGCCCGAGGACGAGCGTCAATACGTCGAGAGCGGCGACCTGGTGCGGGGCCGGCTCATCATGCACAACGATTTCCTCATCGTCGGCCCGGCCGGCGATCCCGCCGGCGTGGGGAGCGCCCCCGACGCCGTGGAGGCCGTGCGGCGCATCGCGCGAGCCGGCGCGTTCGTCGCCCGCGGCGACGGGTCGGGGACGGAGAAGAAGGAGCTTGCCCTCTGGAAGGCGGCCGGCATCGATCCCCGCACCATCGCGAAGCGGGAGGAGACGGGGCAGGGGATGGGCGCCACGCTCTTCGTAGCGGAGCAGCGCCAGGGCTACACCCTCGCCGATCGGGCCACCTACCTGGCACTCCGGGAGCGGCTCACCGTCGTGCCCCTTTTCGAGGGCGACCCGGTGCTGCTCAACGTCTACCACGCCTATCTGGTCAACCCGGCGAAGCACCCCGGCGTGCACCTGGAGGCGGCCCGGGCCTTTCTCGACTTCCTGGTGGCACCCGAGACCCAACGGCTGATCGGGGAGTTCGGCCGGGCGCGCCTAGGGCAGCCGTTATTCGTGGCGGATGCCGGGAAGGCGGAATCCGAGGTGGGGCGGGCGGTGGAGCGGTGAGTGATCTGGCGCGCGGGATGGCTGAGGCGGCCAGGCTGCTGCTCTCGGGGGATCGCGAGCTGTATGGCATCATCCTCCGGAGCCTGATGATCTCTGGTCTCGCGACCCTCCTGGCGATGGGAGTGGGGGTGCCGCTGGGCTACGGGCTGGCCCGCGGGCGGTTCCCCGGGCGCACCCTGGTGCTGGGAGCGGTGAACACCGGCATGGGGATGCCACCGGTGGTGGTGGGATTGGTCGTCTGGCTGCTGCTCACCCGGAGCGGCCCGCTCGGCAGCCTCGATCTGGTGTACACCAAGCAGGCGATGGTCGCGGCGCAATTGCTGATCGCCACGCCGCTCGTGGTCGGTTTCACCGCGGCATCCATCCAGGCGCTCCCCGTGCAACTGCCCGATCTTCTGCGCTCCCTCGGCGCCGGCCGGGCCCAGACGCTCTGGACCATCAGCCGGGAGGCCCGTCTCGGCCTGCTGGCGGCCGTCATGGCGGGGTTCGGCGCGATCATTTCCGAGGTTGGGGCGTCCATGACGGTGGGCGGAAACCTCCGGGGCAGCACCCGGGTTCTCACCACCGCTATTGTGACCGAAACCAGCCGGGGCAACCTGCCCCTGGCACTGGCGCTCGGTCTCATGCTCCTGGTGCTGTCCTTCGCCGTCAACCTCCTCCTTACGGTCTTGCAGCAGCGCCGGGTCGGCTGATGGACGTCGTCCTGAACGATGTGAGGTTCGGCCGCAACGGGCGGACCGTTCTCGATATCCCGGCGCTCAGCTTCGCCGGCGGTACGACGACCGCGGTCTTCGGACCGAACGGCGCCGGAAAGACCACCCTCCTCCGTCTCATCGCCGGTCTCGAGCAGCCCAAGACCGGCGAGGTGCGGGTCGGCGGCGTCGAGCCGGGGCGGAATCCGGCGGCCCGGCGACGAGTCGCCTTCGCCTTTCAGGAGGCGGTTTTCCTCGGCCGCAGCGTCCGCAGGAACCTCGACTTCGCGCTGAGATTGCACGGCATCGACCAGTCCGAGCGCCGGGCTCGCATCCACGACGTCGCCGACGAGTGCGGCATCGGACCGGTCCTGGAACGACCGGCCCGGCGGCTCTCGACCGGGGAGGCGCAGCGGGCGAACCTCGCCCGTGCCCTGGTGCTGCGGGCCCCGGTCACCCTGTTGGACGAGCCTCTGGCCGGGATCGACCGGGTCGCCCGGGCCCAGCTGCTCGAGGATCTCCCCCGCCTCCTCGCCACCTTTGCGGCGACGACCATTCTCGTCACCCATGATCGCGAGGAGGCCTTCCGGCTGGCGGACCACATGGTAATCCTGATCGACGGGGCCGTCCGGACCGCGGGACCGACCGGGGAGGTGTACCGGCGGCCGTCCGACCGGCAGACGGCGGCAATGTTGGGGTATACCCTGTTGCGGCTCGGCGACTCGTGGCTGGCCGTGCCCCCGGGTGCCCTGGGCTTGGGGGGCGGAGGTGGCTGCCCCGAGTTCACCCTTCTGGTCGAACGAGCCGTCGACATGGGCAGCCATTTTCACCTGCTCGGCACCATCGGAGGGGTGAAGGTCGACCTCCGGCTTGCAGCCGGGGCGCCGTTGCCGGCCCCCGGTGCAACTATTCGGGTCCACGCCCAATTCCATATCCATATGCGGTGAGCCGGCGGGCCGCTCCGGACCGACTGGGGCCGAACCAGCGGGCGACGAAGGGTGCTACCCGTAGGCACCGCGAACCCAACCGGAGCCGGTGCATGATGCGGCCCCGGTTGGCAGGAGGCCGTGCTTCGCCATCCGCGCTTGGGGCACCCGGCAAGGTGCGCCGGAATCCCAGGTGAGCGCAACCGTTCGCCTTGGGCGCCTCCCGCTCCACGGCCGACAATGCCGCGGGCTCCCTTGACCTGAGCCCCGGAGCCTTCTTGGTTCCGGAGACCGGCCATCACCGGCTCACGACCTCAATCATTCTTTGCCATGGATCTCGACTTCACTTTCTACCACAACACGCTCCGCACCTGGATAATCGCGGCGGGGGTCACCGCGGTCGCCTGGGCCGTCCTCGCGGCAGTCCGCTGGATTGTGATCGCGCAGATCACCCGGCTTTCGAAGAAGACCTCCAATCAAATGGACGATCTCCTCGCTAAGGTGCTGTCGGGCACCCGGCGCTGGTTCCTCTTCGGGCTCGCACTCTTTATCGGGAGCACGGGCCTCACCTTCCCACCCCGGGTGGACACCGGCCTCCGGACCGCGCTCGTCCTCTTGGGGCTGACCCAGGCCGGCATCTGGGCCAGCGTCGGCGCGAGCTTCCTGCTCGAGCATTACCAGAAGAAGCGACTCGAGGACGACCCGGGCGCGGCGACGATGGTCGGGGCGATGGGGTTCCTCGTGCGGGTGGTGCTGTGGGCGGCGGTGCTCCTGCTGGCGCTGGAAAACCTTGGCGTGGATATCACGGCTCTCGTCGCCGGCCTCGGCGTGGGCGGGGTGGCCGTGGCCCTGGCGGTCCAGAATATCCTGGGCGATCTCTTCGCGTCTCTGGCGATCGTGCTCGACAAGCCCTTCGTCCTGGGCGATTTCATCATCGTCGGCGACATGCTGGGCACGGTGGAGCATATCGGGCTCAAGACCACCCGGGTGCGGAGTCTCGGCGGGGAGCAGCTGATCTTTGCCAATGCCGACCTGCTCTCCAGCCGGGTCCGCAATTACAAGCGGATGTTTGAACGGCGGGTGGTCTTCACCCTCGGGGTCACGTACCAGACGCCACGGGACAAGCTGCGCCTTATTCCCGAGATCATCCGCGACGCGGTCGCCAGCCAGGAGAAGACCCGGTTCGATCGGAGCCACTTATCGGCCTACGGCGCGTACTCGATCGATTTCGAGACGGCGTGGTACGTCCTCGACGCCGACTACGGCGTGTACATGGACCTTCAGCAGGCCATCTACCTGCGGATCCACGAGCGGTTCGAGGAGCAGGCGATCGAGTTCGCGTACCCCACGCAGACCGTGTTTGTCGAGCGGGCCGGAGCCCCGCTAACACACCTTGGCGGCACGATCGCGACCATCTAAGTTGTTGTCGTTCGGTCGCGGGGCGTGGCGCAGTCCGGTAGCGCGCCTGCTTTGGGAGCAGGAGGTCCCGGGTTCAAATCCCGGCGCCCCGATGGACGTCGCCCCAGCGAGAAACCCTCGCCGGGGCGGTGTCGTTAAGGTCCCGGCAGGTGGGGCCGTTCCCGTCGCGTTACCGGACCCATCCCGGGGCCGTCCACTTGCCAGCCTCGAAGATCGCGGGGTCGAGCGTTACGTTGGCCTGGGGGTCGGAGTACTCCTCCTTGCCGCGTTGAGCGCCGTCTACCAGGAAGAGGACCTCGGTTTCGAGCCATCCCCCGGCCATCGGGATGTACTTCTCGAAGCGGGTGTCCACCCGAGCTGCGGGGTCTCGACGGGAAGGCTCGATGCTGCGGACGAAATAGAGCCGCTCCTTGTCGATCCAGAACTGCCTGCTGCTGCTGTCGCCCTGCTCGGCGCCGACCACATAGGTCGCGCGTCCTTGCCAGGTGGTCTCATGGAGTTTGGAGAGGTCGAACCCGAGGGTCGTGAGCTTGCGCACCGTCTCGTCGGCCGGCTGGGCGTAGACGTCGAACCCGAGCACCATGAGCGGATGGATCTGGGCGTCGGAGCGGACCAGCTTCCCAGCGCGGAACTCGTAGATGGAGTCGTTCCGGAAGAGCAGCGCGTGCATGCTGTCCAGCGGGGCGACGTCGATCCGCAGCCGGCCCGGGGTGGCGATGGCTTCGTACCAGGTTTGGACCGACCCATCGGAGAGCGTGGTGCGCTGGACGAAGGTCAGGGTGCGGTACCAGGTGTCCGCGTAGCGGTCGTGCATCAGGGCGATCAACTCACCACCGTCGCGTGGGTCAATGGGTTCGGATGCCGAGGCCGGCGGAGTCGCCAGGGAGAGTGCCAGACCTGAAAGGACGAGCGGGAGGGAAAGCATCGGGCCTCGATGGTCAGGGTGAACGGGTTCGCGGCAGAGCACCCTACGGAGTCATCGAGCGAAGGGTTTCCCCAGTTCCCCGCCGCGCTCGACGCCCCTAAGTTGGAATGGCTCCGGTCGGCGCCCGTAGCTCAGCTGGATAGAGCAACAGCCTTCTAAGCTGTGGGTCGGTGGTTCGAGTCCACCCGGGCGCATGCGCAGTTCCCGCACCGGTGCTGGACGCTCCTCCTCCGCCAAGTCTCCCCCTCTCACCGTCTTGACCACCCCGCCGTGGGCCAGGAGAGGCCCGGCCGGTCTTCGTCAGTCGACCCGGGATGGACTCTCCTTCCAGGTGCAGGGATATTCCGGCCCGATGAAACCTACTCAACGGCCGGACCCGGGCTGGTCCCGACCCTCCCCGCTCCGCACCATGCTGCGCTTCTCCCTGCCCGTGGTGGTCATCCAGGTCGGGATGATGAGCATGGGGGTGGTCGACACCATCATGGTGGGCCACGTATCGCCCGAAGCCCTCGCGGCGGTGGCGCTGGGTAACCTGTATTTCTACCTGCCGGCGATCTTCGCGATGGGCACCCTGATGGTGCTGGATCCCGTCGTGGCCCAGGCCGTCGGGGCGGGCGACGAGCCGGCGATCGCCCGCGGGGTCCAGCGCGGGCTGCTGCTGTCGGTCGTGTTATCGGTGCCGGTGGCCATGCTCCTCCTGCTGGCGGCACCGGTTTTCGTCGTCGCCCGGCAGCCGGCGGACGTAGTTCCGTTGGCCGCCGCCTACAGCACCCGGATGGCGCCGGGGGTGCTGCCATTCTTGCTCTTCGTGGTATTCCGCCAGAGCCTGCAGGCCATGCGGCGGACGGCGCCGATCGTGGGGGCGATCCTGATCGCCAATCTGGTCAACGCGGCCTTGAACTGGGCGCTCATTTTCGGGCATCTGGGGTTCCCGGCGATGGGTGTCGTCGGCTCGGCCTGGGCCACCACCGCGAGCCGCTGGCTCCTTGCACTGGGACTCCTGGGGGCGAGCTGGCGCTACCTGCGTCCCTACCTGCTGCCGCTCCGCCCCGAAACCTTGAGCCTGGTGCCGGTGGGACGCATGGTGCGGCTGGGAATCCCCATCGGGCTCCAGTACGTCCTGGAATTCGGCGCCTTCGCGCTGGTGGCCCTGATGATGGGATGGCTGGGGACCCGGCAGATGGCCGGGCATCAGATCGCCATCAACCTCGCCTCCTTGACCTTCATGGTGCCGCTGGGCGTCGCCGATGCGGCTGCGGTGCTGGTCGGCCAGGCGGTGGGTCGGGCGGATCCCGCGGGGGCCAGGGCCTCAGCCCGAGCCGCGCTTCTCTCCGGGGCGACGTTCATGTCGATCACCGGTATTCTGTTTCTCAGCCTTCCCGGCTCCTTCGCCCGATTGTATACCGAGGAGCCCGGAGTGCTGGCCGTCGCGGTGGCGCTCATTCCGCTCGCCGGCGTGTTTCAAGTGTTCGACGGCCTGCAGACCGTGGCCGGAGGTATTCTCCGGGGTCTGGGCGAGACCCGGATACCGATGCTGGTGAATCTCCTGGGCTACTGGGCCCTCGGCCTCCCGGTCAGTTTCTATCTTGGCTTCCTCGCCGGGCGGGGTCCGGCGGGCCTGTGGTGGGGCCTGGTTCTGGGTTTGGTGGTGGTCGCGACTTTTCTGCTCGCCCGAGTGCGCAGCGGGCTGGCCCGCCGGCAACACCGGGTGGTCATCGATCCGCTGGCTGGTGCCGCCCTGGTCCAGTCGCCCGCCCAGGTCCCCATGCTCCCATCGGTCGGCCATGACTGAGTATCCTTTCGTTCCCCTCCCGCCGCCGGTGGAGTACCCGCCGGAGGAGATGCGGCGACGAGCCGGCGAGTTCTATGCCCTGATGGCTCGTCGGCGCACGGTGCGGGACTTTTCCTCCCGGCCGGTGCCCCGCGGGGTCATCGAGGATTGCTTGCGCACGGCGGGGACGGCGCCCAGCGGGGCGCACCGGCAGCCGTGGCGGTTCGTCGTGGTGTTGGACCCGGAGACCAAGCGACGGATCCGGGAGGGGGCGGAGGAGGAGGAGCGCGCGTTCTACGCCGGGCGGGCGTCGGTCGAGTGGCTGGAGGCCATCGCCCCGCTGCAGACCGGCCCGGAGAAGCCGTTCCTGGAAACCGCGCCGGTGCTCATCGTGATCTTCGCCGAGAGCTACGGCCTCGATCGATCGGGGGAGCGGGTCAAGAACTACTATGTCCAGGAATCGGTGGGGATCGCCACCGGCCTGCTGATCGCCGCGTTGCACCATGTCGGTCTGGCGACGCTGACCCACACGCCGAGCCCGATGGGCTTTCTGGCGGATCTCCTGGGGCGGCCCCCCAACGAGCGGCCTTTTCTGCTCCTGGTGGTGGGGTATCCCGGGCCGGGGGCGATGGTGCCCGACCTCCGGCGGAAATCGCTGTCCGAGACGACCATCTTCATGGGCTGACCGGGGGTGCGCAGGCGTTGTCGGGGCAAGGGGATGCGGGCGCCGGCGCGGAGGCGAGGGAGCGTGGCTTTCAGTCCTTGACAGGGGCGGGGATTGCGGTAGCTTCTCGGGCTCCACCGGCGGCTTCGGCGGCGGGGTCATCCCGGTGCCTGGGGTGGCCGGAGGAGGCGTGGGAGAGACGGGTGGGGCGGTGGGGCGAATCGATTCGCAGTCCGCAGCTTACCGCACTTGACCCCAACCCACGAACCCGATAGTATTGAGGGCTGTCGGCCGATTTGATGTTGGCCGGCCAGGCTGTTCGCTCTTTGACAAGTGATGTGAGCTCGATGTGATGGGAGTGCGGACCCTTTGATCTGGCGGGACACAGAGGCCTGCCAGAGAGGGTTTAACTCTGATGTACTGTGATTCGGACGACAGGCAGGACCAAGTCGTTCGGCTAGAGCTGTTCAATTCTTCAAATCATTGGAGAGTTTGATCCTGGCTCAGGACGAACGCTGGCGGCGTGCCTAACACATGCAAGTCGAACGGGGCCGGGGGCAACTCCGGTTCAGTGGCGGACGGGTGCGTAACACGTGAGGAACATGACTTTCGGCGGGGGATAGCCGGCCCAACGGCCGGGTAATACCGCGTACGTCCTGGGCGGCGCATGCCGCGCGGGGGAAAGCAGCAATGTGCCGAAAGAGTGCCTCGCGGCCTATCAGCTTGTTGGTGGGGTAATGGCCTACCAAGGCGACGACGGGTAGCTGGTCTGAGAGGATGGCCAGCCACATTGGGACTGAGACACGGCCCAGACTCCTACGGGAGGCAGCAGTGGGGACTATTGCGCAATGGGCGAAAGCCTGACGCAG
>Ga0326597_10012923_pt1 | contig 10995 bp, 11 predicted proteins | sample RVTome_12_FD_203789 | JGI IMG/M metagenome (GOLD analysis project Ga0326597, IMG submission 203789) | Soil microbial communities from uranium-contaminated site in the Upper Colorado River Basin, Wyoming, United States - RVT100D185 | ecosystem: Environmental > Terrestrial > Soil > Contaminated >... | reverse complement strand
GGTGTACACGAAAAAGATCTCGCTGCCGGGCAGGTACTCCCACCGGAACCGCAGGTTGCTGCTGAACGCGTTGTCCGCCGAGCTGAACTGCACGAGCCCGCTGACGAACATGCGAGGCGAAAAGCCATAGTCGGAGCGCGCTCGAAGGACCCGGGTCGTGGACGATCCCGCGGGCAGCTCGAGCCGGTTCACCGAGAGGCTCGGCTCGACCGACAGCTGTTTGGTGATGGAGACCCGGGCGCCGCTGTAGTTGATCGACTTGATGGTGCCGTCGTACAGCTCGCCCATCTGGACGGAGAGGTTGCCCGACGCGCGGCGCTGCTGCCCGAAGGAGTAGCTCACCGTCACATCGTTGAAGTCGTAGCCGCCGGCCGGAATCGTCACATTGCGTGCAATCGAGAAAGGCTTCGGCAGCAGCTCGTAGTTCCGCGTGGCCTCGATCGAGAACAGGTCGCTGCTCTCGAGCTCGATGTTGAAGCGCCCGCCGTCCTGGCGGGTCTCGAGGACGCCGGCCCCGTTTTCCAGGTACTCCAGGCTGGCCTCCCAGAGAAACCGCCGAACCAGCCTGTTCGCTTTCGGCCGCGGGCTGAAACGCAGCGATCCGAAGGAGCGGCGCATGTCCTTGCGCCTCACGAAGCCGACTTCCGGGTTGAAGTTCTCTCCCACGAGCAGGTGTTCGAATCGAGCCCCGTAGCGATCCGCTCCGTAGTCGAACCGCGCCTGGTAGCTGATGTCGTCTTTGTCCAACCCCGGCGTGTTCGTTTGCGAGAGATAGCCGCCGAAGCTGAGATTCTCGAAGAAAGAAAACGCGGCGTCGGCACCGTACGCCTGGTTGGCACCGTCGCCAATCGTGGAGTTGGAGCGGTTGGTGACCAGCCCCCCGATGCTGCTCCGGCGCAGGATGTCGCGCTTGATCCGGACGACGGAGAAATTCGTGGAAGGGGTCGCCGAGACGCGCTCCTCCTGCGTCTGAATGTTGAGGACGCCCACGGCGAACTGGCCCACCTTCCCCGTGAGCCGGCCTCCCGCCTCGATGGGGATGGCGCGGTTGTTGTTCAGGCCGATTCGGCGGCTGTAGAAGAGCGACGGCGTGAGCCCGGTCGAGCCTCCTCCTCCCGTTCCTCCTCCGACGCCCGCGCCACCGCGCCCGAAATCGAAGATGCCCCGTCCCTCGAGGAAGAATTCGCGCTTCTCCGGAAAGAAGAGGCTGAATCGGGTCAGGTTCACCTGCTGCTCGTCGATTTCCGCCTGCGCGAAATCGGTGTTGTACGTGAGATCGGCCGTCAGGTTGGCGCTGAGACCGTACTTGAAATCAACACCAACGTCGCCGTCGGGGTCGTTCGATGCCCCGGCCGCGCGGTCGGTCACCACGCGCGAGATGCCGTAGGGCTTGATCTCGATGTTCTTGCCCGCCGGCGGCAAGTCCAATCCGACCAGCGTCGCGGCCGCGGAAATCCGAAACACGCCCGGGGCGCCGCCGCTCGAGATCGGCAAGCGCGTCAGGTGCATCCATTCATTCTTCCGCCGAACCGTCCGCCGGAGCTGAATGCCCCAGATCTCGGAGGTACCGGAGCGATACCGAATGGACTTGAACGGGATCGCCATCTCGATGGCCCACCCGCCCTCGAACCGATCGGTGCGCACCGCCCAGACCGGGTTCCAGTCGGGGTTCGGATTGCCTTCGTCGGTCAGCGCGATGTCGGCAAACCCGCCAATCGGGTTCGAGTAGAACAAATAGCCGTTGCGCCCATCGTGGAACGTGTCCAGGACCACGCCGAAGTTGTCGTTCTGGCGGAGCTGGCTCGTGTCCCGGCGGATTTCGTTGGCCGTCCACTGAGCCGGAGGCGCCGAATCCCAGCACCTGGCCGAGATATAGATGTAGTCGGCGTCGAACATCACCCAGGCTTCGGTCTTCTCCGTCGGCGTCGCATTCTCCAGAGGCAGCGTCTGGATGAAGTCGCTGATCGACGGAATCTCCCGATAGACCGCCTCATCGAGCCTGCCGTCCACGCGCAGCGGCTGTCCGAGACGGACGGCGCGCACGACGGTGCGTCCCGCCTCGTCGCGCGAGATGACGGCGGGGGGCACCGGCGCCTGCGGCCCGGCGCTGTCCGCCGCCCGGGAAGCCTGGGGCTCCGCCGCCCGGAGCTCGTGGACGATCGGGAGGGCACACAGCAGACCGATGGCCACACGTCGTACGACCCGCACGCTCGTCACGTGACTTTCTTCCGCTCGACGCGTCTGCGCAGGCCGTAGGCATACCCACGAACGAACTCGGGTATCTGGCCCAGGAGATACAGAGACACCGAAACCGACGGTATGATGAAATCTACGCCGCAAAAAGGGGCATTGTACTACTGCGCGGCCGCCGGTGCGCGGCACCGTGCGGTGCCGCGCAACCTCCTCCAGCTACTTCGCCTTGGGATTCTTCGCCAGGAACTTGATGGCCTTCAGTTGTTCAGCCTTCGCCGGCAGCTCCGTCTGGCCGGGCTGGTACTGCCCCTTGCTCAGCATGAACGCGAGAATGTCGGCGACCTGCTGAGTGCTCAGCGTGCCGGGGTCGTTCTGCGGCATGGCGGTGTGGATCAGCTCGAACAGGTCGCCGATGGAGAGGTCGTCCCAGTTCTTCGAGAACTCCCCGCCGGACAGGCTCGGTGCCATCTCCGTCCCGAGCACGTCCGACCCGTGACAGACGGAGCACTTCTCCTGGTACAGCTTCTCACCGCGCATCGCCTGATCGACCGTATAGATCCCGTCCCACTGGGACGATGTGCCCTGGGCCCAGACCGCCAGCGAGCCCAACGACGCGATCGCGACAACTGCCAACGACGCCACGCTTACCTTCATAGATCGCTCCTCCGTGATCAACTGCGGACTGCTCGGTAGATTCTACTGCTTCGACTGCCCTCGCCGGCGATTCCTCATCGGGCCGCGACGAACCGCGGGCCGATGACGCGGCTTCGATCGGCGTTCGCCTTCGGCGTGAACTTGGTCACGATGCTAGTACACCTTCACTGCGTAGTACGCGATTGTGCCGTTGACGTCCCGGAACCAATGCTGGATCCCGTTGGGGACGATCACGGCATCGTCTCTGGCGACCGCTCGAGGCTCCCCGCCCACGAGCGTCCTGCTCCCCGAGGCGGCGCCGCCCACGACCCACGTGCCGGCGCCATCCAGGAAGAAGACGATGTCGGTCTCCTTCGCATGGACTTCGGGGATGCCCGGCCCGTCGCGCTTCACGGCGTAGACCTGGTACTTGTGCGTATCCTTGCCGTCGTACAGGAGAGCTCCCTTGGCGAACGCGTCGGCGCGACTCCAGTACAGCGCGCTTCGAGGATTCGGGAACGGCGCATCGGGCTCATGCACCTTCACGGCGAAGTAGCTGATGCTGGCGCTGACCTTCTTGAACCAGTGCACGGTGCCCTTCGGCACGATGAAGACGTCGCCTCTCGAGACCTGGCGCTCGACGCCGCCTCGCACGTCCGTGCCGCTCAGCTCGTTCGGCCGGATCGTTCGCTCGTCGACGACCGATCCGCCGGTGACGAAGGTCGCCGATCCGTCCATGAAGAAGATGAGGTCGGTGTCCTGCTGATGGACCTCGATCGTGCCGTCCTTGTCGCGGCGCTGGGCGTACACGGTATACCGCGGCGCCGAGGGATTCGTGTAGAGCACGCCCTTGCCGAAGATTCCCTGGCCGCTCCACCTGGCGCCCGACCGAGCCATCGTTGCCGTGGGATCCGGCGCCTGACGGCTGCGGACATCCTGCGTTCCCGCGAGCGCGACCGCCGCAAGCACGCAGAGCGCGCCGATCGCCGGCACGACTCGGGGCAATGTCCTCGATGTTTCCACGGCTCCGTCCTCTCTGGGGCGCATTGAATTGAAGGGATCATCGAGGGGCGAGGGTCTTGAGCGTCGAGGCCTCCACCGGCGCGATCACTTGGGTGGATCTGGCGTGAGCAGCTGTCTGGCCACCCGCCGCGCGCTGTTCCGCACCGCGCGGGCCGCGCTCGTCACCGACACCGTCGCTCGCGAAACGGCATCGATGTCGGCGCCGACTCTGAAGGGGTCCCGGATGTTCTTGCCCTTGAACTGGGCGGCGAACTCCGGGGTGTCGACCGAGAAGTTGCCGTACGGCTCGTTGTGCTCGACCACGACGACGCCCGCCAGGATGCCCTTGGTGTCCATGCCGACGAGAATCTTGATCGGCCCGTCGTAGCCGCGCTCGAGCGGCTCGAGCTCCGTGGTCCAGAATGCCAGCCCCCCCAGCGTCGGCTTGCCGGACCCCGGCTCGGCGAGCTGGGCCTTGAAGTGCGGCGGGGTTCCACTCTTGGGCGCGAACGTGACGGCAGCCGGAAAGAGCTCCTTGAGCTGCACGTCAATCGATGCCTGCCCCTGCGCGACGATCAGGCCGGCGAGCGCGAAGAGCAGGGTGAAGAGGGGGATCCTCATAAGCCGACACTTCCTTTGGAACATCAATTATCCCCGTGGCTCCAAGATCGGGTCAAGCAGGCCCACCTGGGTGCGTGGCCGCGAAGCCGGGGCCGCCCGGCGCACGTTTTCGGCCGGGAGGAATCCGGACCATGTACAGTAGTTGCCGGCTGCACCTGCCGGGCGTCGGCGCGGTTCGGGCCGCGACGTGGCGTCCATGGGCGAGAGGGAGCTGGGCATGAGGGTCGACAGGCGCAAGGGGCCGCTCTTGGTCGTGATGTTCGTCCTTCTCGGTTCCTCCGCGCGCCCGGCCCACGCGCAAGGCACGCTCGAAGACGCCCACAACCTGAAGTGCGTGTTCCCCCTGTTCGCCACGGGCAACTGGACGAAGGGCGACGCCACGGCGGAGGTCAAGCCGGCCGAGCTCACCCTGATGTTCGATTCAATCAACACGGAAGAGGGCACCGCGCGCGTCGCCGTGGTCGAGTCGCCCCGCGCGCCCCGCAACTACGGGTTCGCCCCGGCGCACATCATCGCGCGGCAGTCGCTGGCAAGCCTGCATCTCATGCAGGTCGGCGACGCGGGGCCGCTCTACGTCACGACCGTCTTCGACTCGCCGAGCCGGCCCGGCAAGCTCAAGGCGGTCCATACGCGCCACGAGTACATCGGCATGCAGATGCCGGGGTACACGTCGAGACCGGAGCAATACTACGGCGAATGCGAGGTGCTGCCGTAGGCCCGAGTCACGTCCTTCCCCGCGGGGCGGTGCTCTTGTGAAGCATCGACGCGGGCGGCTACAATGACCGTCGTATTCACGCCCACATGTCGTAGGGGAAAGAAGGTGCATATGCGTACTTGCCTCGCGTTCGGGCTGGTTCTGCTCGTCGTCGGCGCCGTCACCGGTGGCCGCCTCGCCGGTCAACAGGGCAACATGGTCCAGACTCACATCGGCCATGTCATGGACAGCTTCCAGGGGACGCCGAATCAGGCCGGCCTGCTGCCCACGGCCATGGCGGACGCCAAGGTTGCCGCCCAGCACGCGACCTTCGCGGCCAAGATGCCCGACAACCTCGATGCGATGAAGCTGCACGCGGGCCATGTCATTCATGCCCTCGACCCCAGCGTGGTGATGAAGGGGCCGGGAGGCGGCTACGGCGTCAAGAGAGCCTCCGCCGGCGTGGCGCAGCACATTCAGCTGGCCGCCAAGATCGAGGGCGCGTCGGCGAACGTGAAGACCCACTCGAACCACGTGGCCACGGCGGCCAACACCGTGGTGCAGCGATCCGACGAAGCCGTCGCGCTCGCCCAGAAGATCCAGGCGGCCACGGCGGCGGCTGAGGCCGCGAAGATGGTCACCGAGCTGATTGCCCTCACGGAGCAGCTGGCGGCCGGCGTCGATGCGAACAAGGACGGTCGGGTGGGTTGGGACGCCCCCGAAGGCGGCCTCGCGCAGGCAGAGCAGCACATGCAGCTCCTGAGGAAGGGCGAGGGGGGCTGACAGCCCGGCCCCGCCGTCACCGGGGGTCCATCACGAGCGTTGAGACCGAGTGACGGGGTGCCGCGCCGAGCCCCGGTGCGCGGCGCCCCGCTCGCCTCGCGCGGGACGGCGCCGCGCGTCCGCGGGCCGATCCTCGCTGCGCCTACGCCCCGATGCGGACGTCCGCGACGAGCGGAAGATGATCGGACGCGACGAGCGACAGCCGGGTGCGCGGCAGGTCGATCCCGACAATCTCGAGCCGCCCCGCATAGTAGATGTGGTCGAGGTGGAGGATGGGGAAGAGCCCCGGATACGTGCGGCGGCGCTTGAGGTAGTTCCGAAGATCGGCGCTCTGTAACTTACTGCTCAGCAGCTTCGTCGTCAGTCCGCGCATCCATTCATTGAAGTCTCCCAGCACCAGCTTCGTGCCGCCGACGTGCCTGTCGGCCACGAGCGTCGCGAGGCGCTCCGCCTGATAGCGCCGCTCGAGAATCGCGGTGCCGAGGTGCACGTTGTAGACGTGCAGCGTCTGGCCGTGCACGTCCACGTCGGCGCGCTGCAGGCCGCGCGCCTCGCACGTCTTCCACGAAAGATCGTGCTCGGCGTGATGGGTGATCGGAAACCGGCTCAGGACGGCGTTGCCGAACTGGTGGCCGCGCAGGTGCCGGACCGGCGCCATCACCCAGCCCATGCCGAGCGCCGCACCGATCTCCTCGATCTGGCTGCCGCCGCGCGGCCCCGCCCCGACGACCTCCTGCAGCGCGATGACGTCGGCGTCGATGGCCCGGAGCACCGCCGCCACGCGGTCGGGCCGGACGCGCCGGTCCATCCCGATGCTTCGATGGATGTTGTACGTGACGACGCGGAGCGTTGACGGGCCGCCGTTGGTCGCAACCACTGAGCTATGATACCTGTGATGCTTCACGCTTCGCCGCGACCCGGGCGGACCCGGCCATCTGCGGCCCATCGGGGCCGGAGGGACCGGGATGCGATGGAGCGTTTCGGGGCGAGCGGGCCCGCCGGAATACTGGGAGGGAAGCGCTGATGGGACGACTCGCATCGGAGATCGAGGTCGTCTGTCCCTGCTGCCGGGCGACCCTCGTCGTCGACGTGAACCTCGGCCGGGTGGTGTCGCACCACGAGCTCGAGCGCGGCAACAAGCCCGAACTGACCGACGCGCAGCGCATCCTCGCCGAGGAGGCCGCGCGGCGGGAGGCGGTCTTTCAGCAGTCGGTGGATGCCGAGAAGACGCGCGGCGACGTGCTGTCGCGCCGGTTCGAGGAAGCGCTGAAGCAGGCGCAGGGGGAGCCGATCACGAAGCCGACGCGCGACTTCGACCTCGACTAGGCCACCAGTGCCGGAACTGCGCCGGGATCTCCGTCCAGCGATCCCGGCCGCGGTAGTAAATCGGCTTCGTGCCCTGATGGGCGGCCCGGTAGGCGCGGTAGCGCCGGCGCAGCCGATCGATGCGCGCATCCGCCGACGCGATGCGCCGATGCGGGTAGTCGAGCAGCACCCGCTCCACCTTCCACACGTTCGTGTCGGCCAGGCGCCAGTCGTACGGCTCGAGCCCGCGCAGGTCGACGACGGCGTAGCCGGTCACCCGCCCGGTGAAGTCGACGTACGGATCGACGTAGCTGAGCGCGAGCGCCCGCGGCGTCGCGAACAGCGGCCGGCGTCCGTGCAGGCCCGGATCGCGCGACCGCGCCACCGATCCCCACAGGCCGCGCCGCCGGTAGACGAAGATCACGTGATCGAGCTCGTCGATCGATTCGAAGCTGAGGACGAGCGGCGGGTGGCCATGCTGCTCGAGGACGACGGCCGCGAAGAGCGCGGCCTCGAGGCAATGCGCGCAGCCGTGCCGCACCACGCCGCGAAAGCTGCGCAGCGTGGCGCCTTCGGGCGCCGGCTCGGTGTTGTACGGCAGGCGGTTCAGGTACCGCTGCACGGCGAGCGGCGTGCGCAGCCGGGCGATCAGCCGGCGCTCGCGCGGCGTGAACGCGAAGCTACCCAACTGGCCGGAGGTCCGCGAGCAGCTGCGCAGGCGTCCAGGCGTTGCCGGTGTACGACTTCACCAGCGCCCCCTTCGGGTCGACGACCGCCGTCCGCAGGTTGTGCGCGATATCGAGCTGCTCGCTCATACCGCGCGTCAGCGTGACGCCGAAGCGCGACGCGAAGCGGTCGATCTCGTCGCGATCGCCGGTGAGAAACGTCCAGTACGCGGGATCCGCGCCGAGCGCGTCCGCGTGCTTCTTGAGCACCGGCGGCGTATCGGCGATCGGATCGAAGCTCACGCTCACCAGATGCACGTTCCGCAGCGCCGGGTCGGCCTTGAGCGCCGCCTGAAGGGTCGCGAAGTGGCGATCCATGAGGGGACAGAAGTCCGGCATCGGACACCGCGTGTAGATGAAGGTGACCACGACCGTCGAATCCTTGAACGACCCGAATTCCCGCTCCCGGCCGTCCTGGTCCGTGAAGCGCGTGTTCGGCACCGCCTCGCCGGGCTTCAGCAGCTCGAAGCCCGACGACGCCGTCGGCGTCGCTTCCGGGGCCTTCTCGATCGGCGCCTCTCCCACCTTCTTGACGTTCTCGAGGTACGCGTCGTTGCTGATGACGACGAGCGTGGCGTTGATCAGATCTCCGGGCTGCAGGCCGCTGAACTCTTCGGCGTCCCTCGCCTTGTACGGCATCGTCATGGCCGGCATGAACCCCGCGATCGCTTCGTGCTTGATGTTCGCTTCCTTGCGATCCTCGGAGACCGACAGGACCTGCCCCTGCAGGGAGTATTCGCGGCGCGCCGGCCCGCCGCAGGCGGTCGCGGCGAGGGCGGCCAGCAGCAGCGCCGATGAGAAAGCCTTATGGATGCGCATCCTGATAGTCTACAGTCCTAGCGGCCTCCCATGATCTGGATCGGCACGTCCGGCTACAACTACCCCGAGTGGAAAGGCAGCTTCTACCCGCGCGATCTGCCCGCGGCCAAGATGCTGCCGTACTACGCCGAGCGCTTTCCGACTGTCGAGATCAACTACACGTTCTACCGGATGCCGAACGAGAAGCTGGTGGCCGGCTGGGCGGGGCAGACCCCGTCGCCGTACCGGCTCACGCTCAAGGCGCCGCGGCGCATCACGCACGACAGCCGGCTGACAAACTGCGGGGAGCTCGTGGCCGGCTTCTGCCGCGTCGCCGGGACGCTCGGCGACAAGCTCGGCGCGCTCCTCTTTCAGCTGCCGCCGAGCGCGAAAAAGGACCTGCCGCTCTTCGAGGCGTTCCTCGACGAGCTGCCCCCCAAGGCCCCCGCGGCCTTCGAGTTCCGCCATCCGTCGTGGCTCGACGACGAGGTGTTCGAGCGGCTGGCCCGCCGTAACCTCGCCTTGTGCGTCGCCGACAGCGAGAAGCTGTCCACGCCGGTCCGCGTCACGGCCGACTACGCGTACTTCCGCCTGCGCGACGAGGGGTACACCCCGGACGGCATCGCACGGTGGGCGGACGTCATCGCGCGCGAGGCGGCGTCGTGCCGCGAGGTCTTCGTGTACTTCAAGCACGAGGAGCAGGGAAAGGGTCCCGAGCTCGCGCGGCTGCTGATGGATCGCCTGGGCCCATCGGCTGCCCGGTGAGCTCTCGCGTCGCGACGTCCAGGTGGCGCTCCACGAAGTCCACGATCTGATTTTCGGCCCAGTACCCGTCGTCGGTGCCCTCCTGCGGCCCGACGAAGCCGCAGTGGCCGCCGTGGCGGCAGACGCACAGCGTGATGTGCGGATTGCCGGTCACGCGCGGATCGTGGAAGGGCTGCGGCGGCACGAACGGGTCGTCTTCGGCCGTGACGACGAGCGCCGGCACCCGGATGCGGTCGACCACGCGCATCGCGCTCGCGCGGTGGTAGTAATCGTCGGCGTCCGCGAATCCGAAGTACGGCGCCGTGTACGCCTCGTCGAAGTCGCGAACGGTGCGAACGCGCGCCAGCCGGGAGAGATCGAACAGTCCCGGATGGACGCGGTCCTTGCGCCGCATCCGCCGCTTCAGGTCCCTGACGAAGTTCCACTGGTACAGCACGTTCCCGGGGCGCTCGAGCGCGCGGACGCACTCGCCAATCTCGAGGATGGGCGAGACGGCGGCCACCGCACGAAGCGCGGCCGGCGGGTGGTCCCCATATTCGCCCGCCAGCTTCAGCGCGAGGTTCCCGCCGAGCGAGTAGCCGGCGACCGATATCTCCCTCAGGCCATCCACCTCGGTCAGCTCCGCGATGACGTGCTTGGCGTCGGCCGTGAGGCCGGAGTGGAAGAGCCCCGTCGACAGGTGCTCCGTGTCACCGCAATTGCGCTGGTTGAGCCGCACGATGTTCAGGCCGCGCGCGAAGGCCTTGGCGGCGATGCCCCGCATGTAGTGCGCGCCGCTCGATCCGTTCAGGCCGTGGAGTGCGATGATCGTCGGATGCTCCCACGGCCGAGGATGCCAGTGGCAGTGCGCGACGACGCGGGCGTCGGCCTCGATGTCGAAGTAACGGACGGTGGGAGCCGGCAGACGCGGAAAGTAGCGCGGGTTGGCCCAGCTGAACATCGTCATCGCATGGCCGCCCCGCAGCGCGGGCCGTGGCACGAATGGGTCCATCGTAGAATGTCGGCGAAGCATGGCGCAGAAGAAATTCTATTCGAAGCCGTACATGGCGGCGCTCGTCGGCCTCGCGCTGTGCGCCGGATGCCGCCGCCCGCCGGAGGCGCCGCCCCCGCCCCCGCTTCCGCAGACGTCCGGCACGCTGGCCCTCGACGGATTATCGGCGCCGGTCCGCGTCGTCCGCGACCGGTGGGGCGTGCCGCACATCGCGGCGGCCAATCAGGACGATCTCTTTTTCGCGCAGGGATTCGTGCAGGCGCAGGACCGACTGTTCCAGATGGACCTGTGGCGCCGCTCGGTCCAGGGCCGGCTGTCCGAGGTGCTCGGTTCGAACTTCATCGAGCGCGATGCCATGACGCGCCGGGTCCAGTATCGCGGCGACCTCGAGCAGGAATGGGCGAGCTACGGCCCCGACATCAGGCAGATCGCCGCCGCCTTCACCCGAGGCATCAACGCGTGGGTGGCCATCGCGCGCAGCCGCC
>Ga0326597_10012922_pt1 | contig 10996 bp, 8 predicted proteins | sample RVTome_12_FD_203789 | JGI IMG/M metagenome (GOLD analysis project Ga0326597, IMG submission 203789) | Soil microbial communities from uranium-contaminated site in the Upper Colorado River Basin, Wyoming, United States - RVT100D185 | ecosystem: Environmental > Terrestrial > Soil > Contaminated >... | reverse complement strand
TCCGCGGTCTTGACGGACAGGTCGATGCCCACCACCTTGAGCTGGCCCACCAGCAGCTCCGCGGCACGCACCCGTGCGGGTTCGCTGGCGGTCACCTGGACCACGACCGAGATCGGGCCGCCGGGCGCCTCCCGGACCCCGTCGCCGTCGGTATCCCGGTAACCGAGCTCGCCGAGCAGCCGGCCCGCCCGTGCCGGATCGTACGGTGTCGCGAGGTCCGGGCTGGTCCACGGCGACTCGGGATGCGGATAACCGCGGGTGCCCGGGCGGCCGGTACCCAACAGGATCGTGTCGACGAGCGCCTGCCGGTCGATGGCCAGTGAGAGGGCCTCGCGAAAGCGGGGTTCGTCGAACGGCGGTCGCCGGTAGTTGAGTCGGACCATCACCGAGGTGAGAGGCGTCGTCGACACCACCTTGACCCCGGGGCGGGCGGCGAGGTCGTCGAGCAGCTCCGGCGGGACGTTCCGGGCCGCGATCCCGATCTCGCCGCTCTGCAGCGCCGCGAACGTCGCACCCTGGTCCCTGGCGATCGTGACCACGAGCTCGTCCACGGTCGGCTTCCCCAGGAAGTAGCCGGCGTTCCCTTCGAACCGCAGGTACTGGCCGGCGGCGAGCTCCACCAGCCGATAGGGCCCGGTCCCGATCGGCAACCCACCGAACCTGGCGGGCTCGGCGACCGATCCCCAGATGTGCCGGGGCAGGATCGGCAGGTCGGCGAAGGTGACCGGTCCGAGCTCGGGGCAGGCGTACGCGCAGTGGAAGCGCAGCGTCCGATCAGCGGTGGACTCGATCGACTCGATGTCCGGCGCGTCGTTGGTGTGGTGCGTGTATCGGTTCGGCACGCCGTCGCGGAAGTACTCGTAGGTGAACCGCACGTCGTCGGCCGTGAACGGCTGGCCGTCCTGCCAGGTCACCCCCGAGCGGACCGTCACCTCCCACGTCGACGGATCGACCTGGGTGACCGACTCGGCGAGCGCGGGCATGGGGTCGTCGACGTACGGCGATGGCGCAAGCAGCTTGTCGTAGACGAGGTCGATCAGCGGATCGAAGGCCTGGTTGGCGGACCAGATGTTGAGCGCGGAGCCTGGGTCGTCGGGGATTGCGATCGTGAGCGATGTCGCAGTCCGGGGGCCGGCGCTGACGCCCGTCGTCCCGGCCCCGGTCAACCCCGGGGAGGACGGCGTGGCCGTCCCGCAGCCCGTGATCAGGGTCAGGGCGGCGACCGGCGCGAGCGCGGACCGGCGCCGGATCGCCGACCGGAACCCGCGACGCGCCGGTCGCACGCCGCTCATCGCGCCGGCCATCGACCGCGACCTAGATCGTCTGGTTCGCGAGCCGGACGTGATGCCCGGTGTACCGCTCGAGGTCCTGCGCCTGTCGCTCCGACAGGCGCTCGCAGACCCAGCCCCAGTGGAGGGACACCTTGTCGCCCGGCGCGAGCTCGGTCACGAAGCCGCGGCCGTCCATCAGCCGCGTGGTGTACACGAGCTCCGGCGGCGCGAGCCGAAGCTTGCCCTTGTGGAGCGCCAGCGGACTTCGCTCGACACCGACCGTGGGGCCGTCCGCCGAAGTGACCGTGCCCCAGCTGATCCGGCAGTGATCGAGCGTCGCGACGACGTTGCCGTCCAGCCGCCCGACCCGCAGCCACACGTCGAAGACGTGGAAGCTGTGGTGGGGCAGCGCGCCGGCGGGGATCTTGTCCGCGATGAGGTCCATGATCCTGGGCGGCAGCTCCTTCCGGAACCGCTCCCGGAGCGCCTCGTACAGCTCGCGGGATGCGAACTTGCTGAGCAGGTCGTTGCCGATCCAGTAGGCCTCCACGACGCGGTCGTCGAACGGGTCGCGGATCCCCGCCCCGGCCGCGATCGCGCGCAGGTAGGGCATCGGGCCGAGGAACCGTGTGAGGGCCGGGACCAGCGTTCGATCGGCCTCGCCCGCGACGCCGTGATCGAACAGGCGCCGGTTGTCGTCCGGCCCGCAATAGCCGAGCCGGTTGGGCATGAACGCGTAATGGATGAACCGCAGGATGCCTGCCTGCGACGAGGGGGGCAGCTCGATCCGCGATCGCGGGCTGTTCGCCGCCTCGATCGCCGGTCCGGGTGTCCAGCCGATGCCTGGATCATCCGGATCGGGAACCCTCACATGGGGGTTCGCATCGTCGGATGGGACGCCCGCGGCAGGTCCGCTGTCATCCCCACCGTCGGCGGTGGCAGCGGGCGCCAACAGGTCCTCGGCGACCTTGGTGGTCCCGAAGAGCCGCTCGGTGACGGCACGAACCCGTCGAGTCGACACCACCTGGACCAGGCCCGCCCGCTCCAGGACACCGAGGTGGTGCGCGACGGTGCCCGGGGACCGCTGGAGTCTCCGGGCGAGCTCCGACCCGCTCGCCGGGTGGTCGGTGAGCAGGTGCAGGATCTCCAACCGGAGCGGATGGCCAAGTCCGGCAAATCGTTCCGCGGGTCGTGACATCGGCATTGCGGAATGATCCGTAGATTTCGAATGATCGGCTGCGCCAGCATGACGCATCACGACGGCAACGTCCAGCCCGACGTTCGGTCGGCGCAGCGGCCCGCGCGGCCGGCCGTGGGGCCACGACGGCTACGGGCGGGGAAGTGCCACCTCGAAGCACGGTGTGCAGAGCTCGCGACCCTCGAGGCGGTGCACGCGCGTCTCCATCGTGGATTCGCCACACTCCTCGCATACGACGCTGGCGTGGATGCGCGCAGCGCGCGGCAGTGGGCCCTGGATCTTCTTGACCTCAAACAGCGAATAGGGATCCAGGGCGAGGACCTTGCTCGCCTCTGCCACGTGGAGCTCTCCGAAGCGCGCCCGTTCCTCATCGCTGGCATCGCCGGCACGAACTTTCGCGAAAAGTTCCTGGTGCTCGGAGTCGCGCTGCCAGGCATCGGGCCGACCCGAGATACGGATGCCCTTGCCATCCGACCGACGATAGAAGCTGTACGCGTTCTTGCCCCAGTCGCGGTGGATGAGGTTGCCCTTCCCGAAGGTGCAGCCGGTCAACATCTGGATGGCGTCGACCGCACACATGTCCGTTTCGACGGCCGCCACGACCTCCTCATCTCGAGCGTGGGCGCCGATCTCTCGCAAGGCGATCTCGGCCGCCTGTACGCCCATCGCCAGGCCCGGGCACATGTGGCCGTGGAAAGCGACCACCTGGTCGAGCGTCTGGTCGTCGATCATGTCCCGTTACCTCCCTGAGACTCACCCTCGAACTCCTCGAGGTCGGAACCGGATACCGGACCGCCATGTCCGTTGCCGGAGAACAGCAGGTCGCGTCCGGACGCGTCCAGCATGGCCAGCGTCACCGGGTGTCGGGGCGAGACGAGCAGCGCCCTGCCGGAGCCCTGTTCCACGACCTTGCCGGCGTCAAGGACGAGGATCCTGTCGGCGATCCGCAGCACCACCGACAGGTCGTGGGAGATGAACACCATGGCCATGCCACGCTGCACCTGCAGGTGTTTGAGCAACTGGAGCATCTTGGCCTGCTCGCTGGGGTCGAGCATCGAGACGGCCTCGTCGGCGACGAGGAGCTTGGGCTCCAGGATCAGGGCGCGCGCCAGCGCGACCCGCTGCAACTGGCCGCCCGACAGCTCATGTGTGTGGCGGTTCAGGAACGCTTCATCCGATGGCAGGCGACAATCGCCGAGGATGCTCCGGACGGCCGCAGCGCGGATGCTGGCGTCACCGATCTGCTGGATGTCGAGTGGTTCGCGGACGACCTGACCCACGGTGAGCCGGTTCGACAGGGCCTCGAATGGATCCTGGAACAGCATCTGGATCTGGGCGCGGAGCGCCTTCAGCTCGCCACGTCGGGCGGCCAGCAGGTCGACGCCATCGAACGTGACCGCGCCCCCGTCGGCGTCGAGGAGGCGGACCAACAGCATCCCCAGCGTGGACTTGCCAGCCCCGGTGGCACCGACCAGGCCCACGACCTCTCCTTCGCGGACGTCAAGGCTCACGTCGTCGACCGCCGTGTGCCATCGGCGCCGCCGGGGACCGCCGCCGGATGGATAGGACTTGCGCAGGCCCCGCGCGGACAGAAGGGGCACGACACCGCCTCGCGCACAGGCCACGACGCGTGGTCCGTGCTCGCCGGCCGGAGGTGCCAGCGCCGGCCTGGCGGGTGCGCAGACGTCGTGGCGGGCCTGGTGACACCGATCGAGGAACGGGCAGCCGTCCGCGACCTCGGTGGGATCGGGAGGGTTGCCGCGAATGCCCCGCAGGTCCTTGATGGAGGCAAGTGTGGGGCGGGCGTTGAGCAGGGCCCATGAGTACGGGCTGCGCGGGTCACGCAGGACATCCCCCGCGGGACCGACCTCGGCAAGCCAGCCTCGGTACAGCACCGCGACGCGGTCGGCAAGCATCTCCAGCGCCTCCGCATCGTGGCCCATCACCACGAGCGCGATCCCTCGCTCGGAATGGAGCCGTCCGAGCAGGTCCAGCACGCGCTTCCGCGTGGCCGGGTCGAGGCTCGCGGTCGGCTCATCGAGGACGACGACCTCGGGCTCGCAGGCGATCGCCATCGCCAGGAGAACCAGTCGGCGCTGACCGCCCGACAGCTCGTGCGGATAGCGCCGCGCAGCCCATCCTCCGAGGCCCACCTCTTCAAGCAGGTCGTCGACGCGGCGGCCCGCGGCGCTTCCGCCCATACCGAGGTGGACCAGCAGAGGCTCGGCCAGCTGGTCGCCGACCCGAATGACCGGGTTGAGCGAAGCGGTCGATTGCAGCGCGAGCGAGATGCGGCGCCAGCGGACCTGGCGCCAGCCGCTCTCGTCGAGCCCGAGCAGCTCGACGTCCCCCATGCGCACACGTCCCTCCACCGTCGCCTCGGGCGACAGCCCGAGGATGGCCCGGGCCAGGGTCGACTTGCCCGACCCCGACTCGCCCAGGATCCCGAGACACTCGCCCGCGCCGACCTCCAGCGAGAGACCGTCGAGCGCGCGCACGGCGGGTGGTCCCGGGTAGGTGACCACGAGGTCCTCGACGGCCAGGGCGACCCGGCGGTCGGCGTGCTGTGACACGCCGAGAGCGTGCTCCTTCACGTCATCCAAGGTGACGACCGCCGCCGACGCCCAGGCCGATCTAGTCTTCGGGTACGGGTTCGGCACTGCCAGTCAAGAGCATCCGCTTGTTGAGCGCAGCACCGCAGGGCGGGCAACCCGGGGTGTACCCCCACCCGGCGTACTGCCTGGTATCGACGAACGAGGTCTGCTCCGGGACGTACAGCGACAGCTGCGGCAGGTCGGCTGCCAGGATCGCCTGCATCTGCTCGACGAGCACCCGGCGCTGGGCCGGATCCAGGGTGGTGGCCTGCTTGGCGGCGAGCTGGTCGAATCGCTCGTTCTTGTAGCCGTAAACGCGGGTGAACGACTTGCTCTTCGACGTCGAGTCGAAACGGCTGATCAGCCCGCTTGGATCACCCGACAGCCCGCCGAAGTGCACGATAGCCATCTCGTAGTCGCCCGCCGTGTCGCGCGCGTCCGACGTCGGTTGGTCGACCGAGGTGATCGCGACTGCGAGGCCGGCCGAGCGGAGGTATTCCTTGACGAGTCCCGCCTGGGCGTTATCGGACGCGCTGGTCAGCAGCTCGATCGTGAAGGCCGACCCATCCGGCAGGTCGCGCGTGCCGTCGCCGTTCCTGTCGGTCAGGCCGATCTTGTCGAGCAGGGCGCCCGCCTTCGACAGGTCGAACGCGTAATCCGGCAGGGTCGGGTCGAGGAACGGGTTGGCGGGACCGAGGCCGCCCGCGCTGCCCGGCACCCCGCGGCTGCCGACCAGCCGGTCCAGCATGTCCTGGCGATCGAGGGCATAGGCGACCGCTTGGCGGAAGTCGACTTCGTCGTACGGGAAGCCCCCGGCGAGGTTGAAGAACAGGGCTTCGTTGAACTCTCCGGCCGCCGTGAGCAGCTTGAACTTCTGGCTCAGCGTGTCGAACTGCGCCTGCGGGATGGCCGCGTTCCCGGTACTGGCCGCCGATAGCTCGCCCTGCTGCAGCGCCAGCAGCGGGTCCCCGGCCGGGAAGATCTGGAGTTCCTGCACCACGGGCGGCCCGAGGTAGAAGTCGTCGTTGGCCACGAAGTCGAACGAGTTCGTCGTCTGGTCGAACTCGCGCAGGACGTACGGGCCGGATCCGATGAATGCCTGGGCGCCCTGGAAATGCGCCGGGTCCTGCACGCTCTCCCAGATGTGTCTGGGCATCACCGCGACGCCGAACGGCCCGGTGATGTCGGACAGGAAGCTCGGGCGCACCGAGTTGAGCTGGATCACCACCGTCGCAGGATCCGGGGCGGTCACGCTGTCGATATACGTGATCCCCTGGGCGACACCGGTCTCGGCACCCGGGCCCTTCAGGTTGTAGTCGAAGGTGAAGACGACGTCGTCTGCCGTGAGCGGCTGGTCGTCTGTCCACTTCACGCCCTCGACGAGGTGGAACGTCCAGGTCTTGCCGTCCGCGGACGATTCCCACGACTTCGCCAGCCAGGGCCTCGGCTGCCCGCTGATGTCGGGGTAGGCGAGCGCATCGAACATGAACGTCGTCATCAGGCGTCCGGGGCCGCGGATCGCCGCGTACGGTGTCGGGTACCCGCCCGCCTGGGTGTTGGCGGCAAGGCGCAGCACGACTCGGGCAGCCGGGGTTGCCGACGGGCTCGGACCGCTCGTGGCGCCGCCTGTCGAGGCCTGGGCCTCGGGCGACTTGCCGGCGTCAGGGCCGCAGGCCGAAAGGCCGAGTGCCACCGCACACAGGATCGCTGCCAGCCGCCGTCCTTGCATCAGCCTGTCCTCCTTGCTACGCCACTTGAACGAACGGTGAACCGGGTCGGCTGCGACCGCGCGACCAACGTGACCATCGGGCCCGGCGCGTGTTGCCGACTGTCCGGTGGTTGTCGTCACTTCTGGTGCCGGCTCAGGCGCGGATTGAGCCGCTGCTCGGCGCCCACCCCGAGCAGCGTGATCCCGACGACCAGGATCACGACGGCCGCGATGGGAGGTACCAGCCACCATGTCCATGCCGCGGTCACGAACAATCCCCGATACGCGACGGCGTCGCGCATCATCGCGCCCCAGCTTGGCTCGGTCGGATCGCCGATGCCAAGGAACGCCAGCCCGGCCAGCAACGCAACGGCCCGACTGGCCGCGGGGATGAACTCCGCCACGGCGAGCAGGGCGAGGGCCGGCAGGATGTGGCGCCGGAGCTGGTGCCATGAACCGGCTCCGAACCCGGTCGCCGCCTGGATGTGGACGCCGCTCCGCAGGGTGAGCACCTGCGCGCGAAGGACGCGGGCGGACACCGGCCAGAAGATCGCTGCGATCAGCACGGCCAGCGTCAACCCGGAGCCTCCGGCCATCGTCCCCACGAGCAGCAGCAACGGGAGCTTCGGGAGCACCAGCACCAGGTCGGTGACCCGCATCAGGGTGCCGTCGACGGAGCCCCGGAACCAGCCGGCCGCGACCCCGATGAGCCCGCCCAGCAGCACGGTCCCGATCCCTGCGACGAGCGCCACCACGAGGGAGCTGCGAGCGCCAAGGATGAGCTGGCTGGCCACATCCTGGCCGAGGAGGTTGGTGCCCAGGAGGTGGGCCGGACCGGGGGCCTCCAACGACTCGCCCGACAGCTCCGTGGCGCGATAGGGCGCCACGCCATCGCCGAACGCGACGACCACGATCGCGGCCAGGACGACCACCGCGCCGATCGCCCCCGCGAGCCTCGCTCGCGAGAACGGGCGCGGCTGCGACCGGGTGAGCGGCAGGGTCAGCGCGGGCGCCGTCACCGCGCCACCCGCGGATCCACCGCGCCGTACAGGAGTTCGATGACGAGGTTCGCGACCAGGACCACCAGGGCCAGCACGAGGAACGTCCCCTGGAGCAACGGGTAGTCCCGCGCGGTGACTGCGCCATTGACGAGCGTGCCCATTCCCGGGTAGGCAAAGACGGCCTCCACGAACAGCGACCCGCCTGCGGCAAAGCCGATCTGGATACCCAGGATCGTCAGGAACGGCAGCATGATGTTGCGACCGGAATGGCGGTACTTCAGCAGGTGCTGGGGCAGGCCCTTGGCGCGGGCGAGCAGGATGTAGTCCTCGCCAAGGGTGGAGATGACCGAGTTGCGGACCAGCAGGAACTTGTTGCCGGCAAGGCCCAGCGTCAGCGCGGCCAGCGGCAGCGCCAGGTGGCGCAGCACATCGGCAGCCGCGGCGATGGGCGTGGCATGGCGCGCGAACGGGGTGTAGCCGCCGGCCTGCGGAAACACCGGGACGAGGACCGCGAACGCGACAAGGAGCAGGCTCGCCATCGCGTACTCGGGGATGGCGCGAGCGGCCGACGACGAGACGATGAGGGCACGGTCCAACCGGCCGCCACGACGCCAGCCGGCGGTGACGCCGAGATGGAAGCTGATCAGCGACGACAGCGCGATGGCGCTGCCCATCAGCAGCAGGGTCCACGGGAGACGCCCGGCGATGAGCGTGGCGACCGGCGCATTCTGGGAGATCGACCAACCGAGGTCGCCGTGGAGGAGGTCGACGAGATAGGAGGCATATTGGCTGGACAGGGGCTGGTCGAGACCGTAGTAGGCCGCCACCTTCGCCCGGGTCTGCGGGTCGTAGATGAAGGTCCCGCTGTCCGGGCTGTCGAGGCCCTGCAACGGATCACCGGGCATCAGCCGGGGGAGCAGGAACACGAACGTGACGACGGCCCACATCGTCAGCCCGTACAGGCCGACCGTGCGCAGGTATCCGGACAAGGAACGGCGAGCCGGCCGCGGCCCGCCATCGATCGCGGGGCCGCGCGTCGTGGATGACCCGCGCGCGGAACCACCGGACGCCGACGGGCCGGGGTGTTCGCCCGACGCGCTCCTCGATTCGGACACAGGGGCAACCTTCGGTCGCGACACATGAGACTCGATATCGCCGTCGGCAACTCGACCGCAGACGGCGGCAACCGCAAGCAGCGTAGCCGTCACATCGCGGATCCGGTAAGTGCGCGCCCCACCTATGGTCGTCGTCCAAGCAGGTCGCTCGCCCGGAGGCGATCCCTGCCAGGCGCCGCCGCGTGGCTCCGGGGCGGTCCGCCCGGCACGGCCGGCGGATCGCGGGCGGGAGCGCTACCCGGCGGGATCGGCCCCCAGGCCCGGGGCGATCCCGGGCAGCGGTCCGTCGTCCGCCATGAGCAGGGCGAGCTCGTCGAGGAGGTCCAGCGTCTCCCGGGCCTCGGCCGGCGTCAGGCGCGACATCGCGAGCCCGAGATACACCAGCACCCAATCCCCGGGCTGCGGAGGTGGTTCGAGGAGCAGTGTCCCGACGGTGCGACGCACGCCCTGGACCTCGACCCGGGCCACACCCGGCGGGTCGCCTGGGACCTCGATCACGCGTCCCGGGACGCCGATGCACATGCTCAGGCGCTCCGGGCTGTCGGTCGCGTGACGAAGGTTCCGGCGTCGCGCACGAAGCACTCGACCTGCGCCACCGCGCGGGCCGCCGCGGTCGCGACGACGCCGGCGACGGCGGGGGTCAGCTGCTCGCCGAACGACTCCACGTCGGCGGGCTGGCAGCCGATCAGGGCAACGCGCCGGGGCAGGACACCCAGCCCACGGGCAAGCAGCAGCACGCGTCCGGGTTCGGCCAGGTGGAAGTTCGAGAACGTGGTCTGCCACGCGTCGCCGGTCATCCGGGCCGGGTCCTCGACGTCGGGCTCGATCACGACCAGGGTGCCCGGCGACTCGCCGACGTCGACCGCGTCCACGATCACGAGGCCATCGTAGCCGTTCATCAGCTCGTGGACGATCCCGAGACCACCGATGCCGGTCTCGATGAGCACGGTGCCCGCGGGGAGTGGCATGTCGGCGAGCGTCCGGGCGACTGCTACCCCGAAGCCGTCGTCGCGCCGCAGCAGGTTGCCGACACCCGCGACCAGCACACGGCCGTATCGCTTGGCCGTCATGGTCTCGGCGCCTCCAGCATGCCGATGCGAACCTCCGAGCCGACGACCGCGATGGGCATGACGGCGAGAGGCGCACCCTGAGTGTCCAGGCGACGCCCTGTACGGAGGTCGTAGCGGCACGCATGCCACGGGCAGACGAGCGCCCCATCGTCGCCAGGGCGACCCGCCACGGGCAGTGGCGTCCCCGGACAGCGGTTCTCGTAGGCGTACAGCTCGCCCGCGACGTTCGCGATCAGGACCGCCAGCCCATGCACGTCGAACTCCTGCACGCTCCCGACCGGCACGTCGCCGACCAGGCAGGTCCTGAGCCACGAGAGACGGCGCCGACTCGCTTCGACCGTGGCCAGCGGCACGAACGCGCTGGGGGCTGCGCCGTGACCGTGGGCCCCGCCGGATGGTTCGACTTCGAGGCGCTCGAAGTCCGGCAGCCCGGACCGCAGCGTGCCCTCGACCAGATGGCGGAGCGTGGCCGTGGAGCCCTGGCACCCGCTGCACGCCCCGCCGAGCCGGATCGTCACGACCCCCCAGTCCGCCGCAACGACGGCGAGCTGGCCACCGTGCGACTCGACATACGGGCGGACCGCGTCGAGCACCGCTTCCACGCGCCGGCGTTCCCCGTCGGGAGTCAGGTCGTAGAGCTCGAACAGGAGCTCGACCTCAGGATCCTCGAGGGCACGGCGTTCCAGTCCCGCCTTCCTGAGCAGCGCTCCGAGGCGCCGCAGACCCGCCCGGTGCACGACATCCACCGCGCGAAGGAGCTCGACGGTCTGCTCGCGGACGGCGGGTTCCGGATGCTCCTCGAGCGTGGAAGCGAGCTCGACCAGGCGCTCCGCCGCATCGGCGAGGAGGGCCGGCAGCGCCATCTCCGGCCCGGCCTCGGCAAGGAGGTCGGCGGGTGCCGGCATCGCCGGTTCGGACCGCTCGACCAGCGGGCGGGGTTCAGCGGCCATCGGCAGCGTCGTCAACCGACGGGCACGCGTCGTGGGCATGCTTCGGGTCGCGGCACCAGCAGCCGGGTCCGCACTCCGAGTGGGCAGGG
>Ga0326597_10012921_pt1 | contig 10996 bp, 7 predicted proteins | sample RVTome_12_FD_203789 | JGI IMG/M metagenome (GOLD analysis project Ga0326597, IMG submission 203789) | Soil microbial communities from uranium-contaminated site in the Upper Colorado River Basin, Wyoming, United States - RVT100D185 | ecosystem: Environmental > Terrestrial > Soil > Contaminated >... | reverse complement strand
TGGTGAAAAATATGTTTGGTTTACCGGAATATCCCTGCGACGCCACTATTCTCTGGCCTTGAGCACCCCCAGCAGGTCCAGTTTGCGAATCCGCCGGCTGACCACGGCGAAGGACAGTGCCGATGAGAGCAGGACGATCAGCACGGCGGTGGCATAGGTCCGACCGGTGAGTATCAGCGGCAGACGGGTGGTTTCGGTGCTCGCGCTTTCGACCAGGAAGGCAGCCAGGTGGCTGCCGATGAACAGGCCGGGCAGCAACGCCAGCAGGGTGAGCACCGCCAGTTCGCCGATCAACACCGCGGCCACCTCACGCCGGGTGAAGCCGATCACCCGCAGGGTTGCCAGATCGCGGGTGCGCTCGGACAGGGCGATGCGGGCGCCATTGTAGATCACGCCAAAGGACACGATCACCGCAAAGCTGAAATAGATGCCCTGCACGATGCCCATCATCTCGCCCATGGTCTTATCGAAGCTTTCGCGGGCGGCCCGGGTGGTGGTGATGGAACCGACCCGCGGCGCTTCCTTCACACTAATGAGAAAATCGTTCCAGCGCGCGGTATCCACCGACAGGTGGGCTCCGCTGACGGTGCGGCCCTCCTGCATCAGGCGACGCAAGGCATCGATATCCATATAGGCGCCGAGGCCGGCGAAATCGGTGATGGTGCCGGCAACGACGGCATCGAGCACCGGCCGCCGGCCTTCCTGCATCTCGACCCGCACGGTGTCCCCCGATTGCACTTGAAGAATCTGAGCGAGTTTCGCCGACAGCAAAAGCCCGGAGAGGGGCAGCGCGACCTGTTCGCCCCTCGCATCGAGGAGACGATTGAGGCGGGTGACCTCCGGCAGGCCGGTAATGCCGACCCGCCGCTCACGGTGGCCGTAGCGGATGCGGGCAGCCACGCTCCGGTAAGGTTCGGCGCTCAGCACGCCCGGCATGCCGCGCATGTTGCCGAGCGCTTCATAGGAGCCGTGTTCGATCAGGCCCAGCGTCACATCCTGCCGCTGGGCGAGGCGCCACTGAAAATCCATCATGTAGGTGATGCCGTCGCGCATGGCGCCGGGCACGATGGGGATCGCGGTGGCCATGGCCAGCCCCAGGGCGGTGAAAAACGCCTGCCACGGCTTGCGCTCGAGATTGCGCAGGGCCATGCGGAAGGCCGGCGACACGAGCTTTTGCAGTCCGAGACGTTCCAGCATGGACGCCTTGAACTCGGCTGGCGGTTCCGGCCGCATCGCCTCGGCGGGGGGCAGCTTCATCGCCTGCCGAACGGCGCTGAGCACGCCCAGAAAGGAGGTGCCGGCGCTAGCCGCCAAGCCGATCAGCAGCGCGGACAGGTCCGGGTGGAAGACCAGGGACGGAAAGCGGAAGAAGGGCCGATAGAGGGTGACAACCCGGCTTCCCAGCCACAAACCGAACAGCCCGCCGACGACCGTCGCGACCACTACCACGACCAGGGCGAACTTGAAGTAATGCCAACCGATCGCCTCCGACGAATAACCGAAGGCCTTGAGCTGGGCGATCTGCTCGCGCTGCAGACGGACCAGGCGGGTGAGGGCGGCGCTGCTCATGAAGGCGGCGATGCTCAGGAAAATGGCCGGAAAGGCGACGGCAAAACCCCGCAGCACCCGAATCTCATCGTCAACCTGTCGGGCCGAGGGGTGTTCCGAGCGGTCAAAGGCGACCAGCCCGCCATAGGGCGCCAGCAGGCGATCGAGTTCCGCCTTGACGGCGCGCGTATCGGCGCCGGGGGCCACATCCACCACCACGTTATTGAAGGCCCCGTCCAGATCGAGGGCGATGGCCAGCTCCCGCTCGTTCATCCAGAACACGCCGTAGCGGCGGTTGTCGGGCACCACCGTGCCGGGGGGCAGCTCGAAAACGAACTCGGGGGACAGGGCGATGCCCACGATCCGCAGCCGCTGGCGGGCGCCGTAGATCGTCGCATCGACCGAGTCGCCGGGCCGGAAACCGTGGGCTTCGGCGAAGGCTTCGCTGACCACCACCTCGTCGCGGCGGCCGATTTCGGGGAGCCGTCCGCTGCGCAGATAGAGCAGGTTGAGCACATGGGGCTGTTGGTCCGGGATCGAAACCATGACCCCGTCGGCGGGTTCCGCCATCCCCGGCAGGTCCAGTACCGCCCCGCCCTTGACCCGGGTCTGGACGGCGGACACGTCCGGGATGGCGGCCAGGCGGGAGCGCAGGGCATTGGGCGCCCGCTTGAGGTCGCAGAAGACGTCCGCCAGGCGATACGAAACGTAATATTGATCCCTCGCCGTCTCCAGCGAAACGATCAGGCCGCGGGCCATGATCATCATCGTCAGCCCGCAGGCCATTACCAGGGCGACGGCCGTCATCTGGCCTTTCATGCCGCCGAGGTCCCGCAGGAGCTTCAGGTCGAGGGGTCGCATGGTGCCTCACCAGACCAGCGAACGCACCGGGCGGCGCTCGCGATTGGCGCGAATTTCGGTGATCCGGCCGTCGGAGAGATGGATCACCCGGTCGGCCATCTCGGCGATGGCGGCGTTGTGGGTGATGATCACGGCGAGGGTGCCGAGATCCTTGTTCACCCGTTCGATCGCTTCCAGTACCGTGATGCCGGTTTTCACGTCGAGGGCCCCGGTGGGCTCGTCGCACAGCAGCACCTCTGGGCGCTTGGCGATAGCGCGGGAGATGGCCACCCGCTGCTGCTCCCCGCCCGACAATTGCGAGGGAAAGTGATCCATCCGCCCGCCGAGATCGACCAGCGCCAGAGCCTCTTCCGGCAGCATGGGATCGCGGGCGATCTCGGTAATCAGCGCGACGTTCTCCCGGGCGGTGAGGCTCGGGATCAGGTTGTAAAACTGGAAAATGAACCCCACGGCATCGCGGCGATACCGGGTCAAGGTCCGGTCGTCCGCTTCGGTCAGATCCTCGCCGCGATAGGAGAGTTCACCCTCGGTCGGCGCGTCAAGTCCGCCGAGAATGTTGAGCAGCGTGGACTTGCCGCTGCCCGAAGCGCCGAGCAGCACGACCAACTCCCCCTCGAAGAGATCGAGATCGACGCCATTGAGCGCCCGCACCTCGACGTCTCCGCCCGGATGATAGATCTTGGTGAGCCCGCGGACGCTGAGAATGGGATCGCGGCCTGGGTTAGTGGATGGAATTCCGCAATTCAACGCAAAATGTACCGTTCGCAGATGATGCGGAAATGATAGCCGTATATGGCCAGGGTGATGGCCTGGGGAAGGAGGCGGGGGCGATGGCAAAGGGTCCAGGCCAAAGCATTCCAGAAATACCGGCGTTCCTTGCTCAGAATTCCGAGGCGGAAAAGGGATTTGAAAAACGCCATTTTGTGATGAAAGGTCAGCGCGCACCGGACCTGGGGCGGGCGATATTCCCGGAGGAAGGCCCTGATCCGCTCGTAGTAGCTTTTGGGTGAGTAGATGGTGCGCAGAATCGTTTTATACCCCTCCTGCAGCATATCCAGTTTCATGGAGGGTACGATGTTGGTGAACAGGCTGACGTTATCCCCCGTCGAAGCCGAACTCAGGCGGCCTTCCCGTTGCAGTCGTTCGTACAGTTTCGTCCCCGGCAGAGCCTGCAGCAGACCGACCATGGCGGTGACGATGCCGCTTTCCTGGATGAAATCGATCTGGCGCTGAAAAATGGACGGCGTATCGCTGTCGAAACCGACGATGAATCCACCCTGCACCTGCAATCCCGCCCGCTGCAGCCGTTTGACGTCCGCCACCAGGTCCCGACCCTGATTGTGAACCTTGCCCGCTTCGGAGAGGCCGGCATGGTTGGGCGTTTCGATGCCGATGAAGACCGTGTCGAAGCCGGCCGAGGCCATCAATTCCATCAGTTCCCCGTCGTCGGCCAGGTTGATGGAGGCTTCGGTGTAGAAGGACAATCCGCCCCGGCGCTGTTGCCAGGCGATGAGGGCGGGCAGCAGGTCGGTCTTGAGCTGTTTTTTGTTGCCGATGAAGTTGTCGTCAACAAAAAACACGCTTCCCCGCCAGCCCCGGTCATAAAGACTGTCGAGCTCCGCAAGCACCTGGGCGGTGCTCTTGGTGCGCGGCTGATGGCCGAACAGGGTCGTGACATTGCAGAATTCGCAATGGAAAGGACAACCCCGCGAATATTGCAAGCTCATGGCCGCGTACCGGGGCATGTCGAGCAGGTCCCACTGAGGCACGGGCGATTGGCGGATATCGGCGAATTCGGCGGTTCGATAAACCCGCCTTGCCTTGCCCTGGATAAAATCGGCCAGAAAGGGCGGCAGGGTCAACTCCCCCTCGTTCAGCACGAAATGATCGACCTCCGGATATTGCTCGTGGTCGGCGGTAAACAACGGCCCACCGGCAATGACCAGCACTCCCGCCTGTCGGCAACGATCGATCACCTGGCGGGCGGATTCCTGTTGCACCAGCATGGCGCTGACCATGACGGCATCGGCCCAGGCCAGGTCTTTGGCGGCAAGCCGGGTAACGTTGAGATCGAGCAGACGTTTGTTCCACTCCGCGGGAAGAAGCGCGGCAATCGTGGCAAGCCCCAGCGGCGGCGAAGAGGCTTTTTTATGGGCAAATTTCAGGGCGTGCTTGAAACTCCAGAAGGTATCCGGAAACTCGGGATAGATCAGCAGAAGGTTCATTTTTAGGTTCTCCACAGATAGTAAAAAGCATACCAAAGACCAATTTATCTTCAATGCCATTACTTTATTGATTGGCGGCTTGGCCCCACAGAAACCCCTCCCTCGGCATAAAATCGATTATTGATTCCGGACGGAACACTTTTTGCTGTGTTTCTTTGAATATTTCCTTCGGTAAAAAGCGGACTTACAGGACCGACCCGGAGCTTTCGCGAACTTTTGGCCACGGGAACAGGAGGGTAGCCCTGCTTTCCTCCCCGGGTTGAGGCCGATTCCTTGCCGAAGGATGCGGAGCAGACTATTCCATTACGATCCGACTCCGGCCTGAACCTTCTGTCGGATCCCTGACAGGCGTTGCAGACGGGGGTCATTTCCGTGGCATGACCTCCGGACGAGCTTCGCCCGCCTGTTGCGATGGCGCCTGCCGACAGCGATGGCCGGATCGCGGTAACGACCGATTTGGCAAAAGGCACGATTTTTTCGATAGCAATGTCCACCGAAGCCAGTGATTCGTGAGAGAGACTTATGAGAATATTGACCATTCTGCTGATCCTGACGGCCTTCCTTTTCCCTTGGCCGGTTCCCGCCGCTTGGGCCGGGGAATTGGTCACCGGGCAAAACGGCGACGAAGGGCTCAGCGCCGAGGGACTGCTGTTTCTGGAGATCCCGATGGTGTTCGCCGCTTCGCGGAAAGAACAACCGGTCACCGAGGCCCCCGCGGCCGTTACGGTGATTTCCGCCGAAGAGATTCGCCAGTCCGGGGCCCGGACCATTCCAGACCTGCTGCAGTTTGTCTCCGGGGTCGAGGTCCTGACCATCAGCGCACGGGACCAGCAGGTAGGGATACGAGGCTTCAACCGGCAGCTGAACAACAAGCTGCTGGTGCTGATCGATGGCCGGTCGGTCTATTCGGATGTCTTCGGCAATGTCTTCTGGTCCCTTTTTCCGGTTCCCATGGAAGAAATCGCCCGGATCGAAGTGATCAAGAGTCCCATCTCCTCTCTCCACGGCGCCAACGCCTTCAGCGGCGTGATCAACATCCTCACCAAATCTCCCGGGGAATTGAAGGGCACCCAGGTCAACCTGTCGCAGGGTACCCTGGAAACCTCCGTCGGCTCCCTTCTGCACGCAGGGGAGGTCGGCAAGGTCTCCTACAAGCTTTCCGCCGAATTCGACCGGACCGACCAATGGGACGGCGACGATCGGGCGGGGGATATCACCCGGGGCAATTTCCACCTGGGCTACGACATCGGTCCGGAACAGACAGTTTCCCTCTCCGGCGGCAGGGTCCATTTCAAGGATCTCGATTTTTTTACCCACGAATCCCTGGGGACGGCGCGGGTGAAGGGCAATTTCGATTACCTGCAGGGCGATTACCAGCACGGCGGGCTCAAGCTGCGGGTTTTCCGAAACACCGAGGATCAGTACCAGCAATTCACCCGAACCGGTGCGCCTAACGACTGGAAGGTGGAAACAATCGACACGGAGGCGCAGTATGCCTTCGATGCCGGAAATAACCACTCCTTCGTGGCCGGTTTGACGTATCGCCGCGTCACCGTAGACGATAACCAGATCATCGACGGGACCCATGCCCAGAATCTATATGCCCTGTTCCTCGAGGACGAAATCAGGCTTGGCGAAAAACTCCGGCTGATCGCCGGCGGGCGCTACGACCATCACCCCCTGGTCAAGGGTCATTTTTCGCCGCGAGGAACCCTTCTCTATACGCCGGCCAGTGACCACACCATTAGGCTTTCGGTGGCCAAGGCCTACCGCAACCCCTCGCTCCTCGAATCCTATTGGGAGTCAATGATCCCGTTGGATTTCTTCACCCTGGTCGGCCGGGGCAATCGTGACCTCGACTCGGAAGGGATAACTTCCTTTGAGGCGGGATACCAGACGACATTCCTGAAGCGGACGACTTTGGGGGTCAACCTGTTTTACAACGAATATTCCGATCAGATTTACGGGGCCATGGCTGGCCCGCCCGATTTCGTTACCAGTTTTGTCAACGGAGGAGACGCCTGGGGGGTCGGTGGAGAGCTCGATCTGAATGTAGCAGTGACGAAATGGCTTTCCGTTTTCGCCAACTATTCCTACCAGCGAATCACCGACAAAGAGGACAACCCCTTCACCCGGTTGGTTAACGAACAGGACCGGGTACGGCATGACAGCCCCACGCACAAGGTTAATGCCGGCACGCGGATGAAGTTCGCCAACGGCCTTTCCACGAACCTCCTCCTCCACTGGGCGGACGGCTCGGAATGGCTCACCTCCGACCTGAGTGGCAACGAATACCTGGTTCGGACCGACCCCTACCTCATCTTCAACACCAGGATCGGCTACCTTTTCTGGCAGGACCGGGCCGAAGCGTCGCTGTATGTCTACAACTTGTTTAATGACCGGCATTTCGAATACCCGGCGGGGATCAACCTGCCCGATGCCAGCAGCGACCCCGTCGGCCGGAAGATTTTTCTCAAGTTGCACTACCGGTTTTGGTAAAGGTACCCACCAAGCCGATGCTGAAACTGCTGATCATTATCCTGTGCCTGTTATTGTCCCCCGGCTGGAGTTTCGCCGCCGGGCAGGCGGAGGTCTCCGTCCTGTTTTCCGCCGACATCGCCCCTTACCGGCAGGCCTTCGAGGGGTTTCGGGAAATAGTGCAGCAGAAAAGGGGGGGGATAGCGATCATCGAGCATATCCTGGAAAGGGAAAAGCCTGAAAAGGTCGCTCGGCAAATCGACAGCCAAAAGCCGCTGCTCGTTTTCACCGTCGGTCCGGAAGCGGCGAAATTCGCCGGGACGAATCTGCACCATACCCCGCTGATCTTCTCCATGGTCCTGCGCCCCCAATCCCTGGCCGCGCCGAACGTCACCTGGGTCTCCCTGGAGATCCCCGCGCGGGCCAGGCTGGAAATGATCCGGAAGCTGCTGCCCGGGGTCCGCCGCATCGGGGTGATCTTCTCGCCCGATTCCGCCCCCCTGTACCAGGAAATAGCCCGGGAATGCGATAGGTTGGGGCTGCGGCCGGTGGGCAGGCAGATCGAATCGGGAACAGAGCTGCCCGAAGCCTTTGCCGACATCGCCTCGCGTATCGACCTGTTTCTCATGGTCCCCGATACCAGGGTCTTTTCCCCCAAGTCGATCCAATACTTGCTGGCGGAGGCCATGAAAACCAGGGTGCCGGTGGTCGGGTTGGCGGCTTCCTACAGCCGGGCCGGCGCCCTGCTCTCCTTCGAGGCGGATTACCGGGATATCGGCCGACAGGCGGGGGCGATGGCCCTGCGCATCATTGACGGTGAAAATCCGACGAGTATCAAACCAGCGACGCCAAGGGGGATCAAGACTTCCCTGAACCTGGCAGTCGCGAAAAGACTGCGGATCTCTCTTGATGCCGCAGCCGTCAAGGAAGCCGCCGAGGTATTTAAATGAAGCTTACCATCGACAAAAAAATCGCGCTGTTCATCTCGGTCCTGATCTTCGCCCTCAGCGGGATCCTCGGGTTTTTCTTCGTCCGGACGGAAACCTTGGCCAGGAACCGTGAACTGAATGAACGAGCCGCCCAAATCGTCGCGGATGCCCGCTTCCACCTGGAATACCCGGTTCTGGTCCGGGACCGGAAAGCGATGAGAAATGCGGTGCGGGAGGTTATGTCCGCAAGGGATGTGATCTACTGCCGAGTGGAGGACCGGGAGGGACAAGTGCTTTACCAGGAAGGAACCAAAGGAGAAGGGCCGAGCAGGGATTTCACCGGCCCCCTGGTGACGAAGATGGTCCGTGAGGCGGAGGCCCTGATGCTGGACGGGCCGGGAGTGATAAGCGAGGAGATCGGCCGGGTCACCCTGACCTTTTCCCTGTCCGGGCTCAACCGGATGATTTTTGTTATGACCCGGACCATCACCCTGGGTGTCCTTACAGCCATTCTTCTCGCTTCTCTGGGCGCTTATCTGCTGCTGAGACGCTTGATCGGAAGGCCGGTGGCCATTCTCGTCAGGGCTACGGAACGCATTGCCGGCGGGGACCTGAAGCACAAGGTCGCCCTTGCCACGGAGGATGAATTCGAAAAACTGGGAAATTCTTTCGATCGGATGACCGTATCGCTCCGAACGGCGCAGGAAGAACTGGTGCAGCGGGAAAAACTGACCCTTCTCGGCCAGCTTGCCGGGAGCGTCGGCAACGAATTGCGCAATCCCCTGGGGGTAATGACCAACGCCGTTTTCTTTCTCGAGAACAAGCTGCCCGATGCCGACGAAACGGTCAAGGAGTATCTGGCGATCATCCAGAGCGAGATCGACGGCTCCCAGCGCATCCTCAGCGACTTTATCGATTTTTTCCGGACCAGAACCCCCCGGCCGCAGCAGGTTGAGGCCCGAAAATTGATCGAAGAGAGCCTGGCACGATCTTTTTCTCCGGAAAATATCACGGTTTCGGTCGATCTTCCGGAAACACTCCCGCCCCTCTATGTCGATCCGGCCCAGATCCAGCAGGTGTTCCGGAACCTCACCAGCAACGCCCTGCAGGCGATGGCCGGCGGCGGTTCCCTGCTCATCAGCGAAAAAAAGATCATCCATACCGGGGCTTGCGGCTCAGACTGCCGACCCGAAGGACATTTCATGGGAATCTCCTTTTCGGACACCGGCGAAGGAATCCCCCTGGAGAACATGAAGAATCTTTTCCAACCCCTCTTCTCCACCAGATCGCGGGGCATAGGGCTGGGACTGCCGATCTGCCAGAATCTCGTCGGGGCCAACGGGGGGTGGATCGAGGTAACCAGCCGGCCGGGGGAAGGGACGACCTTTACGGTGATGCTTCCGGCGGCGGGACCGTCGAAGGACCTGACCCGAGTTAATATTGAGGGGCAACAAGAATATGACACATAAAAATCCTACTGAACAAGACCTGCAAAAACTCCATTCCCGCATTGCGGAACTCGAACAGTTGATCGAGGTCTACGAAAACAGCGTGGTGGATCAGACCAAAAAGCTCTATGCGGAAATTGCCGAACGCAAGCAGGCCGAAGAACAGGTCCATCGGCTGAATACCGAACTGGAGAAAAAAGTCGCGGAACGAACCGGGCAGCTTCTGGATGCGCAGGAGGAACTGGCGCGCAAGGAAAAGCTCGCCTTTCTCGGCCAACTATCGGGAAGTGTGGGCCACGAGTTGCGCAATCCCCTCGGGGTGATGAACAACGCGGTCTATTTTTTGAAGTTGGTCCTTACCGAGGCGGATGAAACCACGCTGGAGTACCTGGACATTCTTCAGCGCGAGATCGACAACTCCCAGTGGATCATCGCCGACCTGCTCGACTTCGCCCGCACCAGGCCGCCGCAACGGAAAGCGGTGCCGGCGGTGAAACTTTTCCGGCAGAGTCTGGAAAGATGCACCCTGCCAAACAACATCACGGCAACCGTCGACGTTCCGGATGGCCTCCCCGGACTCGATATCGATCCCCAGCAGATGGAACAGGTACTGATCAACCTGATCAACAACGGGGTTCAGGCGATGTCGGCCGGGGGCTCCCTGTACCTCGGCGCAAGAAAGGTTCAAAAAATGGAAACACCTCTCGATTCTCAGGTCTCGATTTCCGGAGCCGAGGGAGATTCCCTGGAAATTTCCGTCGTCGACACCGGCGAGGGAATTCTTCCCGGCAACATGCGGAAGCTTTTCCAGCCCCTCTTCACCACCAAGCCGCGGGGAATCGGCCTGGGGCTGGTGGTCTGCAAGAATCTGGTGGAGTCCAACGGCGGCCGGATCGAGGTGGAGAGCGAGGTTGGAAAGGGAACGACCTTCAGGATGATAATGCCGGCCACCAGGGATAACTCATGAAACCACCGCAAGTGGATTCGAATAAAGGAAAGGTGGTTCCGCCGATGGAAGGCAAAACCATTCTGATTATCGATGACGATCCCGGACTGCGCAAAACCCTGGCCGACATTCTGAAGGTCAAGGGTTACCAGACCCTGACCGCTCAAAATGGCAGCGAAGGTATTGTCCTGGTGCGACAACAAGTCGTCCATCTGGCACTTGTCGATCTGGGGCTGCCGGATCTGCCCGGCCTCGAAGTGCTGGAAAAGATCAAAGCCGACAACCCCGCTACGGAGGTCATCATTCTTACCGGACAGGCCTCTCTCGACGCGGCCATCGAGGCCGCCAACCGGGGCGCCTATTCCTTCCTGCGCAAGCCTTACGACATGGGTCAGCTATTGCACCTGATCAAGCTGGCCCTCGAGAAACAGAGCACCACGGAGGCTTTGCGCCTCCATCAACGGGCCATCGAATCGACCAGCAACGGCATCATGATCACCGATGCGGCCCTCCCGGACGACCCGATCGTCTATGTCAACCCGGCCTTCGAACGGATCACCG
>Ga0326597_10012920_pt1 | contig 10996 bp, 9 predicted proteins | sample RVTome_12_FD_203789 | JGI IMG/M metagenome (GOLD analysis project Ga0326597, IMG submission 203789) | Soil microbial communities from uranium-contaminated site in the Upper Colorado River Basin, Wyoming, United States - RVT100D185 | ecosystem: Environmental > Terrestrial > Soil > Contaminated >... | reverse complement strand
CGGGACGGCTTGGCCAGCATGCCCAAGCCGTCAGCTACCTTGGTTGGTTTGATCCGCTGGGCCGGGGTGAGCATGAGCCCGTCGGCAATGGCGGAAATTATCAACTCCGTGCCTGCCTGGATATTCCTCGCCTCCCGCAATGCTTTTGGAATGACAATCTGTCCTTTGCTGGATACCTTGACGGTCTCCATGTTCGCCCCTTCTTGGTAAGCCGAAAAGTAAAAAAGAATGATACTACCGTACGGGGAGAAATGCCGGTCCGGCTTCCGCCGAGGGTGCGGGTTTGATGGATCGCGGCGGGGCGGATGCCGGGCTAAAGGGAGACAAATCGGCCCCTTTGATTTCTCAATATTATTCTGATTCATCAAGCATGAGAAAAAAATTGGGCTAACCTATCAGAATTGGCAATTCACGGCACGGAAGCATTAATATTGGACGTGGTCGCCGGTTCATGCGAATTGACTTGATTGAGTCTTGATCAAAGGTTAAGACGATAGCAGTCGATGAAACCGGGTGATTCGGTGCCGTCACCGTGCCGGAAAGTAATGCGGCGCTCGAATACGTAAGCGTTGTCGCGCGTGTCCTCGCGGGCCGGGTCGGGCGTGGGGAGTTCGAGCAACGTGCACAATTCATGCACGAACAGTTGATAGTTGGCGCGCTCCGAGCCGCTGGCGGATTGCCAGCGCTCGATGAACGTATCTACGGCATGTTCGGATCGAATCGCCATGACCTTTATTATTGGGGATATCGCGCTTTAATGCGAATGGCACTTACTTAACGGTATATAGCTCGTCACCCCGTGCTGCGACATGGGGTCCAGGTGAATAAGGAATCCCTTCTTGCTCTGGATTCCGGCGTACGCCGGAACGACGGGGTGATGAGATTTTCGGTGTTACCCGGTTTTTTCCCTTAAGTAAGCGCCATTCGCTTAAATGCGAGTAAAGGTGGTGATCGGTCAGAGAGGGGTGCTCTACTTTAGAACATGGCAAGCGCCGCCCCACCCAGGGCCGTGAAGACCACAACTCGCAACGGCGACTGCTTCCAGAAGATCAGCAGACTAAACGCGACCAGCGCCAGGGCGAAATCGCCGGTCGAGCGTATGGAACTCGTCCACACGGGGTCGTAAAGGGCGGCGAGGAGGATGCCGACAACCGAGGCATTGATTCCCTGCAATGCCCGCTGGATGGAAGTGCGGCGGCGCAACGCGTCCCAATAGGGCAACGCGCCGACCGTGAGCAGGAATGCAGGGAGAAAGACGGCAACGAGACACAACATTCCACCCCAGATGCCGTTGGGAGGCAAGTTCATGGCCGTACCCAGGTACGCCGCAAACGTAAAAAGCGGCCCCGGCACGGCTTGCGCGGCGCCATAACCCGCGAGGAAGGCGTCATCAGTTATCCAGCCGGACGGGACGACCTCGTTACGCAGTAATGGAAGAACGACGTGTCCTCCGCCAAAGACGAGAGACCCGGCGCGGTAAAAGCTGTCAAAGAGCGCCAGGGTGTGATCTTCCGTCATTCTGACCGCGATGGGCAGCAGCATTAACAGGCCAAAGAACAGAACCCATGCTGTAATCGCAGACCGATGCCCGATCGGAAAACTAAGGCTGGGCGCGACCTCGAGAGTTACGGGCCGCAGGTAGCGCCAGCCGAGAACGGCGCCGACGGCGATGGCAAGGATCTGGCCGGCGGCGGTTGGCCATGCAAAGACGATCACAGTGGCGGCAACCGCCAGTGACGCCCTGAACCGGTCCGGGCAAAGCGCTTTCCCCATCCCGAGGACCGCTTGAGCCACCACGGCTACCGCGACGACTTTCAAGCCGTGCAGCCATCCGGCGTCCGCCGAGAAGCCCAGCCGTTCGAAACCAAGCGCGAAAAGTATCAAGGCGATGGCTGAAGGCATGGTGAACCCGACCCAGGCTGCGATCCCACCCGGCAATCCGGCGCGCGCGATACCCAGGGCGATCCCAAGCTTGCTGCTGGCGGGCCCCGGCAGGAACTGGCAGAGTGCAACCAGATCCGCGTAGGAGGTCTCATCGAGCCACCGGCGCCGATCGACGAATTCATGCCGCAAATACCCCAGATGAGCGATGGGTCCGCCAAACGAAGTGCACCCGAGTTTCAGGAAGATCCAGAATATCGCCAACGGCGAAGCGCCGTGCTTTGCGTCTTGCGGGGAAATCGGTTGCATCGGCATCTCCTGAGCGAAATACGGCGGTGCGCCCCACCGGCGCGCACCTCGCCGGTTACTTGACTTCTGCACGGACAACGCTTAAATTCATTATATCGGAGTTCGATAACGATGGACAATAATATCGTTCGTGGCGTGTTTCTCGCGTTCGTGCGCGTGCACGTTCTGCACCATGCGGCTGAAGGGCGCATCTTCGGCCTCGAGATGATCGAGGAGCTGCGCCGCCACGGCTACACGCTCAGTCCGGGCACGCTGTACCCGATTTTTCACAGCATGCAAAAGGCCGGCTACCTGAGGTCGGCCGATGAGGTGGTCAACGGCAAGCTGCGGAAATATTACGCGGCCACGGCGAAGGGCCGGCGCCTGCTCAAACAGGTGAAGAGCAAGATCCGGGAATTGATGGATGAAGTCATCGGGGATTGAGGCGCTCCGGTAGCGCAAACATGATCGACTCTGCCTTGCCTGCAGTGTATGTGGTGGATGACGACGCAGCGCTGCGCGATTCGCTGCGCTGGCTGCTCGAGTCCGCTGGACATCGCGTTGCGGCCTACGCGAGCGCCGAAGCGTTTCTTGCGGCCTATTCAGCGGAACAGGGTGGATGCCTGCTGCTCGATATCCGCATGCCCGGCATGAGCGGGCCCGAGTTGCAGGACAAACTCAAGCGCCGCGGCCGTGCGATCCCGATTGTTTTCATCACCGGATACGGTGACGTACCGATGGCGGTGAACGCGGTAAAAAAAGGGGCATTTGATTTCATTGAGAAACCATTCAACGGCCAGGCGCTGCTCGCGCTGATCGACAACGCGCTTGCCATCGACGCCGAAGCGCGCCGCGCCGCGGCGCGTTTTGAAACGCTGACTCGGCGTGAACGCAAAGTCATGAAACGCATCGTCGCGGGCAAGCGTAACCAGGACATTGCCGCCGAACTTACCATCAGCATCAAGACCGTCGAAGCGCACCGCGCCGCGGTGATGCAGAAAACGGGCGTGGACTCACTCGCCGCACTGGTGAAACTCGTGCAGAGCGCTGGCGCGCCGCGCCGCAAGTAGCACAGGCTACGCTTTAACCGGCTTCGCGCGAATAAACTCGGCAAGATCAAATACCGTCGATTCAACGGCATCGGGTAGGGTGCGCTTGCGCACCAATGTGATGGCGGCGCAGGGATCCGGACTTCTTTTCGGCACGGTGCGCAAGCGCACCCTACGGCAACCGGTGCGCAAGCGCACCCTTGGCACCTCTGGCGCCCGCTCCAACGCGCCACATCCCACAAGGGCCTGAAGGGCGGGAGTTCCCGATGCCCGCAGCTTACGTAAGTGCCATTCAGGTTTGATGGATCTTGGAAATTCCTGGTCCCGATACTGATTGGCATACATTTTGCGTCTCATTCGGGTATCTTTGGGGCAGTAGATTACGCGATGATGAGGCGTCGACCGGGGGCCGAACCGGCGCCAACCAAATAAGAATGGTCTGGATTGGCAACGATAGCGCGTTGGCATTCGTTGCCTGTGCGACGTACCGAAAGGAATCTGGAACATGCAACCCCTGCGTCTTCGAATGACTCCCCCCCAAATGTTCGCGGGCATCAGCCTGCTGCTGATCGCGGTCGTGCTGGTAGTGAGCAACCTCACGCAGTCGACTTTTTTCCGCCAGGCAATAGTCGAGCGTGAATCGGTGATCGTGCGCGACGTGGTTAAGGCGATTATCCATGAAGAAGAAGGGGAAAACGAACTGACTCCGGCAGACATGGAGCGCTACACGGAGGTCATCGCTAAGAAGCATTTCGAGCATACCGTTAGGGCCCTGAGGACTCTCACCGGCGTGGTACGTATCAAGGTGTTCAACCCCGACAAGATGATAATATGGTCGGACGCACCGGATCTGATCGGGACGTATTTGACTGGTAACCTGCAAGATCTGGCGCGGGCGCTGGAGGGCGAGGTGCGCGCCGTGTTCGATCCTCCGGGACACGGCATTCCCATCGAAGAGCTGCCGCGATTTCCGCTGATCGAATTCTATGTGCCGTTTACTTTGAAAAACCCTGGTGCCGCGAGCGGCACGGTCAGCGGTGTGCTGGCGATTTACCGATCGGCGGAAGGGATAAACGAGACTATCCGGCAGGGTCTTCTTCTACTATGGTCGGTCACCGGGCTGGCGGGGGGGATCCTGTTCTTCGCTCTTTTCAGGCTGTTCCGTTCCGTGTATTTCAGCCAGCGCGCGGCCGAGATGCAGTTCGCGAAGTTAAGTAACGAGCATGATCGGATGATGCAGATCGAGAAACTTTCCGCCATGGGGCAAATGGTGAGCGAGATTGCGCATCAGCTCAACAATCCGCTGGTCGGCGTAATCAACCTGACCGAGCTTGCGGAACGCGAGTCAGGCACCCCGGAGCGCGTGAAGGAGTTGCTCGGAGAAGTACGCAGGGCAGGCCATCATTGCCATGGCTTCGTTCAGCGCATGTTGCTCATCAACAGAGCCACTCACTCCGAACCGCAACCGACCGACATGAACAGGCTGGTGCGCGATACCATCGCTTTTTTCCACCAGAGTCTGGGCGGACATCCCCCGGTGATTTTTGAGGAATCGCACCAACAGGCGTCCATGAAAGTTGACCCGGTACTCATTCGCAATGCGCTTTTCAACCTGATCCACAACGCGGCCCAAGCCGACCCGATCGGGCCGGTGGTGGTGTCGCTTGCGCCCGATGAGCGGGACGGTGTGCCGGGTTGCCGGCTGATAGTGTCCGATAACGGCGCGGGCCTCACGTCTGAGGTGACGGCCAAGCTGTTCACGCCATTCTTCACCACACGGCCTGGCGGCACGGGACTTGGGCTCTCCATTGCCCAACACATCGCCGTACAGCACGGCGGCAGCATCCACGCCGAGAACAAGCCCGGTGGCGGAGCGCGCTTTATCATCTGGCTGCCGGCAAAAAAGGCGCACGCATGAAAACAAAGATTTTGGTCGTTGACGACGATTCCTACACGCGGCAGCTCTTCAAGGGCCTGCTGCGCGAGGGCGCGATCGAACTGCAAACCGCAGTCAACACCGCCGAGGCACGGCGGGCATTTCACTCAACCGACTTCAATCTGGTCATTCTCGATCAGCGGCTGCCGGACGGCAACGGCCTGGATCTCTTCGCTGAGATGCGTTCCGAGCGCCCGCGACAGATGGCGATCCTCATCACCGGCTTCGCCGAAGTTCGCGACGCGGTGCGCGCAGTGCGCGAGGGGCTGTTCGATTACCTGACGAAGCCCTTCGAAAACCTGGAGGAGCTGGATGCGGTGATCGGCAAAGCGCTGGAGATGGACCAGGCTTACCGCGAGATCGTTGATTTGCGCGAGACCCTGGAAGCGCGGCCGGGCCATCCGGTCGTCATCAGCCGTTCCCCTGCGATGGAAAAACTGCTATTGCAAGTACGGCAGGCAGCGCCTCTGGACACCACGGTACTCATCGAGGGCGAAAGCGGCACCGGCAAAGAAGTCATTGCCAAGCAAGTTCACGCGTTGAGCAAGCGCGCCAAGGGGCCGCTGCTGGAACTTAACTGTGGCGCGCTGTCCGAGTCACTCCTGGAAGCCACGTTGTTCGGCTACGAGAAAGGCGCGTTTACCAGCGCCGCCAAGGCGACGCCGGGTTATTTCGAGGAAGCGGACGGAGGCACGCTGTTGCTCGATGAAATCTCCGACATGAGCCCGAAGCTCCAGACCAGTTTGCTGCGGGTGCTGCAGGAGCACACGTTCGCCCGCCTCGGACGCACAGAGCAGCGGCCCAGCGATTTCCGCTTGATCTGCGCCACGAACAAATCCTTGGAAGCCGAAATGAAGGCCGGACGTTTCCGCTCCGACCTCTACTATCGCATCAATGTGGTGGTGATGCGCGTTCCGCCGCTGCGCGAGCGGCGCGAAGATATCGTGGCGCTTGCGCTGTTTTTTCTCGACCACTTTAACCGCAAGTTCGGCAAGAATGCAGGCCCCTATACCACGGAAGCCATCACCGCCCTCGAAACGTCCGCTTGGCCAGGCAACGTGCGCGAACTGCAACACGCGGTGGAGCGCGCGGTGGTTAGCAATGTGGCTGGACCGGTCCATCCCGCGGATTTCGGGACGCTGAGCGGTAGCGGTGGTTTCCAGGCGGCCGCATCTGTTGACCAACTGCTGCCTTTCCGCGAAGCGCGGGAACGCTTCGAGCGCGAGTATTTCGCAAATCTGCTTCATTCGGCAGGCGGCAACGTCTCGGAGGCGGCCCGTCTATCAGGTATTGCCAGACAGAATTTCTATGGCCATATTGAACGACTCGGAATCGTCACGAAATCGTGACACATGTCACGGAAGCGTGATGACACTTTCCCGGTAGCGCTGCGCTCAGCAGTCGTTAATCTTCTTTTTTTCCTCACGAATCCCGCAAACGCCCCGGCTGGCACGGGGCTTGCGGATAATTGCGCACGGCTCAATTCTCGGCGTGGCGCGTAGCGGGCGTCACTACAGATAAAGCAGGCCGTTAACTACGTCAACGTCAGGAGAACGTCATGAAGGTTACTGCTTTGGTATTGAGTTTAGCTGTACTCGCCGCCACGCCTGCCATGGCCGCCGACCCGGCCAAGATCGACTGGTCCAAGGTTCCCGCAAGCGCCGTAACGCTGTTTTATCCGGGCCAGTCGACCTATCAGTGGCTGCGCAGCCCCGATCACCCGGGAGCCGCGCCGGTCAGCGCCGGGGAAGCCTGCGTGACCTGTCACAAGGGCCAGGAGGCGCAGAAGGGCAACTCGCTGGTCAAGGCAAACAAGCTGGAACCCACGCCGGCTGACGGCAAGAATGGCGCCGTCCAGTTGGGCTTCCAGGTTGCCTATGACAAGGAGAATGCCTATTTCCGCTTCCAGTGGAAGACCCGCAACCCGCATCCGGGCGAAGCGTATCCCGCCCTGCGCTTCGACGGCAAGGAATGGAAACCGTACGGCAATCAGCGGCTGGCCGCCGCCGTTCGCAAGGGCGAGCAACCCGCCATCTATGAAGACCGCATGTCGGTGATGATCGACGACGGATCGGTCGCGGGTTTCGCGAAGCAGGGCTGCTGGCTCACTTGCCACAACGGCTTGCGTGACTCCCCGAAACAGCCGGCCACCGCCGAGGTTCAGGCGAATCCGCTGCTCAAGGCGCTGAAGAAAAATGATGTGCGCAAGTATCTGCCGTCGACGCGCACCGACGCGCTGGCGTCGTGGGACAAGGGCAAGAGCCTGGACGAGATTGCGAAGATCATGGCGGCCGGGGGCTTCCTTGACCTGATGCAGTGGCGCGCCCACCGTTCCAACCCGGTCGGCATGGCGGACGACGGTTACGTGCTCGAATATCGCAATTTCGACGCCGGCAAGAACCCGTTCAGTTCGAACTTCGACGCGAAGACCAATCTGCCGAAGTTCATGTACGACGAGAAAAAGGTCGGCAAGAAGGCGCTCGTGTTCGAAGACATCCGCAAGATGTCGACTGCGCTGGTCCGCGAGAACGCGGTTGCGTTTAATCCCAAGGCCGGCTGGAAGGCAGGAGACCTGCTTCCTCGGTACGTGGTCAGCCGGAAAGACGCCGCGGGGTCGGCCGCCGACAACAAGCAGGCCAAGGGCGTCTGGAAAGACGGCACGTGGACGCTCGTATGGGCGCGCCCGCTCAACTTGACCAACGCTGACGACAAAGCCTTGAAGGAAGGCAAGGTCTACAACTTCGCCTTCGCGGCCCACGACGACAACATGACGTCCCGCGGCCATTTCGTGTCGTTCCCGATGACGGTCGGTTTTGGCGCCAAGGCCACTATCCAGGCCGTCAAGCTCCCCTGATCCGGGAGTTCCCGCCGGGCTATCCGGCGCGATGTGAAGTTGCCCACCGCCGCGCGTGTTCCACGCGCGGCAGTCTCCATTCTAATGCTTATGCCGGTAATGCAGATCCGGCAGATGGGGCGTTACAGCTTGACCCAGCCTCGCTTGAGCAGGTGATAAGTTGCCACGCCCGCCACAAATGCCAGCCCGATATTCCAGATCGCGCATGCCGCGGTGATGAGAGTGACGAATCGATCGTTCCTGGTCTCGCCAAAATCACAGGAACCCAATGCGAGCTGTGCGCCGGTCAGAAACAGAATCACGCCCAGGATCGGCGCGGGGAAGATTTTGAAGATCGTCTCCACCGAACCGCTGAAGAAGAGTGCGATCACCACGATGATGACGCCGAGTATGATCAGCGCCCCGCCGGTCCGCGCGCCAAAACGTACATGGCCGGCCATGCCGCCGGCGCCGTGGCACATTGGCACACCGCCCAGCAACGGACTGACAAGGTTCATGATGCCGGTCGAGATGGACACTTTCTTTTCGGTGACAGGCCGATCGGGAAACAGCTTGTTGTTCTCCTCCGTCACGGCGATGATCGCGTTGCCCAGCGTGAGCGGCACCTGTGGCAGCGCCAGGAACACCGTGCCGATGGCAAGCTCGCGCCACGTCATATCCGCGAGCGCAAAAGACGGGGTGCGGAAATCGACGCTGACGGTACCGATGGCTTCGAGCAAGGCGGGATCCTGAATCACCGCCGCCAATGCGCCAACGGGCAGCAACAAGAACATGACGGGAATAGTGCGACTGGATAGAAGCAGCATCGTGCCCAGCAGCGCAAAACCGCCCAGCACCCAACCGGTGGCCATCATCCTGATGCCCTCCAGCATGAAGCCGAATCCAAGTCCCACGATGATTCCGACCGCAACCGGACGACTCACCAGCTCGGCAACCTTCTTGGTTGCGCCGGTCGCGCCAAGCACAAACCAGATGATGCCGGTGACGATACCCGCGCCGTACACCGCATTGGGGGTAATGACGATGGTTTGCGCGGCCTGAGTGGTCGCCACCGCGCCGATCGCCTTCATCGGCTGGATCGGAAAAGGGGTCTGGTAGTAAATCCCGGAAACGATTTTTGCGATACCGAAGGCGAGCAGGATCCCGTAAGGGTCCATCTTGAGCAAGCTGATGTATGCGACCACAAACGGGATCAATGTCCCGAGATCGCCAAAAGCGCCCGCCCATTCCAGCCGGTCGAAACGGTTTCCGCCAAACGAGCTCGCACCCAACGAGTTATCGCCCATTGCCATCGCCATGCAGTCCACATTGAAATGATTGCATTATGCGCCTGACGAAGACGCAATGGCGCAACCTGGACCGCAACGAGATCACCGTAATTCCGGGTCAGTCCACGTGCTTCGATGCTCGGGGCCGCGATATTCAATTTCGGTTCAAAAGTAATATCGCGCATAAAACTCGAGCTTGCGGGAATTCTGCTTCTCCCCGAAATCGGTTGCGCTACCGCCCTGTAGCATTAAAAGCTTCAAACGCAGCTCAAGGTTGTTCACCCCGGTGTACGACAGTTCAGGTGTAACCTGGTAGCTTCGATCCTGCCAGTTCATCATCGCGGTGACCGCCGCCTGGAAATAAACGATGCCGAGCGCGTCCTTCTGTTGCGCGCGGAAATACAGGTAGTCCTTGCCCGGGTTGGGGCGGCCGTAGCTGCCGCGACTCAAAGAGAGCGCCTTTTGCAGCAGCGCGCCGCTGCCGGTGGCGAAGGCGTTGTGGACGAGCTGATAGAACTGCAGGGCTTCCTGCTCGGAATAGCCGGTACCGTTGCGATAATACTCGGCAATGTAAGTGGTATCGCCCGCCGTGAGATACCGCAATCCCAGCAGATAACTCGTCGCATTTCCAACCTCGCTGGTAACGCGGCCCGTGCTGTCGGTAACCGGTCGCGTGAACTGTTGAATGCGTGCCCATTCACCATGGATCTCGAAATTCGAGGCTAGATTCGTGGAAAAATCCATGCCGAAACGGGCGGGGCGGCTGCCCTTGCCCTGCCACGCAAAGTCGATATCGATATCCCGGTAAAGCAGGTAGAGCTTGGCCGCGGGATTCAAATGGCCGCTCGCGCCAAAATCGCTGTTGATATCATTGCCCACCGGCACAAGCACCGGTGTAAAGGCGATCGTCTGCAGGTTTCCCCCGGGATTGAAGATCAGATCGCTGTTTGCCATCCAGATGCCTTCGCGGGCCAGTTGAGGGTCATTCGGGTCCTTGGGCCGTTCAACAAACCCCATCGGGTTCCAGGCGTAGCCCTTGCCCCATTTGAGCGCGCGCTTCCCGGCTTCCATGGTGAGGCCGGGGCTGGGTCTTATCGAGTAAGCCGCCTCAAATATCGTGTTATCGTGATCGTGAGCCCACTGATCCCGCTGCAGGCCCGAATTCGTGCGAAAGTCGAAGGTGCCCATGCCTTGGCGCAGCTTGCCGGCCAACTGCAACGTTCCGGTGGTGCGCCCGAGGTCATCCCTTTGCGGCTGGCCGAAATTGTTGAGTTTGTAGAACGCTCCGGCACGGTTCAGCGCAAAGTCCTCCTGCTTGAGCTCAACATAGCCGCCGAACTCGAACGGTTTTTTTTCAAATGCGGACGCGTCGAAGCTGTATTCTTCCGCCGCCTGTGCGCCCGCGACTGAATAGAAGAGAACGAGCGGCCAGAATCGCCACAGTCTCCGCAAGATATTCATTTACGCAGCTCTGGTATGCGCGGAAGGTAATTGAGCGTGAAATACTCGTCCGGAAAGTTGGCTTTCTTGATACCAGACCACAGCATTACCGACTTGTAGCCCTTGTACAGCGGGCTGTCGGTCTCCAGCGTGGCGGGGCGTTTGATTCCGCCGCCGAAATCCTTGATGTCTTTAAAGCGCAATGTCTTGAGCAGGAGCCCGCTGGCCGCGTAAGCCTCGATCGTCACCGGCAACAGCGCTTGCTTGTCGACCCACATCT
>Ga0326597_10012919_pt1 | contig 10996 bp, 11 predicted proteins | sample RVTome_12_FD_203789 | JGI IMG/M metagenome (GOLD analysis project Ga0326597, IMG submission 203789) | Soil microbial communities from uranium-contaminated site in the Upper Colorado River Basin, Wyoming, United States - RVT100D185 | ecosystem: Environmental > Terrestrial > Soil > Contaminated >... | reverse complement strand
GCGCACCCTCGACGCGCTGAAGGCGTGCAAGCACAAGATCGCCTATCAAGGCGCCGAGCGCTCCCGCGTCATCGCCACGGAAGCCTGCCGCATCGCCGCCAATGGCGAGGAATTCATCGCCCGCGTTTGCGACGAGACCGGTCTCAGGCTCGAGATCGTCAGTCGGGAGACCGAGGCGCGGCTCGCCGTTTCCGGCTGCGCCTCGCTTCTCGACACGGGCTGCGAGGGGGCGCTGGTCTTCGACATCGGCGGCGGCTCGTCCGAGATCATCTGGCTCGAGCTTGAGCCGGGGCGGCGTCCCGGCCCGCTCGAAGTGCGGAAGTGCATCTCCGCCTGGACCTCGCTGCAGATCGGCGTCGTGACGCTGGCGGAAAAATTCGGCGGCGTCGACGTCACCGAGGCGATCTTCGAGGCGATGGTCGCCGAGGTCCGCACGGAGCTCGAAACTTTCGATGTCGAGCATGGGCTTGCCGAGCGCATTTGCGGGCGCAAGGTGCACATGCTCGGCACCTCGGGCACGGTGACCACCATCGCCGGCGTCCATCTCGACCTGCCGCGCTATGAGCGCGCCCGCGTCGACGGCTGCTGGCTGTCGGCCGACGAGGTGGTGCGGGTGACCGACCGGCTGGTCGCCATGAGCTATGACGAGCGGGTCGCCAGTCCGTGCATCGGCACCGAGCGCGCCGACCTGGTGCTCGCCGGCTGCGCCATCCTCGAGGCGATCCGCCGGCAGTGGCCGTGCGCCAGGTTGCGCGTTGCCGACCGGGGCTTGCGGGAGGGGATCCTGTGCGAACTGATGGCCGAGGACGGCGCCGTGGTGCGGCCCCTGCGCCACCGGCGCCGGCGCAACCGCAAGGCGCGGCCGCAGCCGGCCGCCGGCGCGTGACCGTGCGCGGCCGCAGCAATGGCTTCAAGGTCCGGGTAAGGAAGGCCAAGGGGCGCAGCGCCGCCTCGACCCGCTGGCTGCAGCGTCAGCTCAACGACCCTTACGTTGCCGAGGCCAAGCGCGTCGGCTATCGTTCCCGCGCGGCCTTCAAGTTGATCGAGATCGACGACAAATATCGTTTTCTCAAGCCCGGCGCGCGCGTCGTCGACCTTGGGGCGGCACCCGGCGGCTGGTCGCAGGTGGCGGCTCGGCGCGTCGGCGCGGCCGAAGCCAAGGGCAGGGTGGTGGCCATTGACCTGTTGCCAATGGACCCGATCCCCGGCGTGGATATCCTTGAGCTCGATTTTCTCGCCGACGATGCGCCCGCGCGGCTGAAGGAAAGGCTCGGCGGCAAGGCGGACGCGGTGCTTTCCGACATGGCGCCCAACGCCACCGGCCACAGGCGCACCGACCATCTGCGCATCGTCGCGCTTGCCGAGGCGGCGCTGGCGTTTGCCGGCGAGGTGCTGGCGCCCGGCGGAACTTTTCTCGCCAAGGTGTGGGCCGGCGGCAGCGAGGGCGAGCTTCTGTTGGCGATGAAACGGGCCTTCGCCCATGTTCGCCACGTCAAGCCGAAGGCGAGCCGGCCCGAATCGCCTGAGGTCTATGTGGTGGCCACCGGCTTTCGCGGCTAGGGTGTGACACCAGACGGATTGGCGGAAAACAACCTTCTCCCCTGGCGGGAGAAGGTGGCGCGGGTCTGCCAAGACCCGAGCCGGATGAGGGGGGCGGGCGACGCCGCTGACCCCTCACCCAGCTCCAGCTGGGGCTCGCGCTTCGCGCTCGCCAATCCTCCGCATCCCTCTCCCGCAAGGGGAGAGGGAGCATGCCAAGGCATTCGGAGCGACACCCCGCTATGCAAGCGCACCGGCCGGTGCTAAAGACCACTGCCAACTCGATCGACCAGGGTGCTCGTGGCGCCCGCAGGCGGGGCCGGAGACTTGCCTCCAGGTTCCATGGAGGTTGGCAATGACGCACGACGCGGCGCGGGCCGAGATTCCCGAAACCCTTACATTCGACGACGTTCTGCTGCGCCCGGCGGCGTCCGGCGTGCTGCCGTCTCAGACCGGCACCCGCACGAAGCTCACCTCGTCGATCGAACTCAACATCCCGATCCTCTCCTCGGCCATGGACACGGTGACCGAGGCCAAGCTCGCCATCGCCATGGCGCAGGCCGGCGGCATCGGCGTCATCCACCGAAATCTGGAGCCGGACGATCAGGCGGCCGAGGTCGTCCAGGTGAAGAAGTTCGAATCCGGCATGGTGGTCAACCCGGTGACCATCGCGCCGGAGGCGACGCTGGCCGACGCCCTGGCGCTGATGGAACGCCACAAGATTTCCGGCATCCCGGTGGTCGACGGCAAGAAGAAGGGCAAGCTCGTCGGCATCCTCACCAACCGCGACGTGCGCTTCGCCGACAACCCCGACCAGCCGGTCGCCGAGTTGATGACCAAGGAGAATCTGGTCACCGTGCGCGAGACCGTCGACCAGGAGGAGGCCAAGCGCCTGCTGCACCAGTACCGCATCGAAAAGCTGCTCGTCGTCGACGACGCCTATCGCTGCATCGGCCTCGTCACGGTGAAGGACATCGAGAAGGCGAAGCTGCATCCCGACGCCAGCAAGGACGAGCAGGGCCGGCTGCGCGTGGCGGCGGCGACCAGCGTCGGCGATCTCGGCTTCGCCCGCACCGAGCGGCTGATCGACGCCGGCGCCGACCTTATCGTCGTCGACACCGCCCATGGCCACTCCGACCGGGTGCTGGAGGCGGTCAGGCGGATCAAGCTTCTGTCCAACGCGGTGCAGGTGATGGCCGGCAACGTCGCCACGGCGGAGGGCACCAAGGCGCTGATCGACGCCGGCGCCGACGCCGTCAAGGTCGGCATCGGCCCCGGCTCGATCTGCACCACCCGGATCGTCGCCGGCGTCGGCGTGCCGCAGTTCACCGCCATCCTCGACGCCGTATCGGTGGCCCGCAAAGCCGGCATCCCGGTGATCGCCGACGGCGGCATCAAATATTCCGGCGACCTCGCCAAGGCGATCGCCGCCGGCGCCCAATGCGCCATGATCGGCTCGCTCCTTGCCGGCACCGACGAGAGCCCCGGCGAGGTGTTCCTCTATCAGGGGCGCAGCTACAAGTCCTATCGCGGCATGGGCTCGGTGGGCGCCATGGCGCGCGGCTCCGCCGACCGCTATTTCCAGCAGGACATCAAGGATTCCCTGAAGCTGGTGCCCGAGGGCATCGAGGGCCAGGTGCCCTATAAGGGGCCGGCCTCGGGCGTCATCCACCAGCTCGTCGGCGGCCTGAGGGCGGCGATGGGCTATACCGGCGCCCTGACGATCGCGGAGTTTCAGGAGCGCGCGCAGTTCATCCGCGTCTCCAACGCCTCGGTGGCGGAAAGCCACGTCCACGATGTGGCGATCACCCGCGAGGCGCCGAATTACCGGCTCCGGGGCGTCTAGCGGATGCGCCTGGGCGGACGGCTCGCCGCGGCGATCGAGGTTTTGCAGGACATCGAGACGCGCCACCGGCCGGCCGCCGAGGCGCTGAAGGACTGGGGCACGGCCCACCGCTTCGCCGGCTCCGGCGACCGCGCCGCGATCGGCAACCTCGTCTTCGATTGTCTGAGAAAGCGCCGCTCGCTGGCTTGGCGGATGGGCTCCGATAAGCCGCGCGCCCTGGCGCTGGCGGCCGTTGAGGGCTGCGGGCCCTCGGTCGAACAAATCGAACAGGCGCTGGCCGGCGACCCTCACGCGCCGGAAGGCTTGAGCGAAGCCGAGCGGGCGGCACTGACGGGCGATAATCTCGACCAGGCGCCGGACGATGTCCGCGCCGACATACCCGAATGGCTATGGCCGTCCTTTTCGGCGTCGCTCGGTGAAAACGCGGTCGCGGAGGGCGCGGCGCTAGCCGAGCGCGCGGCCCTTGACCTGCGCGCCAACCGTCTCAAATGCGGCCGCGACAAGCTCTTAAAGGCACTCGCCCGCTTCGGCGCCCAGCCGACGGCACTATCGCCCGACGGGGTGCGCATCGCCGCGCCCCCGGGCGACGGGCGCCTGCCCAACGTGCAGGCCGAGCCCGGCTTCCAGAAGGGCTGGTTCGAGGTGCAGGACGAGGGCTCGCAGGTGGCCGCACTCCTGTCCGGCGCCAAGGCGGGCGAGCAGGTCGCCGACATCTGCGCCGGCTCAGGCGGCAAGAGTCTGGCGCTCGCCGCGATGATGGACAACAAGGGCCAGGTGCACGCCTATGATGCCGACCGGCACCGGCTGAAGAACATATTTGCGCGGCTGAAACGCGCCGGCGCCCGCAACGTCCAGGTCGTCTCGCCGGGCGCGGGCGACCCGCTTAAGCCGCTCGAAGGGCGGATGGACCTGGTCTTCGTCGACGCGCCCTGTTCCGGCTCCGGCGTGTGGCGGCGGCGCCCCGACGCCAAATGGCGGCTGACGCGGGACCAGCTTGCGGCCCGCATCGCCGAGCAGGAGGCGGTGCTGGACGAGGCGGCGCGGCTGGTTCGCCCCGGCGGGCGAATCCTGTATGTGACATGCTCGGTGCTGGCGGAGGAGAATGCCGCGCGCGTCACTGCGTTTCTCGAACGCCATGCCGGCTTCGCCGCCGCGCCCTTCGGCGAGGCCATCGGCCGCGTCGCGGCGGATGAATCATTCTGTCAGTTGACGCCCTTAAGGGATTCGACCGACGGGTTTTTCGTCGCCAACATCGAGAGAAGCCCATGACCGACCGCATTCTCATCATCGATTTCGGCGCGCAATATACCCAGCTCATCGCCCGGCGCGTGCGCGAGGCCGGCGTCTATTGCGAGATCGCGCCGTTCCACAAGGCCGCCGAGACCTTCAAGAGCTTCGCGCCCAAGGCGGTGATCCTCTCGGGCGGGCCGGCGAGCGTGCACGAGGTCGGCACCCCGCGGGCGCCCGAGGAAATCTTCTCCGCCGGCATCCCCATCCTCGGCATCTGCTATGGCGAGCAGGCGATCTGCGCCCAGCTCGGCGGCAAGGTGGAGCCGGCGACCGAGCGCGAGTTCGGCCGCGCCTTCGTCGACATCGTCGACGATTGCAAGCTGTTTAAGGGCGTGTGGAAGAAGGGCGAGCGCCACCAGGTGTGGATGAGCCATGGCGACCGGGTGACGGCGCTGCCCGAGGGCTTCCGCCCGGTCGCGGTCTCCGACAATGCGCCGTTCGCGGCGATCGCCAACGATAAGGCGCGCATCTATGGCGTGCAGTTCCACCCCGAAGTGGCGCACACGCCGGACGGCGCCCGGCTGCTCGCCAATTTCGTGCTCAATGTGGCCGGATGCGCCGGCGACTGGACCATGGCCGCCTTCCGCGAAGACGCGGTTCGGCGCATCCGCGAGCAGGTCGGCAAGGGCCGGGTCGTGTGCGGGCTTTCCGGCGGCGTCGATTCGGCCGTCGCCGCGGTGCTCATCCACGAGGCAATCGGCGAGCAGCTTAATTGCGTCTTCGTCGATCACGGGCTGCTGCGCCAGGGCGAGGCCGACCAGGTCGTGGAGCTGTTCCGCGGCCATTACAACATCCCGCTGGTGCATGCCGACGAGAGCGCGCGCTTCCTCGCCGCGCTTGAGGGCGTTGCCGACCCGGAGGACAAGCGCAAGATCATCGGCGGCCTGTTCGTCGACGTGTTCGACGCCGTCGCGGGCAAGCTCGGCGACATCGACTTCCTCGCCCAGGGCACGCTCTATCCCGACGTCATCGAGAGCGTCTCGTTTTCCGGCGGGCCGTCGGTCACCATCAAGTCGCACCACAATGTCGGCGGCCTGCCGGTGCGCATGAAGCTGAAGCTGGTCGAGCCGCTGCGCGAGCTATTCAAGGACGAGGTGCGCGTGCTCGGCCGCGAGCTCGGCCTGCCCGAGGCGTTCGTCGCCCGCCATCCCTTCCCGGGGCCGGGGCTTGCCGTGCGCTGCCCGGGCGCGGTGACGCGCGACAAGCTCGATATGCTGCGCCGGGCCGATGCGATCTTCCTCGACGAGATCAGAAAAGGCGGCCTCTACGACGCCATCTGGCAGGCCTTCGCCGTGCTGCTGCCGGTCAGAAGCGTCGGCGTCATGGGCGACGCGCGCACCTACGAGCATGCCTGCGCGCTCAGGGCCGTCACCTCGACCGACGGCATGACCGCCGACTTCTATGCCTTCGACATGGAGTTTCTCGGCCGCGCCGCGACCCGCATCATCAACGAGGTCAGGGGCATCAACCGCGTCGTCTACGACGTCACCTCGAAGCCGCCGGGAACCATCGAGTGGGAGTAAGATGGCTTTTCCGATGCGGACGGCTCAAGACTGTCCACCAGACAAATTCTTCGGGGACCCTTACGCAAGCCTGATCCATTGACTTTGGGCTGAGAATCGCCGAAATTGGCTGCGCTGTCGGCAAAGGACCGCGCCACGCAATCAATCGGCGCTGATTTTGCCAAGCCCCAGTCGGACGCCACCCCTCACGGGGCAAGGCTATGACCAAGGGAATGAATCAACGACATAGCCGCGATCTGCGGCAACGTTTGGTTCACCTTGGCCATAGCATGTTCGAAGCTCAACCAAGAAAACCGAACGAAGCCGAGATCGCTCCGTAGCCCGCAAATGGAGCCGATCTTATGTTCTGGATTGAACCCAATTCTCCCCTTCCGCTGGGTTTTCAGGTCACTAAAACTGCGGATCAGTTTTTTCGCCGCTTGACGGAGAGGCTCTGATCCCATGGCGAATTTGAACAAGGTCTTCGACGGGATTATGCAGGGTCGGGCCGTCGCCTTTCGCGACCTGCAACGATTGCTGCTCAAGCTCGGCTTCCGCCTCGATCGCATCATCGGCAGCCACCACATCTATCTCCATCCCAAGGTTCCGCGGCCCTTAAACGTTCAGCCAATTGGAAAGGACGCGAAGCCATATCAAGTGCGACAGCTTCGAGATATGATAAGAGAGTTTGGATTGACGCAAAGAGGATGATCGTGAAGCGCTACGCCATTGTCGTGTTCTGGTCCGATGAAGACGGCGCGTGGGTCGCCGACGCCCCGGATCTGAAGTCGTGCTCCGCCTTTGGCGCGACGCCAGAGGAGGCGGTGGCCGAGTTGCGCGCGGCCATGGAAGCCTGGCTCGCTGCCGCGAGCGAGGCTGGCCTGCCGATCCCCGAGCCGCGCTTTCAGCTTCAGCACGAAGCGGCCGAATAGCAGGCGCGCCCGCGCGTTCCTAACGCACCACCACGATCCGCGTGTTGGCGCTGCCGTATCGGCGGACCAAATTGAACAGGATCGACGCGTTGTTCGGATGCAGGCGCACGCAGCCGTGCGAGACAGGCCGGCCGAGATTGCGGATTTCGGTGGTGCCGTGGATGGCGTAGCCGCCATAAAAGAACACCGAATAGGGCATCGGCGCCCAATCGTATTTGCGCGAGTACCATGAGCGTTCGAGCCGGATCGGCCGGTAGCTGCCGATGGGCGTGCGATAGCCGCGCCGCGCCGTCGAGGTCTTCCACGTATATTTCAACGCGCCGTCGACGTAGACGCGCAGCCGCTGGTCGGAGAGATCGATTTCCGCGCGCAGATCCGCCCATGCCGGCGCCGCGAACAAGGCGAGGGCGAGACAAGCACAGGCGAGGAATTTCATCATGGACCCAACCGCGACTGTAGAGTCTCGGACGGAACGCAGGGCGATGCGCTCAATATTGCGGTTTGCTCGCTCTTAGGCAAGCCACGCGCGGTCACTTCTTGGTGCGCGGGCCGCCGACGCGCCCGCGATCATCGGCTCGCAAGGGGATGCCGCCCCCCGGGCCGAGAGCCGGGGGGACGATGGCGGATGGGGCTTGCGCCCGCCTATCGCACGACGACGATGCGGGTTTTGCTCCTGCCGTATCGCTTCACGAGGTTGAACAGCTTTGCCGCGTTGTCCGGGTGCAGGCGGACGCAGCCATGCGAGGCCGGACGGCCGAGATTCCTGATCTCGGTGGTGCCGTGAATAGCGTAGCCGCCATAAAAGAACACCGAATAGGGCATCGGCGCCCAGTCGTATTTGCGCGAATGCCAGTCGCGCTCCAGCCGGATGGGCCGGTATTTGCCCACCGGCGTGCGGTAACCGCGCCGCGCGGTCGAGGTCTTCCACGTATATTGCAGCGCGCCGTCGACGAACACGCGCAGCCGCTGGTCGGACAGACTGATCTCGGCGCGAACGTCGGCGAGGGCGGGGGTGGCGAACAGGGACAAAGCGAGACAAACGCAACCGAGGATTTTCATGACTGACTTCACCACATCTTACAGGACACGACCAGGCCACAAGATCGACACAATGTATATTGGAGGTTGTGCCGATGTAGAGCAAGCCATTGGCGATCACTTTATCAGGGGCCCGTTAAATCAATGCCGTCGTTTTTCATTCAATTGCGCAAATTGAATTAAGCGGCGGGAAGGGGGCCTGTCGGCGGCCTCGGCGCGGCCCGCCCTCTGGCTGGGGGACGGCAAGAAACCGCGTTATAGTCGCCTGCGCGCCGGAGCGGTGCGCGACAGCAAGAAAAGGGGGGAACCCGATGAGCGTCCTGATCCTCGGCCTGATCATATTGCTCGGCATCCATTCGCTGCCCATGGCGCCGGATTTGCGCGCTCGGGTGCGGGACCCGCTTGGGGAGAACGGCTACCGGGCGCTGGTCGGTGTCATCTCTCTGGTCGGCCTTGTCCTCATCGTCTGGGGCTATGGGCTCGCCCACGAGGCGCCCGTCATCGTCTGGGACCCGCCGCCGTGGACCCGCCACATCGCGGCGTTGCTGATGGTCTTTTCTTTCGTTCTCGTGGTTGCCGCCTATATCCCCGGCAAGATCCGCGAAAAGGTCCGCCACCCGATGCTGGCCGGCGTCAAGCTGTGGGCCTTCGCCCACCTGATCGCCAACGGCACGCTCGCCGACATCGTGCTGTTCGGCGTCATCCTCGCCTGGGCGGTCGCAGACCGCATCTCGGTGAAGCGGCGCGAGGCGGCGGGCCTCCTCACCGTCACCGGCGGGCCTTTGCGCAACGACGCCATCGCCGTCGTCGTCGGCTTGGTTATCTATGTGCTGTTCGCCCTGTGGCTGCATGAATGGCTGATCGGGGCCTCGCCCTTCGCCTGAGCCAGGCGGCCCCGAGGCGCACCGCCATTATTGCGCCGCGACGTTGATTTTGCATTGCAATAAGGAGATAACAGGGACCCACCTGCTCCAGGGAGTTGCCATGTCCGTCCAGGCCCCCGTCCGGCGCATCACCGCGCCCGACATCGCCGCCATGAAGGGCGCGGCGCCGATCGTCTCGCTCACCGCCTACCACGCCCACACCGCGGCCATCGCCGATCCGCACTGCGACTTTCTCCTGGTCGGGGATTCGCTCGGCATGGTGATGCACGGCTTCGAGACCACCTTGCCGGTGCCGCTGGAGCTGATGATCACGCACGGCCGCGCGGTGATGCGCGGCGCCAAGCGGGCACTCGTCGTCGTCGACATGCCGTTCGGCTCGTATGAGGAAAGCCCGCCGGTGGCCTTCCGCAACTCGGCCAAGGTGATCAAGGAGACCCAGTGCGGCGCGGTCAAGCTGGAGGGCGGCCGGCGGATGGCGGAGACCATCGACTATCTTTGCCAGCGCGGCGTCCCGGTGATGGCGCATATCGGCCTGACCCCGCAATCGATCAACGTCATGGGCGGGTTCAAGGTGCAGGGCCGCGAAAAGAGCCAATGGAAGGCGCTGGAGGACGACGCCCAGGCGGTCGCGGATGCCGGCGCGTTCGCCGTGGTGCTGGAGGCGATGCCGGAGGAGCTGGCCCGGCGGATCACCAGGAAGATACCGATCCCGACCATCGGCATCGGCGCGGGGCGCCACTGCGACGGCCAGATCCTGGTCATGGAGGACATGCTCGGCCTGTCGCCGCGGGTGCCGAAATTCGTCAAGCAATTCGGCGGCGTCGGCCAGGCCATCGACGCGGCGATCCGCGGCTATGCCGAGGAGGTGAGACAGGGCGCGTTCCCGACCGTCGACCACACTTACGCCATGAAGAAACCCGACAAGTCCCCCGGCAAGGGAAAGCAGCGCGCTTGAAGGCATCGAGCACGGTTGTTTGCCTTGGCGCGGGCGGCTATTGTCGCGCGCCATCGGGGGCACCAGCACGCGTGAGGACGCCGGACGTCGGTCATGAGCGACGATCTCATCTTTCGCGAAGTCGACGAGGATCTGCGCCACGAGCAGCTGCAAAAGCTGTGGAAGAAATACGGCGCCTATATCGTCGCCGTGGCCGTGCTGATCGTCGCCGGCGTTGCCGGCTACAAGGGCTGGAACTGGTACCAGGCCCGCCGGGCGGCCGATTCCGGTGTCCGCTTCGAGGCCGCCCTGCGGCTCGCCGAGGAGGGCAGGGAGGCCGAGGCGTTCAAGGCCTTCGACGCGCTCGCAAGCTCCGGCAGCGGCGGCTATCCGGTGCTCGCCCGCTTCGCGGCGGCCGCCGCCAAAGCGCGCGGCGGCGACCGGGCGGGCGCGGCCGCCGACTACGAGGCGCTGGCGCGCGGCGCCGGCGACCCGGTGCTCCAGGACCTGGCGCGGGTCAAGGCGGCGCTGATCCTGGTCGATACGGAGACCTATCAGAGCCTCGAAAGCCGGCTTTCGGGCATCACCGTCGAGGCCAATCCGTGGCGCAACGCGGCCTGGGAGATCCTCGGCTTGGCCGCCTATCGCGCCGGCGACGTGGAGGCCGCGGCGGCGGCGTTCGAGAAGATCGCCGCCGATCTCGGGGCTGCCGAGGAAATCCGCCAGCGCGCCGACATGATGCTGGCGCTGATCGCGCCGCAAAGGCGCGCCGCCGCCGAGGCGCCCGGAGGGGGCCCGTGAGACCGCGGCCGTGCCGCGCGCGGGACCTGATGCTCGCCGCGATCCTGCTTGCCGGGCTTTCCGGCTGCTCGTCGCTTTCCGATTTTTCCTTCAGCGACCTCAACATATTCGCCGAGAAGGAGGAGAAGCTGCCCGGCGAGCGGCAGTCGATCCTGCTCGAGACCGACCCGCTGGTGGTCGATCCGCAGGCGGCCCAGGTTCCGCCGCTGCCGGCCGCCCGCGCCAATGCC
>Ga0326597_10012918_pt1 | contig 10996 bp, 9 predicted proteins | sample RVTome_12_FD_203789 | JGI IMG/M metagenome (GOLD analysis project Ga0326597, IMG submission 203789) | Soil microbial communities from uranium-contaminated site in the Upper Colorado River Basin, Wyoming, United States - RVT100D185 | ecosystem: Environmental > Terrestrial > Soil > Contaminated >... | reverse complement strand
GCACCTCCGTGCCCTTTGCAAAAACGTCTATCCCATTCTATCTATCGAAAAATCCAGACTCGTCGAGTTCATTATAAGCCCCTCCGCTGACACAACCACTGGTACGGCCATAACATACAAATGCAGGCGCCACCCAAGACTAGCGAGCACAGCGAAATCCTACCATGCTGAGACCAATCCCAGGGGTGTTCGCATGCCGAAGCGTTGAGCGTAATCCATAGGCATCATTTCCCCAACCCCCTCCGCGGATCACCTTGCGCTCGGCCGTGGTATTGTTGACAGGATTTGATGAGGCCGAGTGCCGGTAGAATTCGGGATCGAACCAATCTTCCACCCATTCCCACACGTTGCCCGCCAGGTCCTCGACTCCGAATGGCGAGCGCCCCCCAGGGAAACTTCCAACGGGAGCGGTGAAAAGATATCCGTCGCCCTCATCGGCGCGGCAACAGCGATCGCTTCCGTAGGAGGCCCTATACTGCGTTTCCCTTCTCGGCGCTTCATCACCCCAGGGATAAGTGCGCAGGCCATCGCCACGAGCAGCGCGCTCCCACTCTGCCTCAGTCGGGAGTCTTTTTCCTCGCCACCGACAATATGCTTGGGCGTCATTCCAACTAACCTGCACCACCGGATGTCGATCGAGTCCCTGGATGGACGATTCAGGGCCGTGAGGATGACGCCAGTCGGCCTTCTTTTTCTCACGCCAATTGCCATCCCAGTCCCACCCGACGCCACTGCGTTCTGCATCGGTGACGTGATCGGTGGCCGATACGAATTCAGCGAACTCGGCGTTGGTTGTCTCATAGCGCTCAAGAGAATAAGCCGATACCACAACGCGGTGTACGGGCTTTTCAGCGACCTCACCCTGGTTGGAACCCATGAGAAAAGCGCCACCGGGAATATCCACCATCGCGTCACGATGACGGGTCCCTCGCATGTTCCACCAAGAGCGCCAGCTATTCGCGTCATAGCCGAAACGCTCGCCTGTCACGGCGGTAAGCGCGCCCACAAGGTCGCCCTTTAACCACAGAGGATAATCGGCCCTGTCAAGCCCAGTAATTAAGGCGCCGATCGTCTCATCATCCGCTTGTCCAAGCTGCGCAATAGTCCACGCTGCCGCTGGACCAGGGTGCAAATATTTTTCGGAACGGTTGGGCCGCTCGGTCCAGGGCTCGGAGAGGAGCGCTGGCGATATCTTGCCATGACCGTTTAGTCCGATCGCCCATAAGATATACCACCGCGCAAATTGCGCGGCTGATACAGCTAATTGACCACCGAACAATTTTGCCTTGATATCAGGAAATGACCCGCGCAAACGCTGGACAAGAGCTACTCCCGACTCGCTTCTCCCACTGAGCGCCAATGGCAGTAGCGCTGCGTATAGACCGCCCCGCTGACTGTTGTAGGTTGATTGGTCCGCCAAGACGCGATCCAAATTATCGAATGCTCGGCGCAACTGGTCCATTGTAAGCGGGCGTGATTTTGCAACCGGTTTCGGCGCGACTGTTTGGGACTCGACAGGCGAGGGCGCACCCGGCCCCCAAAGCGTTCCACGTTCGTCAGGACCGGCTGTGCCGACATACACCTTCCCAGCGTAAACTAAAACGTCGAGCGGCTCGGCGCCTTGGAAGCGCTGCACAACGGTCCAACTCAGCCCATCGGCGCTGCGCCAGAGAACGCCGTTGCCCGCATCGGCACTCACCGCCCACAACGCATCGGTTCCCGCCGCGAAATCGCGGACGTGGTAACCGTCCAGTTCCGTGATACGTTTTGCTGTTTTTCCGTCGGTCCTCCACACGGCGCTGCCGTCGCTAGTCGAATTCACCCCGTAGATCCATTTACCGTAAGCCGTGAGCGAGGTCACCATCGTCCCGTTTGGCCAAGCGATCACGGGACGCAATGTGCCGGTGTCCCACTTGAGTAGCTTGCTTCCCTGTGAACGATAATCCGTCAGACCGGCGTACAACGTATCACCCAAGGTAGCCAGCGTGGTGATGCGAGTTACAGAGCGAGGCGGAGTCGGGTGATCGCAAACCACCCGCCAGGTCATACCGCCGTCTTGAGAGCGCTGGAGACCCGCACGCCAGGCTGAGGTTGCGGCAAACAGCGCGCCCTCGTGCTCTACTATCGCATGTACGTGAAAGACCTCACCGTTAGATAAAATACGCCATTCCCAATCGCGGCCATTTGTAACCATGTACTCGCCGTGGCCGGTGGAGAAGCGGGAATCCTCGAAAGGCCAATACAAAAGACCGCCTGCCACTACAGGTTCCCCGGCGTCCTGGCTGAATAAATGGCGCTCATACCGCATTTCTCCGCCGACCGGATCGTAGCTATAGACGTCAGCCGAATTGTGGTCGCGAAATTTGACGCTGTTAACAAACCATACCCGACCGCTATAGCCGATCAGTTCAGAAACTCCAGACCATGGGCCAGGCCTTGCCAACGGTACCAGATTGTCATACGCGTAGGTGGCTCCGGGTAAGAGAACGAACAGCGTTAAGGCGGGGAGCAGTCTCAACAATCCCCTCCGGGGCACGCCCGCCTAGACCTTTTTCATGGACTGGCAAGCTAACAGAGATTCAAGAGGCAAACGGGGAAGCCGGGTAGGGCCCCACCCAACTCCCCCGCAAAACGAGTGCGTTACTACTTCTTCGCCGCGCAGGGATTTTTCGCCGCGCAGGGATTTTTGGCCGCACAGGGGTTCTCTGCGCCTTTTTTGCTCTTGGCTGCCTTCCCTTTTGTACTTTTCTCGGCTTTTTTCTCTGTTTTCGCAGCACAAGGGTTCGCCGCGCACGGATTCTTAGCCGCGCAAGGGTTGGTTTGCGCGAAGCTTGGGGCACTTCCCAAGAAAAGAACTGTTATGGCTAATGCCATGAGATAAGTGAGCTTTTTCTTCATAAGACCTCCTTTCCGCTCCGACAATAGGGGCTAATTTTTTTACTCAATGGATAGTAAACATTGCAAGGGGACAGAAAGTTCCCGTCAAACCTAAGGGGTTACTCCGCCGATTAGCTATGAAACGTGGTTAGCTATCCCAAGAAGAGAGAATTGAGGAGACCCACTAGCGCTGACCGTCATTTCCCCCCGAGTCCCTGTCCAGATCAGTTCTTTCATCGCGCCGCGCGAGATCGCTCTCCTCTTCCAATCTTTTTCCGACCCACTCGCCATCGGCGATGAGCCTTTGCCAGTCGATATCTTTACCTGAAAGCATCGCTAAATCGCTCTGAATGGCCGTGCGAATCTCTCGCCGTGGGTCCCAAAATTGTCCGAAGGAAAATCGATGCGCCTCGGTGATATACTCAAGCCACTCATGAATTCCTTTCATGCCGCTTTCGATTTCACCCAACCCCTGCTGTCGATCGCCACTGCGCGCCATCGTGAGGCCCAGATAGAGCCGGGCAATGTCTCGATTGTTTTGCTCAAGCAGGAGCGACTTCTGAAGTGCGGTGCGTGCTTCAGAAAACCTGCCGACAGCGTATTGCGCCCGACCCACGTAGCTCCAAATATTTTGACGCAGCGCTGTCCCGTAGATGTATTTCGGATCTTTCTGGGCAGCGCTTTGAAAATAGGCAAGCGCCTGCTCGTTGTTGCCGATCAGGAAGGCCTGTTGTCCCGCCTGCACGTCAGTGTCAACCTGGAAACTGGCGCAGCCGGAGAGAAAAATGGATCCGTAAAATAACATCAGCCACACTCTCATCTTCATAATAACCTCCGCACTATGGACACCGCGATTTTCGCGACGCTCATCAGAAAGCTAAATCCGGGAAGTCACTCTGGTGCGCCTCGTCTCACCTTGAAGTGAATACGGCAGTCACCTTTTGCAGGAGAGGATCTATTCCAATACACTGATAGAGATTACCGCAGCCAGCGTTAGCTTTTTAAACGTCATTGTCTTTTCCTCCTTTCAGTTTTTCCTTTCTGCTTCTTTAAACAACAATCAGAAAAAAAGGTTCCCCAAGAAGGAAAAGTCAAAGTGTGCTGCCTATTCATTCGGTTATTACCGGAACAGAATTTTTTCGCCGATTCGAGCAACGAGGCCATCTCCTAAACAGTTTGGTTCTAAGCGAGCAGTATTCATGATCGTCAGGAATAATCGGCGGATGGGTTCAACGAGGGGAACCATTCTTGTTTATAGTGGGTTTATAGGTTATGAGAAGTTTTTGAGCCCAGTGATACTCGCCCAATGCTGCGTTCCCATGGGACCAACTTCGGATCGGCAAGAAACTGCCTGAGGTTAGGAGGCGATCATCATGCACCCCAAAATTTATCGAACCGTTTTCATCGTCAGCGGTGGGATCGGTCTAATTCTCTTCGCCGTTGGTTGTACAGCTTTTCAGGTGGGCTCGGAGATCGAACGGGGACGGATGGCTCTCATCTACGGTGAGCCGCAGCGAGCGCTGGCGCATTTCCAGCGCGCCGCCGAGTTGCAGCCCAACTATCGATACAACTATTCGATTCTCAACCAGGGAGTTTGGACCTACGTCGGAAGAGCTCACTACGACGCCGGCAAGCTCTCCGACGCGCGCAAGGCCCTCGAGAAAGCCCATTCTCTCTACCGGGATGACTACCTGGCGAGCCTTTATCTAGGCTTGGTTCTAGGGCGGGACGGTGACCGAACAAGGGGGTTAAGGGAGATTGAAGCTGGATTTAAGGGACTGGGAGATTGGCTTGAATACATTGATCGGTATCACGTGGACGGCCGCTTCTGGGACCCTGGCAGGCAACTCAGCTCATTGATCGATAAAAACCTCCAGTTGATTTCGGTGGGAGAGTTCAGTTGGCCGGAGCTTATCGCGAACGGCGAAAAACTAGGCGCGGAGTTCGAAAAGGAGATTGATTTTGCCAAGAGAGATAAATACGACCAACTCAAAAATGACGGCGACGATGGCGGAATGAATTGATTTTTATTCTGTCAATAGTTTATTCGCCGGTCTTGATCTTGATCCAACGTTCCCTGCCACTGCTCCCGGTCGATGCTAGCGAGCAATAGCTCGCCGCTCTGAATAATGTTCTGTTTCTCGTCGGGGCCCTTGGCAACCAGGAAAGCCATTCTCCGAAGGGAGTTACGGACTAAGCCGTTTCTATCCCAAAACTCGATCCCTTTGTATCCGTTATCGGAAAGCTTGCTCAACAATGTCAGTCCCCCTTTAAGGCTTTCCATCCCCTTTTGGTCGTCACCGAGTCGTAGCTGCGTCAGGCCCAGAGCGACCCACGCGATCTCATCCTGTGACTTCACCGCCAGCGCCCGCTGGAGAACCTGAAACGCGTCCTTATAACGTCCCCTTTTGTAATAGGCTCGGCCTAAAAAGGTAAGGCTATCTTTATAAAAGGGATCGCGGCTGACCACATATTCCAGATCGACAATCGCTTTATCGAAATTTCCGCCCCGTCCGACAAATTCCAACCTGGCATCGTTATACTGACCCCCGATCCCCAAGCCGGCGGGCCGGGCGCAACCGAGGAAAGACCCAAGGACAATGGCAAGTAGTAAAATTTGGACGTCGCTAGAGCAACCTGATCTCTGTGCGCAACTCATCAGTCTAAAAACTCCTCCGCCGCACCAAAGTTCCCTGGCGCGAAAAAAATAAGAATAAGATCGTGCGTTGCATGACCTCGTAATGAGCCAACAGTGAGCCGCTAACATATCAACCCATACGTACAAAGAGGGGAGCCATTGGGCTCCCCTCTTTGTACGTTGCAACTGATCAAGACCTACCACTCAACCCTCAGACCGAATTCCAGGGTGTTAAAGTCCACCGCTGCGCCGCTCTTGTCGCGGCTGTTCGAAATATCGTCACCACCTCTACCGATCTTATTGACATGATAAAGCCCGTATTCCCCACCGACCGATAGCCCGTTGCGGATAAAGTACCACATACCCGCGTTGTAATTCCAGGCATAGGCCGCATGGCACTCGCCGTTTCGAACCGTGCTGCTGCAATCCCGAAGACCGTTCCTAGTGCCATTTCCCGACGCCTCATAATCGTCCCGCTCAAAGCCGGTGAATAACATCAGGCTCCCTGGCGTTCTCGACGAACCCGTAAGCATACCCTTGGGACTCCAAACCCACAGCTCATGTGCAACTCGCCACATACTACCCTTCACTAACGGTCCCTCACGGCCACCCGCAGGATCGTCAACATGGCCCCGGTTAAAGCCGCCCGCAGTCCTCAGCCAGTAAGGGCCAATCTTCCAGCCAAAACCAGGAGTGAGATAGTAGCGAAACCCGGACATGTCATTGTTGACCTCAATAAGCCCAAGTCTCTGCCTCTCCGTGGTCCGAACCCGGAACAAATCCCTGTTGGCCTCGTCGGGATGCATATTCTCCAGCAGTGCCGCAAACCCAAAATCGATCCCTTGAATCCACTTATTCTTCAGCTTGCTAAAAGGCTCAATGTTGGTTGATATAAGCGCCGATCTCTTATCGCTGTTCGGTCTCGTCTGATCATCTTCGCCTCGCGTACCCTGGTTAGAAACGGCCGCCTGAAATTGCATGACCCCTGGACCGATTGGAACGTTATTCCAGTCAAGGGAGATCGCGTTGTTCTGCGACCCGGCGCCAATGCCCGCTCCGTCCTGAAACATGGTGCGGTCGAACAAACCGCCACTGGCACTCCCCCAGTTGGTGTCGTGCCTGTTGAAAAAGCCCGACACCCTGGGGCCGACCGTGAACTGCGGCAGGTAGGGATTGAACTTTTCGAAATGGACCTTAAACTCGGCCTTCTGGATTATGATAGACCTGTCGGCCCCTAGATTCATCTGGTAGTCGACCTCATAGAAGCCTTTGTCCCAGTAAAATGTCATATAGGGGTAGATACGCCTCAGCGCGAGATCGAACTGGGAAAAACCATTCTTGGCAACGCCGTCCTTATCGGGGAAAAACATCAGCCGATAATGCCAGCGAATTCTAGTGCGGAATCCCCAACTCCCGTCCGCCGCGGTGAGCGTAAGCCCGGCCCCTGGACGATAAGTAAAATCCGGCAACTTTGCCGCCGCTGCCGTCGCCTCTTTCTTGAGCTCGATTTGCTCTCCTTTGAGCTTTTCCAACTCGGCAGCGTTGGCTCTTTGCACCTCCTCCAGAGCGCGAATTCTATCCTCAACTTCACCCGCTGATGCAGGGCTCACCGTAAGGCACAGAAAGAGGATACCTCCCAGAACCGTTACGCCCCGCCAGTTACTTCGCTTTGCTGTCATCATGATCTCCTTTCAGTTAAATATTTTCGCCGCACACGTCTCGATCATCCGGTACAGCAGGTAAATAACCTGGCGCGCGATTTCTAACAATTACCCAAAAGTTAGTTTTTTCCTGCCAAAAAATACGAAAAATTATACTTAGGGTTTATTTCTTGGGTATTTCGCTCAATTCGGCCACCCGACGGGAACTAATGCTTGGGTCTAATTGGTTTAAGCCGGTGTAGATGATCTTCAGATGTCTGTTGTTCTTCGGTCGTACGAAAAATTGTTGTCGGGAGGATAAAATCATGAAGAATAAAGAAGGAAATACGGATGCGGTGACAAAGGTAGCCATTGCCGATGCGAGCGCTCTCTTGCGAGAGGGTCTCAAGCGGCTCCTGCAGGATACGAAGGATTTCTTGGTTGTAGGAGACACAGCGAACGATGTTGAGACAATGGAAGTTGTCGAACAAGCTATACCGGACGTCTTGCTGCTCGATCTCAATATCCCCAAACTTGAAGCAATCCCGATCCTGTTGGCGATCAAAGAGCAAAGCTTGGCCACCGAAGTTTTGGTCCTGGTGCATTCCCCGGACGAATCAAAAATTCTGAATTGCGCAAGGGCTGGAGCACGCGGTTACATACTCAAGTCCACACCTTGCGGAACACTTGCCGAAGCTATTAAGGACATTTCTCGACACAGGGTTTGGGTTGACAGGCAGGTCGGCTGCGCAGACACTTTTGCGCTACTCGCCCATCGAGCGAAGACAAGCAATGAAGTCGGAGTCGAGATAAATCCCCTCGACCTGCTATCAAAGAGAGAGCTGGAGATACTTCATCAAATAGCAAGAGGCATCAAAAACGAAGAAGTCGCAAAGAAGCTATTCATCAGCGTGCCAACTGTGAAACTGCACGTCACCCATATATTCAGGAAGCTGAACGTGGACACCCGCACGAAAGCCGCGCTGCTCCTGATGCAGTCGCGATTGCGCGACGGTCAAGATTTTTTTGCTCCTTGGGCCGCGTATAGGTCCGATAACAGTGAATTACTGCAGCGTTCGCGACGTAATTAAATGAAATTACACCGCGGTGCGCAGGATACGGCAGCAAAAGCTGCCGTATCCTGCCTTTGGTGGGTGGGTGCACTCCGCCTTTTCCACAAAACATCCGTGTAAAATATTCACCGCGACTGTACTTAGTCCGTGTAAGCGCGGACCCACATTCGCTGTGCATCAAGCCTTTGGGTTTCGACTTTGGACCGACAATTCTCCCAAGGTATCGTTCCCAATCTCCGTCCATGGAGAAGAAAAGAGACCCGAGAGATTATTGAGTTTGATACGAATAGGGGGGTCAGGTAGGTCAAGATATTTTTCAGGGTGGAGAACCTGCTCCGTGGATAACGGAGGATATCTATAAAGAAGGTTCACCGGGAGCCAACCATTTTGACCAAGAAAACGCAAAACGAACCGCGCTCCAGCCAAATACTGAAATCGCGACTTATCCGCTACAAACCTCGGAATGTTCGGCAAGATCGGATCATCGATTGCGCTGTCGAGCAATTGACTGAGATGATCAGGCAGCCATTCATTCAGCCCTCCGAAAGAATAGGCGTATTCAGTCAACACCGCATCTCCTTCAGCTACGGCTCGCAGAGCAATTGTCGCGTCTCCGTTGCCTGAAGGTCGCAACATGGTGCCCAGCGAGAACGCCTGCTCCTGCAGAGCGTGGGTGAGTTCATGGACTATAACTTTCTCCCGAGCCTCCTCAAAAACCGGCGTGCCCGAGGGACCATCGGGGTTGGCTGCTATTACAATCTCTTTTGCTCTCGAATCGTAAAATGCCAAAGCTTGAGATGAGTAGAAACTGAGCTGAGTAGATCTTAAATCAACTCCACGGGGCAAGAGTCCCAACTTTGCATAGGCGAGCGATATGTCTTCTCGCCTTCTATCACCCTCACCTACGTCCGCTTGGAAGACAGCCTCCAGACGGTCGTTCAAGCTCCGCTCAAATACAATGGGAACTTCGGCGGTAAATGCGAGGCCCCGAACTTCGCTTAGCCGATCATGGAATACTTCGATCGAGTCACGGCTTAGAGTTTCCGGATTTTGCGCCATCTGGCCCAGGCACGCACTCAGGCTGAGCAGAAAGAGAATAGTAAGCGGTATTTTTGTAGACGATGGCAAATCGCTGTAAAGATAGGCAGATCATTATTTAAAACGCAAATAACCGCGCTAGGGAACTTTTTGTCTAGGCAGGATGTTTATTACTAGTAGGGCGCCCTAGCGGGGTAGTTCATTCGCCCAGTTTTTGATACCTGGCGCTGAAAGCGTAGCTTATTGGGAAAAGAACCTGAGACAGATTCGCTGCAAACAGCTATTCTATAGTGAACGAGCGAGGTCCTAAGCCTTTTGTTCAGTGAATTTTCGACTCGCCGGACAGTTAGATGGAAGGAACAACGCAACTGATCTCGCAGGGCAAGTTGTTTACCTTTTCGCTCAGGGGTAAGAAGGCCCTCAAGAAAGATTTTGAACGCGTCGCCATCTTCCATCTGTCGTATATCTATACTGCGGCTTTCTACCTCACCAGGGACGAGCATGAAGCTGAGGACTTAGTCCAGGAAACCTACCTTCGGGCGTATCGGTGTTTTCATAAATTTGCGCCGGGCACCAACTGCAGAGCCTGGCTTCTATCGATCCAGCGGCATCTTTTTATCAACCGCTACCGGCAAAGACAACGAGATCCTGAATTTGTTAACTGGGAGAGAATCGACGAGGAATACAACTCGATGGTGTTGCAACACGAGCAAGCCGAACAGTGTGATCCGGAAAACTTGTTCTGCTCGCAAGTCATGAGTCCAGAAGTAGAAACCGCTCTCAAGGCCCTGCCAGAGGAATTTCGAACGGCTATCGTACTTGTCGATGTCGAAGAACTGAGCTACGAGGAAGCCGCAAAGGTGACGGAATGCCCTGTCGGTACGGTCCGATCAAGGCTATCTCGGGGCCGCCGAATGCTACAGGTATCACTAAGGGAGTATGCCGTGAAAAGAGGGTTGATAAAGGAATAGCTACTGTATGTTGCGGGAACTGTTTCCCAACAAATCATTGTTTAAAAAGCAAGGCCACTGGTAGGCCGGAAAAGAATTAGAAAACGATGGATTGCAAAGAATATAAAGAAATCATAGCGGCCCATGTGGATAGATCTCTTTCGTCGGTGGAGGGGGTGGTAGTGCAATCTCACCTTAATGGATGTCCTAAGTGCAAGCAAAAGTATCTTTGGGAGACCGAGGTGAGAAGATCCCTTGGACCAAAGCTTTCTCTCATTCCAGCCAGACCTGGTTTAAAGGAAAAACTCTTAGACCAATTGGGAGAGACAAGCAAAGAGGGATTTTTCGGCTGGTCCTACATGTCTCATGGTTTGGTAGCCGCCTTTGCGCTCCTGCTTATAGTGGCTGTCCCCTATCTTGTTTGGCAAGAGAAAGTTCAAGACGAGATCCTTCCGGATGCGATAGCCCAGTACCAGAAGGTAACACGGGGACTCGTGGATACTTCACAGCCGGTTTCCACTACTCCTGCTCGGCTCCTGGATCTAAGTCCGTGGGGATATCGCTTATTGGCGCGGCAAACCCAGGAAGCCAAAGGGCGAGAAGGGCGAATTTTTGTCTATCAGGGAAAGGGAAGCGAGTATCTGCTGGCACAGGAATTTGATGGGTTAGATTTTTCGCTTCCTTCTGGCGCCAAAACCATCCGGACATCGAGCCGGGAGTTTGTAAGTTACAGCCAGGAAGGTGTCAATCTGATCGCCTGGAAAGAGAAGGACCTGCTAT
>Ga0326597_10012917_pt1 | contig 10997 bp, 8 predicted proteins | sample RVTome_12_FD_203789 | JGI IMG/M metagenome (GOLD analysis project Ga0326597, IMG submission 203789) | Soil microbial communities from uranium-contaminated site in the Upper Colorado River Basin, Wyoming, United States - RVT100D185 | ecosystem: Environmental > Terrestrial > Soil > Contaminated >... | reverse complement strand
TGACAATTCTGCGGGGGATTGCTTTTTTGGCCGGACCACCGATGCTCTCCGCCTTCGGACTCTCCATGTAATGCAGCCGCCGACGGAGTTGTGCGTCGGCCGAGCCCGCCGGCTGGGCGCGCTGCTCGGCGGCTTGGGCAGGGATGAACGTGAACAGGATCGCAACAGACGCACCCGTTTACTCGCCTCCGAAAGCCGCCAGCGTGCTGCTGGCCCACATGCTCGCAGCGGTGCTCTGTCAGGGGGTGTGGTACGGGGTGTCGTCGATGATGGCCGTTTTGGCGCGGAAGCGGTTCGGGGCCGGTGACTGGCAGACCGTGATGATTACGGCGGCGGTGCCGACGCTGATGATTCTGTCGATCTTCTGGGGCGACCTTCTGCGGCGCGTGGCCATACGGCGTTACCTGGTGATCCATTGGGCGTCGTCGATGCTCCCGCTGGCCGTCGCGGCGGTTGCGGGCAACTTCTGGGTCCTTCTGGCGTGTCACATCCTCGCGGCCGGCGGGGCCGCGGGCTGGTCTCCCATATCCGGTGACCTGCTAAAGGGGTTCTACACGGACCGGGTCCGCGGTCGGGCCTTCGCCATGGTCAATTCGGCGATGTTTGGCGGCATGATGGTCGTCAGCTTTGCCATCGGCCGGGGGCTGGATCATGACGAAAGTGTCTTCCGACTGTACCTGCCGCTCGCCGCCGGCGTCTATGGGGTCGGCATTTGGATTCTTTGTCGATTGGTTCGGGTGACGAACCTCGAGGGCGGCCGGGCGGCCATGATCTGTACGCAGGAGCCGCTGGGCCTACGCCGACTGCTGGCCCCCGTGGCCCACACGCGCCGCGTATTGCGCGAAGATCACACGTTTTTCCGCTATGAGACGGCCTTCATGACCTACGGGGTCGGGTGGATGATCTGTTATGCCTTGGTGCCGGTGTTGGCGACCGACCGCTTGCAGATGAGTTATACCGAGTTCGCCGGTTCGACGCAGGTCGTATACCCGCTCTGCATGCTGCTGATGACGTATCCGATGGGCTGGCTGACCGACCGGATCGGTCCGGTGCGCACCTCAGGCCTTTCGTTCGCATGGCTGGCGGTTTATCCGGTAGGACTGGCTCTGGCCCATTCGGTCGGCGCGGTGGCGGGCTCGACGGTGGTGTACGGCACGGCGATGGCGGGCGTACACATGGGCTGGATGCTGGGCCCGGTCGCGTTGGCGCCTTCGCGCGACAAGGTGGCCGAGTACGTTGCCATCCATGCGACGATGGTGGGGATTCGCGGCGTGTTCGCACAGGTGCTGGGCATGGCGGTGTACCGGCTGACGGGCAGTTTTGGTTGGTCCTTCGCGGTCGCCGCCATGTCGTTCGCATTGGCCGCGGTGCAGATGTTCAGACTGGAGGGATCCATCCGCAGCCGGGCGACGGTCGCCGAAGAGCGCTCTCGGGCGGGGACGGCCAGTGAGCTGGAACCGCTGGCAGTCACGCCGGAGACGCCGTAATAGCGGGCATCATGTACCAGCGCAAAAAGGACCGGGATCCCTGAGAGAATGACCCCGGTCCTTCGGTGATTCACCATGTTGCACGGCTGACTGCCGTGCAATTGTAGTCGTTTGCTACGGCTTGTCCTTGGTCAAATCCACGCGCGTGCCAAACTGCTTGGCCTCGCGGGTTTTGCCATCGACGTGGTAGGTCGTCAACTGGTTGTTGGCGAATACCACGACCTCGAAGGTGAGGTCACCGCCGCCAGCCGTAGGCTTCTGGTCCGGAGGCGTGGTCGTCGGCGGCTGACCCGGTCGATCCTGGCCAGGCCGCTCTCCGGCAGGTCGATCCATTCCCGGCGTCGCGCCGATTTCGAATTTGGCAACCGCTTGCAGAGCCTTGCCGTTGCCTTCCTTCTCGGCCAATTTGATGGCTTCGGCCAGATTGACCTGCCCCTCCTCAATCTGCTGAGCAATCTCATTGGCCTGGCTGCGCTCGAACAACATCATCGTAGTGCCCGCGCGTTGGGCGAAAAGCGAGACACAGAACGTCAAAGCCAAGACCGCCGCCACTGGAACCGACCATGTGAACTTTCGTACCATTGCACAATCTCCTGAACAAGCCTTCCTGCCGGTCCCTTCCGCAGCGCAGCGACGCACTGTCTACGTCAATCGGACCCGCCGGGCCGCTGTAACTCAATTGCCAACGAAAACGATCAAGTAACCGCGCATTTCTTGGAGCCAATGAGTGCCGCAACACTCCGACCCCGCTACAGGAGTATAACGAGGCCCCCCCAGCAGCCGGCAATTACGGACGTGTCCTGATTTTGTGAGGGTCAATCCCCGGTGCAAGTCCGCGGAGGGTAGGCGGATCGGACAGAGCGAATCAGTTACCGGCGGTGGCGTAATACTTGGCGGTCACGACCTGCTCTACTACCTCAGCCAGCGAACCGGCCTGCATTTTGCGCATGACGTGGCTGCGATGGACTTCAACCGTCTTCTTGCTGACGCCTAGCTCGGCGGCAATCCGCTTGTTGGGTTTGCCTTCAGCTACCAAATTCAAAACCTGGCGTTCGCGCGGGGTCAAAGTGGCGAGCCTTGATTGAATTCGCGCCTGCCGTCCGCTCTGGGTGCGGGCCCGCTCATCTCGGGTGATGGCCTCGTGAATGCGGTCCAGCAGAAGCTGTTTACTGAACGGTTTTTCGATGAAATCCACCGCCCCGTGCTTCATGGCGTGGACGGCGATGGGCACATCACCGTGTCCGGTGATGATGATAATGGGAAGGATACAGCCCCGCTGCCGCAGGCTTTCCTGAAGTTCGGTGCCGCTCATTCCGGGCATTCGGATATCCAGGACCAGGCATCCGGGCCGGTCGGGATTGTATGCAGCGAGGAATTCCTGCCCGGAGGCGAACGTCTCGACGTTCAGCCCGACCGATTTGACGAGCGCCTCGAGAGACCGCCGAACCGCCTCGTCGTCATCCACTACGAACACTGTCGGGTTTGGCCGATCCATGTTCCGTACTCCTGGCCACGGGCAAGGTGAAATGGAAGGTAACGCCTCGATCAGGATTGCGCGTCACCCAAATCTGCCCATCGTGAGCCTCTACGATGGACCGACTGATGGAAAGTCCCATGCCCATTCCGCTTTCTTTGGTGCTGTGAAACGGAGTGAAGACCTGGTCGAGATTCTCGTAGGGGATTCCGACACCCCAGTCCCGGACGGCGATCTCGATCCGTGAATAGTCCTTCGACTGCACCTGTATTCTCAATCGCCGGGAGTCCTGAACCCCGGCCGCCGCCTCCATGGCATTCCTGACAAGGTTCAAGAGAACCTGCTGGATCTGAACGGCGTCGGCCCAAACGAATGGCGATGGCTCCGTCACCTCTGATTCTATCTGCACACCGTCGCGCGCGGCTTGTGGTTTTATGAGCGAGACAACATCGTGCACGACTTCATTGATCTTCACGGGGCTGCGGCGTGGCTCGCGCTTGCGGACGAAGTCGCGCATGTGTCGGATCACTTCGCCGGCCCGCTCGGCTTGTCCGGCCACTTCGGACATGAGGTGGCGGAGGTCATCGGCGGGGGCGTGGGCGGAAAGGAGCTCCAGACAGGCCTCAGTGAAGTTGACGATGGCGCATAACGGCTGGTTCAGCTCGTGGGCCAGCCCGGTGGCCATTTCACCCATGGTCGAAAATCGCGAGAGGTGGGCCAGTTGGGTCAACTGATCGCGGGCCCGTTGCTCCGCCCGGCGGCGGCCGCGTGTCTCCTCCCGGATGAGGCGCGCCTGACGACGGGCGTGCAACTCCAGAAACTGCTCCGCCTCTTTGCGCTCGGTGATATCCACGCAGGAGCCGATATAGCCGGCGAAAACTCCGTCCCCCACAAAGCGTGGGACGCCGGTGTTCAGAATCCAGCGATACTCGCCATCGTAGCGCTGCATACGGAATTCCACTTCCAGGGAATTGCGCCCGTCGAAGACGGCGTCGAATGTGCTCTGCCATTTGGCACGGTCCTCGGGATGCAGCCCTTCGAGCCAGCCGTGGGCCTGCTCGGCGTCAAGCGAGCGGCCGCGAAACTGGAGCCAGGTCTTGTTCACGAAGGTAAAGGACTTGTCCGGATCCGCCATCCACATCATGACCGGCGCCGAGTCCGCCATCGTGCGGAACCGTTCCTCGCTTTCGCGGAGAGCGGCCTCGGCCTGCTTGCGTTCGGTGATGTCGCGGGCGATGACGGACGCGCCGATCACGTTGCCGGAGTCGTCGTGGATGGGCGCCGCGCTCAGGGAGATGTCCACCGGCTGGGCACTCTTTGCGATCTGGACCGTCTCGACGTTCTTGACCGTTTCCCCGCCCTGCACCCGCGCGAGCACTTGCGGTATCTGCCCGCCGCGATCGGGCACACCCAACATGGCCAATGGTTGAGCGATGGCGTCGGCGGCGGGAATGCCGTAGGTCCGTTCGGCCGCCGGGTTCCAGCTTATGATCGTGCCGTCGGCATCGGTGCCGATGATGGCGTCATCCGAAGATTGCACGATGGCCTGCAACTGCCTGGTGGCCTCCTCGAGTCGCTTTCGCTCCAGGAGGGGTCCGACGGGCGCAAGCGCCGCTTGGATCAGGTCCACCAGCCGCTTGTCCTCGCGGCGCCGGTCGCTCCCGTAGAACAAGAGAACCGCCAGGACTCGCCCGTGGGAGACGACCGGCAGGCAGAAGGCCGTTCGAAGGTTCAGCGATCGAGCCATCTCCTTTCGGCCGAAATCGTGTTCCTGCGACAGGTCGGTGATCCACGCCGGGAGACCGGCTGCCCACACTTTTCCCGGGAGGTCTTGACCGCGATCGAATTGCACGGCGGCGTTGGCTTGGCGGAGGCGGGCCCCGGCTTCGCGCGACAAAGCGCGCACCGGCCCGCCGCGCAATTTACCCTCATCCGTGGGAATCCAGCTCTCGGCGCATTCCCAGCGCGTTACCAGCAGGACGGAAGCCATGGCGGCGGCCAGGGCGGAGTCCAGCGTATCGGCCAGAGAGACCCCGACGGTCAGGGTTTGCAGGAGTTCTCGTTCGGTCTCGGCGCGGCGCCATTCCAGGATGGAGGACAGAACGCTGGCGACAGCATCCAGGCACGATTCGTCCGCGAGTGCAAAGGGCGTGTCATCGAACCGGTAAGCGCACAGGACCCCGTATGGCGAATCGCCGAAGGCGCGATGAATGGGGATGCCGATCCCGCGGGCGAGCGGCCGCTCGGCAAACGTGGACGGGCTCGCCGGGTCCGACGCACGATCCAGCCTCACCGTTTTGGCGGACACGAGCGCGACTCCAATCGCCGAGCGGCCATCCGCGGCCACCGAAGCGTTGCCGACCGCGCCGTTGGACCATCCGACTCCGGCGCGCAGACGGAGCTTGGCGGCATCCGGAGTAAGTTCCCAAACGCCCGTGCAGTCTGCGTGGAGGCTGTCTGCCACGAGGGCGGCGGCCTGCTCGAGCAGCGCTTGCGGATCGGCGCCTTCCAGCGCCGCTCGAGCCAGCCGCGCAATCCGATCGTAACACTCTATGCCCACGGGCCTTGCTTCGCTCAATTTTTCAAAGCCGCTAACATGCAGCAGCAGGGCCGCCTGCCGCTCGAGAGATGGTTCGCTTGGACAGATGGCGGATTCAGTCAACAGCGCCTGCTTCAGCATGAAATCGATCCGGCCGGAAGCCCCAGTTTTTCGCTTACGGGATTATACTACGCACGAAGGGTCGAGACGGTCCCAAGGGCTAAGAACTTACCCCTTGCGGCAAAGGCTGGGGCGAATGGCGCGATCGCGGCCCCTTATCGCGGCCCGACTGGCGAAAATCGTGAAGGAAACCGGCGAGCTTGCTCTTGATCTCGGCCGGGATGTCCGATCGCAATGCGGCGGCACACCTCTTGGCGGCAACGGCCTCACACCACTTGCACTCTTCCATCACGGCTCTGAGATCGTTCACGCCGACCTTGATCTTGATGATCGCCCGTGTCAGCGAGGCCTTGGCTTGGGCCAGGTTCTGAACCTCGTGCCCCTTGGCGCCCAAGGCGATCCCCAGGGCTTCGGATAAGCGATCCCAGCGGGCGGCGCGTTCCCTCAAGGTCGATTGGACCTTTGCGCGCTCGATCAATTCAGCGGCCGTGCGCAATCCGCTTGCACAACAATAGACGTCGCGAAGCGCCGCGGTCAAGGCATCGACGCTGACGTGATACTTGGAGTCACCCATGGCTGACAGGAAGGTTAGGAACTCCCGCCAGTCCGAGGCTATAGGCAATTCCCCGAGGACTTTCGAGCAAAACCCTAACCTGACACGGGGTATAAACTTTGCCGTAGAGAAGATCAACCTCATTCGGTCGGCTCGAGGTCATTGGGACAGGCGCTAAGCGGCCGGCGATTCGCGGTCGCGTACCATCAATACGGGCTGATTGGTGCATGACAGGAAAAGTTGAGGCATCGCCTGCGGAGCGTCACGGTCCGCGTCGGCGACGACATCGCCGTGACGGTTTCGCCCGATCGATCGAGTCCGCACCTCCTGATCGCCCGCGGTTTGCGCTTGAATGGGCCCATGATTATGGGGCCGCCGTAGCTGTTGCGGCGGCCGCACCGCCGACACGGCAGTGGCACGTGAAGCTATTTCCGCTCACCAGGGGGATGAATCCCCTGGCAACGTCCGCTCGCCCTGCGGGCGAAGAGCGGGCAGCTTTTCGTTCAAGAACGGTCAGTTTTGAGTACCAAGAACGCCAGGGTTCTTGCTCGCAGGCGCGGAATCCTGGAAAATCCGCGCCGTGCCGGAATTTCTCCACGAGTCCGCAGTTTTCGCCAGTCCGATCGTATCGATCGCCGACATCCGATGCCGTCCGACGGACCGCGGATGCGGCGAGGAGGAGTTTACCGGCGCAGCGTCGATCGCGTTCGTTCGTTCCGGCGTGTTCTGCAAGCATGTCGGCCGGGATGAGCTCATCGCCGATTCCAATCACCTCGTGTTTTTCAACGCGGGCGAGCCGTATCGTGTGAGCCATCCAGTGGATGGGGGTGACGAGTGTACGTCCCTGCGCTTCGCCGCGGGTGCTCTGACTGATGCCCTGGCGGTCTTCGATCCGTCAGTCGCCGAGCGGCCCCGTCGCCCATTCCCGGCGCCTTCGTGTCTCAGTTCAGCGCGATCGGCGATCCTGCTGCACCGTATTCGGAAGATCGCCAAGGCCGCTCGGGCCGACCGCCTCGGTCTGGACGAAACGTGTCTGGAACTGCTGGCGGAAGTCGTCAACATCGCCCACGCCCGGCAAGGCTCGAAGCCTTTGGCGGTTCGCTCCGATACTCGGCGGGCGCATCGGCGATTCGTCGATCAGACCCGGCTCCTGCTGGCGGAAAAGCACGCCCGGCCGCTGTCGCTCGCGGACATAGCGGCCGCCGTCGGGTGCTCGGCCTATCACCTTGTTCGAATCTTCCGCCGGGAAACGGGCCTGCCCGTACACCGGTATCTCACGGGCCTTCGCCTTCGCGCCGCCCTCGAGCGGATCGATCAGGGGTGCCAGGACTTGACGCGGCTGGCGCTCGATCTTGAATTTGCCAGCCACAGCCACTTCACGGACTCGTTTCGCCGCGAGTTTGGTCAATCTCCATCGAGCCTTCGCGATCGGTCTTAGCCGGCGGATGGCGCGGGCTGCCCGCGGCGCACAAAAACGAGCAAGATTTTGGAAGTCCGACGACGGCGCGATGCGGTACGCTTTGTGCGGAACGTAGCCGAGAAAGGCTGCGGCGCCGTCCATGCGTGAGAGGATCTTCGGCCGGTTGGTCCGGCGCCACGCGCGGGCGGGCCGCCCATTGGAGCGTATTCGATGAACGCGACGAAGTGCCCGGTCTGTCAGTGGGAAATCAAAGACGAGAAGGCAGTGAAGATCAACGGCAAGGTCGTCCTGGTGTGCTGCGACGATTGCGCCGCCAAGGTCAAGGCCGATCCCAACAGGTACGTCAAGGCGAGATAAAGACGAATAGCGAATAGCGAATGACTCTGGCTCATTCGCTATTCGACATTCATCCGCTATTGGGCGTTCCCAGCAGGTGCAGCATCAGGGCGTTCTGGGCGTGCATGCGGTTCTCGGCCTGGTCGAAGATGGCCGAGTTCGGCGTGCGCGAAGTCGCGTAGTCGATCTCATCGCCGTAGTGCGCGGGCAGGCAATGCAGGATGACCGCATCGCGATGGACGATTTTCATCGTGTCTCCGTCGATGCGGTATTTGGCGAAGATCTTCTTGCGGGCCTCGGCCTCGGCCTCCTGACCCATCGACGCCCACACGTCGGTATAGACCACGTCGGCGCCCTTGGCGGCGGCCAGGTCATTGGCGATCGTCACGGTCGCCCCGGTGCGCTTGCCCAGCTCTCGCGACTTTTCGGCCACCGCGTTGTTGGGCTCGTAGCCGGACGGCGTGATCACGGTGATGTGCATGCCGACCAGCACGGCGCCGAACATCAGCGAATGGGCCACGTTGTTGCCGTCGCCGATGAAGCAGGCCCGCAGGCCGTCGAACTTGCCTTTGCGCTCCAGGACGGTGAGCAGGTCGGCCATGATCTGGCAGGGGTGTTCAAAGTCGGACAGACCGTTGATGACCGGCACGGTCGAATGCCTGGCCAGATCCTCGACGATGTTGTGCCCGAAGACGCGGGCCATGATGACGTCGGCGTAGCGCGAGAGAACCAGGGCGATGTCCTCGGTCGTCTCGCGCTTGCCCAGGCTGATGTCGTTGGGCGACAGGTAAATGGCGTGTCCCCCCAGCAGGGTCATGCCCGCCTCGAAGGAAACCCGCGTGCGCAGGGAGGGCTTCTGGAAAATCATGGCCAAGGTCCTGCCGGCCAGGGGCAGCTTGGCCACGCCGGAGTTCGCACGTGCAGCGCGAGCGGTGGCGGAGTGATTCTTCTTGAGTTTCCGAGCGGTCTCGAGAACGCCCAGGATCTCCTCGCGGTTCAGATCGAGCATGGACAGAAAGTGGCGGCCCGTGATATCGGTCGGCACGTGGCTTGCTCCATTTTGGTCGTAGCAGGTTGTAACCCGCCAACGGAGCGGGTGCAAGTCTGCAAGAGGCAGCCGACGCCGCTGGGAAGGCGTCCAGCCGGCCCCCGGACAAACGGCGCGCCGCCCGCGCGACGCTGAGCGTGTCGCGCGAGCGGCGCATGTGCCTGCACTGCGATTTCGGACCTACTCCACGATGATCTCCACGACAATGGTCGCACGGAACGCATTGTTGGTGGAGGCGTCGTTCATCGAGCCGATGTCCACGGTGAAACCTTCGGTGACCGACTCAAACGACAGGGACTTGAAGTAGGCCACGTGGGACGCCGGCTCTCCGGTGGCCTGGCAGAAGTCTGAGTTCTCAGTGCAGGACTGCCCGGCCTTGGGACCGCCGACGCAGACGTCGGGTGAATCAGGAATATCCGGACAGGCGCCGCACACATCGGCGCAGCAGGCCGCGGGATTGCCGGTGCAAACGGCGCCCGTCACCGGCCCGCTCAGGCAGGAAGCCGCCTCGCAATTGTCGAACTCCCGCACCTCGCCAAAAATGAGGATGCCCTGTCCGGGTCGCAGCGGGAAAGTCCGCTCGTTGTCGGGAATGCCGTCGCCGCCGGCGCTCGGCACGCAGATCGTCGGGCCGCCGAAGACCCCGAGGAAATTGAACGTGTGGCACGCCACGCAGGCCCCGCCCTGACACTGTCCCGCGTACAAGTCCAGGCTGCCGTCCAAGTCCTGATCGAACGGATGCGTAAAGCTGTTGCACTGGCTGTTCATCGTGCAAGTCGTCAGGCCGAGGGCGTCGGAACCGAAGACGACGTGGTCACCCTCCTTGAGCCCGCACTCACCGCCGCTGCAATTCTCGAAGGCGCCCTGGGGGGCGCAATCCTGCGGCGTGGTGGTCAGCGGCGGCGACCAGATGGCGCCTGGGAAGGCTTCGTCGGAACGATGAGCGCCGAATTGCCAGGTGATGTCCGCCCGCCCGCCGTCGCCGTCCTCGTCGGCACGGTCCACAATCAACTCGACGAAGCGGATCGTGACCCGCTTGTCCGGAACGAGCGGGTTGGTAGAGCAATGGGCCAAGGTCTGGGTCAGGTCGGCGCACCCGCTGGGCGGGGCCAGCGGCTGATCACATTCGTCGCCGTCCTTGCGCCCGTCGCCGTCGCTGTCGAAGTCGGTCGGGTCGGTCGGGAACATGGCATCGCAGGTGCCCGCCGTGCACACGGAGGATGATCCCGCGGCACGGCAGTCGTCGTTCTTGGTACACGCGACCGTGTGCTTGAACTCCGCCCCGTCGGCTAAACCGTCGAAATCCGTGTCCTCGTTGGTGGGATCGGTGTAGGCGCGGAACACGATGATGCCGTTGTCCGATCGCAGCGAGACGGTGAAGCCATCCAGCAGCTCGAAAGCGTCTGCGAGATGGTCGCCGTCGCTGTCGCAGTCCAGCGGGCTGGTGCCAAAGGCCGCGGAGGCCTGGACATCCAGGAAGTACCCGAGGAACAAACTGTTGAACCGCGCCAGATCGGCGAGCTGAGCATCCGTCACTTCGTCGAAGTCGGAAAGGGTGTCGCCGTCGGTGTCCTCGCTCCTCGGATCGGTCCGCAGCCGATTCTCGGCCAGGTCCGGCAAGCCGTCGAGGTCGCTGTCCGGCACGTTGGGGTTCGAGTAAACGGTGCGCATCTCGGCCCCGCCGACGCCGTTGACGTCAATGACCCACCCGATCGACTGTTCCTGCTGATCGGTCAGCCCGTCGCTGTCAGTATCCGCCAGCAGGCCGCCGTCCGCGGGGTTACGCGGATCGGAGCCCAGCATGCCCTCGAATCCATCCGCCACTTGATCGATGTCGGTGTCCCGCTTGAGCGGGTCGGTCGTCTGGATGAACTGCCCGAGGGCGATGACGTCGTCGCCGCTGGTCTGCAACGTATCGAGAATGCCGTTGATGCCCGGCCGAATGATGGTGCGCCCGAGCGTCGAGTCGGCCAGAACGCGGTTGGGATCGACGACGGCGACCTGCTGGTCGTCCCCCGCG
>Ga0326597_10012916_pt1 | contig 10997 bp, 9 predicted proteins | sample RVTome_12_FD_203789 | JGI IMG/M metagenome (GOLD analysis project Ga0326597, IMG submission 203789) | Soil microbial communities from uranium-contaminated site in the Upper Colorado River Basin, Wyoming, United States - RVT100D185 | ecosystem: Environmental > Terrestrial > Soil > Contaminated >... | reverse complement strand
AGCCGGTCTGTGAGAGAGGCACATAGCCAAGCTCGTCGATGATCAGGAGCTTGTATGAGGCGAGCTGCTTCTGCAGCCGCAGGAGGCGCTTGTCGTCGCGAGCCTCGATGAGTTCATGGACGAGAGCCGCGGCGGTGTTGAAGCCGACCGACAGCCCTTTCTGGCAGGCAGCGAGGCCGAGCCCGAGCGCGATGTGGCTCTTGCCGGTACCGCTGTTGCCGACGGCGATCACATTCTCGCGCCGCTCGATATATTCTGACCGCGCCAACTCCAGCACCAGCATCTTGTTCAGCGACGGCAAGGCGGCAAAATCGAAGCTGTCGAGGCTCTTCACCGTCGCGAACCGTGCCACCTTGATGCGGCGCTCCACCATGCGCCGCTCGCGGTCGATCAGTTCCAGTTCGGCCAGGCGCAGCAGATAGCGGGGATGATCGAGGCCCTCGGCGGCGCACTGACGGGCGAGCTTATCGTACTCGCGCAAGAACGTCGGCAGCTTGAGGGCCTTCAGGTGATGGGCGAGCAAAAGCTGGGGCGTACCCTTCACACCGACGGAAGAACGAAGGGTCGGATCAATTTCACGGTATGGAGCGAGATTTTCACCTGCCCGGAATGCGCCGGCGAGGTCAACTTCGTGGAAGAAGCTTTAGATCGGACAACAAAGCAGATTTACAGCCGTTTTCCATGCCCCCACTGCTCGGCCGAGTTAACGAAGGATAACCTTGAGCGCGACTTCGAAACACCGGTGGATCCGACCACAAACAAGCCGTGGAAAAAGGTGCGCTTCCGACCTGCGATGATCAACTATAGCGCCGGAAAGGCGAAGTATGAAAAGGCGCCAGACAGCATTGATCTTCAGATTCTTGAGCGCATAAGCCAGCTTCCTCTACCAAAAGAGGTGCCGACCAACCCATTCCTGATCGATCGAATGTCCCACGGCTCGCGCCTTGCGCCGAAGGGCTTCACGCACGTGCACCATCTATTTTTTCCACGCACGTCACAAACGCTTGCCGCTCTTTGGCGTCGGGCCGTCTCCGAACCCGATCATCGGATGCGCAACGTACTGCTTTTCTTTGTAGAGCAAGCGATATGGACGATGTCGCTATTGAACCGTTACAGGCCAACCGGCTTCTCACAATTCAATCAATACTTGACCGGTGTCTATTACGTCGCATCACAAAATGCGGAACCGAGTCCATGGTATGTCCTGGAAGGAAAGGCAAAAAGGCTTGTAACGACGTTTTCGCTTCAACGCGGTCGAGGCAATGCTATAGCGACGCAGACAGGCACTTGCGCGGTTATTCCAAGACCCGCGAACATGATCGATTACATTTTCACCGACCCTCCGTTTGGTGATAACATCTACTACGCTGATCTGAACTATCTGATCGAGTCCTGGCATCGCGTTCTGACGGACACTGAACCTGAAGCGATCGTCGATCGCGCCAAGGAGAAGGATATCCTCGATTACCAGTCCCTGATGCGTGCGTGTTTCGAGGAGTATGCCCGCGTTCTGAAGCCTGGCCGCTGGATGACGGTCGTGTTCAGCAACTCAGCAAATGCCGTGTGGCGAGCGATACAAGAGTCGCTTGGAACCGCCGGCTTTGTCGTTGCCGATGTTCGCACGCTCGACAAGCAGCAAGGCTCCTACCGCCAAGTCACGAGCACCGCAGTCAAGCAGGACCTTGTCATCTCTGCATATAAGCCGACAGAGGCTCTGGCGGAGCGTTTTGCGCTGGGTTCATCATTGCCTGAGAACGCGTGGGCCTTCGTGACCGAGCATCTCGGCCACGTTCCCGTCTTCTCCTGCCTTGAGGGAGTTGCGGATGTGATCGCGGAGCGTACGGCGCAGGTGCTGCACGACCGCATGGTCGCATTTCATGTGCAGCGCCAACTGTCCGTTCCGCTCTCGACTGCCGAATTTCTGGTCGGGTTGAACCAGCGTTATCCCGAACGCGACGCCATGTACTTCCTGCCGACCCAGGTCGCTGAATATGACCGCAAGCGGAACACGGCCGCCGAGTTGCGCCAGCTCAGCCTTTTCGTGACCGACGAAGCGAGCGCCATCCAATGGGTACGCCGCGAGCTGCAGCAGAAGCCCCGCAGCTTCCAGGATCTCCAGCCCACGTTCATGCGCGAATTTCAGAATTGGGCGAAACACGAGCAGACGGTCGAACTCAGGGAAATCCTCCGTCAGAACTGTATTCTTTACGATGGCAGCGGCCCGGTCCCTAGCCAGATCCATTCGTACCTCTCCACGAACTTCAAGGAACTGCGCAACCTAGCCAAGGATGATCCGGCGTTGATCGCTAAAGCGGCCGACCGCTGGTACGTGCCCGACCCGAGTAAGCAGATCGATCTGGAGAAGCTGCGCGAGAAAACGCTGCTGGCCGAATTCGAGAGCTATATGCAGGCTAAGGAACGCAAGCTGAAGCTGTTCCGCACCGAGGCGGTACGGGTTGGATTCAAGGCCGCCTACGAGGCGCAGGACTACAAGACCATCGTCAGCGTGGCAGCGAAGCTTCCAGAGAGCGTGCTTCAGGAAGATGAGAAGCTGCTGATGTACTTTGACGTGGCCAGCATGCGCCTCGGTGATGAGTGAGGTGCTGAATGCTTGTCGGCGAGTGGTTGCACAGCATCGACCATGACGAGCCATGCCGTGTTCTCGATACCGACACGCTGTGGGGGCAGACAACCTGCTTTGTCTGGCTGCCGCGCCGGGGCACCGCCGTTCGGGTTCCGCAGAAGCGTCTTGCCCCGCTGAAGGCGGGCGGCAGTCACCTCCTTCAACGCCTATCGTTCGTCAGCGCCGGCGCACGCATCGCCGACGCCTTGGAACGGGATGCACTGGTCGCACCGCTTGAAGGCACGGTCATCCCACTGCCCCACCAGCTGCTCGCTCTGCAGCGGGCGATCTCCGGGGATCGCATTCGCTATCTGCTCGCCGATGAGGTGGGTTTGGGCAAGACCATCGAGGCCGGGCTGATCCTCCGCGAACTCAAGATCCGTGACCTTGTGCGACGGATCCTCGTCGTGGCGCCAGCAGGGTTGGTGCTGCAATGGCAGTCCGAAATGAAGACCCACTTCAACGAGAATTTCCGGCTGATCCTGCCCGGCAGCCTGACCGCCTTGCGACAAGCCGGCACCATCGATGACAACGAGAATCTGTGGCGGATGCATGACCAAGTCATCTGCCCGCTCGACTCTGTGAAGCCCGTGGACTCACACCGAGGCTGGAGCCAGGATCAACTGGCGCGTTACAACCGCGAACGGTTCGAAGACCTCGTCTCCGCCGGTTGGGACCTGATCATCATCGACGAGGCGCACAGGCTTGGCGGCAGCACCGAACAAGTGGCACGTTTCAAGCTGGGCGATGCTCTGGCGCAGGCGGCGCCCTACCTGCTGCTGCTTTCCGCAACGCCACACCAAGGAAAGTCAGACGCGTTCCGCAGGCTCATCGGGTTTCTCGACGCGGATGCCCTGCCCGGCGACGATGCGATTTCGCGCGAGGTGGTGGCGCCCCTCGTCATCCGAACCGAGAAGCGCCGTGCGATCGATGCCGACGGAAACCCGCTCTTCAAGCCCCGCTTCACGCAATTGGTGCCTGTCGAGTGGGGTACAGCGTACACGGAGCAACGCGCTCTCTACGAGGCGGTGACCGAGTATGTCCGCGACGGGTACAACAGAGCCATCAAGGAGAAGCAGACCGCCGTCGGGTTCCTGATGATCCTGATGTAGCGGTTGATTACCTCGAGCACGGCTGCGATCAGGACCTCGTTGGAGCGCAGGCTGACGGTGCTCGATCTGCCCCGGGGTCAGCTTTCGCTGTTCCCCGAAGACATGAGCGAAGAGTGGTCGTCGCTGGATGGGCAGGAGCAGTTCGACACGATCTTGAGGACGCGCCTCAAGGGTCTCAAGGATGAGCGCAAGGAGGTCGAGCTGCTTCTATCGGCGGCGCGCCGCTGCGAAGCCAACGGACCCGACGTCAAGGCTGAGGCCTTACTCGACCGGATACGGGGGCAGCAGCGCGACGAGAACGATTCCATCCTAAAGGTGCTGATCTTTACCGAGTTCGTGCCCACCCAGGCGATGCTTGCCGACTTCCTTGAGCGGCGCGGCTTCACCGTGGTGTTGCTCAACGGGTCGATGGACCTGGAAGAGCGCCGGCAAGCGCAACGGCGCTTCGCCGGTGATGCCCAGATCCTCATTTCCACGGATGCCGGTGGCGAAGGTCTGAACCTCCAATTCTGCCACGTCATCGTGAACTACGACCTGCCGTGGAACCCGATAAAGCTGGAGCAGCGGATCGGCCGCGTCGATCGTATCGGCCAGAAGCATATCGTGCGCGCGCTGAACTTCGCGCTGGAGGGAACTGTCGAACTCCGCGTCCGCGACGTACTCGAAGAGAAGCTGCGGCTAATCCTCGAAGAGTTCGGCGTCGACAAACTCGCCGATGTACTCGACTCCGAGGAGGGCGGTGTTCCCTTCGAAGAGCTGTTCGCGCAGGCGATCATCGCGCCGAAGGAAGCCGAGCGGCGGGCGTCCGCTTTGGCCGAAGAGATACGGCGGCGTGCCGAGGAGGCCCGCGCAGGCTCTCGGCTGCTGAATGCCACGGAACGGCTCGACCCTTCCGAGGCGCAGAAGATTGCAAACCACCGAATGCCATACTGGACCGAGAGACTGACTCTCGGGTTTCTACGCAGTCAGGAAGCCGCCGGCGCCTCGGTGAAGCCTGCCGCTATCGGCTACGACCTGCGCTGGCCGAATGGCGAGGCCAGTCCGGGTGCCGTCTTCAGCCGAGATGACGCGGAGCTGCCGGGAGCTACGCTGATTTCGCTGGAAGATGAGCGCGTGCGGGGACTGACGACCAATCTGCCCGTGTTTGCGCCGGGACAGCCGATACCCTCCATCATCGTCCCAGACGTATCGGACAAGACGAGCGGCATTTGGCCTCTTTGGCGGATCAGTCTTCACACGATTGGAGGGCGAGAGCAGAGATTTCACGCGCTATTCCTGACCGAGGACGGAAGAGTCTTCGGGCCGACGGCGCGAACGATCCGGGATCGATTGATCGACCTGCCGAGCGGCTTGAGCCACGCAAACGGGGAGATTTCCGAGACCTTGGCGGTCGATGCCTATGAGGCTAGTCGCAAGGCTGCGGAAGCGCAGGGCGCCACAGTCTTCGAGGAGTTGGCGGCCGCCCACGAGTTCAGCATTGTCCGCGAGCGCAAGAAGGGAACGCATGCATACGCATCCCGTCGGCGGGCGATTGAACGGCTCGGTCTGCCCCAGGTTCGGGCTCATCGCGTCCGCGTCTTGGCCGAGGAAGAGCAAGCCTGGTTCAGGGAGCTAGCGGCGCGGGAAGCGGCGCTCCCGGACTTGGCAGCCGTTCTCATGGTTCGGGTGGCTCCGATGGGGAGCAGCCAATGAGCAACCCAACACCGTCCAGCACCTGGCGGGATCCCATCCTCGATCAGTTCACGCCCGCGATCGCGACTGTCGCACGTCTGACCGTGGTGGCGGATCCGGATGAGCTTCTGACCGAACAGGGTATCGTTGACGGTATTCGTCAGCGTGGATTCGAGATCGTCCCTTTCGAAGACCATGTCGCGTTCCGCTACGCCTATGAACGGCGCTTTCGGCAGGTCTGGGACTCCGGCAACGGGACGAATCTTGTTGTCGTTCTGCGGGCAGCGCGTTCGGACCGTGCCTATCCGGTTAATGCAGACACCCACTACATGTAGGGTGCGTCCAATCGCCGGAATAGATCTCGGCGTAGGTCGGCGCCTTTGCTCCTCCTGCGATGCCGAGGAGCGAGCAGAAGGCGTTGAACGGGTAGAACCGCCTGTTGAAGCGAAACGTGAACTCATTGAGATAGGCTTGTAGATGCTTGGCGCTCACGTCGTGGTGGACGCCATTGAGCCAAGTCTTCAGGTTGCTGAAGACAAGGTGGATGATCGGCATGAACTCCTCGGCCACCTCGGGGTCGCCGCATTCGGCAATGGCGTGGTGGTCGTAGCCGCGTGCCCGCAAGCTGCCATAGCCGCTCCAATCGTCGGTGACGATCAGCGAGCCCGGCATAACGGCGCTCTCGATGAAGCCACACAGCGAATCGATGCTGCGGTCGGCCGCGACAGCCAGACGAACGCGACCGGCGTAGCGGCCATCCTTCCGCTTGTCCTGTGCGGAGCTGGGCTCTCTGTGGCGGACTTCGACGGCGGCAGTCACCAGCGTCTTGTGGTGAACGCCTCGGCCTTCGCCACGCGTCCGGCCTCCAACATAGGTTTCGTCCACCTCGACATGCTCTCCCGCCCTGCCGCCGATCCGGTCCTGATCGGGCCGAACCATGCCCGCACGGAGCTTATGGAGGATGGCGAAGGCGGTTTCGTATCGCGTCAGCCCGAGCTGCCGCTGAAACTGTACCGCCGACATGCCCGGCGTCTGGCTGGCGACCAGATAGGCAGCCCAGAACCATATGGTCAGGGGCGTGTGGCTGCGCTCCATGACCGTGCCGACGGTCAATCCCGTCTGGCGGCGGCAAGCGCGACAGGTCAGGACGCCAGGCCGCGTAGCGATCCGGAAAGGATCGCCCACGACGCCGCAATGCGGGCAGGCGAAGCCGTCACCCCAGCGAGCCCTTTCCAGGTAGACGGCGCAGGCCGTGTCGTCAGGGAAAAACCGCTGAAATTCGGGGAGAGACCGCGGGAATGGCAGGTCGGCGCGGTCGAGAACGTCCATGAGGCAACCATCCGTCTTTGCACACACAATCTATCCCTAGTGGGTGTATGCGTCAACCGGATAGGCACGCAATAATGCTGCCCAATGCTTTGCGTTGGTCAAATACTGGTTCACCCCGGCGCAGGTGCATCTCGTGAATACAATGCATATGGTGCGCCAGCGGCCTGTCTTGTCGCCACGCTGGCGCTGTCGGGTAAAGCCTTGGGCACCTCAGTGGTAAGCGTCAGAAGGCGCTTGCCCTCAGCGGCGTCGATAAAGACAACCCTCACAATACTTGTACCTTCGCCTTCGAACCGCTTAAACAGCCGCGTCTCCTTCGCATCGCGCCACGGGGAAGTCGACGTCGGGACCCGGAACACCCCCTAGATGTTCACGCTTGCTCATATCACCGATCCACATCTGGCACCGCTCCCCCGGCCAAGCCTGCGCGATCTCATGTCGAAGCGGCTCATTGGCTATTGTTCCTGGCGCTTTCGCCGTCGTTGCATCCATCAACCGCGGGTTCTGGCCGCCGTCATGGCCGACATTGCCCACCACGCGCCCGACCATGTCGCCGTGACCGGCGATCTTGCTAACATATCGCTCGAAGCGGAATTCGTGCGCGCCCGGACCTGGCTCGAGTCGATAGGCCCACCTGTGCACGTCACCCTGGTACCGGGAAACCATGACGCCTATGTGGCGGTGCCTTGGCAAGAGGGGCTGGGCCATTGGGCGAACTACATGACGGGGGACATGCGCGTGGGCAGCACGGCAACCGCCACAACCGCGTCGCCTGTCTTTCCCTTCGTGCGCCAGCGGCGCAATGCAGCGATCATCGGCCTGTCGAGCGCCGTTCCGGCAGCATTGCACCGGGCCTCCGGTCACCTGGGTTCGCGCCAGATCGAGGCGCTGGCTGCGACCTTGGGTGAGCTCAGAAAGCGCGGCTTCTGTCGCATCGTGCTCATCCATCATCCGCCGTTGCCCGGCCAGTCGGTGCCACGCAAGGCCCTTGAGGACGCTGATGCCATGAAGGCCGTGCTCGAACAGGAAGGGGCCGAACTGGTTCTGCACGGCCACAACCACATGCATATGCGCACAATGCTGGCCAGTCGCCATGGCCCGGTGCCGGTGATCGGCGCGCCTTCGGCCTCGGCGATTGCCTGGGACCACAAATCTGCCGCAGCATGGTACCTCTATCGCATCAGACGCCAGGCGGGGGCCTGGCGGATCGATGTGTCAGTCCGTAGTTGGAACGAGGCCAAAGGTACCATGGTGGACGAGAGTCGTTTTGAACTCATTGGATCGGAGAACAGTCTTGACGCTGATGGAAAACCTGCGTTGAACGCTGCACCATGACCACCATCCATGCCAGGGCGCCCAAGCTGGGTGATCCGAAGACGCTTTTGAGGAGGTTTGGCCACCGGCGAGATCGAGTGCCATCTCGCGGTCTTCCGGCCGTTTGATCGGATAAACATCTGATGATGATCGACCCCGACGTTCGTTTCCACGTCATTCCACGCTGTGCGGCGACGCATAAATTCGACGACCTCGCCTGTCTCGATGCCGGTTGGCCGGGGCCTCCCGCTGTGGCGATTACGGTCACACCCGATGATGGTCGCCACACCCTTGTGCTGGTTGCACCTGCCTCCACCTGGAAAAGTTGAAACCCCATGGCGCTCATCACCATCATCGATCGCTACATTGTCAGGCAGGTCCTAAAGCCGCTGCTGACTGCTGTTTCCATCGGTCTTCTGATGCTTCTGGCCGAACGCATGGTGCGGCTGCTCGACGTGACGCTCGGCAAGAAGAACTCCTTCAGCGTGGTGTTTGAGCTGCTCGCTTACCTGGTGCCGCACTACCTCGGCTTTGCCTTGCCGGCCGCCATGTTTCTCGGGCTGCTGTTCGGCTTCAACAAGCTGTCGAAGGATTCCGAGATCGATGCCTTTATGGCCGCCGGCATCGGCATCGATCGGCTCGCCCGGCCGGTTGGCTTCATGGCGCTGGTGCTCTGCCTGATCTCGATCTTTGTGTTCGGCTGGCTGCAGCCCCACACCAGATACGCCTATCGTTCAGTGCTGTTCACGATAAAGAATGTCGAGGTGTTCTATCTGGCCGAGGAAGGCGTGTTCATGCAGGCGGGCACACGCACTTTCATCCTCGACAAACTGTCACGCCGCGAGAATGCCTTCGAACGCATCTTTCTGTTCGACTATCGCGGCCCTTCCGGTAGCCAGACAATAACCGCGCGCAGCGGATCGCTCATCGAGGTCGAAGGCGATCCGCGGCCGGTGCTGCGCCTCAATGGCGGGCACAGGCTGGAACTGGCAATGTGGCCACGGCTTAATGAAGACACCGAGACACCGAGAGCCCAGGTCAGCACGTTCGATATGGTCGACACGCCCCTCGGCCGCATCTCCCACGCCGTTTTTCGCGTGCGTGGGCAGGACGAAAGGGAGCTTACCTTCACCGAACTGTTTCGCGAACTGAGGCATCCGCACACCAAGGTGCCCCCGGCAGCGGTGCGGGCCGAGTTCCACAAGCGTCTGGTAGTGGTGGCTACAACGCTCATCCTGCCCATGCTGGCGCTACCCTTTGCGCTCGGCCGCCGCCGCGGCCACCGTGCCTATCGCTTCGGCGTGGCGCTGGCCATTATCGTCGCCTATTACGAGATCATCGAACAGGGCGCGCTCGCGGCCCGCATCAATGGCATCTCGCCATGGCTTTCCCTTTGGCTGCCGTTCGCAGTGCTGATGATCTTCGCGGGCTGGCGCTATTACAACACCTGCTTCCGCCTCACGGTCGATCGCCTTGGGGCGGTAGTCGAAGGCCTGAGCGATAAGATGAGTGTGCTGCGTCATCGCTTCGGCAGATATTTCGGATGGGATAGAGCATGATCATCGGCAAACTGCTCTCCCGCATGGTGGCGTTGCGTTTTTTAGTGATACTTACCGGTATCTCGATCTTCGTCATCACCCTCGATATCGCCGTCAATGTCAACGATGTACTCAAGGTCAACAATGGCGAGGTTTCTGGTCTCGCTCACTATGCCCTGCTGCGACTGCCGGCCACAGCTTCGACTTTCCTGGCAATGTCAGTGTTGCTGGCGCTTCTTCTTACCCTGATGGAACTGTCCTATCACTCAGAAACCACCGCCATCTGGGCGACAGGCACCTCGCCGATCGGTGTCATACTCATGCTTCTTCCGCTTGGGGCGGTGCTTGGCACCATCAACTTTGCCGTCAATGATCTGGCCGTGCCGAAGGCTGCGCCGATATTACACAAGTGGGGGATTGGCGATTACCGCAACAAGCAGCTCAACATCGGCGAAAAGGACCCTATCTGGATGCGCTCTGGTACCGATATCCTGCGGGCCGGCGATGCCAATACACAAGCCACCGAGCTCAAAGACGTCGTTATTTTCCGCCGCGATGCCGAAGGTCTCCTGATCGAGCAGGTCTTGGCCGAGCGGGCTCAACTCATCAACGGGCGCTGGGAACTAAGCAACGTTGTGGTTTACTATCAGGAGAACTTGCCGCCCAATCGGCTCGATACCCTCATCTACAGCGGCAGCCTGCGCCCAGCCGCCGCTGGCGCGCGCTCAGGCGATCCTGATGAAATGACCATTGGGGATCTGGGTTATTTCATTGCCAATTCCGGTTTCGGCATCCGTCCGGCTCACGTCTATCAGACCTGGTGGCACAAGCGCATAACGTTGTTCTTTTCGGCCTATCTCATGATTGCTATCTGCGTACCATTGGCCGCTCGCTTTCGTCGCGGCGGCGGCATCGGTGTACTGTTTTTCATCGGCGTGGCGCTGGGTTTCGTATTTTTCGTGTTTGAGGGTATTTCGATCACCTTGGGCGAACTGGGGCTGATGCCGCCCTGGATGGCGGCTTGGCTGCCGCCGCTCATCTTCGCCGGCATCACCGCGACCATGCTGTTAAGGGCCGAAGCCATCGCTTGATCCGGCCACAACCGTTGACGGATGGCGCCGATGCCGCCACAACTCTGCCATCACCCATGGCTAGCGCTGGACCTCCGTGACTGCGAGAACCAACAAAAAGACACGCAGGGCTGCCAGACGATCGCTGCCACGCAAGGCGCGAAAGATGGCTGCTGATGGCAAACCGCCCAGGAAGACTGCCGCGACCGGGGCCTCCGGAACTGATCTCGCTCCGTCGGCACCGCGGGTGCTGGAACCGGCTCTGCGCATCGTCGGCGACCGCAACATCATCTTGTGGTCCCCGACCCCGGCCGACCGGTTCGTCCGCCAGGGCCCCTTG
>Ga0326597_10012914_pt1 | contig 10998 bp, 9 predicted proteins | sample RVTome_12_FD_203789 | JGI IMG/M metagenome (GOLD analysis project Ga0326597, IMG submission 203789) | Soil microbial communities from uranium-contaminated site in the Upper Colorado River Basin, Wyoming, United States - RVT100D185 | ecosystem: Environmental > Terrestrial > Soil > Contaminated >... | reverse complement strand
GAGTCGTGCGCACGCCCTGGAAATACGTTTTTCATCTGCGGCGTCCCGAGGAGACGGAGTTGTTCGACCTGGCGGCCGACCCCGCCGAGGGCCGCAACGTGTGGAAGACGCAGCGCGAGACGGCGAACGAGCTTCACCAGGACTTGATGGCCCGATCCTGCATTCCGAAGCGCCAGCTCGAAGACCAGAGTCAGGTATCTCCCGAAGTTCTCGAACGTCTCAAGTCGCTGGGTTACCTAGGCGGATAGCGCGTCACCGATGCTTGAGGACGCGCCGTCCAACAGCACCTACGGTTGTCAAGTCCCGGTTCTTGCCTCGGCGTAGGCGGCCTCGAAAGTCGCAGGTAACAGTGGCGCGTTCGCGGCCATACTGACGATGAAGAGCGGGCAAGTCTTAGGCGCTCTAACCAAACGCCTGTTTCAGGCACTGGTGCCTCGGAACGTTCGCGCAGGCTAATTCTTGACGCTCGCCGTCGCTCGTGTCAAGGACGGTTTTGTTAAAGTTTCTTAATAGAACAAGAGGTGTACGGTGTGAACGGCGTGGGCGATTATGCGCCATTCGATGATTTGGTCGTAGTAGATGACGACTATCAGGAAGGCCAGGGCCAACCAGGGCCCGAGGGGAATCGCTCGCGTGCGCTTGAAGGGAAGGCAGAGAAGCCATCCCGCGATTGCGAGTATGCACGTGAGCAGAAAACCCAGCACCACGACGGGCCAACCCGCTACACAGCCGGCCGCGGCCATCAGGTGGATGTCGCCGGCACCGAACGCTTCGCGTCCGAACGCGAGGGTGAACACTATGCGCACGATCCATCCGACTGCTCCGGCCACGACATATCCGGCGGCCGCGGTCGCAAGCCCCAGAAGCGGTAGCCAATTCCGCATGGAAGGAAGACTCCACAAACGTATTTTGGCGTGCAAGACCCCGCTCAGCCGTTGCGGGAAATCCCCTTCGCCCGCCATGAGCCAGATTGCGACGGCCGCGAGGAGCACGGCGGGGAGTAGGATCGCCAGTTCGGTCAGGACCATGCGCCGGGCGCTGTGGCGCTCCTCCTCGATCGCTTCTATGATCGCGTGGTCGGACGATCTGTGGACCGTCCCTTCGCGCACGATGAGAAGGAAGACGAACATGAGCGGAACAAGGATGCGCGCCCCGGGCGGCGGGGCATCGTCGCTAAGGGCGGCGACAAAGAGCCAAACGAATACCGCAACGAGCAGCAAGCCGGCCGCCCAAGCCAGCAGGCGTGACGGCGGCTCAATCGGCGGGAGCGGATCGGCGGGCGGCCCTTCCTGTTCGGAGGTTTCTGCCGTCCGGTCTTCCGCCTCACCGAAGTCTTCGGGGTCCATGTGCGGCCGGCAGACGAAGACGAGCCAAACCACGCCCAGCCCGGCCAACGCCATTAGAGATGCCACGGCCGTCGGGTCGCCGGGGCGCGGCCAGTCCATGCTGTGCTTGGGTGTCCAGAGTGCGTGGAGCACGAATCCGGCGAACGTGGCGAGGTTGGTGAAGCGAATGTCCACCCAGTAGTGCTCGAGGTCGATGGCGGACATGGAGATCAGGCACGCAAAGAGCACGACGTGGGCGACGACGATCGGCCAGTCGTACGCGAGCTTTTCGGTAAGCCCGAAACGGCTCGTGCAGAGCCCGTCGCGCAAGCCGGATATCATGAAGGCGTCGAGCAAGATGAGCACTATCAGGGCCGTGGTTGCCTCGATGACCAGATAACGCGTAGGAATCGGCGCGCGGCAGTCCCGGCAGCGCCCGCGAAGTAGTATGAAGCTGACTATGGGGAGATTGTCGTACCAGCGGATGCGGTGTGAACAGTAGGGGCAGGCCGACCAGAGGGGAGTGCGCAGCGAGCGCCGCCGAGGCAGGCGGTATATCACGACGTTGAGGAAACTGCCCAGGCACACCCCGACGGCGGTCCAGAACCCGAGCCACCAGAGGGTCACCACTACCTGGCTGGCCAATGCGAAGCCGTCCTTTGCTTAATCTTCCGCTCGAAGCCTGCTGTGGGTGCCGTCGCACCACGGCCGGTCGCCGCTCTGATGGCATTGGCAGACGGCCTTCTTGCCCGCCGCCTCAACGTCGCAAACGATGGGGCTTATGCCGGTCTTTTCACGGCTGTGCGTTCCGTCGCAATAGGGCAGATTGGCGGACAGCCCGCACTGACAATAAGCCTTCTTTCCGGGCGTTTCATCTATGACGATGGGCCTGCTGCCGTGCTTTGGCTCAGCCATTCTAACTCCTTTCGTCAGCCGTCGTTCCGCGTGCCGCGCAGCGAGGGAGTGACGGCGCGTCAACTCGTCTGCGTCGGTAACTTCGCAAACCGTGGCGGACCGCGGCGGCCGCAGGTGCGCTGGTCCTCATTGGACGCACAGGTTGCGCACAAACTCCTCGATAACGAACTCGGGCGTCGACGCACCGGCGGTAACACCCGCGACCGAGTGCCCATCGATCATGGAGGGGTCGAACTGTTCCCACGTTTCGACGTGAAACGTGGGGCAGCCCTGCTCGATGCATAATCTGGCCATCTCCTGCGTGTTAGCGGAGTGCAGCCCGCCCAATACGAACATAACGTCGACCTCCGCGCACAGCGCGACGGCCGCGGCCTGCCGGCGCGTGACCTCCAGGCACAGCGTATTGACGATCTTCACCTCGCGGTAGGGGCGCTTGAGGATGGTCGCGATCATGTCCGCCACGTGCTCGGGCGAATGCGTCGTTTGTGCGACGATGCCCAGCCGCTCGCGGTAGGGCAGGGCCTCCTCGAGATCTGTTCCGCTATCCACGACGGTGACGTTGGGTGCGTAGCCGATCACGCCGCGGACCTCGGGATGGTTCGCGTCGCCGATCATCACAACGTGATATCCTTCGTCGTGGAGTTGCTTGACCACCTCCTGAGCGCGTTTCACCAGGACGCACGTCGCGTCGACGACCTCCAGGCCGCGGTGGCGAGCCTTCGTGAACGTCTCCGGCGAGGCGCCGTGGGAGCGAATCAGGACGGCCTCCGAGGGTTCGATGGTGTCCAGATCGCCGGACTGGCGTAGGCCCGCCCGCTCGAGCTTTTCGACGACCTCTTGGTTGTGGATCAGCGGGCCGAGGGCGACGACCCGTCCCGGGCCGCGCTTTTCGACCGCGGTTTGGGCGATTTCGATCGCGTCCTCCACGCCGAAACAGAACCCGCGCGAAGTTGCTACCTTTACTTCCATGACATCCGGCGCCTCATTCGGCGCACTTCGTGATCAATTTGCCTCGAAAGCCGACAGCGGCCGGGGGAGCTACGTTCTCCGGCCGCGCCCAATGGTAACATATCGCCGCTGTGAATCTACACGCGGCGCGCTCGTCCTCACCGATTATTCCTCATCGGGCACATCTTGATGATTGGGCTCTTCAGATTGCTGTGGTTCCGGTAGCTGTTCAGGCTCGGGCAGAGGCCCAAGGTCCGCGGCGCGTGCGAGCGTCACCAGGACTGTGTACTCCCCTTCACCGCGCTTGAGGCTTAGCCGGACCTGTTCTCCGGCCGGCAGCATGTAGAGTGCCTGCTCAATATCGCGGAACTGGTGGATCGTTCTGCCCTCGGCAGCCAGGATAACGTCTCCAGGAAACACGCCGGCGGCGTGCATCGGCGAAGGGACCGCGACGTTGGCGACCTCGACTCCGCCCTGCATTCTCGCCCTGGTGGAGATTCCCAGCCATCCGCGGTAAAAGGACGTGCCCGTCCTGAGCGTGGCGACGATCTCGTCGACGCGGCGTTTTGGAACGGCGAACCCCACGCCGGAGTCGTACATCTCTATGCCGGCCAACTCGCCGGGCCTTTGGGCCATGGGCACGCAGATGCCGATTACCCGGCCGGTGATGTCGCAGAGCGGCCCGCCGTAATTCGCGGGGCTTAGCTTGGCGTCGGTCTGGACCGCGTTGCCCTGCATGCGTTTGAGGGCACTGACGATTCCGACGGATACGAAGGGGTCCCTGCCGCCGAAGCCCAGCCCCAACGCGACGGCCCACTGGCCAACGCGGAGTTCATCCAAGTTTGCCCACTGCGGAACTGACAGGTCTTTGGCATCAACCTTGAGAAGGGCGATCTTGCGCACCTGGTCGCGGGCGATCAGGTCCGCCGCCAGGCGCCGGCCGTCAGGGAGCAAGACGGAAATGAGGGCGGGCTCGCGGACGAAGTTGAAGCTGCTGGTGACGATGTATCCGTCCGCGGAGTAGACGATGCCCGTCGTGGCTCCTTCGGCGATGAGAAAGTCGGAGCCGGGCGAGTCGCGAAAAGGGGAGCGGGCGGGGTCATCGTCGTCGCCGGGGGCGGCCGCCATCGGGCTGCGGGGCTGGGTGCCGCCCACGGTATGTATGCGGACGAGGTGCGGGCGCATGCCGTCGGCGACGTCGCGAAACACGTCCTGCGTCGCCCGCAGGATTCCGTAGTCTTCGTCCGATGCCTCGGCGGGGACGACCGCAGGCGCCTCGGGTGCCCCCGTCAGCGCCGTGGCCGGCGTCGAACAAACCGGAATCAACACGAAAACTGCGCGAAACATGACCGCGAATGTACCTCGGCGCACGAAGAATCGAAAGAACGTTTGCACGCCGGAGCAAGACCGAGGCGTGACCGTGAAGCAGCCGTGACTTGCCGGTGATTCGACTCGCCGCTCACGTAGCCCTTCCAATTCACCACCTTCACCGGCGCCCCCGGCTTCACGATCCTCTGGGTAGGCCAGGTCTGCACACTCGACGGCCGTTGGTCCAAGCGCTTCGCCATCCCGGCCTCGGCGGTCTGAACCGCCCGGCCGGGCCAGGCCCACTTTCGCCTTAGTCGGCGGCGTCGGTCGGGCACACACGTGGGCTCCCTAATCGGTCGCGCACAGCCCTGTTCGCAGGCTCACAAGGGCTGGTTCAGGCTCCCTCATTGGTCGCGCACAGCCCTGTTCGCAAGCTCACGAGGGCTGGTTCAGGCTCCCTCATTGGTCGCCTTCACCCCACGATGTCTAGTTGCGTGCCAGATCCGAGCGAAGGATCGCTGACGCCGCCGGAGGCATCGGATATGACGACGCTCGAATAGCTTTGCTCAATCGAAATGGTAGTCACGCTAGAGCTATACGAGGCGAAGTAAGCGCCCCGCGAGCCTGAGCCCGAGCCGATGGTGCGGAGCGCTTCCGAAGCTCCCTTCATGGCGTCGTTTTGATTCTCCAACATGGCCAGCAGAATCAGAAGGGCAATGAGCATGCGGAGCGTCTTGTCGTTTTCCACGCCGCCGCCGACGCTCTGGAGCATCTCCGATACGGCGGAAAATACCTGCGTGACGGATTGCGACGTGCTTACGGTTTGCGATGCGCCGGCCTCGATTCCGGTGCCGCGCCCGGCCGAGCCCACGTCCACCGCCCCCGGCGCACGCAGACTCTGCGACGCGCCGAATCCCATGCCGCTTATCCCCAATGTTGGACCCATAACTTCGCTCCCCTCACGTACCGGGGCACCGGGCGCTCTGCGCACCGAGCCTGCCAAAGAACGAATCAACACGTCCTTGACCGGCGAGGAACCTGGCCGGCGTTCCGCTTGTAACGTATTTATTTACAATAAGTTACATCGCACAGACGACCTTGCCGGTTATGCAGATTGTGCGGAATCGTCGACGGCGGACCACAACGTGTAGTGAGCGGACGACGCGCACGACGACTACGGCGCAGACGCCGCACATTTGTGCTCGCGGTTCGCACTCATGCTTTACGTTCCATACGCTCGCCGTCGCGAGCACGGATTCGGGCTTCGGCATCCCGCATTGGTCGCCTACCGCGGTTAGTTGCGTTCCGCGTCCTCGCGCTCCCTCGGAGTAACGTGGCCGGAGCGTCCCTTTCCCAGAGCGCCCGATTCAGTATTGGCTTTCGGCTGCTGCCGCGCCGTGCCCGACTGTCCCGTTCCCAGGCTATCCGTGCGGGTTGACACTTGCGCGCTCTATATTAGGATGAAGTTCGTGCCGTCATCGAAAGGGTACGCCGCCACCCTTGGGCCATCGTGGAGAGCGCTTGCCGCTATCGCGGACTCCCGGCAAGCGGGCCAAGAGTTCCGCGTCGGGAAATAGCCGTGCGCCGGCGCTTGCGCGGTTCTTCGCGATTTACAACTTGTTTGGACTGATGAGCGTAGCCCTGAGGGAAAACAGCATCGACATCGCAACGGCTCGAACGACTGCCTGCGCCAAGGTCAACCTGACGCTCGAAGTGCTCAAGAGGCGCGGCGACGGCTTCCATGAGCTTCGATCACTGGCCGTCGGGGTCGATTTGCGCGACGAATTGCGCTGTGCGGCACATGACGAAGCCCGCGTCGATCTCGCCTGTTCCGACCGCAGTCTGGAGGGCCCCCACAATCTTGCCAGCCGTGCGGCGCACGAGCTCGCCCAACAGGCCGGCATTACGCCCTCCCTGCGGATCGAACTGCGAAAAAGTATTCCCGTGGGCGGCGGGATGGGTGGCGGCAGCAGCGACGCGGCGTCCGCCCTGCGGTTGTGTAACCACTTATGGCAAACCGGGCTGGAGGTCGCCGCCCTGGCCGAAGTAGGTGCGCGCGTCGGCTCGGACGTGCCTCTGTTTTTCTTCTTACCCGCCGCGGTGATGACCGGGCGGGGCGAGTGCGTCCAACGGGTGACCATGCGTTGGAACGGTTTCGTCTTGCTAGTGTTCATCGGGGAGCCGATCTCCACTGCGGCGGTCTACGAGGAATGGCGGCCCGCGGACGGCGCGCAATTGCCTGCGGCGGACATCGAGTCGGTTCTGAGCGCGCGAGGTGCGGCCGAGTTGTCGGCGGCCCTGTCGAACCATCTTCAGCCAGCGGTGTTTCGTGTCTGTCCGCGCCTGAAGAACACGCACGAACAACTAGAGCGAGCGGGCTTCGGACCGCTCACCGTCAGCGGCGCCGGCTCGGCCATGTACGGGCTGTTCGACGACGAGGATGAAGCGTGGCGGACGGCCTGCGAGATCGAACGGCAGCACCCGGATCTCACAACTTGTGTAGTAGGTGCTCCGGCCGGGCCGGGGTGCATCGAGAAGGAGCAGTGAATGGAAATAACCGACGTGCGCATCAGGCTTGCAGGGAACCGAACCGACCGTCTCAAGGCGTTTTGCACCGTGACGTTCGACGGCGAGTTCGTTATCCGCGACGTCAAGGTAGTCGAGGGTGTCAATGGGTATTTCATCGCGATGCCGTCGCGCAAGATGTCCGCGGCGTGCCCGGCGTGCAGCCACAAGAACCAGGTGCGCGCCCGCTTCTGCGAAGAATGTGGGAAGAAGCTGCGCGTGGAAGCCACGTCGGACGACCCCGCGAACCGCGTGAAGCTCTACCGTGACATAGCCCACCCGATTACTCCGGCCTTTCGCGAGAAGCTCCAGGCGAGCATTATCGAGGCATATCAGGAGGCGTGCGAACAGGCGCCCCAACAAGATGAAGCGTACCCGGAGCGCGCGGAAGATGACCTGGATAATGAGGTCGACGACAAGGCCGACGAGTATGACGACGACGACGAGACTTCCACTTCGGCCGAAGAGGACGACTACAGCGCCCTGATTGCCGACCTGAAGGGCGGTGCGCGGGCGCCGCGTCGCGACTCGGAGCCGCGGGACCGGCCGGCGGGTGGTCGTCCCCAGGAGCGCGGACGGCGCGACGAGGAGGCGGGCCCGCGTGAAAAACGACACCGCGGCCGGCGCGGCGGGCGTCCCCGACCGTCGCCCGAGCCCTCCACCGCGGAGCATGACGACGATGAGGCACCGGCCGGCGAGGACTTCGTGGAGGAGCCCGCTCAGCGGGCGGCCGCGGAAGTGCCGCAGCTCCAGGGCAGCATGGCCAAACCTGACTCGAACGGCGACGCCGAAGATGAAGACCAGCTCTCGCTCAAAGAGGAACTGTCCGAGCGGACTGAGTCCACCGATCCCTTGAGCGACTCGAACACGCCGTTCGGCGCGGGGATATTCTAGCAGCGTGTCGAAAAAGTCTGTGGGACGGACTCTCCAGTCCGTCAAATGGCTTTTTTACGGGCAAAATGACCGACTGGAGAGTCGGTCCCACATAAGTAGGAAGCTCTTCAACAGGCTGTTAGGGCTGCTGGCAACTGGAACTAGACATGATTTACAGGATGAACAAGATAGATGCGGACGGGGCGTGGGTCAAGAAGACTTTGCCTATCTTGTAAATCATGTAAATCCTGTCAGTCCGTTGAACGAAGCTGGGCAAGCCGTTCGAAACCTTATGTACTTGGCAAATGCGGTGTGGATCCGCCGCGGAGTAAGTAATGGCAACGACGACGGACACCATGGAAAAAATCGTCGCCCTGTGCCGGCGGCGGGGGTTCATCTTCGGCAGCAGCGAGATTTACGGCGGCATCGGCGGATTCTGGGACTACGGCCCACTCGGCACCGAGCTCAAGCGCAACATCAAGGACGCCTGGTGGTTCGACATGGTGCGCAACCCGCCGCCCGGCCCAGGCGGTAGGGTGGGCAATGCCCACCACACTGGCGAATACCAGATGGTCGGCGTGGACTGCTCGATCATTATGAACCCCAAGGTCTGGGAAGCTTCCGGCCACGTCAGCGGTTTTTCTGATCCGATGCGCGACTGCAAGCTATGCAAAGGACGATTCCGCGACGATCAGATCGAAGAGGCTGTCTGGGCAAGTGAATGGCACGCCGAAGTCAACGAGATTTGGACGGAGACTACCCCGCCCAACCTTGATCGACTCAAGAGTTGGGCAAGTAAGAAAGGCAAAAAACTGGCACCTGGCTTGGGGTTAGTAAGAGAGCCCGACGCCGTTCTCGCTCAGCTTAGCGAAGGTGTTTTAGAACAAATTGACGAATCCGATCGCAAGAAAATAAATCCTTGGTCTAATCTGCTGTTTAATCCCAATGGACAGCAATTCGCGTGCGACACTTGTCCAACTTGTGGCGGTGAGCTATCTGAACCTCGCGAATTCAACCTCATGTTTCAGACTTATGTTGGCGCGCTGCAGGACGCGGCAAGCAGAGCGTATCTCCGCCCCGAAACGGCGCAGGGAATATTCGTCAATTTCAAGAACGTGATGGACTCTACGCGCGTCAAGATTCCCTTCGGCATCGCCCAGATCGGCAAGGCATTTCGCAATGAGATCAATCCGCGGAACTACACGTTCCGCTCCCGCGAGTTCGAGCAGATGGAGATCGAGTTCTTCTGCAAGCCGGAGGAGTTCTGCCGGCCGGGCGAACCGACTTCGATGGATTGGTATGAGTTCTGGCGCGATGCGCGCATCCGGTGGTACGAGTCGCTCAACATCAAGAGCGAAAAGCTCCGCCCGCGCGAGCAGGGCAAGGACGAGCTCGCTCACTACAGCAGCGCCTGCACCGACATCGAGTATCTCTTCCCGTTCTCCGACGAGCCGCAGGAACTCGAAGGCGTGGCGCATCGCGGGGACTTCGACCTGAGACAGCACGGCAAGTTCGCCCGCGGCGACGACATGGCCTTCGCCGTAATCAACGACAGCGAGCCGCCGGCTTCAGCCGGCGCGGACTCGCGGACCTCGACGACGTCACCGGTCTCCGAACCTGCGCGCGGACTGAAGTCCGCGGTTCGATACGTGCCCCACGTCATCGAGCCCTCGGCCGGCGTCGACCGCTTCGCCCTGGCGGTTATCTGCGAGGCCTATTGCCACGACCCGGACCGGGCCAGCCCCGAGTTCATGAAGTTCCACCCTCGTCTGGCCCCGATCAAGGCGGCCGTGTTCCCGCTGGTGGCCAAGGACGGGCTGCCCGAAATCGCCGAGCCGATCTATCGCGAGATCAAAAAGCACCTCCCCTGCCAATACGACGCGAAGCAATCGATCGGCAAGCGCTACGCGCGCATGGACGAGGCCGGCACGCCCTATTGCTTCACGATCGACGGGCAGACCAAGCAGGATGGCACGGTCACGGTCCGCAACCGCGACGACGCCAGCCAGGTCCGGATCGACAAGTCGCGGTGCTTGGACTATCTCAAAGATAAGCTGAGGCTCTGAATTGAGCAGGGTGAAGCCCGATTTTCGCCGACTGACCTTGCCGTGCTGTTCGGCTCGCGGTAGCGTTTCTCCCGAATGAACGGGAGAACGGCCATGAGGAGCTCAACTGCCGCGTCGGAATCTCCACGGTTATTCGACACTCGCCCGGACGGCTGTGCGATTATCCAGGGTGATGCCGCGGCCATCCTGCCCGGTCTGCGAATGTCCTCGTTCCGTTGCTGTGTGACCAGCCCGCCCTACTGGGGCCTCCGCGACTACGGCTATCCGACGCAGATCGGCGCCGAGGACCATTTGGAGGAGTACCTGGCTCGACTGACCACGATCTTTCGGGAAGTTAGGCGTGTTCTTCAGCCCGACGGCACGCTTTGGCTCAACCTTGGCGACTCGTACACCAGCGGGAACCGCCGGTGGCGCGATAGCGACAAGAAGAACCCGGCGCGTGCCATGTCGTATCGCCCGCCCACGCCGAGCGGGCTCAAGCCGAAGGATCTAATTGGAATTCCCTGGCGGCTGGCCCTCGCGTTGCAGGCGGATGGTTGGTTTCTCCGCTCCGACATCATATGGCACAAGCCGAACTGCCAACCCGAGTCCGTCAAGGATCGCCCGACGAGAGCGCACGAGTACCTGTTCTTGTTCTCTAAGCGCGAAGAGTACATCTACCATCGCGACGCCATTCTGGAGCCGACGAACGAAAACGGGCGGGCCCGCAACCGGCGAACGGTGTGGAGCATCAACACCGAGGCATTCAACGGAGCACACTTTGCCACGTTTCCGCCGCGCCTCGTTGAGTTGTGCCTCCTGGCGGCGTCGAACAAGGGCGACGCGGTGCTCGATCCGTTTTTCGGATCTGGAACGGTCGGTGAAGTGGCCGCTCGCCTCAAGCGCAAGTTCGTTGGCATCGAGTTGAAGGATGAGTACGTAAAGCTCGCTGAGCGGAGGCTGGGCTGGCGCGATTGACCGATGACTTCCGCAGTTACCTTTGAACCGCTTGATCCGCG
>Ga0326597_10012913_pt1 | contig 10998 bp, 12 predicted proteins | sample RVTome_12_FD_203789 | JGI IMG/M metagenome (GOLD analysis project Ga0326597, IMG submission 203789) | Soil microbial communities from uranium-contaminated site in the Upper Colorado River Basin, Wyoming, United States - RVT100D185 | ecosystem: Environmental > Terrestrial > Soil > Contaminated >... | reverse complement strand
GGCGGATCAGGGAGCCGGTGAGCACCGGCGTCGCCACCAGGATGCCGAATTGCGTCTCGTTGAGGCCCAGCGTCTGCTTGATGGGGATGCCGATGACGGCGAACATCATCCACACCATGAAGCAGACTGTGAATGCAATCGTGCTCGACGTCACCACCGACCATTGCTTGTACTGCGCCGAGGCCATCGCCCGCCCTTTCGCGCTATTCGTCCAGAAGCGAATTTAAGGGCAGGCCCGCCGGGCGGGTTTGATATAAGTCAAGCAAAGAAGTATTTCATATCCATCTTTCGCAACGGCCGGACTAGACTGTCCGGGACGTCGCGGCCGGCACGGCGCGTGCGGAATCGATCATGCGACTGACCGCTTTCACCGACTACACGCTGCGCGTGCTGATGTACCTGGGCGCGCACCAGGGCGGGAGCCGTCTCGCCACCATCGGCGACATCGCGTCCGCCTACGACATCTCGCAGAACCACCTGATGAAAATCGTCAGTCACCTGGCGAAGCAGGGCTACGTCGAGACGACGCGCGGCAAGGGCGGCGGCATGCGGCTCGCCCGCCCGCCCGCCCGGATCAACATCGGCGAAGTCGTGCGGGGCGCGGAGGACGACCTCGCCCTGGTGGAATGCTTCCAGGAGAAAGGTCGCCGTTGCCCCATCGTGCCCGTCTGCGCCCTGCGCGACATCCTGGGGCGCGCCATGGGCGCCTTTTTCGAGGTGCTCGACGGCCAGACCCTGGCCGACCTCCTCGAGCCCCGCGCAAAGCTCGCCCGGATCCTGCGCAACGCCGCCAGGACGGGATAGGTCCCGCGGGCCGGACGGCGACCCGGGCCCGCCGTGCTCAACTCTCGCGGCCGTCCCGGGCCGGTTTCTTCAGCTTGCGCGGCAGCCGGTTCTGGATGCGGTGGAAAAGCCGGTCGAACTCGCTGCGCCGGCTTTTTCCGAACAGCGGATCGTCGTTGGACTCGAACGCGACCGCGATCGCCGACCAGTCGGCGTCGTTTAAATGGGCCTGCATGTCCTCGAGCAGGCGCTCTTCCTTCCGCATGTGGTCGCCGAGCAGGTTCGCGTAGGCGTCGACCGCGTCGCGGAACAGGCGCAGGCCGCCGGGCGCGCCGCCCTGGTAATGCACCAGCGCCCGGTGCAGGTAGGCGACCAGCTGCTCGCTGCGAACGTGCTCGGCCTGCAGCTCGTCGAGCACGGCGTCGTGCCGGCTGGTCCTGCGGCGCAGCGTCGCGAACAGGAACTCGTCTTCCTTGGGATGATGGCAGCGCCCGGGAAAGTCGTCGATGTAATAGAGGGCCGCGGCGAACAGCCCGAAATCCGGCTCGCCGCGCCGGGCATGGATGTCATGGAGCATGCGCTGCATGGCGGCCACCACGACGCTCAGCGCGTGGTGCTCCTGCTGGAGGGTCGTCGTCACAACCTCGAATTCGCCCATGACGCCTCCTTTGGCGCCGTCACGCGCCCGGCCCGCGCGGCCGGTCGTCGTCGGTCAGCACGCGATGCGCCGGCCCTTCGAGATCGTCGAACTGGCCGCTGTGCACCGCCCACCACAGCACCGCGCCGATCGCGAACGCGAGCACCACCGATATCGGAATGAGGAGGTAAAGGATTTCCATCGTCACACCGCGGTTGCGGCAGCGCGCCGCAAGCCCGCGCCGCCGCCCGTTCGAGCAAGACGCATCGCGTTCAAGACCACGGCAAGCGACGACAGCGCCATGCCGATGCCGGCGACGAGCGGCGTGATCTGGCCCGCCACCGCCAGCGGCACGGCGATCGCGTTGTAGCCCACGGCCCATGCCAGGTTCTGCCGGATCACCCGTCGCGCGCGCCGCGCCACGGTCACCGCCTCGTGGAGCCGGTCGAGGTCGTCGCTCATCAGCACCATGTCGGCGGCGGCGTGCGCGAGGTCGGTGCCGCTGCCCATGGCGATCGACACCTGCGCCCGGGCGAGCACCGGCGCGTCGTTGACGCCGTCGCCCACCATGGCGACCACGGCGCCCGTCCGCTGCAGGCCGCGCACGAATTCGAGCTTGTCCTGGGGCGCCGCCTGCCCGCGGAACAGCGCGATGCCGAGCTCGTCGGCAATGTGCCGCGTGGTCTCCCAGCGGTCGCCCGACAGCAGGCCCACGGTCGCCCCCTTCGCCTCGAGCGCGCGAACGACGCCCGCGGCGCCCGGCCGCAGCGGATCGCCGAATGTCAGGAGCGCGATCCATCCCGCGGCGTCGCCCAGCGCGACCACCATCACTTCGTTGACGGTGAAGAGCATCTCCGGCGGCGGCGGCCGCTGCGTCAGCCCGGACACGAAGGCGGGGCTGCCTATGCGCACCCGCCGTCCCTCGACGCAAGCCTCGATCCCTTCGCCCGGCGAATTGCGCAGTTCCGCGACGGCCGGAGCCGCGACGGCCGGAGCCGCCGCCCGGATCGCTCGCGCAACCGGGTGCTCGGAACCGCGCTCGAGCGCGGCGGCGGTCCGCAGGCAGTCGGCGGCGCTGCGGCCCCCGATCGGAATGACCCCGATCAGGGAGAGCCGCCCGGTCGTCAGCGTGCCGGTCTTGTCGAACACCACGTGGGTGGCGGCCGCGAGGGTTTCCAGCGCGTGGCCGCGCGTAACGAGCACGCCCAGCCGGTGCAGCGCGCCGGTCGCGACGGTGAGCGCCGCCGGCGTCGCGAGCGACAGCGCGCAGGGACAGGTGACGACCAGCACGGCGACCACCACCCAGATCGCGCGCGCCGGATCGATCGCGTACCAGGCGAGCGCGGTCGCCGCCGCAATCGCCAGCAGCGCCACCACGAACCAACCGGCGATCCGGTCCGCGAGCTCCGCGATCCGCGGCTTCTCCGACTGCGCCCGGTCCATCAGGCGGATCATCGCGGCAAGGCGTGTGTCCGCTCCGACGTGCGTGACCCGAACGGTCAGGGGGCTGCGCACGTTGATGCTGCCGCCGATGACGGCGTCGCCTGCGCGCTTCGCGACCGCGCGCGACTCGCCCGTCAGCAGCGACTCGTCCGCGGCGCTCGCGCCGTCGATGACCACGCCGTCGGCCGGCACGGCCGCGCCGGGGGCGACGAGAACCCGGTCGCCCGGCCGCAGCCGCGCGACCGGCACGCGCTCGGCCGGGCCGGCGCCGTCTTCCGGCACGCGTTCCGCCACCGCCGGCGCGTGCCTGACGAGCCGCTGCTGCGCGTCCGCGGCCCGCGCCCGCGCCGTCGCTTCGAGGTAGCGGGCGCCCAGCAGCAGGAAGACGAACATCGCGATCGAGTCGAAATAGACCGCTCCCCTCCCCGAGACCGTCGCCGCCACGCTGGCGGCAAAGGCGAGCCCGATGCCGAGCGACACCGGCAGGTCCATTCCCGCGCGGCGTGCCCGCAGGTCATGCCAGGCGCTCCGGAAAAACGGGCCCGCCGACCAGAAGACGACCGGCACCGTCAGCACGAGGCTCGCCCACTGCAGCAGCGCCTCCGTCCCGCGCGACAGCTCCCCGCCAGCGATGTATGCCGGAACGGCGTACATCATCACCTGCATCATGCCGAAGCCCGCCACCGCGAGGCGCCACAGCATGCTGCGCCGCTCGCGCGTCGCCGCGGCCTCGCCGCGCGCGGGATCGTACGGCTCGGCGCGGTAGCCGAGCTCGGCAATCGCCTGGAGCGCCGCGCTCAACTGCGCGCGCCGCGGGTCCCACTCGACCCGGGCCCGCCGCGCCGCGAGATTGACGGATGCGCGCGTGATGCCGGGCAGGCCCTGAAGACGGCTCTCGATCAGCCAGGCGCAGGCGCCGCAGGCGATGCCCTCGATCAATAGCGAGGCCTCGCGACGGCTCGCGTCGGGACTGCGCACGAACGTGTCCTGGAACTCCGGCAGGTCGTAAATGCGGACGTCCTCGGGAACGGCGCCTGCGTCCGGGCCCCGCCGCGCCGGCTCGGTGCGGCTGCGGTAATAGTCGCCGAGCCCGTGCGACAGGATGGTGCGGGCGACGGCCGCGCAGCCGGCGCAGCAGACGGGGCGGCGCGTGCCTTCGTACTCGATGTCGAGGGAGATGCCCTGCGGCACCGGCTCCCCGCAGTGAAAGCACGCGTCGGCATCCGGCGCGGCGCACCGGGCTAATGGCAGTTCGGTGACCGTGCTCATGAGCCTGAAAACTTTCCCGATTTCAGCATCCTATGCGCTGCGCGGGGGCCCGAATTTGACCTAGATCAATCCCTGCTATAGCGTGTCGCACCCATGCTCGAAATCCGGGCCCGGCGCTTCGGCCCGGCCCTGCCTGCAGCAACCGGATATCCCATGCTGGAAGCGCGCAACCTCGAGGCCACACGCGGCGGCATGCCGCTGTTCAGCGGGCTCGGCTTCACCGTCGAGCCGGGCGCCCTGCTGCGCGTCACCGGCGCGAACGGCAGCGGCAAGACGAGCCTGCTCCGGGTCCTGTGCGGCCTGCTCGCGCCGAGCGCGGGCGAAGTGCGCTGGGCGGGCGAGCCCATTCAGCGACTGCGCGAGGAATTCTGGGCGCGGCTGCTGTACGTGGCGCACGCCAACGCGCTCAAGGACGACCTGACGGTCGCGGAAAACCTCGCCGTGGCAAACGCCCTCGCCGGCTGGCAGGCCTCGCCGGCGCAGATCGCGTCGGCCATCGAGCAATTCGGGCTCGCGGCCCGGGCGCGGCTACCGGTCAGGGTGCTCTCGCAGGGACAGCGCCGGCGGGCCGCGCTCGCGCGCCTCGCGCTCGGCGGAGCGGCCCCGCTCTGGATACTCGACGAGCCCTTCTCGGCGCTCGACGCCGCGGGAGTGGCGATGGTGCGCGCGCGGGTGGCGGCGCACCTCGCGCGCGGCGGCATGGTGGTGCTGACCACGCACCAGGACGCGCCGATCGACGCGCCCGTGGCGCTCGACCTCGATCTCGGCGGTTGACGCGCACGATGCTCGCCGCCCTGCGCACCGTCATCCATCGCGACCTGCTGCTGGCGATGCGGCGGCGGTCCGACGTCGCCACGGTGCTGCTGTTCTTCGTCATCGTGGTGAGCCTGTTTCCGCTGGGCATCGGCCCGGAGCCCAACCTGCTGCGCGCCATCGCGCCGGGCGTGATCTGGGTCGCCGCGCTGCTGTCGGGCATGCTCGCTCTGAGCCGCCTGTTCGCCGCCGACTTCGCCGACGGCACGCTCGAGCAGATGCTGCTTGCCCCGGTGCCGCTGGGGCTGATCGTCGCCGCGAAGGTCGCGGCGCACTGGGTGGTGTCGGGATTGCCGCTCGTCCTCATCGCACCGGTGCTGGCGCTGCAGTTTGACCTGCATCAATCCCTGTTCGGCGTGCTCGCCTTATCGTTGCTTCTCGGAACGCCGGTCCTGAGCCTCGTCGGCGCCATCGGCGCGGCGCTGACGCTGGGGCTGCGCGGCGGCGGCGTGCTGCTCGCGCTGCTGGTGCTGCCGCTGTACGTGCCGGTGCTGATCATCGGGGCGGGGGCGCTCGATACCGCGTCCGCCGGGGGCAGCGCCGAGCCGCACTTCCTGCTGCTCACGGCGCTGCTGGTGCTGGCGGGCACGTTCGCGCCCTGGGCGATCGGCGCGGCGCTGCGCATCTCTGTTGAATGAAGCGTGGTTCGTGGATCGTGGGTCGTGGGTCGTTTTGATTTGCAGGCCGTTCGTAAGGGATAATGCGTCCTTGATCATGCAGCAAATTCTGAAGAGACATCCGTGAGCCAGCCGAGCCTGGTGCCGTTCCAACTGTTTCGAGACGATGAGCACCGTAGCTTCAAGGCGCGATATGAATAGGAACACCGCTGGCGACCGCGATATCGACCCAGTTGGAACGGCACTGGTCATCGGGAACATCAACTGGTTCCGATTCGCCGCCCCGCAGACCTTCTACCCCCTCGCCGGGGCGATGATCCCGTGGTTCGCATGGGCCGCCGCGCTGCTGGCCGTCGCCGGCCTGACCATCGGCCTCCTGGTCGCGCCCACGGATCACCAGCAGGGCGAGGCCTACCGCATCATCTTCATCCACGTGCCGGCCGCCTGGATGTCGATGTTCCTCTACCTCGTCATGGCGTTCTGGGCCGGCGTCGGGCTCGTGTTCAACACGCGGCTGTCGGGCATGATGGCGAGCGCGATCGCGCCGACCGGCGCGCTCTTCACCTTCATCGCGCTGTGGACCGGGTCGCTGTGGGGCAAGCCGACCTGGGGCACGTGGTGGGTGTGGGACGCGCGCCTCACCTCGGAGCTGATCCTGCTGTTCCTCTACTTCGGCTTCATGGCGCTGCAGGCGGCGATCGACGAGCCGCGGCGCGCCGACCGCGCCGGCGCGGTGCTCGCCCTGGTGGGCGTCGTGAACATCCCGATCATCTATTATTCGGTCCAGTGGTGGAACACGCTCCACCAGGGCGCGTCCGTGAGCCTCACGCGCGCACCGACGATGGCCGCGACGATGCTCGCGGGAATGGCCGTGATGGCGCTGGCGGCCTGGATGTACGCGATCGCGATCTCGCTCCACCGCGTGCGCACGATCATCCTCGAGCGCGAGCACGCGGCCGACTGGATCGGGCGGCACGTGGAGGGCGCACAGCCATGAACTGGGCCGGCTGGTCGGATTTCATCGCAATGGGCGGCTACGCCGTCTACGTCTGGGGATCGTACGGCGTTACTGCCGGTCTGATCGTCGTGGAGATCGTTATGGCCATCCAGAGAAGGCGCGCGGCCCTCGCGCGCGTCCGCGGCGGCGCGGCGGCCCGCTCATGAAGCCGCGGCACAAGCGCATTGCCATCGTGGCGGGCGGGCTCGCGGCCATCGCGATAGCCGCAACGCTGGTGCTGACCGCGTTTCGCCAGAACCTCGTCTTTTTCTTCACGCCGACGCAGGTGGCGGCCAGGGAAGCGCCCCAGGGGCGCCCCTTCCGCATCGGCGGGCTGGTCGAGACGGGCAGCGTCAAGCGGCAGCCGGACGGCGTGACCGTGCATTTCGTCGTGACCGACACGGCGAAAAGCATACCGGTGGTGTTCCGCGGCGCGCTGCCCGACCTCTTCAAGGAAGGCAAGGGCGTCGTCGCGCAGGGCCGCCTCGAGGCCGACGGCGCGTTCCACGCGAGCGAGGTGCTCGCGAAGCACGACGAGAACTACATGCCGCCGGAAGCGGCCGAGGCGGTGAAGCGCGCGCATGAAGGCGCCGGCCAGGCGGCGCGGACGCTGGTCACCGAGCCGGCGGCGGGCTCCTACCGATGATCCCGGAGCTTGGCCAGTTCGCCCTGGTGCTGGCGCTGTGCATCGCGCTGGCGCAGTGCGTGCTGCCGGTCGCCGGCGCGGCCCGCGGTGACGTCGCCTGGATGCGCGTCGCGCGCCCCGCCGCGCAGGGACAGTTCGTCTTCGTCGCGATCGCCTTCGGCTGCCTCGTGTGGTCCTTCGTGAACAACGATTTCTCGGTCCTGAACGTGGCGACCAACTCCAATTCCCACCTGCCGCTTCAGTACCGGATCGCCGCGACCTGGGGCTCGCACGAGGGCTCGCTCCTGCTGTGGGTGCTGATGCTCGCGTCGTGGACGCTGGCGGTCACGGCGTTCAGCCGCCACCTGCCGGAGGACGTCGTGGCGCGCGTCGTCGGCGTCATGGGCTTCGTCAGCGCCGGCTTTCTCGCGTTCATGCTGTTCACGTCGAACCCGTTCGACCGCCTGCTCCCGGCGGCCCCCGACGGGCGCGACCTGAACCCGCTGCTGCAGGATCCGGGAATGGTGTTCCATCCCCCCATGCTGTACATGGGCTACGTGGGCTTCTCCGTCGCCTTCGCGTTCGCCATCGCGGCGTTGCTGTCCGGGCGGCTCGACGCGACGTGGGCGCGCTGGTCGCGCCCGTGGACCACGGTGGCGTGGATGTTTCTCACGATCGGCATCGCGCTCGGCAGCTTCTGGGCGTATTACGAGCTCGGCTGGGGCGGCTGGTGGTTCTGGGACCCGGTGGAGAACGCCTCCTTCATGCCGTGGCTGGTCGGCACCGCGCTGATCCACTCGCTCGCGGTCACGGAGAAGCGCGGCGGGTTCAAGGCCTGGACCGTGCTGCTCGCGATTCTGGCGTTCGCGCTGTCGCTGCTCGGCACCTTCCTCGTGCGCTCGGGTGTCCTCACGTCCGTTCACGCGTTCGCGACCGACCCCCGGCGCGGCGTCTTCATCCTCGCGTTTCTCGCGGTGGTCGTGGGCGGCGCGCTGGCGCTGTTCGCGTGGCGGGCGCAGCGCATCGGCACGGGCGGCGGCTTCGCGCCGGTGTCGCGCGAATCGCTGCTGCTCACCAACAACGTGCTGCTGCTCGCGGCGGCGGGCTCGGTGATGCTCGGCACGCTGTACCCGCTCGCGCTCGACGCGCTCGGCCTGGGCAAGATCTCGGTGGGCCCGCCCTACTTCGAGACGGTGTTCGTGCCGCTGATGGCGCCCGCGCTCTTCCTGATGGGCGTCGGCCCGATCGCGCGATGGAAGCAGGCCGAGCTGCCGGATCTCGCCCGGCGGCTGAAGTGGGCGTTCGGCGCGAGCCTCGTCGTGGCGGCGCTGGTTCCCGTCGCCATGGGCAGCTTCAGCGCGCTCGCCGCCCTGGGACTGTGGCTCGCGGCCTGGATCGCGGCATCGGCCGCCACCAGCCTGCACGACCGCGTGAATCTCGCGCGGGGCGCGGGGCTGGTTGCCCGCCTGCAGAGCCTGCCACGCGCCTACTACGGCATGCTGCTCGCGCACGTCGGGGTCGCGGTGTTCGTGACCGGCGTGACGCTGGTGAAGACTTACGAAACGGAAAAGGATGTCCGCATGGCGCCGGGCGACACGGTCGAGCTCGGCGGCCATGTCTTCCGCCTCGAGGGCGTGCGCGACGCGCAGGGGCCGAATTACACCGCGGCCCGGGCGACCATCACGGTGACGCGCGATGGCCGTCCGCTAGTCACGCTGCACCCGGAAAAGCGCGTCTACCGCGTGCAGGAAATGCCCATGACCGAAGCGGCGATCGACTACGGCGCGTTCCGCCACCTCTACGTCGCGCTGGCCGAAGCCGTCGGGCCCGCATGGATCGTGCGCGTCCACGTCAAGCCCTTCGTCGCCTGGATCTGGGGGGGCTGCGTGCTGATGGCGCTGGGCGGACTGCTCGCCGCGACGGACCGGCGCTATCGCGTGACCGCCCGCGCGCCGCGCGCCGCCGCCTACGCCGCCGCCGCGCGCTGAGAACGTCAGGAACAAGGCCCAGCCGCCGATGTACGCCGATATGAACAAGACGCCGCCCGCGTCATTCCCGCGAAGGCGGGAATCCAGGCTGGAGAGCCTGTTGCCGGATTCGCATTTTCGCGCGGATGTTTCACGCAGGGATCGTACGGATTGATCTTTTCTGTCATCGGCGCTCATCGGCGTTCATCGGCGGTATCGTTCCAGGAATGAACAAGTATTTGCTGCCGCTCGGCGTGTTCCTGATGCTGGTCGTGCTGCTCGGCGTCGGGCTGTCGCTCAACCCGCGCGAGGTGCCCTCGCCCCTCATCGGCAAGCCGGCGCCGGCGTTCGAGCTGCCGCAACTGCACCGGCCGGGGCTGTCGTTCACGCCGGCGTCGCTGCGGGGCACGGTCTGGGTGCTCAACGTCTGGGCCTCGTGGTGCGCGGCCTGCCGCGAGGAGCACCCCGTGCTCGACCAGTTCGCGAAGATGCGCGTCGCGCCGATGTACGGGCTCAATTACAAGGACAAGCGCGACGACGCGCTCGCCTGGCTGAAGCGTTTCGGCGACCCCTATGACGCGTCCGTCTTCGACGGCGACGGGCGCGTCGGCATCGATTATGGCGTCTACGGCGTGCCCGAAACCTACGTGATCGACAAGTCCGGCGTCATCCGCTACAAGCGAATCGGACCCGTCACGCCCGACATTCTGAAGGACCGGATAATCCCCCTGATCCATGAGCTCAATCGCAACTGATTCCGCCAAATTCGTGAATGGTGAATGGTGAATGGAAAAGCCCGATTCACGCCCTGACGCTTCCGGTCCATTCACGATTCACCATTCACGCATTTCACGCGGGATGGTGAGACTGTCGGCGTTCGTGGCCCTCACGATGCTGGCGCAAGGCGCGTGGGGCGGCGAGGCGGCGCCGGCGGCGGCCGACCCGGTGCTGGAGGCGCGGGTGCAGTCGCTCGCCACCGAGCTGCGCTGCCTCGTGTGCCAGAACCAGACGCTCGCCGACTCCAACGCGCCGCTGGCCGTGGACCTGCGCAACCAGATCCGGGAACAGATGCAGAAAGGCGCGTCCAACGAGGACATCACCGGCTACCTGGTGGCGCGCTACGGCGACTTCGTGCTCTACCGGCCGCCGTTCAAGCTCGCGACCCTGCTGCTCTGGCTCGGCCCGGCGCTGCTCATGATCGCCGGGCTGGCGGCGCTGTTCCTCCGGCTGGCGCGCCGCCGCCGGGAAGCGCCCGCGCCCGCGCTGTCCGACGAGGAGCGCGCGCGGGCCGCCGCGATGCTGGCTGGAAAATCCGACGCGGAGAAGCCGTGACCCTGTTCTGGGCCCTCGTCGCGCTGTTCGCCGCCGCCGCGCTCGCCTTCGTGCTGCCGCCGCTGCTCCGCCGCGCCGGAGAGGGTGACGGCGCCGCGGTCGACGCGACCAACGTCGCCGTTTACCGCGACCAGCTGCGCGAGCTCGACGCCGACGTCGCCGCGGGCACGCTCAGCCCGGAACAGCACGTGGAAGCGCGGCGCGAGATCGACGTCAGGCTGCTCGACGACGTGGGCGCGCCGGGTGGGGCGCCGCCAGCGGCGCACGCCGGGCGCTGGGCGGCGGTCGCGGTGGGAGCCCTGCTGCCGCTCGCGGCGATCCTGCTCTATCTCGCCGTCGGCAATCCCGCGGCATTGACTCGCGAGGCGACGCAGGCGGACGCGCACGGCATCACGCGGGAGAAAATCGAGGGCCTGATCGAACAGCTCGCCGCGCGCATGAAGGAAGCGCCCGACGATCCCAAGGGCTGGATGATGCTGGGCCGGTCCTACGCGGTGCTGGACCGCTTCGCGGAA
>Ga0326597_10012912_pt1 | contig 10998 bp, 10 predicted proteins | sample RVTome_12_FD_203789 | JGI IMG/M metagenome (GOLD analysis project Ga0326597, IMG submission 203789) | Soil microbial communities from uranium-contaminated site in the Upper Colorado River Basin, Wyoming, United States - RVT100D185 | ecosystem: Environmental > Terrestrial > Soil > Contaminated >... | reverse complement strand
GCCGAGGAGTACTGGGACGGCGTCACGGGTCCGCCCAGTCCGGCTTGGGAGCAGGGCCTGCAGGCTTACCTGCGCACCTACAACCGCAGCCGGCCCCACCGCTCCCTCGACCACCAGACGCCTTGGCGCTACGCTCAGAAACGCCTGGCCGAAGCAGCACCCGTTTCTCACATCACCTGAAACCCTAACGCCAAAGACTACTTGCGTCTGCCGGCTAGGGGACGCTGCGTTTCCCGATCCAGGAAACGAGCGCCGGCATGCCGTCATCAAGGTAGTAAGCCCCAACGAACAGCACGCAGAGCGCGCCCAGCGACCAGAACGCCGCAAGACCCTCGTCCGACCCGCTCGAGCTGAAGCCGAGGCCGGTGTAGAAGAGAAGGAGCCCGCCGAGCAAGAGGCCGCTACGCAGGGTGTTGAGGCTCGACTGAAAGCCCAGGATGGCAAGGCCCATCGTCGCGGAGCCGAGCAATCCGAAGATCGCCCCGAGGTTCCGATTGTAGTTCTGTTCCGCGCCATCCGCGAAGGCGGAGGCGAAGCCGCCACCGATGTCATTACTCGGCCCCTGGTAGACGGTCGTGATCAACGTTACGCCGAACGCCACGAGGATGCCGCTGAGCGCGAGGAAGTAAACGACGCGCAGAACCCCGGCCATTGCTACGTGCGGCTGCTCAGTCATCTTGTCCTTACCTTTCAATCTCACTAGGTCGTCAACGCTTCACCGGCGCAAGATAGAGCGTCCCACGCTAATTGTCAAAGCGAGTTAGCAGGCGAATGTTTAGGGAGTTGTCGGCATCACGTCGCGGTGGCGCCAGCGGATCCGGGCCAGGTTCAGCACCTCGAGGCCGCTGCCGAGGCCGATGCGCAGGTGGGAGCCCGGCATTGGCCGCCAGCGCACCGGCACCCTCGCCACGCTCAGCCCCAGCCGGGAGGCGAGGTAGAGGAGCTCCGCGTCGAAGGCCCAGCTATCGATCCGCTGCAGCCGGAAGAGCTGCCGCGCCGCCTCGCGTCGAAACGCCTTCAGGGGGCACTGGCTGTCGCCGACGCCCGGCAGCAGCAGGCGCCCCGTGACGTAGGCGAAGGCGCGACCGGCGAGCCGACGGCCCAGGCCGCGCTCGTCGCGCATGTCGGAGCCGTCGGCCTGGGTCCGTACGCCGATCGCGACGTCGGCGCCCGCAGCGAGCGCCGCCAGGAGCGCCGGCAGCTCCTCCGGCGGCGTCGCCAGGTCGGCGTCGATAAAGGCGACCTGCTCGCCCTCGGCGGCGAGGCAGCCGGTGCGAACGGCGGCGCCCTTGCCCCGGTTCGCCTCGTGGCGGAGCAGCCTCCCGGCTACGCCGTCCGGCAGCGCCGCGACCGCCGCGACCGCGGCCGCCCGGCCTGCGGCGCCGCTGCCGTCGTCGACGACGATCAGCTCGCAGGCGTAGTCGCGGCCGGCGAGAAAGGCGCCGATCCGCGCCAGCGAGGCGGCGAGCCGCTGCTCCTCGTTGAAGGCCGGCACGATGAGCGAAAGCCGTGGCGCGCTCACGCTCGGCCGGCCGTGACCTTCGGCCCCTTCGCCTGCTTGCGCCGCGCCACGTAGACGCGGCTGCCGGCCATCGCCGCCACGAGCGCGGCGATCTCCTTCGCCCGCGCCAGGCCCTCCTTCGCCTCCGCCCGCGCGACGGTGACCGTGCCGATCGGCACGCGCGTGCCGCTGATCTTGACGATCGTTACCTCATACTGGGCGAAGTCGTCCTGATGGCCGCGGTAGTCGTGCGGCGTCAGCTCCTCGACCTGCAATCGCTCGAACTTCCAGAACGGCACCAGGTCCTGCGTGCCGACGCCCATGCCGAGATAGCCCTGCTGCAGCACCGCCGACTGCTTCGCTCGGTCGATGACGATGTGGGCGCCGGCGATGCTGTAGACGAGGCCGACGCCCGAGGCCGGCACGACGACGAGGGCGCCGAGCGTCAGGAAGAGGCGCGCCTCCAGCGGCAGGGCGCCGGCCCAGAAGTAGAGGACCGGAAAAGTAGCGAGACCGAGGGCGAGGGTGAAGATCGGCAGGAAGATGATGCTGCGGGCCGGGTGGATATCGATCCGGTCCGCGCTCACGCTACAGACCCGCCGGTCCATGTAGAGCTCCCGCGGAACATCGATCGTTAGGGTCGTTTCCGCCGCCACGCCGCTTCCTCCGCGCTCGCCGGGCGCGCTTGCATTCGCTGTGATTGCCATGAATTATAGAAGCGGCTCGCGCCCCGGTCGAACCGGAGCCGGCGCCGATTTGAAATGGCGGTGTAGGGTTTCAGGTGATGTGAGAAACGGGGTGCTGCTTCGGCCAGGCGTTTCTGAGCGTAGCGCCAGGGCGTCTGGTGGTCGAGGGAGCGGTGGGGCCGGCTGCGGTTGTAGGTGCGCAGGTAAGCCTGCAGGCCCTGCTCCCAAGCCGGACTGGGCGGACCCGTGACGCCGTCCCAGTACTCCTCGGCGATCGTCCTCTGCACCCGCTCCGCCTTGCCGTTGAGGTGGGGCGCGTGCGCGGCCTGATCCGTACGTGGCGGATGCCCTGCCCTTCGAGCCGGCGGTGGAAGGCGCTCTCGAACTCGGAGCCGTTGTCGGTCTGGAGGCACTGAAGCCTGAAGGGGAAGGCGGCGAAAAGACGCGGCAGGGCCGCAATGACGTCTTTTTGGGGCCGGCCAGACATGACGGTCGCTGCCGTAAGGCGGCTGCAGTCGTCGATGAGGGTGAGTTGGTAGTGGCCTCCGGGCAGGTACTGGATGTCCATCTGGGCGCGCTCACCCGGTCAGGCTTTGGCGTACATCTGCCAGTTGGGCTTGGGCTTCCGCCTGCGCTTGGCGAGGGCACCGCAGCGGCGGAGCACCCGGTAGACGCTGGCGAAGCTGCGCGTCGTGAGCCCGGGCGACCCGCAGGTAGAAGTAGAGACGGTGGACGCCGCAGCCTAGGGCTTTGTGGGCGCGGCGGATCACCGTCTCCTCGGCTCTTGAGAGCTTATGTGGACGTCGTTTGGGCGCCTGCGAGCGGTCGCGCAGGGAGGCGGCGACGGCGCGCCGGAAGCGAGCGAGCCAGCGGGTGAAGGTGGCGTAAGGCACTTCGTGGTAGGCGGAGAACTGGCGCGCTGAGAAGCTGGCCGACTGCTTGCGCAGCTCGTCGTAGACGGCGACGAGGCGAATCCTTTCCTCGAGGGGCCAAAGCGTGCGAGGCTGCTGCATGATCGGGTACCCTCCGAACGGTTAAAGGATTAAGCTCCCTAACCTTAGCAGGCGTCCCGCTCCTTGCTCCTCCCTTCCTGTCTCACGTCCTCTGCAACACCACACAAGTAGTCTTTGGCGGCGCCGCGTTGATATACTGACGTCTTCAACCAGCGCCAGGCGCCCCGGCTCAAGCGGCAGCGGCGCGGATCGGACCGGACATGAAGGCGAGAGTGTTCATCGACGGCGAGGCCGGCACGACCGGCCTCCAGATCGCCCAACGGCTCGGCGAGCGGCGCGACATCGAGCTGCTCCATCTCAGCGAGGCCGAGCGCAAGGACGTCGGGCGGCGGGCGGCGCTGCTCAACACCGCCGAGGTCTCAATCCTCTGCCTGCCGGACGACGCGGCGCGGGCAGCCGTAGCGCTGGTCGAAAACGACGAGGCGCGGCTGATCGACGCCTCGACGGCGCACCGCACGGCGCCGAGCTGGGTCTACGGCTTCCCCGAGTACGACGCGGCGCGGCCGGCAGCGATCGCGGCGGCGAAGCGGGTGAGCAACCCGGGCTGCTACGCCTGCGGCGCCGTCGCGATGATCCATCCCCTGGTCACCGCCGGCCTCCTGCCGGCGGACCAACCGCTGACGATCAACGCCGTCTCGGGCTACTCGGGCGGCGGCAGGAGGCTGATCGAAGCCTACGAGGACGCCGCCTCGCCCCAGGCCACGGAGAGCAACTACGCGCTTTACGGCCTCGACCTGGAGCACAAGCATGTGCCGGAGATCGAGCTGCACGGCTCGCTCCGGCGGCGGCCGATCTTCGTGCCGAGCGTCGGCCGCTTCGCCCAGGGGATGATCGTCTCGCTGCCGCTGCAGCTCTGGTCGCTGCCCGCCGCGCCGAAGCCGGCCGCCCTCCACGCGGCGCTGGCGGCGCACTACGCCGGCAAGGGCGGCCCGCAGGGCGTCACGGTCGCGCCGCTGGCGGCGTCCGCCCGCTTCACGAGCCACCTCGACGCGGAGATGCTCAACGGCAGCGACGGCCTGACGATCCACGTCTTCGGCAGCGAGGCGCGCGAGCAGGCCGTGGTCTGCGCGGTGCTCGACAACCTCGGCAAGGGCGCGGCCGGCCAGGCGGTCCAGAACCTGAACCTGATGCTCGGCCTACCGGCGACGGCCGGCATCGAGGCGCTGGTCGCGCCGCTGCCGCCGGTGTCGGGAGCCTGAGGCTTTAGGGCCGGGCGATGCTGATCGACCCGATCCCGGAGGGCAGCCTGACGACGCCGCTAGGATATCTGGCCGGCGCCGTTAGCGCCGGCATCAAGACGAAGCCGGGCGCGCTCGACCTCTGCCTGCTCTACTCGGAGCGGGAGACGGTCGCGGCCGGCGTCTTCACGCAGAGCCTGGTCAAGGGCGCGTCGGTGATCCTCAGCCAGGAGCGGGTGGCCGACGGCCGCCTGCGGGCGGTGGTCGTCAACTCCGGCTGCGCCAACGCGCTCAACGGGCCCGGCGGTCTCGAGGACGCGCTGCGGATGACGGCGCTCGCTGCCGAGAAGCTCGACCTCGACCCCGACGAGGTCGCGGTCGCCTCGACCGGCGTCACCGGCGTCCGCCTGCCGATGGCGAAGATCGAGGCGGCGCTGCCGAGCCTGACGCTGTGGCGCGAGGGTGGCGGCGCCTTCGCCGCGGCGATCATGACCACGGACACGTTCGCGAAGGAGTGCGCCTTCGGCGTGCGCGACTCGGCCGGCGTCTACTCGATCGGCGGCTGCGCCAAGGGTGTCGGCATGATCCACCCGAACATGGCGACGATGCTCGCCTACGTGACGACGGACGCCGCCGTCGAGGCCGGCCTGCTGCGCGAGGTCGTGCGCGAAGTGGCGGACGAGACCTTTAACATGCTCACAATCGACGGCGACACGAGCTGCAGCGACACGCTGCTCGTGCTCGCCAACGGCGCCGCTGGCCTGCCGCCGGTCGAGGCGGGCACGCCGCGGGCGGCAGAGCTGCGGGAGGCGCTGAGGGCGGTCTGCCTCCAGCTGACGCGGATGCTGGCGCGGGACGGCGAGGGTGCGAAGCGCTTGATCGAGGTAGAGGTCCGGCGGGCGGTGTCGCTGGCCGACGCGCGCCTGATCGCGCGGACGATCGCGAGCTCGCCCCTGGTGAAGACGGCGGTTGCCGGCGCCGACCCGAACTGGGGCCGCATTCTGGTCGCGGCCGGCCGCGCCGGCGGCACCCTCGATCTGGCGAAGCTCGACCTCCGCCTTCAAGGCGAGCTGATCTTCGCGGCGGGCGCGCCCCTGCCCTTCGACGACGCCGCCCTGAGCGCCCGCCTCGACTCGGACGAGGTGCGGATCGGCCTCGACCTCGGCCTCGGCGAGGCGGGGGCGAAGGCCTGGGGATGCGACCTGACGACGGACTACGTCCACATCAACGCCGACTATCGGACGTAGGCATCGTCGTCGTGAGCAGGCAGAGCTTCGGCCGCGCCGCCGGCGCGTCGCTGCCGTTTTTGTCCCGCTGCGGCGTCGTCCCTACGGCTCGCCGTAGTCTGCCCCGCGTCCGCTCTTTCAGTGCCAGGGCCGTCTTTTTCGAGGGGCTCCCGCGGCGCTAGCGGGGCTCGGATTCGGGCGCCGCCGCTGCCCTCGCTTGTTAGTTGACGGCCCTTTGCCCGACAATGAGGCCGATGAGCGGGCCGATCGTGGCGAAAGTAGGCGGCAGCACCCTTGGCAGCCATGACACGGCGCTCGCCGATGTCGCGGCGCTGCGGGCCTCCGGCCGTGCCGTGATCGTGGTCCACGGTGGCGGCGACGCCGCCACCGGCTGGCTGAAGATCCACGGCATCGAGAGCGAGTTCGTCGATGGGCTGCGGGTCACGGGCCCGGCGGCGATCGACGTCGTCGTGGCCGTGTTCGCGGGGCTCGTGAACAAGCAGATCGTCGGCGAGCTGCGAGCGCTGGGCGCGCCCGCCTTCGGCCTCGCCGGCATGGACGGCGGCCTCATCGAGGCCCGCCAGCTCGACCCGCGCCTCGGCTACGTCGGCGAGATCACGGCCGTGGACCGGCGGCCCCTGGACACGCTCCTCGCCGCCGGCTACCTGCCGGTCGTGGCGCCGCTGGGCTTCTGGCCGGCCGAGGGCCGGACGATGAACATCAACGCCGACACCGTCGCCGGCGAGATCGCCGCCGCGCTCGGCGCGAGCGACCTCGTCTTCCTTACGGACGTGGCTAACGTCCGCGACGCCGACGGCTCCGCCCTGAAGGAGATCAGCATCGAGAAGGCGACGGCGCTGATCGATAGCGGTACCGCCGCCGGCGGCATGATCCCGAAGCTCCGCGCCGGCGCGCGGGCGACGGCAGCCGGCGTCCGCTGCCAGATCGTCGACGGGCGCGAGGCGCACGCGCTGGGCGCCGTGCTTGAGGGCGTCGACCTGGGCACCCTGGTGAGAGCCTAAGGGTGTTCAACCGGTTTCCGGGCCAGGGCGGGCCGCCGGAGGGCGAGGACTTTGGTCCGCCGCCGCCGCCCTTTCGGATCCGCCGGCGACGCTGGGACCTGGGCGGCTTGGGCAACGCCAGGCCCTGGATCATCCTCGGCGTCAGCCTCATTCTGCTCTTCATCGTCCTGAGCACGGCGAAGGGTATCTATGTCGACCTGCTCTGGTTCGACGGCGCCGGCTACGAGTCGGTCTACTCGAAGATCATCAGGACGCGGGTGCTGCTCTTTCTCGGCGGCGCCGCCGTCTTCATTGCCGTCTTCGGCCTGAACGCCTTCCTCGCCGGCCGCGTGGCGCTGCGAACGCCGGCCCCGGATTTGCCGGAGGCGGAGGCGACGGCGCTGCGGCGCCTGGGCCTGCTGATCCTGATCGTGGTGACGCTGATCTTTGCCGTGATCTTCGGCGTGAGCGCGGCGAGCGGCTGGGAGACGGTGCTGCTGTACATGAACCGGCAGCCATTCGGCGTCGAGGACCCGCAGTTCGGCCGCGACGTCGGCTTCTACGTCTTCACGCTGCCACTGCTGCACGCGGTCCAGGGCTGGCTGATGGGCCTGGCGGTCCTGTCGACGCTCCTCGCCGCCGGCCTCTACCTCTTCCGCTTCATGGTCGGCGGCGCCGATGGCACGAACGCCCGCCAGACGAAAGCCCACCTCCTGCTGCTGCTCCTCTTCGTGGTCGTCCTCTTCATCTGGGGCTACTGGCTCGGCCGCTTCGAGCTCAGCTTCTCGGAGTCCGGCTTCGCCTACGGCGCCTCCTATACGGACGTCAACGCCCGCCTGCCCTTCATCTACATCGGCATGGCCCTGGGCGTCGCGACGGCGGTCACGCTCCTCCTGGCGATGGTCCGTCCCGGGATCATCCTGCCGGCGGGCATGATGGTCGCCTGGGCAGCGATCGCCGTGCTCGGCGGCGCCGTCTACCCGGCCTTCGTCCAGCGCTTGAGCGTCGCCCCGGACGAGCTCGAGAAGGAGCGCCAGTTCATCGACCGCACGATCACGGCGACGCGGGCGGCGTTCGGCCTCGGGGAGATCGAGGAGCGCCGGTTCCCGGCGAACCCGTCCGTGTCGGCGGCGGAGATCGCCGCCCATCCAGACACGATCGCCAACGTGCGGCTGCTGGACGTGGGCCCGCTCCTCCAGACCTACAACCAGATCCAGACGATCCGGCCGCTGTACTCCTTCCTCGACGTCGACATCGACCGCTACCTGATCAACGGCGAGCTACGCCAGGTCATGATCTCGGCCCGCGAGCTCTCGTCGGGCAACCTGCCGATCAACCGCCAGACCTGGATCAACCGCCGCCTGGAGTTCACCCATGGCTACGGCGCCGTGATGTCACCGGTCAACGCCGTCGTCGAAGAGGGGCTGCCGGAGCTTTTCATCAAGGACATACCGCTGGAGACGAAGGGCCAGAACCCGGCGGACGGCATCGAAGAGGTCAAGATACCGGGGGCGCTGCCCGTCGTGCAGCCGCGGATCTACTACGGCGAGGAGCCGGACGAGTACGTGATCGTCAAGACGAAGTCGGAGGAGTTCGACTTCCCCGTCGGCGAATCGGACCAGGCACGCAACGTCTTCGGCGGCGATGGCGGCGTCGGCCTCGGGTCGTTCTTCCGACGCCTCGTCTTTGCCTGGGAGTTCGGCGACGTCAACATCGTCCGCAGCGGCAGCCTCACTGGCGACAGCCGCATCCTCTTCCGGCGCAACATCGTCGACCGCGTCGAGACGATCGCGCCCTTCCTCGCCCTCGACCGCGACCCCTATCTGGTGATCGCCGACGGGGAGTTCTTCTGGATACAGGACGCATACACGACCACGGACCGCTACCCTTACTCGCAGCCGACCGGCAGCCCGAACCCGGACCTCGGCGGCGCCAACTACATCCGCAACAGCGTCAAGGTCGTGATCAACGCTTACGACGGCACGACGACCTTCTACGTGCTCGAGCCGGACGACCCGCTGATCAAGGCCTACGGCAAGATCTTTCCCGACCTCCTGACGCCGCTGACGGAGATGCCGGCCTCGTTACGGTCTCACCTGCGCTACCCGGCGGACCTCTTCCTCGCCCAGGTGAGCCAGTATCGGACCTACCACATCCAGGAGGCGGGCGTCCTCTACGGCGGCGAGGACATCTGGCGAATCGCGCGGGAGGCGCCGGAAGGCGCCCGCGTAGAGCCCTACTACCTGATCATGCAGCTCCCCGGGGAGGCGAAGGAGGAGTTCGTCCTCATCCTGCCGATGTCGCCGCGGGCGCCGCGTGAGAACACGATCGCCTGGATGGCGGCGCGCTCCACTGGCGCCGACTACGGCAAGCTCCTCGCCTTCCTCTTCCCCACGGAACTGCTGGTCTTCGGCCCGAGCCAGGTGGAGTCGCGCATCGACCAGAACCCGGCGATCTCGGAGCAGTTCAGCCTCTGGAACCGCTCCGGGTCGCAGGTAATCCGCGGCAACCTCCTGATGATCCCGATCGGCGACGGCAACATCTTCGTCGAGCCGATCTATCTCCAGGCCGAGACGAGCCGCCTGCCGGAGCTGGTGCGGGTGGTCGTCGCCAACGGCAGCCAGATCGCGATGGAGCCGACGCTGGAGCTTAGCCTCAAGGTCCTCTTCGGCGAGGCGCGGCCAACCCTGCCGGGTGCAACGCCGACCGCTACGCCGTCGATGACGCCGGTCGCGACCTCGACGCCGGATCCGGCGGCGACGCCGGGTGCCGCCGCGACGCCGACGCCTGTCGGCACGCCGGCGGACGGCGGGAACGTCGCCGACCTGGCGCGCCAGGCGGACGCCGCCTTCGAGCGCGCCCAGGCGGCCTTGCGGGCCAACGACTTCGCGACCTACGGCCGCGAGATCGCCGAGGTCGAGCGGCTGATCAACCTCATCGTCGACCTGAGCCAGTAGGCGCCGGCGGCCGGGCCGCGAGCGCGTGCTACAATCCTTGCTTCCCGCGTTTGGAAGGGGAGGAATGCCATGACCGATTGGCCAGAGGTAGAGAGCCGCGTCTTCATGACCACGGGCCGGCGGATCCCGGCCGTTCTGGTTAGGGGCGAGGGGACGCGGGTCTGGGACGACGCCGGCAAGGCTTACCTGGACTTCTTCGGCGGGCCGGCGGTGCAGAGCCTCGGCCACTGCCACCCGGTGCTCGTCCAGGCGATCGAGGAGCAGGCCCGCACGCTGATCCACGTCTCCAACGTCGTCTACTCGGTGCCGCAGCTAAAGCTCGCCGAGCTCCTGACCGCGAACTCCTGCTGCGACCGGGTCTACTTCCCGAACAGCGGCGCCGAGGCGAACGAGGGCGCGATCAAGCTGGCGCGCAAGTGGGGCAAGGAGCGCAAGAGCGGCGCCTTCGAGATCATCTCGGCGGCGGGCTCCTTCCACGGCCGCACGCTGGCGGCGGTGACGGCGACGGGCACGGAGCGCTACTCGGCGCCGTTCGCGCCGCTGCCGCCGGGCTTCGTCCATGTCGCCTACGACGACATGGAGGCGCTGCAGCAGGCGACGACGCCCCAGACCTGCGCGATCCTCCTCGAGCCGATCCAGGGCGAGGGCGGCGTCAACGTGCCGCATGCGTCCTACCTGCCGGCCGTGCGCGCCTGGTGCGACGCCAACGACATCCTCCTGATCTTCGACGAGGTCCAGACGGGGATGTGCCGCACGGGGCCGCTCTTCGCCTATCAGGGCCTCGGCGCGGAGCCGGATGTCATGACCCTGGCCAAGGGCCTCGCCTCCGGCGTGCCGATCGGCGCCCTCCTGGCGAAGGAGAGCTGCGCCGTGTTCACGCCCGGCGACCACGGCTCGACCTTCGGCGGCAACCCGCTGGCGACGGCGGCCGCCTACGCGGTGACGAAGTACATGCTCGATACGGACATGCCGGCGCGCGTCGACCAGATCAGCGCCTACCTGCTCGGCCGCCTCGCTGCCATACAGGAGCGCCTGCCGCTGGTCACGGGCGTGCGGGGCAAGGGCCTGCTGCTGGCGATCGGCCTCGCGCGGGAGGTCTCGGAGCAGGTGGTGCGCGACTGCCTCGAGGCGGGCCTGATCGTCAACAACGTGCGGCCGGACGCGGTGCGCCTGACGCCGCCTCTGACCGTGAGCGAGGCGGAGGTCGACGAGGCGGCCGCGATCCTCGAGCAGGCGCTGGCGCGGGCGGCCTGAGGTGCGAGCAACGACCGCCCAGGCGCGGCTCCAGCGGATCGTCTTCATCGCCTCGCTGGCTGTGGCCCTGGCGGCGCTGCTCGACCAGCTGCGCCGGCCGGGCGGCGAGCGCACCTGGCACGGCAGCGTCCTCGGCGTGCCCTACGACTTCCGCTGGCCCTCAGCCAGGCGCGTGCGCGCCG
>Ga0326597_10012911_pt1 | contig 10999 bp, 8 predicted proteins | sample RVTome_12_FD_203789 | JGI IMG/M metagenome (GOLD analysis project Ga0326597, IMG submission 203789) | Soil microbial communities from uranium-contaminated site in the Upper Colorado River Basin, Wyoming, United States - RVT100D185 | ecosystem: Environmental > Terrestrial > Soil > Contaminated >... | reverse complement strand
AGCGCGCAGGATCTGCTGTTCGCGCTCGCGCGCGACGCCAGGCTGAACATCGACATCCATCCCGGCATCTCCGGCGCAGTGACGTTGAACGCCGTAGACCAGACGCTGCCGCAGTTGCTCGAGCGCATCTCGCGCCAGGCGGACATGCGCTACGAGCTGCACGGAGCCAATCTCCTGGTGCTGCCCGACTCACCGTTCTTGCGCGCCTACAAGGTGGATTTCGTCACCGCGTCGCGCAACGTGAAGATGCAATCCCAGGCCTCCACGCAGTTCGGAGCCGCAGGCGCGGGCGGCGGCGCAGCCGCGGGAGGCTCGGGCACGGGTTCCACCGCCACCATCGACGTCGCGTCCAGCAGCCAGCTCTGGGATACGCTGGTGCAGAACGTCAAGGACATCCTGGGCGAGGCCCCGGGCCCTGCCGCTGCCGCCAAGCCCGCCGCCGGCGCCCAAGGCGCGAGCGACGTCATCGGCAACCGCGAGAGCGGCGTGCTCTACGTGCGCGCCACCTCGCGCCAGCACGCGCGGGTGCAGGAGTTTCTCGATTCCGTCCTCGCGAACGTGCGCCGGCAGGTGCTGATCGAGGCCACGGTGGCCGAAGTGCAGCTGAACAACGAGTATCAGCGCGGTATCGACTGGCAGCGACTGCGCACGGGGGCCTCCACCACCGGCCGGGCGGGCTTCGGCACCGGCCAGTCGGGCGTGGAGTTCAACCAGCTCTCGACGGGCACCCCGGCCGCGATCAGCACTACGGCCTTCGTGCTCGGCGGCGCGGTGGTCAGCGAGAACCTCAACGTGGCCATCAAGCTGCTCGAGTCCTTCGGCGACGTGCGCGTGCTCTCCAGCCCGAAGGTCAGCGTGCTCAACAACCAGACGGCGCTGCTGCGCGTCACGCGCGACATCGTCTATTTCACGATCACGCCCTCGACCCAGCCGATCACGATCGCCGGCAGCGGTTCCGGCACCATCCAGCAGTCGTTCACGACCACGCCGAACATCGCGGCCGAAGGCTTCATGATGAGCGTGCTGCCACAGATCAGCGAAGCCGAAACGGTGGTGCTCAATGTGAGGCCGACGATCCGCCGGAGAGTGGCCGACGCGACCGACCCGAACCCCGCGCTGTCGGCGGCGACCCCCAACCTGATCCCGATTTTCGAAACGCGCGAATTCGATTCGATGCTGCGCATCCAGAGCGGGCAGACGGCGGTGCTCGGCGGCCTCATGCAGGACTCGGTGGAGAGCATCGAGGACACTATCCCCCTCATCAACCGCATCCCGTTGCTCGGCAAGCTGTTCGCGCAGGAGCGCAAGGTGACGCGCAAGACCGAGCTGGTCATCTTCCTGCGCGCCACCGTCGTCCGCGACGCGAGCGTCGAGGGCGACTACGTCCGCTTGCGCAACCTGCTGCCGACGGAGAACTTCCTCACCCGGCCGGTCGGCACCCCCCCGGCCGCCCCCGCCCCGCAGTGACATGAGTCTGCTGCTCGAGGCGCTCAAGAAAGCCGAAAAGGCGAAGGAAGACGCCCAGCGCCGCGCCCGCGAGGGCGAAGGCGCGGCCGAGCTGCAGCTCGCGGGGGAAACCCTGGCCGCAAAGCACGTCGTCACGCGCGACGAGCTGCCGCAGATCACGGCGCCGCTCGAGATCCTGTCGGAGGACCTGCGCGCGGATGCCGCCAGGGCGGACGCCCCGGCGGCATCGAGCGAGCAGTCTTCGCCGCGCGGCGCCGGCGCGCAGGAAGCCGCGCAGCGCAGCACGGCGCGCAAGGTGTTCGAGGCGAAGGTGCGCGAGCCCAATCCCCGCCTGCCCTTCGTCATTGCGATCGGCTCAATGGGCGCATTCGCCGTGGGCACGGTGATCTACTTCTGGATCCAGCTGCGGCCGCCGGCGCCGCTGTACAACACCAATCCCCAACCGCCGCCGGGCGAAGTGCAGGTCGCCGTGGCGCCCAGCGCGCCGCCGCCCGCCAGCGCGCCCGCGGGAAGCATTCCCGGGCTGCCGCCGCTGTCGCCGCCCGCGCGCGATCCCGCGCCCGCCGCGGCGGTCGCGCCGCGTCCGCCGGCAGCCACGACGACGCAGCGCGTCGCTCCGCGGCCCCGGCCAGCGCCCGCACCCCGGGCGGCGTCGCCGCGCCCGCAGCCTGCGGCCGCGCTCGCGCCCAGCCGCCCGCCCGCGCGCGTGCACCCGGCCGTCGCCTCCGGCTATGCCGCCTATCAGGCCGGGGACATGGAGCGCGCGCGCGCCGACTACGAGCGGGCGCTGCGCGACGAACCCGGCAACCGCGATGCGCTGCTCGGCCTCGCGGCAGTGGAAACACGCGCCCTGCGCTACGCCGCCGCCGAGGCCCTCTACCGGCGTCTCCTGCTCGCCGATCCGCGCGACCCGCACGCGCACGCGGGCCTGCTCGCGCTGCGCGCGCAACACCTCGACCCGGTGGCGGCGGAGTCCCGGGTGAAGGGACTGCTTGCCGTCGACCCCGAGGAAAGCGTGCTGCATTTCACGCTTGGCAACCAATATGCGCAGCAGCGCCGCTGGGCCGAAGCGCAGCAGGCCTACGCCAGGGCGGCCGCCATGGATGCGGAAAACCCCGATTACGCCTACAACCTCGCGGTGAGCCTGGAGCACATGCGCCAGCCGCAGCCGGCCCTGCAGCAGTACCGTCGTGCGCTGGTCCTCGCGCTGCAGCGCACGGCCAGCTTCGATGCGGCCGCGGCGCATACGCGCGTGCAGGAGTTGTCGCGCTGACAGATCCTAAAGCCCGGTTTTTGCGGGCTTTCTGTATCATGCAGGCTGGATGAATTCGCCCACCAATCCGCAGGCCAAGCGCCACATCGGTCAGATCCTGATCGACCAGGGCATCTTGACCGAGGACCAGCTGCGCATCGCGCTGCTGGAGCAGACCAAGACCAAGGCGCCCGTGGGCCGCTTGCTGGTGCAGCTGGGCTTCGTTTCCGAGGCCACGCTGCGCGACGCCCTGTCGGAGAAGCTCGGCCTGCAGTCGGTGGATCTGGCGCACATCATCGTCGACCCTTCGGCGCTGAAGATGCTGCCGCGCGACATGGCGCGGCGCTACCGCATGTTCCCGGTGGCGCTCGACCGGCAGCACAAGAAGTTCATCGTCGCGCTGGCCGACACCAACAACATCGTCGCCGTCGACCAGCTGCGCGCGCACCTGAAGGGCGACGTCGAGATCGAGCTGCGCCTCGCCGGCGATTCCGAGGTCGAGCGCGCGATCGAGCACTACTACGGCCACGAGTTCTCCATCGACGGCATCCTGCGCGAGATCGAGACCGGCGAGGTCGACTACGCCACCATCGCCGAGGGCGACGAGTACTCGCAGCCGGTGGTGCGCCTCATCTCGGCGCTGCTCGCCGACGCGGTGGAGCGCGGCGCCTCCGACATCCACTTCGAGCCCGAGCAGAACTTCCTGCGCATCCGCTACCGCATCGACGGTGTGCTGCGCCAGATCCGCTCGCTGCACAAGACCTACTGGCCGGCGATGGCGGTGCGCCTGAAGGTGATGGCCAAGATGAACATCGCCGAGACGCGCGCGCCGCAGGACGGGCGCATCTCGGCCACCATGTCGGGGCGCGTGGTGGACTTCCGCGTGGCGAGCCTGCCCACCTCGCACGGCGAGAACATCGTGCTCCGGATTCTCGACCGGCAGAAAGGCATCGTGCCGCTCGACAAGCTGGGCCTCGAGGAGAGCGCCCTGGAGCTGCTGAAGCGCATGATCGCGCGCCCCGAGGGCATCATACTGGTGACCGGCCCCACGGGCAGCGGCAAGACCACCACGCTGTACTCGATCATGAACCACATCAATTCCGACGGCATCAACATCATGACGCTGGAGGATCCGGTCGAATACCCGATGACGCTGATCCGGCAGACGTCGGTGGCGGAAGCCGCCAAGCTCGATTTCGCCAACGGCGTGCGCGCGCTGATGCGCCAGGATCCCGACGTCATTCTCGTCGGCGAAGTCCGCGACAGGGACACCGCCGAGATGGCGTTCCGCGCGGCCATGACCGGCCACCAGGTGTACTCGACGCTGCACACCAATTCGGCGGTCGGCGCCATTCCCCGCCTGCTCGACATCGGCATCGTCCCCGACGTCATGTCCGGCAACATCATCGGCATCGTGGCCCAGCGCCTGGTGAGGAAGCTGTGCCGCACCTGCCGCCAGAGCTACGACCCCGAAGTCAAGGAGCGGCGCGTGCTCGGCATGACGCCCGCGGAGCCGGCGACCCTGTTCCGCGCGGTGGGCTGCGAACAGTGCGACTACCAGGGCTTCCGCGGGCGCCAGTCGATCCTCGAGATCCTCAAGATCGACGGCGGCCTGGACGAGCTGATCGCGCGGCGCGCCACCGCGCGCGAGATCCTCACCGCGGCGCGCGCCAAGGGCTTCAAGACGCTCGCCGACGACGGCGTGCGCATGGTGCGCGCGGGCCTCACCAGCCTGGACGAGCTGATGCGCGTCGTCGACCTCACCGACCGAATGGCTTAGGCCGGGCCGCCGGCCCGCCCCACCGCGCAGGCATGCCCCTCTACACCTACAAAGCCATAGACGCGCAGGGCAAGAACGTCATCGGCCGCACCGAGGCGGTCAATCCGTTCGACCTCGAGCAGCGCCTGCTGCGCATGGACCTGGACCTGGTGTACGGCGCGCCCACCAGCCAGACCGCGAAGCTCATCGGCGGCGCGCGCATCTCGCGCCCCGACCTGATCAATTTCTGCTTCCACCTGGAGCAGCTCGCGGGCGCGGGCGTGCCGGTGGTGGAGGGGCTCGTCGACCTGCGCGAAAGCGTGGAGAACCGGCGCTTTCGCGAGGTGATCTCGGGGCTGCTGGAGTCCATCGAGGGCGGCAAGAACCTGTCGCAGGCGCTTGCCGAGTTCCCCGAGGTGTTCAGCAAGGTGTTCGTCAGCCTGGTGCGCTCCGGCGAGCAGACCGGCAGGCTCCCCGAGGTGCTCAAGAGCCTTAGCGAGTCGCTCAAGTGGGAGGACGAGCTCGCCGCGCAGACCAAGAAGCTCTTCATGTACCCGGCGTTCGTCGGCTCGATCGTGCTGCTCGTGACCTTCTTCCTCATGGTCTACCTGGTGCCGCAGATGACCGGGTTCATCCGCAACATGGGCGAGGAGATACCGCTGCAGACGCTCATTCTCATCGCGGTGTCCAATTTCTGCGTCGACTACTGGTGGGCGGTGATCGCCGCGCCGTTCGTGATCTGGTTCGGCGTCAAGTTCGCCGCGCGCGCCAACCCGGCCGTGGCCTACGCGCTCGATCGCTACAAGATCTCCATGCCGCTGGTGGGGCCGATCCTGAAGAAGATCATCCTGTCGCGCTTCGCCTCGAGCTTCGCCATGATGTACTCCTCGGGCATCACCGTGCTCGATGCCATCCGCAGCTGCGAGGAGATCGTGGGCAACCGGCCGATCGAGTACGCCTTGCGCGGCGCCGGGCAGCAGATCGCCGAGGGCAAGAACCTGACCGTCGCCTTCCAGGACGCGGGGCTGTTTCCGCCGCTCGTCATCCGCATGCTCAGGATCGGCGAAAACACCGGCGCCCTGGATGTCGCGCTGCTCAACGTGGGCTACTTCTACAACCGCGAGGTGCGCGAGTCCATCGGCAAGCTGCAGGCGATGATCGAGCCGGCGCTCACGGTGGTGCTGGGCGCAATCCTCGGCTGGGTCATGCTGTCGGTGCTCGGGCCGGTGTACGACACGATCAGCAAGATGAAGTTCTGACGTGAAGCGCCTGGTCTACTTCACTGCCGAGGACCATAGCGTGTACTCGTGGTCGCGCGGCCGCCTCGCGCTGGAGGCGAAGTTCCCGGGAGACGACCTGGGCGTCACCGCCTTCCGCGAATATCTGTCGGGCCACCGCGGCGCCCTGTTCTACGCCGTGGCCGATCTCGCCGGCGAGGACTTCCACGAGGAGCTGATCCCGTACCTGCGCGGCGGCGACCGCGAGCTGGTGGTCGAGCGGCGCCTGGCGCAGCGCTATCGCGACACGCGGCTCGCCACGGCCCTGTCGCTCGGGCACGTGCGCGGCGAGCGCCGCAACGAGCGGCTGCTGCTCACCTCGTTCACCAACACGCAGCGGCTCACGCCCTGGCTCGACGCGCTGGCCGAGTCCGAGGCGAAGCTCGCGGGCATGTTCTCGGTACCGCTGCTCGCGCCGGTGCTCGCCGCGCGCCTGGGGGGGCGCGGCGGCCGCTGCTTCGTGGTGACCGCGAACAGCGCCGGCCTGCGTCAGTGCTACGTCGACGAGGGCAGGCTGCGCTTCGCGCGCCTGGAGCGCACGGCCGACATGGTGCCGGAGGCGCTCGCGGCCTTCGTGCGCTCTGAAACCGGGCGCCTCGCCCAGTATCTGTCGACGCTGCGCGTGCTGCCGCGCGAGGGCCCGCCCATACAGGTGATCGTGGTCGCGCCGCCGGGGCAGCGCGCGGCGTTCGAGCGCGCCCTGGTATCCGACACGCGCCTGTCCTTCCTTACCGTCGATCAGGGCGAGGCGGTGCGGCGTACCGGGGTGCAGGCCGCGCCCGCGGGCATGGGCGCGGAGCAGCTCTACCTGCACCTCGCCGTGCGCCGGCCGCCGCGCGAGCAGTTCGCGCGGCGCGAGGACCGGCGCAGCTTCGTCGTGTGGCAGCTGCAGCGCGGCGTGCTGGCCGCCGGGGCGCTGGGATTCGCCGCCTGCGCGCTTTACGCCGGCGCGGCCTGGCTCGACGTCGTCGGCGCGCACGGCGAAGTCGGGCGCGTGCAGGTCGAGACGCGCGCCGCGCAGCAGGAATACCAGCGCATCACCTCCGCCTTCCCGGTCACGCAGACCACCACCGACAACCTGCGCGCGACGGTGGTGGAGTTCACCACTATCGCGCAGCAGACCGCGCCCCCGGAGCGCGCGCTCGTCTATCTGTCGAGGGTGCTCGAGGATTTTCCGCTGATCGAGATCGACGCCCTGCAGTGGCGCGTCGAGCGGCCGGGCGAGCGCGGCGCGCGCGCGAGCGCGGCGGGAGCGGGCAGCGCGGCGGCTGATGCCGGGCGCGCGCCGACCGAGATCCTGGAGATTTCGGGCCGCACCGGCACCATGCGGCGTTCGGATTTCCGCGCCATCACCGCCGAAGTGCAGCGCTTCGCGGACGCGCTGCGCGCCGACCCCGCCTACCAGGTACGTCGCACGCAGCTGCCGTTCGACGTGACTTCGGAGGGCACGCTGTCCGGGGATATCGGCACCGCCACGGACGCCGGCGAGGCGCCGCGCTTCACCATCGAGCTGGCGCGGAGCTTGCGATGACGTTCTCGGCGCGCGAATTGCGGCAGCTCGCCCTGCCCCTGCTGGCGTGCATTGCGCTGCTGGCGGCCGGGTCGGCGCTGATCACATGGACCGAGGGCAGGCGCGCCGCCGAGGAGCGCGCGCTTACGGCGGCACGCGCCGAGCGCTCGCAAGCCAAGGAACGCCTGATGCGCATCGCCGAGGAGGAAAGGGAGGTCAAGCAGAAGCTCGAGATCTACCGCCGGCTCAAGGACATCGGCATCCTCGGCGAGGAGCGGCGCCTGGAATGGGCCGATGCCATGGCGCGCATCCGCGCCGAGCGCGAGCTCCCCGATCTGCGCTACCGCGTCGAGCGTCAGCTGCCGCTGAAGACCGTACCCGGCAAGCCGGCCAACGTCGAGTTCTATGCCAGCAAGATGCACGTCGTCCTCGCCCTGCTGCACGAGGGCGACCTGCTGCACTTCCTGGGAGATCTGCGCGCCTCGGGCAATGCCTACTATGCCGTGCGCAGCTGCTCCCTGGTGCGCACCGGCCAGCCCGCCGCGATCGCCGGGCTGTCGCCGCGCCTGCGCGCCGAGTGCGACATCGACCTCATCACCATCCTCGACCGGGCGGCGAAGGCATGAGGCGAGCGGCGGCGCTCCTGCTCGTTTGCGCCCTGCTTGCGCCGCATGCGGTGCTCGCGCAGGAGCTCGGGCGGCTGTTCTTCACTCCGGAGCAGCGCGCCGCGCTCGATGCGCGGCGCAAGGCGCGCCTGCCGGACAAGCCGGCGGCGCTCGCCCCGTCGCCGACGACGCGCGTCGACGGCAGCGTGAAGCGATCGCTCGGCAAGTCGACGGTGTGGGTCGACGGCTCGGCGGTGCCCGAGGGCACCCAGCCCGAGGGCCTGCGCATTCGCCGCGGCGGCGATCCCAGCCGCGTCACCGTGATCGTCGGCGAGGACGGCCGGCGCGTCGACCTGCGCGTCGGCGAGTCCCTGGATCGCGCCACCGGCGAGGTGAAGGACGTGATCGGCGATGGCAAGGTCAGGATCGGGCGCAGCGGTGGCGCGGGCCGCTAGCCGCCGCGCGCAGCACGGGCAGGCGCTGCTCGGCCTGCTGGCGGTCGCGGTCATGGTGTTCGCGTACGTCCTCACCAGCCGGCTGAACGCGGCGAGCCAGTTCGTGGCGCTTGATCGCGAAGACAACGCGAAGGTGCTGGCCCGCGCGAAGCAGGCGCTCAGCGGCTACATGGCGCAACAGGCGGCCCTGCCCGGGGAGAACAACCCCGGGCACCTGCCCTGCCCCGAGGCGCCGGCGAATTTCGGCACCGCCAACGAAGGCATCGAAGCGCCTTTCTGCGCGTCGCAGGCCGTCGGCAGGCTCCCGTGGCGCACACTCGGGCTGGACAAGCTCGTCGACGCGTCGGGCGAGCCGCTGTGGTATGCGGTCTCCAACGGCTGGCACCGCCCGAGCTCGTCGGCGACCCTGACGATCAATTCGGAGTCCGCGGGGCAGCTCGCCCTGGATGGCGTCGCGAACGACGTCGTCGCCCTCATCATCGCGCCCGGGCCGGCCATCACAGCGCAGGCGGGAACCGGCTGCACGGCGTGGGCGCAGTCCCGGCCGACGAGCGGCGCGCCCGACTTCCGCAACTACCTGGAGTGCGAGAACGCGAACACGCCCGCCGACGCGAGCTTCGTCAGCAACCGCGCCGGGCAGACCTTCAACGACCAGGTGCTGCGCGTCACGGTGGCGGACGTCTTGCCCGCGCTCGAGGCGGCGATCGCGGAGCGGGCGCAGCGCGAGATCGCGCCCGCGCTCAGGAACGCCGCATTCGTCCTCGATTCGAATTCGCCCAGGCGTTGGGTCGTGTCCTCGTCCAATCCGCCGATCTATCCCTATGCGACGCCTTTCGGTGATCCCGCTGCGTCCAATTTCCAGGGAGCCGCGGGCACGTACCAGGGCCTTCTTCCGTTTGCGCCGTCTGCGGGCTTCGTGGCCTATGCCGCCACCCCTGCCGACGCGGTGGAAACCATGGGCAACGGCACCATTGAAACGCAGACCTGCTCCTGGGAGACCGCGAACGAGGTTTACGTGTGCGAGGGTGAGTACAAGAAGGACAGCGTCGATCCGTCACTGCCGATGCGCATCGAGATGACGGCGACGTTCACCAGCGTGGCGATGGGGTTCCGGTCCCTGGATCCTGCGCGGCTGCAGGCACAGGCGCGCAACGTTAATCCCAATCCCTGGATCAACCTTGCGGTCAATTATCAGGCGGACATGAACGACGGTGGCACCGCGGGCAAGCCGCACGGCTCCGTCACCGTGCGCTTCTGGGCGGACTTGCCCAATATCCCGGCAATGGGCTGGGGCACGAAGGCGGATTTCCTCGTGCGCATCGAGCGCGCGGCCATCGACGATCACTGCGTGCTGAGCACCGCCGCGGTCGCCTGCGCCGGATCCGACACGAGCTGGTTCGCGCGCAACCAGTGGCAGCGCAGCTTCTACTACGCCGTCGCGCAAACGAACACCGCGAACGTCCTGCCCGCCATCGGCGGCTGCGACTCCACGAACTGCCTGCGCTTCAACGACCCGGCGACGCGCAACATCCGCCTGCTCCTCGTGCTCGCCGGGCGTCGGCTCGACACGCAGGCCCGCCCCGTCGCGGCCCTGTCGGACTTCGTGGAGTATCAGAACGGCGCCCTCGGCACGCTGTACGAGCAGCGGCCGGCCCGGTACACGCGCACCTCCGTCCCGGCGCTCAACGCGCCGTGGAACGACCGCTTGGTCCTCGTGGACTGGATCACGCCCGCCCCGACCTTTCCGCTCGCCAGCCTCCCCTGATGCCGAAGATTGGCGCATGCCGCGAGCGCGGTTTCACGCTTACCGAGCTTGCGGTGGTCTTCACGATCATCAGCCTGCTGCTGGCGACGGCGATGTACACGCTGTCGGCGCAGACCGATCAGCGCAACTTCGAGGAGACGCGGCGCCGGCTGGAGGCGGCGCGTGAGCTGCTGCTGTCCTTCGCCATCGTCAACGGCCGGCTGCCCTGCCCCGCGATTTCGACGAGCGGCGGACAGGAAGCGCCGGTCGGCGGCGGCACGTGCTCGGGGCCCGGGCCTTACGGCGCTTGGCTGCCGGCGCGCACGATCGGCTTCCAGATCATGGATCAAGGGGGCAACGCTGTCGATGCTTGGGGCAATCCTATCCGTTACGCCATATCCGCAGCCGCGCCTACTTGCGCGACCGCGCCGACGACCCCGCATTTCACCAATGCGGTCAACCTGAGGGCCAATGGCATCAGCTGCCAGCCCAACGACCTCGTCGTTTGCCACTCGGCAACCGGCATCACGGCTACAGCCTGCGGCCCGGCGGCGAACTCGTTGACCAACCAGAACAACCTTGTCGCCGTCGTCTTCTCCATGGGCAAGAACGGCGCGACCGGCACCGGCGGCATCGACGAGGCCGCCAACGTGAACGGCGACCAGGTATTCGTGTGGCATACGCCCTCGCCGGTCGGCGCGGCGAACGGCGAGTTCGACGATCAGATGACCTGGATCACTGTGGGCGAGCTCTACGGCAAGCTGATCGCCGCGGGCCTCCTGCCCTAGGGTTGCACGCGCCGCAGCGAGAAGCACACCTCGCCGTCGCGGTTCGATTCCAGCCGCAGCGCATAGCCCGCCGCCGCCGCCTGGCGCGCGGCCTGGTACAGGCCGATCCCCAGCCCGCCCTCCGAGTGCACGGGCGCGCGCA
>Ga0326597_10012910_pt1 | contig 11000 bp, 10 predicted proteins | sample RVTome_12_FD_203789 | JGI IMG/M metagenome (GOLD analysis project Ga0326597, IMG submission 203789) | Soil microbial communities from uranium-contaminated site in the Upper Colorado River Basin, Wyoming, United States - RVT100D185 | ecosystem: Environmental > Terrestrial > Soil > Contaminated >... | reverse complement strand
GTCGATCTCCCCCGGATGGGGGCGATCGCCCAGCGGATGCTCCGCGACTCGCTCGACGCGTTCGTCTCCCAGGACGTCGACCTCGCCCGTGCCGTGCTGGCGCAGGACGACGAGCTCGATGCGCTGGAGCGCCAGATGTTTCGCGAGCTGCTGACCTACATGATGGGCGACCCGCGGACGATCGAGCCCGCCCTCGATCTCGTGCTCGTCGCGCGGAACCTCGAGCGGGTGGGCGATCACGCCACCAACATCGCCGAGGACGTGATCTTCATCGCCTCGGCCACCGACGTCCGTCACCACGACGCGCAGCCGGCGAAAGACTGAGCGTCCGGGGAATGATCGGGTAATGGCCTCCCGCATCCTCATTGTCGAGGACGATCCGGACATTGCCGGACTGATCGCCATGTATCTGAAGAAGGCAGGATACCTCACCGAGACGCTCGCGTCGGGTCGCGACGCGGTCGCGTCCGTCGTGGCGCGTCCGCCCGACCTGGTCGTGCTGGACGTCATGCTGCCGCACATGGATGGCCTGGATGTCTGCCGCGCCCTGCGCGCGCATTCACGGACGGCGGCCATGCCAATCATCATGCTCACCGCGCGCGCCGAAGAGACCGACCGGATTGTCGGCCTCGAGATCGGCGCCGACGACTACGTCGCGAAGCCGTTCAGCCCCAGCGAACTGGTCGCGCGCGTCCGTGCGCTGCTCCGCCGGGCACAGCGAACCTCGGAGGAGGCCGCCAGCCCGCCGCTCGCCTACGGGCCGCTCGCGATGGACGTCGACCGCCACACCGTCTCGATGGCCGGCGCCGAGGTGCCGCTCGCCGCCAAGGAGTTCCTGCTGCTCGAGTACCTGCTGCGCAACCGCGGGCGCGTCATGTCGCGCGATCGGCTGCTCAGCGATGTGTGGGGCTATCAGTACACCGGCGGCACGCGCACGGTGGATGTCCACGTCCGCCGCCTCCGGGAGAAGCTGCCGCTGCTGGCCGAGGCCCTCGTGACCGTGAAGCAGTTCGGATACAAGCTGCTCGATCCGCCGCCAGAGCCGGCTGCGCGCTCGAGATGAGACGGGCGTCTTTCCGCGCCAAACTGTTCGGGTCGGCGCTCGCGGCCTCGGTCCTCGCGCTGGCCGTGGCCGGCGCGCTCTTCGCCGAAGCGATTCGCCAGCGCACCGATCAGGGCATCGAACACACGCTGGTCGCGCAAACAGAACTGATTGCCGAGCTGCTGAGCCAGAGCACGCACTCGACGGGGTCCGAACTGCAGGCCGAGGCGGTGCTCCTCGCCCGCCGGGTGGGCGCGCGCGTCACCCTCGTGGCCCCTGACGGCCGGGTGCTGGGCGACTCGGCGGAAACGCCGGTGTCGCTGCCCTTGATGGAGAACCACGCCAACCGGCCCGAGGTGATCGCGGCGGTCGCCTCCGGTCGCGGGGAATCACGCCGGTACAGCGAGGCGCTCGATGTCGACACGCTGTATGTCGCCGCCCCCGTCACGCATCCCGAGATCGGTGTGGTCCGGCTGGCCATGCCGCTCACCGGTGTCGGCCAGCAGTTCCGCGACGTGGTCTGGACGACGCTCACTGCGCTGGGCGTGGCGCTCGCCGGCGCCGCGCTGATTGCCTGGGTGGTGTCCGGGCGGCTCGGCACCCGCGTGAGCGAAATTGCCCGGGTAGCCGAACGCTACCAGTCGGGCGATCTCACGCCGCCCCGCGTCGGGTACGGCCGGGACGAGCTGGGGCTGGTCGCCACGGCCCTCGACGACGCCGTGCACCAGTTGGGCACGCGCGTCCAGGAGCTCGCGCGCGATCGGGCACGCATGGAGGCCATCCTCGCCAGCATGACCGAGGGCGTGATCGTCGTCGATGCCGGTGGCGTGCTGCAGCTCGCGAATGAGGCCGCCCGGCGGCTGCTGGCGCTCGACGACCTCGCCATCGGCCGGCACTACCTGGAGGTGACCAGGCATCCGGCCGTCACCGAGCTCCTCACGGCCGCGCTGGCCGGTCGCGTCCCCGAGCCGCTCGAGCTGACGCCGCCGCGCGATCCGTCACGGACGCTGGTGGCCTATGCCGCTCCGGCGGTCGGGGACCAGACGTTCGGGGCCGCGCTGGTGCTGCACGACCTGACCGAAGAGCGGCGGCTCGATCGCGTGCGTCGAGATTTCGTTGCCAACGTCTCACACGAACTCCGGACCCCGCTGACGGCCATCCGCGGCTACGCAGAGGCCCTGGGGGAAGGGGCAGTCACATCGGACGAGGGACGCCGCCACCTCGAGATCATCGGCCGCCACACGGCGCGGATGGAGCGGCTCGTCCAGGACCTGCTCCGCCTGGCGAGGCTCGACGCGGGTCAAGAGGGCGCGCGGATCGCGGCGATCGACACGCGCGCGGTCATTGACAGCGTCGTGGACGGGTTGGCCACGCTGCTGGCCGAGCGCCGGCAGCACGTGGCGGTCGCGGTCGGGCCCGGCGCCGAGGTCGTCGAGGCCGATCAAGGCATGCTGCGCGACGCGCTGCAGAACCTCATCATGAACGCCGTCACGTACGCGCCGGAGGACTCGATCATCCAGGTCGACGCCGCACGCCATGACGGCACCCTGACACTGGCGGTCTCGGACCAGGGCCCGGGAGTCCCGGAGGCGGAACTGTCGCGGGTATTCGAACGGTTCTATCGGGTGGACAAATCGCGGGCGCGTGATCCCGGCGGCACGGGTCTTGGCCTCTCGATCGTGAGGCATCTCGTCGAGTTACAGGGCGGACGTGTCCGGGCGGAGAACCGCCCGGACGGCGGCGCCCGGTTCACGATTGCCCTGCCCCGGACCGGTGCGGTCCGGTCCTAGCCGGGTCCTAGCGAGAAGATGACGATCCTCCGCGCCAAGCTGGTCGACGCGCTCCGTACCGAGTTCCAGGCCACCCGTGAGCGCAGCGCGCAGCGGCTCGCCGACGCGCTGGCACCGTACTCACGATTCGTCCGGGCCGAACACGGCCGATGGGACCAAGTGCGGGCAACGCTCGCCGGGTGGCGCGATCGAGCGCGACAGCTGCTCGCAACCGTCGGGAGCGTAGAGTAGGCGCCAAGCCCTCGCCCCACGCCTTACACCGCCCGCGGCTTCACCGGGCTGCCGTCCTCCAGCGTGTCTGGCGGAAAGAGGACGACCCTCTCCCCTTCCTCGAGGCCGTTGGTGATCTCGGCTTCGGTGTCGCTGCGGTGACCGACGGTCACGGGTCGCAGGCGCGCCACGCCCGCCTCGACGACGTACACGGCCCAGGCGTCCCCCTCGCGAAACAGGGCGCCGGGCGCCAGCTTGAGTGCCGAGTCGGTCTGCCAGGTGACGATCCGGACATCCACACGGTAGCCATCGCCCAGAGACTGCGCCGCCTCGGCGGGCGCGTCGAAGTCGACGATCACGTTGACGCGCTGCTCCTCGACTCCGAGTGCCGAGATCTTCGTGAACCCCGCGGGCTCGATGCGCCGCACCCGGCCGCTCAGCACCTCCTCGCCGCCCCAGCGTTCGATGAGCACCTCGCTCCCCTGAGCGACCGCCACGGCGTCGGCCGAGAGCAGGTCGGCGACGATCTCGAGCTGGTTGGGATCGCCCACCTCGAGCAGGGGCTCGCCGGCCGGCACGACGGACTGGCTCTCGCGATGGCGCCGGAGCACGACGCCGTCGACCGGCGAGATCACGGTGTAGTCCCGGCGTCCGCCGGCGGCGCTGGGCGGGGCGAGCCGAGCCGACGCGGCGTCGATGTCGGCCTGCGCCTGCGCGACCGCGAACTCGGCGGCCCGCACGGCCTCCTGCGCCATCTGCAGCTCGACGTCGCGCGCCTCGAGCTCCTCGGGCGCGACGGCGCCCGCCTCGGCGAGCGTCCGCGTGCGCTCGGTCTGCTGCCCGATACGCCGGAGGGAGGTTTCGGCGCGGTCGCGCTCGGCAATGAGCCTCCCGAGCGCCGCCCGGGCCGAGAGGAGCGCCGCCTCCGTCTCGGCGCGCGTACGGGCGTCGAGGGGCGTCGGCGCCGCCGCCCGCACGACCGCCAGCACCATGCCTTGCGTGACCTCATCACCGGGTTGCAGATCGATCCGTAGCACTTCCCCTGACACCGGCGCCGTCAGCACGTAGCGGTGGCGGACGCGGGTCGCACCCTCCGCACCGATCGTCTGCATAAGGGTTCCGCGGGTGACGACCGCCGTCTCCACGTCGATCGCCCGGGGCCACATCGCCACGGCGACGAGCACACCCACGATCAGCAGGCTGAGCAGCACCCGGCCATTGAGCAACAGACGACGCATGAAGGCTACTCCCGCAGCTTGAGCACGCCGACCAGATCCAGCCGGTCGAGCCGGCGCCGCACGACGAGCCCCGAGAAGAACGAGGCCGTGATGACCGTCAGCGCCGCCCAGGCCATCGTCCTGGTGCTGCCCACCAACGGAAAGCGATAGATTTCGCTTTCGAACGACTGCACGAGCAGGACCGTGAGGCCGTGCCCGATGGCCGCGCCGACCGGGAGCGCCGCGAGCGTCAGGATCGCCAGCTCGCCCAGCAGCACCAGCGAAATCTCGGCCCGCGTGAAACCGAGGACTCGCAGGCTGGCCAGCTCCCGGCTCCGCTCCGACAACGACACCCGCGCGGCATTGTAGACGACGCCGAACGCGATGACGCCGGCAAAGAGGACGTTGAAGGTCAGCATGACGCCCATGTTCTCGGCCATCGTCTGCTTGAAATTCTCGAGCACGATGCGCTTGGACGCGACGGCGCCGACGGCCGGCACGCGCTTGAGCGTGGCCGACAGCTCGTCCTCGCGGAGCGGGTCGATGAGCAGCGCGGCACCCGAGAGGGTGGCGCCCTCCTGCACCAGCCGGTGCAGGGCATCGATGTTCATGTAGGCCGCGATGCCAAACATGTCGTCCACGACGGCCGCCACGCGCACTCGGCGGACCTGCCGGCGGCCTTCGAGGACCTCAACCGTCACGTCGTCGCCAGGGGCCACGCCGAGCACGCGCGCGAGAATAGCCGACAGGACCAGCCCCTCGGGCGGCGGTGCGATGACGCGATTGTCCCGATCGACCGGGCGGCGCAGCTCCGGCTCCGAGGGAACACCGGAGATGGCCAGCGTGCGATCGCGATGACCGGCGCGCAGCCTCACTGGGATGGCGCGTTGCGGCTCGACTTGGCGAACGCCCGGCAGCCGCTCGAGGGCAAACCGGGCCGAGGACGACAGCGGCTCGACGAACGACAGGGTCAGGTCCTGCCGCTCGGCCACCGAGAACTGCGTCACCATCAGCTGGTCCATGGCGTCGATCAGGCTGAAGCCGACCTGCAGGATGGCACTGGCGAACGCGATGCCTACGACGGTCGAGAGCGCACGGACCGGCTGGCGCTCCAGGTTGCGGACGATCATCCGGACGGTCGTCGTCAGGTGACCGTGCAGCCAGCGTGTCTCGATCAGGCTGTGCCGGTAGCGCACCGGGCTCTCGGGCCGCATGGCCTCGGCCGGCGAAATGCGGACGGCACGGCGCACGGCGGCGAAGCCTCCGATGGCGGCGGCCCCGAGCGAGATCCCGATGGCGCTGACGGTGACCGCGGGCGAAAGGCGGAACATCAGGACGGGAAACTTGAAGTACTCGTTGTAGAGCTGAAGCATCGCCGAGCCCATCCAGACGCCGACGATCACGCCGAGGACGCCGCCGGCGCCCGCGATCGCGAGCGCCCACTTCAGGTAGTGCCAGGCCAGCTCGGCATTCGTGTAGCCGAGCGCCTTGAGCGCCGCCAGCTGCGGCCGTTGCAGGGCGAGCGCACGCGTGAGCGCGACGTTGAGGACGAACGCAGCGACCAGCAGGAAGATCAGCGGCACGAAGAACCCGAACGTCTGGAGCTGGAGCAGTTCGCTCTCGAGCGTCCAGTTGGAGAGTTGCTGCGCCACGGGGATGGCCCCACGGCCGCCATACGGCTCGAGTAGGCGGTCGAGCGTCGCGATCACGGCGTCCGGCAGTGCGCCGCGCTCGAGCGCGAGCGTGACGTCGTTGAAGCCGCCCTCCATGTCGAAGGCGCTCGCGAGCACCCGACGATCCATCCAGAAGACGCCGAAACGCCTGGGATCGGGCACGATCTCGCCGGGACGGATGTTGTAGACGTATTCGGGCGAGAGCGCCGTGCCCACGATGGTCAACTCGCGCCGACGGCCGTTGATGATGGCGAACACGCTGTCGCCGACGGCCATGCCGTTGGCCTCGACGAACGCCTCGGTGGCCAGCACCTCGTCCGGACGGTTCGGGGCAATCCATCGCCCGTGCCGCAGGAACAAGTCGTTCTGCCGGGGCCGGCCGACTGACGGAATGGACACGAGCCGCCCGCTGGCCGTGTCGGCCAGCCCCGGCACGTCGAGCACGACCTCGGCGACCACGCGGGTTTGGGCGTCCCGAACGCCGGGAATGGCCGCGATCTCCGCTCGCACCCGCTCGGGCGCGCGCGTCAGGTTCGCGAAGACGTCGGCAAACCGCTGCGCGTCGTAGTAGGCCCGGCGCGTCTGCTGGAGCGAATCGAAGTTGGAGAGGTACGCCACGAACATGGCGATGCCGGCCGCGACCACCAGTGCAATGGCGGTGGCCTGCCCCTTCATGGCGATCAGATCCCGCAGCAGCTTGCGGTTGAGCGCCGAAATGCCGACCGGAGGCCTCACCAGTTCAGCTCCCGCGGCTCGAGTTTGGTGGTGTTGTGCTGCACCGACGCGATCCGGCCGTCGGCCAGTCGAACAACCGTGTCCGCCATGCTGGCGATCGACGCGTTGTGGGTGATGATCACGGTGGTAGTCCCGAGCTCGGTGTTGGCACGCGCGAGCGCCTCGAGCACGATGACCCCGGTGGACAGGTCGAGAGCACCCGTCGGCTCGTCGCAGAGCAGGGCCGCCGGGCGTTTGGCAATGGCACGGGCGATGGCGACCCGCTGCTGTTCACCACCCGACAACTGCGCGGGAAAGTGATCGAGACGGTGACCGAGGTTCACGAGCCCCAGGGCCTCGGCCGGCCCCATCGGGTGCTCCACGATCTCGGTCACCAGAGAGACGTTCTCGCGCGCCGTCAGGCTGGGGATCAGGTTGTAGAACTGGAAGACGAACCCGACGTGGTGCCGCCGGTACTCGGTCAGCTCCGCATCAGTGGCCTGCGCCAGATCCTGGCCCCGGTACCGGACCTCGCCGCGCGTGGCCGTGTCGAGACCGCCAAGAATATTCAGGAGCGTGGACTTGCCTGACCCAGACGGCCCCAGCAGGACGACGAGCTGGCCTTCCTCGAGGCGCAGATCCACCTCCGAGAGCGCGGTGACCTCGACCTCGCCCATCGAGTAGATCTTGGACAAACCAACGGTTTCGAAAACGGGGGGCACTAGGGGGATGCTATCCAGCGACCAGAGCCCGATACCGCCTGGCATCAGTCGCTGAAGCCCTCGCGGACCGCGAGCACGTCTCGGTACTTGTTCCGCAGGCGCGAGATATCCGGCTGTTCGAGCCGAAGCTCGCGGGCGATGCGGCCGATCTCGTCGGCCTCGGCCGTCCGCACGCGGTTGTCGGCGGCGGCGACCGCGAAGAGACAGTCGAGAATCCCGAGCTTCTCGTCGTGCGTGGCCAGGCGCGCCAGCTCGCGGGTGACCAGAAAGTCGTCCGTTCCACCAAACAGCAGCTGCTGGCGCCGGGCCATCTGCACGACCAGCACCGCCTGCTCGGCCGGCAGGCCGCCTCGCTCGCGGACCAGACGCTCCATCACCGCCACTTCGTCAGAATCGACCTCGCGGTCGGCACCGGCGATCCGGCTCAGCACGAAGGCGAACGCCGCGATGTACCGCGCCCGATCCGGCTCCAGCTGATCGAGCTCGGCGGCAATGCGCCGGATGGTGTCGCTCGTGTCGGGTACGGCCTGGCCGATCCCGAGAAACGCAAGAATCGATTTCATTCGTGTAGCCTGCCACCCCGCGCCGTGCGGATCAAATCCGTCCGGCTCCCCGCAATCCTTACACGCTCCGCCTGGCGCACAACCCCTTCGAGCCGCCACGCCCTGGATCACGATCCTGGCATGCATGCTGCACCAAGAAGGGGCAGGCGACTCGGGAGCACCTCATGCAGACTGATCACAAGCTCGGATTGACCCACCTCATCGGCACAGCCCTGGCGCTGTCGTTCGGCATCTCGATGGCGGCCGCCGCGATGATTCTCGCGGTGGGCGCGCTCATCGGGTCCTGACATTCTTCCACATACCCTTCACGGGTGCCCCCGGTCGCCAGCCGAACCTCTTGGTCGGCACGGGGCGCCGCGCGTTCACTGGCCTGAGTCGCGCGCGAACCGGTAGTCGGCGGCGATGGGGTAGCGGCGGCCGACCCCGAAAGCCTTCGACGAGATCCGAATCCCGGGGGCCGCCTGCCGGCGCTTGTACTCGCTGTCATCGATGCGCTGCAGAACGCCCGCCGCGAGGACCCGGTCCACGCCGCGCGCCACGATGGCATCCAGCTCCAGCCCTTCCTCGACGTAGGCGCGAATGATCGGATCGAGCACGTCGTAGGGCGGCAGACTGTCGGTATCGCGCTGATCGGGCCGGAGCTCCGCGCTGGGCGCCTTGGTGAGCGTCGATTCGGGAATGAGCCCTCGGTCACGGTTGAGGAACCGGGCAATCCTGTAGACGAGCGTCTTCGGTACGTCGCTGATCACGGCCAGGCCGCCCGACATGTCGCCGTAGAGCGTGCAGTAGCCGACCGCCAGTTCCGACTTGTTGCCGGTCGTGAGCAGCAGCGATCCGTGCTTGTTCGAGAGGGCCATCAGTACGGCGCCGCGCACCCGCGCCTGCAGGTTCTCCTCGGTGGTGTCGGGCGCCAGGCCGACAAACAGCGGCTGGAGCGCCTCGAGGTGCGCCTGGTAGATGGCGTCGATCGCGATCACCTGGAACGCGACGCCCAGCGCTCCGGCCAGCGCGCGGGCGTCGTCCAGGCTGCCGGCCGACGAGTAGCGCGTCGGCAGCGCGACGCCCAGCACGTGTGTGGGACCGAGCGCCGCGACCGCCAGGCAGGCGGTCAGCGCCGAGTCGATGCCGCCAGACAGCCCCAGGACCGCATCGGTGAACCCGCACTTCCGCGTGTAGTCGCGCACGCCCAGCACCAGCGCGCGGTACGCCGCCTCCTCCATCGACGCCGCCGCGTCCCGCAGAACGGGCGGCGGGCCCGGGTCGCTGTCGCGCGGCAGCGGCACGTCGCAGACGATGAAGTCCTCGTCGAACTCGGCGGCGCGGACCACCTCGCGGCCCTCCGGGTCGATGCCGATCGAGTGCCCGTCGAACACGATCTCATCGTTGCCGCCGACCTGGTTGACGTAGAAGAAATAGCGTCGGTGGGCGACCGCTTCCTGCCGGATCATTCGGCGCCGCAGATCGGACTTCGCGAGCGTGAACGGGCTCGCCGAGATGTTGATGAACAGGTCAGCCCCGGCCGCCGCCAGTTCGTCGACCGGGTCCCGATGGTAGAGCCGCTTCGGCCAGAAGTCGCGATCGTTCCAGACGTCCTCGCAGATGGTGACGCCGAGTCGAATGCCGTTCAGCTCGAGCGGCGCGATGTCAGTTGCCGCCTCGAAGTAGCGATCCTCATCGAAGACGTCGTAGGTCGGGAGCAGCGACTTGTAGCGGCGGCCGATGACCCGGCCGCCCTGGCAGAGCGCCACCGCGTTGTAGAGCGCCTTACCGGTCCGAGAGCTGTTGCGATCGACGAACCCGATCAGGATGGCCGGACCGCCGGCCGACAGCACAGCCACCTGGTTGACGAGAGCCAGGTTGCGATCGATGAACCGCTCGTGTGTGAGCAAATCCCGGGGCGGATAGCCGGTGGCGGCCAGCTCGGAAAACACGACCAGGTCCGCGCGAGCGTCGCGGGCGCGGGCGACCGCACCGGTCATGCGGGAGAGATTCTCGGCGAACGCGCCGACGGTGAAGTTCAGCTGCGCAATCGCGAGGCGCAACGGCATGGGGGCGTCAGACCGCCTCGACGATCGCCTTCAGGCGCGACAGGTCCGCCCGAATCGCCGTGCGCATCGGCCCGGTCACCAGCGCCGCCGGCAGGAACCCGAACCGGCCCGGCTCGCCCGTCGTCCGGATGGCCGCGCGCGATCCGCCGCCGGCCACACGCTGAACTTCGTAGCGCACCACGCCGACGAACGGGCCGTCGCTGATACGCAGCGCCAGTACGTGCGGAAAGTGAAAACGCTCGACTTCAGTGGTCCAGGCGATCTCTCGGCCGAGAAAGCTTCCGCGATGCTCCACGCGGGCGCCGACGGCCAGCGCGGGGTCGATGACGGTCACGCCCGTGACCGCGCCGACCCACTCGGGCTCACGAGCCGGATCGAACATGACCGCGGCGATGTCGGTGGGGGCGGCGGCAATGTCGATGTCGGCCGCGACGTCTATTGTGCTCATGCTGAATAGTAGCGCGGAGGACGCCTCACCGTCGCTCCTCGGGCCGGACCAGCACCCCGCTCAGCATCCAGCTGACAATGCTGACCACGAGGGCGCCGAGCAGAGCCGACCAGAAGCCGCTGACGCTGAAGCCGGGCAGCACGGCGGCCGTCAGCCCCAGGCAGACCGCGTTGACGACGAAGATAAAGAGGCCGAGCGTGAGGAGCGTCAGCGGCAGCGTCAGCAGGATCAACACGGGCCGCACCAGGGCGTTCACGAACCCCAGCACGATGCCCGCGACCAGCGCCACACCAGCGCCGGTGACCTCCAGGCCCGGGATCAACCAGGCGGCGACGATGATCGCGACGCCGTTGAGGAGCAGGCGCGCAACGAATGCCATGCCCTATCCTACCTGGCCCGCCAGACGGCGACGTTTCGCTGGCGCGCCGCCGATGTCCCGACACACAATGAAGGCGCCTGATGGTAGACCAAGCCAAGCGCACGACTCCCGCGACCGACCTGCCCAGGGCGCAGGCGTCGAGCGTCAAACCCCGCTATCTGACGATCCTGCTCTGCGTGGGGGTCTCGCGCGTA
>Ga0326597_10012909_pt1 | contig 11000 bp, 7 predicted proteins | sample RVTome_12_FD_203789 | JGI IMG/M metagenome (GOLD analysis project Ga0326597, IMG submission 203789) | Soil microbial communities from uranium-contaminated site in the Upper Colorado River Basin, Wyoming, United States - RVT100D185 | ecosystem: Environmental > Terrestrial > Soil > Contaminated >... | reverse complement strand
CGCAGTTTCGATTTCGATCGCGCGGGGGCCCCCGATCTCGGACGCTATGTCCAGACCGGCCGCAAAGGGGGGCTGGGCATCTACCTCATCCGCAAGATCATGGACGAGGTGGACTACCGGACCATCGGGGATGAGAATCGGCTGCGTATGGTGAAGACCCTGCCGCGCAGCCGCGTGGCGCTGACGCCGGCCCGGGGGCTGTCCATTCGCGTCAAGTTTTCGTTGTTCGCGTCGCTCGTGGTACTCGCCATCGTGAGCGGTGTCTACTACTACTTCGACCGCCGTATGGCGTTCAACACGGAAAACAGGCTCACGGCCGATGTCAAACGGATCGGCACCACGGTCGCGACGGCGAGCGCCAACTACATCCGCAACAGCCGCAGCGACGTGGAGTTCGACGAACTCGTGGACCGCAGCGCCCGCGACGTGTCGGGCCTGAAGGCGCTCGTCATTACGGATCGCAACGGCGACATTCTGGCTTCCGCAGAGTCGCCCGAAGCCATACATACGCCCTACCGCCAGCCTGAGGGGAGCGCATGGACGGGCGACCCCGAGATCCGACGGGTGCGGATGCAGGAAGGGTGGGTGCTTTTCTATACCGCGCCGGTTGAGGGGGGCGGAACGGTGCACGTGGGGATATCCGAAGATCTCGTAGAGCAGACCGTGGGCCGGGCGCGGCGTGGCGCGCTCGTCATCGCCTTCATCGGCCTGATCGTCGGTATGCTCTCGGTCTACTTCCTCGCCATTTACTTCGTCAAACCGATCCAGAAGCTGACGGAAGGTGTTCGACGAATCGGCTCGGGTGATCTCGATACTACCATTCCCGTGGAAGGCGATGACGAATTCGGTCAAATCGCGCATGCCTTCAACGAGATGACGGTCAAGTTCAAGCGTGCGCAGGAGAGCCGGGTCGAACAGGAGCGATTGCAGAAGGAAATGCAGGTCGCTCAGGAGATCCAGCACGCCCTGTTGCCCGCCGCCTTTCCGGAGATCGAGGGTTACGATCTGGCCACGATCTACCAGGCGGCCAAGGACGTGGGAGGCGACTACTTCGACTTCGTCTGGATCGACCCGAAAACCCTCGGTATCGTGGTGGCGGACGTTTCAGGAAAGGGTGTACCGGGATCTTTGGTCATGACCATGATCCGCACGGCGATCCGCCTCGAGGCAAGGGGCAACAAGAGTGCCGTGGACATTCTCAAACGGGTGAATGACTTCGTTTCCGAGGATGTGAAGCGGGGCATGTTCGTCACGATCTTCTTCGTCGTGCTCGATGCGGAGCAGCGCAAGATCAGCTTCGCCTCCGCCGGCCACAACCCGCTGATTCTGTTCCGGGCCCGCGAACGCAAGGCCTATTTTCTGAATCCCAAGGGCATTCCGCTGGGCATGCAGCTGCCCGAGGGGATCGATTTCGGCGGGAAACTCGAGGCGGACTCCGTGAATCTCCAGAAGGACGACCTCCTGGTGATTTACACGGACGGCGTTACGGAAGCGATGAATCCGAAGCGGGAGCAGTACGGCATCGAGCGCTTCCTCGGTTTCATCCGTGAACATGCGCATCGAAACACCGACGACTTCGTCGCCGAGCTGCAGCGCGATCTGAGCAGATTCACCGGTAACGCGCCGCAGAATGATGACATTACACTGGTGGCCATCAAGGAGGAGGTCGCGCTCGACGAGGTGATTTACCGCAAGCGCCGGCAGCTGATCGACCTGGTCGACCGACAGGGGCTGTCAGTAAAGGACGCCTGCGAGCGGATGAGCGTCTCGCCCTCCACCTACCACAAGTATCGCCGGCGATTCGAGCGGGAAGGGGCGGCCGGGCTTCTCGACCGCCGCACGCGCGCCGGAGCGGCCACGCGCCAGCTGTCCGTGGAGGAGCGCGACCTGGTACTGAAGGTGATCGCGCGCGAACCGGAATGGGGGGTAACCCGGCTGCGCAAGCACCTGGCCGCACCCGAGTACGGCGGCATGGAACTCGACGAGCACACGCTCTACGAAGAGCTCGTGCGCCTGCGACTGAACACGCGGGAACGACGAATCGCGTATGCGCTTCGCAACGGTACGGGACGGCCGGAGGAATTGCAGGAGCGGCTCGAGCAGCTGAAAGCCAGGTCGCCCCAGGTCGACTCGCGCGAGGACACCGCTGCCCGCGCCGAGGCCGACTATCGTGCGCGCGCCGCCGAACAGGTGCAGGCCGTGCTCGACCGCATGGATCGCGCGGCGGCGGAATCGGGGCTGCAGGAAATCGATCGTAACCTGCTGAAGGAAGTGGTGGATGAACTCGCCCCCGTGGCCGACGGCGAAGTGCTTGCGCACTTCGTCACCCGCATGGTGGCCAAGCTGGCGGGCGCCAAGGCCTCCCGGCACGGCGATCCCGGACCGCGCGTTCTGGACTGGGAACAGTGGGACGACGACGCACGCGCAGGGTTTGCGCGCCTGAAGGAGAACGGGATTGACCTCCCCGACGTCACACCGGACACCAAGCAGACGCCCGGTGGCCCCTCGCTCGATGAGATCGTGCGCAAGAAGGATGATGAGGCATGATCCGGATCGCGGTGGTCACCGCCAAAGGAGGGACGGGAAAAACCACGACGGCCATAAACCTGGGGCACGGTCTTGCGCTTTCGGGCAAGCGCGTGCTTCTGATCGACTGCGATCCGCAGGGGAATATGGCTGCCGCTTTCGGGATTCATCCCCGGTTAGGGCTGGCGGACCTTCTCACCGCCGGAGAAGTCGGAATCGAATCCGTGCGGCCTGGATTGTTTCTGATCGATTCGGGGGGGAAGCGTCTGGCGGAGGCGGAACTCTTCCTGGCCGGCGAGCCCAGGCGGGAGTCCCGGCTGGCCGATGCCCTCGCCGGTCTGCGGGGCTCGGACATCGTAATTTGCGATTGCTCTCCCTCTATTAATCTGCTAAATTTGAACGCTTTAGCCTTCGCCGAATGGGCGGTAGTCCCCGTCACCATGGACTACTTCGCCATGCTCGGGGCCCGCTCCACGGTGGAGATGATTGTCCAGGTGGAGAAAGTACTGGAACGACCGACCCAGACACTAGGTATACTGCCGACGTTTTATGACCAGCGGACGCGTATTTCGCGCCAGATGAATGAGGCTCTCTTGGCGGAGTTTGGAAACCGGCTATTCGCGACGCGCATCCGTACCAATGTGCAGTTGCGCGAGGCCCAGGCGGTGCAGAAGACCATCTTCGAGCACGCACCGTACTCGTCCGGCGCGCTCGACTATTACCTTTTGACCAAAGAGATATTAAAGCGACTGGAAACGCAGACGGCGGTGACACAAAGTGGATGACATAAAAATCTCCTTAGATGCTCCAGGGGGCGGCCATTCTCCTGCCATTGTGCGGGTAGACGGCGTGGTCGACACCATGACGGCCGGCGAACTCGAAAACGTCATGAATTCGCTGATCGAGCAGAAGCGATTCAACATCATCGTCGACCTTGGCGGGGTGGACTACATCTCGTCGGCGGGCTGGGGCATATTCATCTCCAATATCAGGGAAATCAGGCAGAATCGTGGCGATATCAAGCTGGCGCAGATGATGCCTTCGGTGTACGAGATCTTCGAACTTCTGGAATTCGACAGCATCCTCGGCGCCTTCGATTCGGTAGAGAAGGCCCGGCTCGATTTTCGCGGAGGGCAGGAGGCGCAGCCGTCGGGGGAGGCCATCGCCGTACTCCAGGCCCCGATCGAGCAACCGCCCCTTTTGGGGAAGCCCCCCGCTGCCGACTCGGTCCCCTCTTCCGCTGGGCGCCGCTGGACACTCGAAGCGGCTCTCGAGCAGATCTGCAGGCACGATCCGTTCCTGTCCACCGCAGAAATCCGTAGCGCGCTGGCTGAATCTCCATACAGTCTGCAGGTCGGATGGTGGACTCTCTGGCGGAGACTCAGGACCATGGATCTGGGCACCAAGAGGCAGCGGTTCGCCCTCTCCCGACGCCAAAAGGGCTGATTCCTAGGGTCTGAACGCACTCTTCGAGTCCGGGAGCGATCACGCCGAGCACCCGTTATTTGCCGGTTCGGCTGGCGGAGCCCTCCCGCTGGCCGGGAGTTAATCTATTTTGCCTTTGACTATGAACAGGTTAGTGCACATGTTGGTGAGCATGACGCGCATACTACCGCGATGGCTTGCGGCCGTCGGCGTCCTTGCGGTGGGCCTGGCCCCGGAACGCTCGGCAGGCCAGCAGCCCCAGGCCTATCGGATCGGCGCGGGCGACGTGGTGTCCATTACCTTTTGGCAGCAGCCGAACCTCAATCAGGCTGCGGTGCTCGTGAGGCAGGACGGCATCATCGCCGTCCCGGTGATCGGTGAGATCGACGTGGCCGGCCTCACGCCCGAGGAGGTCTCCGACCGTATCGTCCAGCGGATTTCGCGGTACATCGGCGAGATCTCCCAGGCGCTTGTGCAAGTTGTGGCCTTCAACGCTCGCGAAATATTCGTCACAGGTCAGGTAAACCTGCCGGGTCGACACACTTTCGAGGTCCTTCCCGACCTCTGGACCGCCATTCGACGGGCAGGCGGGCCCACGGAGAGTGCCGATCTAGCCAAGGTCACCGTGGTCGACCCGACAGGCTCTTCGAGCCTGGTCGACCTGAAGTCACTTCTTGCCGAAGGGAAAGCAGAGACGTTGCCGGTGTTGGAGAGTGGAACTACCGTTGATGTCCCCAGGCGTTTGGATTTCCTGCCGCCCGACATCTATGGAGCAGAGGCTCGTGAGCTTAAACCGGTCGTGTACGTGACCGGGCAGGTCGTCCAGCCGGGACCGAAGCCGATCGAGGGAGATATATATATCTACGATGCACTCGCGCTTGCCGGTGGGTTGGGCCCGGGCGCAAATCCGTCAAAAGTGCAAGTAATCAGCAAAGCGCCCGGCGGACCCGTGTCTCAAACTTTGAATCTGCGCCCCGAGGTGGGGAATCGCGCGGGCCTCAGGTACAAGATCCGTTACGAGGACGTGATCATCGTCGAACCAAAGGGCGGGACATTCTGGACGTCGTTTCGGGACGCTGTCACGGTCGTCACGAGTATTTCCACGGTCGTGCTCCTTGTGGATCGGTTTTCGCGGTGAGCATGGCCCGGGCGGGCGGAGTGCCTTGCGAGAGTTGCTCCCGCGGCACAGCAGGCCAAAGGCGGAAGACGGCCGCGCGTGTGCCCGCGCAACTCTACAAGCCCAGCGTGGAGCCTTTGGAATGATGACTGGCATCCCTTCCACGGGGATACGGCCACCGATTCTCCGTCGCCTCGCCCATCCTTCTCATGCCGAACAACATCAAGCCTGATTCCACCCAGGTCACCCACCGTCTTTCCGTCGACGTTGAAGACTGGTTCCACGCCGAAGCCCAAGGGGGAGCCGTGCCCCGCGACGCGTGGCATACTCAGCGGGTGCGACTGCTCCCCAATGTTCTTTCTATTCTCGAGCTGTTCTCGGAATTCCAGGTTCGAGCCACGTTCTTTGTCCTGGGTTGGGTGGCGGACCGCCTGCCCGAACTTGTGCGTCTGATGGCCGACAGCGGCCATGAAGTCGGCTGTCACAGCTATTCGCACCGGTTGATTTACGGCATGCCGCCGCAGGAATTCGCCGCCGACACGCGCCGCGCCAAAGAGCGCCTGGAAAGGGCGGCGGGGGTCGAAGTGCGCGGCTACCGAGCGCCGTCCTTCTCCATCATCCCCTCATCCTCATGGGCGTTTTCGGAGTTGGCCCGTGCGGGTTTTGTTTACGACTCCAGCGTGTTTCCAATCCGGCACGATACGTACGGCTGGCCGTCGGCGCCGAAGCGCCCATTCCGCGTTTCCACGGCGGAGGGCATGCTGCTCGAATTCCCGCTCACCACGGCGCGGCTCTGGGGACAGACGATTCCGGCAGCCGGAGGCGGGTACCTCAGACTTTTCCCACTGGCTTTCACACAGCGCGTCCTGCGCGCCCACGCGGCGGCAGGCGAGGAGGCCGTGGTATACTTTCATCCGTGGGAGATCGATATCGGGCAGCCGCGCTCGACGGTGCGCGGCCTCCGGCGCTTTCGGCACTACACGAACCTGGACCGCATGATGCCCAAGCTGCGAGCCCTGCTGGGGGAATTCCGGTTCGGTCCGATTGGCGAAGCGAGAGCCTGGGACAGACCGCTGCCGACCTTCACTCTCGACACGCGTGCGCGGGCAGGTTTGTCAAAACTGGAGTAAAGAAGTATGAGCTCGGGTTCCACGGTAGCGTTCAAGTTCACGTGTCCCGAGACGATTCTGCGGGACTACCGGGTCGTTATGGAACTCGGCGGCGCTCAGAGGGTGCTGTCAAGAGATCTGGACATCCTTCTGAAACTGAATCTGAGTTGGACGCTCTATTACCCTGCCTGCTCATCGCAACCCTGGCAGGTCGAAGGGGTCATCGCCGCCCTGCAGGGCTGGGGCTATGCCCCATCACGTCTTACGGCGATCGAGAACAAAACCGTAGTGACCGATCCCTGGGCGGGCGCGCGCAACAATCTCTGGTTGCCTGTGCTCGACCGTTACGAGATTCGTTACCAGCCGCTCACCGAAGTGGAGTGGGCGGTGCATCGGTTCGAACAGCCTCTTCTGCGCCTGCACGAGATTTTCCCCGAGGGAATCGAAATTCCGAAAATCTATGCCGGCAAACAAATCGTGCATTTCCCCACCGTCAAGACGCACGGCCATGCGGTGACCACGGGGGCGATCAAAAACGCGTTTGGCGGCCTGCTGAAGGAAGTGCGGCATTACGCCCACAAGTATATACATGAGGTTCTTGTGGACCTGGTGATCATGCAGAGGGAGCTACACCCGGCCCTCTTCGCCGTCATGGACGGGACAGTATGCGGTGACGGTGCCGGTCCACGGACAATGATCCCGCGCGTGGGCAATCTGCTTCTGGCGTCCGCCGACTCCGTGGCCATCGATGCCGTCGCAGCGCGAATCATGGGCTTCGAGCCGCTGGAAATCCCCTACCTGCGCATGTGCCATGACCGCGGGCTCGGATGCGCGGATTTACGCGAGATCGAGGTCGTCGGCGACGACTGGGAGAAGGTGCGCTTCCAGTTCGAATCGAAGCGAAGCCTGGTGATCTGGGGCGACCAAATGCTGCGCCGGGGCCCATTGCGCTTTCTCGAGCATATCGCGCTGCACTCTCCTCTGGTCGCGTGGGCACCCTTCGCCTCGAATGTCTACCACGACTGGCTCTGGTACCCGACCGTCGGGAAAACCCGCATCCGCCGTTTCGCGGACACACCATGGGGACAGCTTTACGCCCGGTACCTTGGCCATGGACCACTGAGCGGACCGTCGCCTCTCCCTCAGGGCGAGAGGATTCCCATGTCGGAGTCTTAGTCGGGTCCGGCCGAGTACAGAAGCGAGAACCCATTTTCCGGCCAACTCGCCGTGTCTTCGCCTGACCAACGCTGCCGCCCCGCTCTAGCCTCGCCGAGGCCAATTCTGACACCCCGCAGGATTCGGATCTAACCCGGGCGCAGCTGACCACGTCTTAATGTGCAACGGCGTGCGCATTAGGTGAGATCGGATTCACGGCAGGTCGCCCGGAGGAACGGGGGCCCGTTCCTGATGACCCGGTGATGGGTGCGTGCATCTGAAGTTATCGTGCAAATATTAGCTGTAACTCGCTTGTTTATAATAAGTTACTGAATCGTACAAGTTCGAATGCCTTTAAGAGTGGATTTGCTCCTGTCAGGCAGGGAGGCATGGCAGCGGTTTTGCTCGAATCCGTAGGACAATCTGACCCAGTGAGGATCATACCCCGCAATGGATAGAGATCTCCCTCTTTACTGGAAGTGGCACGAAGCATACTGGACCCCGGATTTGGCGAATTCCTTCGGCGGCAAAAGCCTGAAGCTTCCAGGTACCGGAGCCTCCCGCAGAGAAAAGAAGGCCGGCGGCCTTTGCGTGCGCATTTGGCAAGGCCTCCGGTGGTACTGGGCCTCCGTGTCCGAATTCGCCCTGCTCCTATTGGCGATTGCTTTTGCGGCCGCGCCCCAGATTTACCCGGGCTTCCTGACCCGATGCGGACGTTACTGTTTTAAGCGGGCATTCGACGTCATAGGCGCAACCGTCGGGCTCATTCTTGCACTCCCGATCTTCTTGATCGTGCCCGTGCTCATCAAGCTGGATTCCCCCGGCCCGGTCTTTTATCGCCAGACGCGCGTCGGACTCGATCGCCGCCGCGGCAGCCGGCGCGTCCTTGGTCTGGCAGACGCTCCGGATCGTCGGCTTCGCGATCGGCGTCAGTTGAATCAGTGGGGAAGGACCTTTAAACTCCTCAAGTTCCGTTCCATGATTCACAACGCGGAGCGTGGTTGCGGCCCGGTGTGGGCCAGCCGGAATGACCCGCGAGTGACGCGCCTGGGGGCGTTTCTGCGCCGCAGCAGGATAGACGAGGTTCCCCAGTTGCTGAACGTCCTGCTCGGCCACATGAGCCTTGTCGGTCCGCGACCGGAGCGGCCACATTTTGTCTCTCGATTTTGCGATTCGATCTCGAACTATACTTTCCGACATTCTGTCAAGCCGGGAATTACCGGTCTGGCCCAGGTAGAGCACGGATACGATCGAGACGAATTGGACGTGCAGCGGAAGGTAGAGTACGACCTTCAGTACATCCATGGCTGGAAACCTGCCCTGGACATGAAGATCCTTCTTAAGACGGTTCGCGTTGTGGTGACCGGGCGCGGCTCCCAATGAATTCAGCAGGTACTTGACACCTTTCCGGTTTGGCCGTTACTTGATTTTTCACCCCAAGCCTGTGAGGGATTTCATGAGGCGATCACGATCCCCCGTGCGAGTCACGGTGTGCGGATGGCTGTTGATTGTACTGGCGCTCTTGCCTTTCAATACCGCTGCGTGGGCGGATGATGCTGGTCTTACGATCCAGATATCGCCGTCCGGCTCTGTGGTCGAGCTACAGGGTCCCCAGAGCGCCGTATCCGCTTCCCCGAATGTGATGCCGCGCCCTCTGGCCGGCTGGTACAGGCTGCGCGCAAGTTATCCTGGATATGAGACTTGGTCTTCAGAGATTTTCATCGATGCATCGTCCCCGGACAGGATCACGGCCAGCCTTGCTCCCAAGACGAGGATGCGGGCCGGTTTGCGCGCTCTGGTCTTCCCCGGTTGGGGCCATCACTACTCCGACCGCAGCGGCCGAGGTACGCTCATCACCATCGTCGCCCTTGGCGCGGCAGGCGGCTACCTCTACTTCGATAACCGGGCGGACCGCAAGCTCGGGGATTTCGAGGCGTGGCAAAGTCGCTTTGATGCGGCCACTTCGGTGGCGGAGCAGGAGCGGATACAGCCGGAACTTGAGTTGGCTCGACGTAAAGCATTCGATGCGGAAACGGACAAGCGAAACTGGGGATGGGGTGCACTTGCGTTCTATGCCTACCAGGTGGTGGACGCCGTTCTGTTCTTCCCGGAAGCACCCCAGATGGAATTGCACGGAGTGCAGTTTGGAGTTCGCTCCGAAGGTGACGCGCTTATTGCTCTGGGTGCTTCCTATGCGTTCTAGCCCTGTCTTTGCGCTGGTGATGATCGTCGCGCTCTCGGGGTGCGAACGGCGAGTCGACAAGGCATTCGACCCGGTGGTCCTCTCGCGCGTACCGGTCCCCGAAAGCCTTGTGGCTACTGTTACGGATCGTCAGATCGACTTGGCATGGAGCGTCGATGCCGCCGACCTGCCCTTGGTCGCGCGCTACCTGGTCTACCGAGCCGACTCTGGCGGATCCGCGTATCGCGTGGTCGACAGCGTGACGGTCCGTAACTATAGCGACGTTCAACTCGCCAACGACGTCCGTTACTCGTACCGTGTTTCCATTCGGGATACAAAAGGCGTGGAAGGAGAGTCGTCTGGTCCCGCGACAGCCATTCCCACTTTGATCAGCGTGCGAATCAACGGGGACAGTCTCTATACCTCCCGCCTGAACGTCCTGCTTGAGAGCACGGTCGCCGGGGCCTCTTTCATGCGCCTGGCCAACGATACGACGCAACCGGGAAGCTGGCTTCCGTTCCGAACCTCTCAGAACTGGACGCTGAGTTCCGGCGTCGGCCTCAAGCGGGTGTTCGCACAGTTCCGGCTGAGCGGGGGCGTGGAAAGCAGCGGGTGGGTGTCCGACGAAATCGAGTTTGATGACCGGGCCGAGGTCCTTTCCGTGACCGTCTCCGATTCTGTGCTTACTCCGGGAGCTTCCATGAACGTTTTCGTGGCTACCGGCGAGCCGGGCGGAGCCGTCACGTATGCGCTCGGGGCGCGCTCCGATCAGAAGTTATTCGACGATGGCGTGGTTCCCGACGTCGCGGCGGGAGACGGTGTGTACTCCGGAGTGTATGTCGCCAGCAGTCTCGATCTATTTGACAACGCTACGCTCACGGCTCAGTTCAGGGACAAAGCTGGCAACCGCGCGACGGACATGCCTGCCCCATGGGTCGTTTCCGTCCGCCAGCCTCCTGATCCGCCGGTCTGGCTCACCATCGAGGCGGTCGCCGGGGATCCGGCACAGCTCAATCTGAGCTGGTACTTGGGACAAGCCAAGCCCTTCAGTCAGATGCTGCTGCGGCGCGACACCTTGCCCGGCGGGGGACTCAACGCGCCCGTAGTTCGCAGCTTTACCACGGCGTCCACGACAACCGTGCGGGACACCGGCCTAACGGCAAGCAGTACGTATTACTACACGTTGCAGGTGGTTCTCTCCAACGGCCTCCAGGCGTTATCCACGGAGGGCTCTGGAACGACGGTCGACGATCTACCGCCGTCGGCCGTCACCGTAGCCGTTACGCCCACTGCCGACTCGTCTCTGGTTCTCAGCTGGACCCGCTCGACCGTGTCCGATTTTGCCGACTACCGTGTGTATCGCGCGGACTCGTCGAGCCAGCTTCAGGGAATCCCCGTCGAAGATCTCCTGGTGGATATCGTCCCGGAACAGGATTCCACATCGTACACGGAGACCGGCCTCTCCCGATTCTATTACTACCGAGTG
>Ga0326597_10012908_pt1 | contig 11001 bp, 9 predicted proteins | sample RVTome_12_FD_203789 | JGI IMG/M metagenome (GOLD analysis project Ga0326597, IMG submission 203789) | Soil microbial communities from uranium-contaminated site in the Upper Colorado River Basin, Wyoming, United States - RVT100D185 | ecosystem: Environmental > Terrestrial > Soil > Contaminated >... | reverse complement strand
GCGCGCGCCGCCGTCACGGCGCGCGCGCCCGCGACGCGCTTCGTCACCCACGCCGCGAACTCGACGCTCATGGGCTACGGCTGGCAGGCCGTGGCCGCCGCCCGGGCGCTGAGCGCCGGCGCGGCCCCGGAGGAGGCGATCGCGGTCGCCGAGCGCGTGCGCGCACGCGTGCACGTGCTCGCGATGCTCGAGCACCCCGAGCTGTCGGGCGTCGGCGGTGTAAACGTGCCGGGCACGGCACGTCTGCGCGCGCTCACCGCGTTGCGCGGCGTCGCCGTCCACGTCCTCGCCCGACCGCCGAAGCGCGAGGACGCGCTTGTCGCGCTGCGTGATGGCTTCGCCGCATCCGCCCGAGCGGAAGGGGCGAGCCTGCACGTCGCCGTCCACCACGCCGGCGCCGGTGCCGGCGCCGAGGCCCTCGCCCTGTGGATCCGCCGCTCGCTCGATCCGGCGGAGGTGCTCGTCGCACCCGTCACCCGCCACGCGGCCACCCGCTTCGGCCCACGCATGATCGGCGTGGCCTGGTACAGCGGCCTGGATTGACCTCCAGCCGGCAAGCGACCGCTGGACCCGCAGGGGGTGTTCCGATCCGCTATCATCCCCTTCATGTCCGTAATCACCAGCCAGAGCAACTCAGCGACGTCGGCCCTCATTGAGAGCCGTGACATTGATCGGATTCGAGCGATGCTCGGTCCGGTGCCTCCACCGCGCGCCTGGCCGGCACTCGTCGTGCTGGTTGGACCGCCGGGGAGCGGGAAGAGCACGCTGACACGCGCCCTCGCGGAGCGCCTGCCCGTCGTGCGGATCGACGGCGACCGCATCCGCGACGAGCTCTTCGCCGCGCCCGACTACTCGTTTGGGGAGTCACAACGGGTGGGTCGCGCGGTACGCGCGCTCATCGGCGAACTGCTCGATCAGCGCATCACCGTGGTCTACGACGACTCAAACCTCACGGAGTGGGAGCGCCAGCCGCTCTATACGCTCGCGAACATGCGCAACGTGCGGCTGGTGATCGTGCACGTCACTGCCCCGGTCGGCGTGATCCTGGATCGCATCCGCGGCCTGGCCGAGGCCAGCCATCGCGAGACCACTCCGCTGCTCGAGCTCTACGAACGGATGGTGGGCCGCTACGAGCCGATCCCGCGTCCGCACCTGACCGTCGACACATCGTCGGACACCCGGCAGTTCATCGAGGGCGTGATCCTGGATCTCGAGGAAGGCTAACCCGGGCGGTCAGAGCCGGCGACTCGCCGGCGAACCACGCAAGCCCGGCCCCGCGGCGATGCCTCCGCGCCGTCCGAACCACTCGCGGACCTGCGGGTAGCCGCTGCGCTGGAGCCATACCGCCGCGCCGAGCGCGCCGAGCGCGATCACCACGCCCGCGACCGCGTCGAACAGGAAGTGATTCGCGGTGGCGAGGACGGACAGCGTCTGGAGCCCGAGCACCGCGAGCGTCGCCAGTCGCAGCCACCACGTCTTGGTCGCGCGAAACGCCACGATCACGAGCAGCAACGCCCACCCCACGTGCAGCGACGGCACCGCGGCGAACGGGTTTACGAACGGCTTCGTGGATTGCGTCTGGTACGCGACCTGCGAGTACCGGGCAAGCGTGTCGACGAAGCCCCATTCCGTGAGATAGCGCGGCGGGGCCACCGGATAGACCCAGTAGACGACCAACGCCATGCCACCCGAGATGAGGAGCGCATCGCGAAACAGCGTGTAGCTGTTGCGTCGCACCCAGAAGAGCACGAGGCCCGCGCCGATGATCAGCGGGAAGTCGAGCCAGAAGTAGACGAAGTTCACGAGCCGCAGGAGCGCTGTGTGTTCGAGCACCCACTGATTGAGCGCCGGTTCGATGAACACCCCGAGAGACGACTGGAGATTCACGATCCAGTGCGCGTTCGCCAGCGCGTCGTGGGTGCGGTCGATCACTGCACCGCGAACCAGGAAGTAGAGCAGGAACCCCAGCGCCACGAGCCCGATCTCGATCAGGTCGAACCAGGCGAGCCCGGTGCGATCGGGTGTCGTCACGCGATGCAGGTAGCGGTACACGCCAAGCTTCATGCGTCCACGGCTCCCCGGCACCACTGCCGAGCGCATCGTTCTGCCCGGCGCGATTGTACCGGGCGAGCCCTTGACCCGCTCCTGCTGATGCACCCACGCGGTTGCCCCGTTTCCCGCGCCGCTCCTATGCTCCCGGCGCCAACATGGTCTGCAATCGTGACCTCGACGCACCGCCTCGGAGGAGTAGCCCGTGCAGATCACCGTGACCGGTGGAGACATCGGCGAGCAGCCAGCTGACGCCTACGTGGTCTCCATCGCTGAGGGCGCGCGCCGGCTCGCGGGCCAGGCGGCTTCGCTCGATCGCGCGCTGGACGGGGCGCTGACTGCGCAGCTCACGGCGGGGATCGCGAAGGCCAAGAACGGCGAGATCTCCATCGTCGCGACGGGTGGACGGCTGCCCGCGCGCGCTGTTGTGCTGCTCGGGACCGGGAAGCGCGACGAAGCCGAGACGGCGGATCGCCTGCGCACGCGCATGGCGAACGCCGTGCGCCGGTTGCGCACACTCGACGTCGGCGCCGTCGCCATCGGCAGCGGTGAAGCGACCGCCGCGCTCGACCCGGAGGAGGCGGGACGCGCGATCGCAGAAGGGCTCGTGCTCGGCCTCTACCGCTTCGACCGGCACCACACGAAGGCCGCGGACCGCGCGTCCGGCTCGGTCGGCGACGTCACGCTCGTGGAGCCGGTTGCGCGCAAGGTCGCGCCGCTCACCGACGGCGTTGGCGTGGGCCAGATCCTCGCCGAGGCACAGAACCTCACACGCGATCTCGCGAACGAGCCCGCGAACCTCATGACCCCGACCATCCTCGCTGCGCGCGCGCAGCGCCTCGCCTCGGAACGCGGCCTCGAGTGCAAGGTGATCGAGCGTGCCGAGGCCGAGCGGCTGAAGATGGGCGCCTACCTGTCCGTCGCCAACGGCTCCGTGCAGCCTCCGAAGTTCATCGTCCTCACCTACCGCGGTGGTCGGGGAAGCCGCTTCATCGGCCTGATCGGAAAGGGCATCACGTTCGACAGCGGCGGCATCTCACTCAAGCCCGGTGCGGGCATGGAGTCAATGAAGGGCGACATGACCGGCGCGGCCGCGGTGCTCGGCGCGATGGACGCCATCGCACGGCTCAAGCCGGCCGTAAACGTGATGGCGATCGCGCCGTGCACCGAGAACATGCCTAGCGGCTCGGCGACGAAGCCGGGCGATGTCGTGTACGCGATGGACGGGCAGTCGATCGAAGTCGTGAACACGGATGCCGAGGGGCGGCTCGTGCTCGCCGACGCCCTGGCGTACGCGCGCAACGAGGGCTGCACCACGCTCATCGACATCGCGACGCTCACCGGCGCCATGTCGGTCGCGCTCGGCTCCGTACGGTATGGCGTGTTCGCGAACGACGATCGCGTGGCTCGCGAGCTCGAGCGCGCCGCCGACGCCGCCGGCGAGCGGCTGTGGCGTATGCCGCTCGACGGCGACTACGAGGAGCAGATCAAGTCCGATGTTGCCGACATCAAGAACACCGGCGGCCGGCCGGCCGGCTCGATCACCGCGGCCAAGTTCATCCAGCACTTCGCCGGCGACACGCCGTGGGCACACCTCGACATCGCCGGCGTGATGACCGCGTCGAGCGACAAAGGCGTGCTCGTGAAGGGCAACAGCGGCATGCCGGTGCGGACGCTGGTGCACTTCGTGCTCGCGCGAGCGCGCTGACGGCGAGCGCTGCCGGCGGCCCCGGCCGATGCCGATCGAGAGCAGCATGACGGACGCCTCCGTTTCCGGGCTCGCCGGCGTGCTCGTGTGGACACATACCGATCGCTTCACGGCGATGCGCGACTTCTACGTCGAGACGCTCGGACTGCGCCCCCGCTCGCAGCGCACGCACTTCGTCAACTTCGAGTGGGGCCAGACGCGGCTGACGATTGCCGTGCACGCGAACGTCTCCGGCCGGACGCGTGAGCCGCTTCGCCTGATGCTGAACCTCGCCGTACCCGACATCGCGGCGGCGCACGACCGGCTGGTCGCCGCCGGCGTCGCCTTCTCGCGCGCGCCCGAACGGGAGCCGTGGGGCGGGATGATCGCAACGTTCGCGGATCCGGACGGCAACACGCTCCAGCTCATCCAGCTCCCGGACACGGTGGCACGATGAGGATCGGCCTCGACTTCGACGGCACAATCGCGAGCTGGGCCGGGGCAATGGATCGCTGGCTCCGAGAAGCGATGGGGCGTTCGCTCGATCCGGATCGCCACATTGTCGAGCAGGTCACGCGCGAGCAGCTGCAAGCGATGGTCGGCGCGATCCTCGGCACCGCGCTCACGCTCGAGATGAAGCCCGAGGACGGCGCGCTCGACGCGATGACCCGGCTGGCCCGCGATCACGAGCTGCTCGTGATTACCGCGCGCCACGACCACGAGGCGACGTTCGCCGCACAGTGGCTCGAGCGTCACGGCGCCCCCGTCGGCGCTGTCGTATCCACCGGACGCGCGCTCAAGGCCGACACGTGCCGCGAGCTGGCCATCGGCGTGTTGCTCGACGACACCGCCGAGCACCTGCTCGCGCTCGACGCGACGGCGACCGTCCCCGTGCTCTTCCGCGCGCGCTTCGGCAACCGTGCTGCGCAACCACCGTTCATCCACGTCGTGGAGCACTGGCAGGCGTTCGAGGCGCTGTGCTCCCGCCTGGTCGCCGACGACGCGCGGTAGCTATGCGATCGCCTTCAGGATCACCAGCGGCCAGACGGCCGCGATGCCGAGGTTGCGAAGTCGCCTCAACCATCGCTGATCGAAGCCGTGCCGCGACGCGTAGAGGTTGTTCCCCACGAAGCCGATACTTCCGGCAACCGCGGCGACGAAGATCGCAGCCGTCAGCGCGTCGCCCAACGCGCTAGCGCGCCTCGTCCAGCAGCTCGGCGACGCGGTCGAGCACGCGCATGCCGACGTCGTACTTCGACATGAGCGTGAGCTCGTCCGCGCGTCCTCGGTCGTCCAGGATCGTGACGCGATTGGTGTCGACGGCGAACCCGGCGTCGGGGGCCGTCACGTCGTTCGCCACCATCAGTCGCGCGCCCTTCTGCTTCAGCTTGCGCGCGGCGTTCTCGAGCAGGTCGTCGGTCTCGGCAGCGAAGGCCACCTTGAGCAATCGCGGCTCGTCGATCGAAGCGATGATGTCCGCGTTCTGGGTCAGCTCGATCGTGATGTCGCCCGCCCGCTCGCGCTTGATCTTGTGATCGGCGGCGTTGACCGGTCGGTAGTCCGCAACGGCTGCGGCCATGATCAGCACGTCGGCCCCGCGGGCCGCCTGCTTGACCGCCGCAAACATCTCCGCGTGCGACGACACCGCCACCACACTCACCTCCGGCGGTGCCGGGAGCGCGGCGGTCGAGATGAGCGTCACCTCTGCCCCACGGTCGCGCGCGGCCGTGGCGATGGCGTACCCCTGCTTGCCGCTCGAGTGGTTGCCGATGAAGCGCACGGGGTCGATCGGCTCGCGGTTCCCGCCGGCGGTGACGACCACGCGGCGCCCGATGAGGTCGCCGTGCTGGCGGCCGAGGCGAGCCTTGACGTGCTCAACGATGTCCGCGGGTTCCACGAGCCGTCCGGCGCCGACGCGCCCGGACGCAAGCCGTCCGCTCGCCGGTCCCACGAACTGCACGCCGCGTGCGGCGAGCAGTTCGTAGTTGGCCCTGGTCGCCGGGTGCTCCCACATCTGTGCGTCCATCGCCGGGGCGAGCAGCAGCGGCGACTGCGTCGCGAGCGCGGTGAGCGCGACGAAGTCGTCCGCGAGACCGTGCGCGAGGCGCGCCATGGTCGAGGCGGTGGCCGGCGCGATCAGCATGAGATCGGCCCTTCGCGCCAACTCGACATGCGCCTCGCCGTGATCGCCGTGAGGCCGGAACATGTCGACGTACGGCTCTCGGCCGGTGATCGAGCGGAACGTGAGCGACGTGACGAACTCAGCAGCGTGGGGCGTCAGGGCCACGTCGACCACCGCCTCGGCCTGCACGAGGCGGCTCGCGATCTCGACAGCCTTGTAGCAGGCGATCGACCCGGACACGCCGAGTACCACATGGCGCCCCGCCAGTGGCTGGCCGGCCGGCCGAGGCGCGGTGTTCACGAGTTCGCCTCGTACACGAGCCGCAGCCCCTCGAGGTTGAGGTCACCTTCAATCGCATCGAAGCAACCGGCCTCGTCCGCGATCACCGACGAATACCCGCCGGTCGCGACCACCGTCGCATCCTCCCCGAGCTGCTCCTTGAAGCGCCTGACCATGCCCCGCACCATCTCGGCGTAGCCGAAGACGATGCCGGCCTGCAGCGAGTGCACGGTGTTGCGACCGATCGGGTTGGGCGGGCGCTCGAGGCTCACGCGAGACAACATCGCGGCGCGGGAGGCCAGCGCCTCTGTGGCGATCGCGATCCCCGGGGCAATCGCCCCGCCGAGGTAATCGCCCTCCCGAGAGACTGCGTCGAAGACGAGCGCCGTACCGACATCAACGATGATCAGCGGTGGCTGATACCGCTGCATCGCGGCCACTGCGTGCAGAATGCGGTCGGGCCCCACCTCGCGCGGGTTGTCGTACAGCACGCGAATCCCGGTCTTCACGCCCGGCCCGACCACGAGCGCCTCGACGGCGAAGTAGTCCCGGCACACCTGGCGAAACGTGTTCACGAGCGGCGGCACCGTGGACGAGAGAATCGCCGCGTGGATGCGCGTGGTGTCGATCTCCCGGCTGCGCAACAGCCCCAGGAGCAGCATGGCATACTCATCCGGGAGATTGTCGCGGTCCGTCGCGATGCGATACGTCGCGGCGAGGTGCGCACCGTCGTACACACCCATCGCGACGCTCGTGTTGCCCACGTCGATGGCCAGCAGCAGCCCGCGATCAGTCAACCGATCACCCCGCCGTCAGTGCGTGGCCGTCGCCGGAGCGCGCTTCCCAGGCGGTCGGCAGCAGCCGACGCGCGGCATCTTGCGTGCGACGCGCCGGCAGTATACAGGCGCTCCCGGAGGGCGCGCGGGAGCACGGGGGTCGTCCACGCGCGTCGATCCACGCACGCGGGACCGTCACCCGTCGCGTAACGCGTTTTTCGCATCGACTCCACATAAGTGCCTTGATCGGCCAGATCCGCCGGTGCTACAGTCCGCCGCGGTTACCAATCCCCGTTGGTGCGGCCGGCGGGGTGGCGAGTACGGCCGAAATCGGCACGCGGACTCAAGAGGAACCGACCTCAGCCAGTTCGTCTGACACATTATCAACAGATGTGGACCGTCTGTGGATATGAGCGCACGCGCTGGGCGCGGGCGGGGGGATCCCATTGTCGAAAGTCCCCGGGGATCCCGGCACCGCCTCCGCCGACCTCCAGACCGATGCCTACTCGCTATGGAGCGCCGCACTGCGCGATCTCGCGCATCAGGTCTCACGCGCCAACTACGACACCTGGCTCGAGGGCACAGAGGGTCTGCGCATCGATGGCGACGCGCTCGTCGTCGGCACGCGCTCCGAGTTCGTCACGGAATGGCTGCAGAAGCGCCTCCGCCCGTCGGTGCTTCGCACGCTGACCGAACTGTCTGGTCGCCAGCTCGACGTCACGTTCGAGCCGCTGCGCGCCGATGACGATCGCTCGCCGGCGCTCCGGACACTTGGCGACGGCGCCAGTCGCCCCTCCATTCCGCGTCCCAGGCTCCGCGAGCGCTACACCTTTGAGAGCTTCGTGGTGGGCCCGAGCAACCGGCTCGCGTTCGCTGCAGCCGAAAGCGTCGGAAGCGCGCCGGGGCGCCTGTACAACCCGCTCTTCATCTACGGAGCGGCCGGACTCGGTAAGACACACCTCCTCCAGGCGGTGGGTCACCGCCTGCTGGAGGCGTCGCTGCATGTGGTCTACATCAGCGCCGAGGCCTTCACGAACCAGCTGATCACGGCCATCCAGCAGCGCACGATGCAGGAGTTCCGGGCGCGTTACCGCCAGGCGGACGCCCTCCTGATCGACGACATCCAGTTCATCGCAGGCAAGGAGCAGACGCAGGAAGAGTTCTTCTACACCTTCAACGAACTGCACGAGGCCGGCCACCAGATCGTGATCAGTTCGGACAAGAGCCCCCCGCACATCCAACACCTCGAGGAGCGTCTCCGGACCCGCTTCGAGTGGGGAATGATCGCCGACCTCCAGGCCCCCGACATGGAAACGCGAATTGCGATCCTCCGGCGGAAGGCTGCGGAGCAGCGCACCGCTGTACCGGACGAGGTCCTCCAGATCATCGCGATGCGCTTCAAGAACAACATCCGCGAACTCGAGGGCTCGCTCACACGCGTCCTCGCCTACTCGCGCCTGACCAGCGAACCGCTCACGGCCGACCTCGTCCGCTCCGCCTTCGCCTCGCTCGAGCCCACGGAGCCGCGGCTTCCACCTTCGCCGGAACTGATCGCCGACGCGGTCTGCCACTACTTCGACCTCGACATGGAGGCGCTGCTCTCGAAGAGCCGCGAGAAGCGGGTCGCCTACCCGCGTCAGATCGCGATGTACCTCATGCGCGAGCTGGGCAACCGCTCGCTCGTCGAGATTGGCGACGCGCTCGGCGGTCGCGACCATTCGACCGTGCACCACGGCTGGCGAAAGATGGAGCGCGCGCTCTCCGTCGACCCCGAGATCAAGCGCGACATCGGTAGCCTTCGAGACATCATCGAGCAGTCTCGACGGATCGCCTGAAGGCTCCCCCGCTCATCTATCGGCTCCCGCGACGCGCGCTGCAACTTCCCCGCTCTCATGGGCTCTGCGTACCCCCTTGAGGATTTGCACAGTGACCTACGCACCTGCACATACAGCACGGCATCGATCTGGATAAACGCGGTTTGCACGTTGACAGCGCCGCCGCTGCTGTGGATACCTGCCCGCGACCGATGACACCGTCACCGCGAGCAGCCGCAGTCCTCGCCGCTGACGCCGCGATTGTCCACGCCCGGGTGGGTGCTATCCACGCTGCGGTCACTGCCTCGTCAGGAGCGCGTCGCTCCCGTCGTCCACGGCTTCCACACCACTACTACTACGGTCGAAGCGCTTCCTCGAAAGGCCCCGGTTCACCGTTGATCTCCTATCGGCCTATCCCGTTCATGTGCACAATCGACTCGTGATCGATCAGGTCGAGCTCGAAGTGATCGCCGGCCGTGGCGGCGATGGGATCGTGTCGTTCCGGCGCGAGAAGTTCGTGCCGCGTGGCGGCCCGGATGGCGGGGACGGCGGTCGCGGTGGCGACGTTGTGCTGGTGGCGCAGCGACGCGTCTCCACGCTGGCGTCGTTCCACGCGCGGCAGCGGCTGAAGGCGGACGACGGCAGCCGCGGCGGCCCGAATCAGCAGCGCGGCCGCTCCGCGTCTGCGCTGGCGGTGGCGGTTCCAGTCGGCACGATCGTGTGGGGCCGGGACGCACAGCGCCCGAACGAACCCGAGGAAGTGCTTGCCGACCTCGCGGAGGACGGAGCAACGGTGATCGTTGCGCGAGCGGGGCGTGGGGGATTCGGGAACCGTCGCTTCACGACCGCAACGCGCCAGGCGCCGCACTTCGCGCAGCGAGGCTCGGAGGGGCAGCACCGGCGCCTGCGGCTCGAGTTGAAGCTGCTCGCCGACGTAGGACTCGTTGGGCTCCCGAACGCGGGCAAGTCGACGCTGCTCCGCGCGTGGAGTCGCGCGACGCCGAGGGTGGCGGCGTACCCGTTCACGACGCTCGAGCCGGAGCTCGGTGTGGTCGACGTCGGCTATGACGCGTTCGTGGCGGCGGACATGCCCGGGTTGATCGAGGGAGCGAGCGAAGGCGTCGGGCTCGGCCACGAGTTCCTGCGCCATATCGAGCGAACCCGCGTGCTGGTGCATGTCGTGGACGCCACGGGCGACGACCCGTTGCAGGCGATCGCGCTGATCGACGAAGAGCTCGCGGCGTTCGGCCACGGCCTCGCCGAGAAGCCACAGCTGCTGGCGCTGAACAAGGTCGACTCACCGGACGGTCGCGCGTACGTGGAGTTGATGACACCGGTGCTGGCGGGGCTCGGGCGGCCGTGGTTCGCGATCTCGGCAGCCACGCGCGAAGGCACGGCCGAACTCGCCAGGCGGACGCACCAGCTTCTGCGGGCGATCGACGACAAGACCGAGGCGGCCGCGTTGACCGAGGTGCCGGTGCTCCGGCCCGAGCCGCGCCGGAGCCGGTTCGAGGCAGTGCTTGGCGAGGACGAAGTGCCCGTGGTGACCGGCTCCACGCCGGAGTGGCTGGCTGCGACGCTTCCGCTCGATGACCGTGAAGCGCGGCATGAGCTCTTCCAGCGGCTCCGCCGCATGGGCATCGCGCGCGCACTCGACCGCCTCGGCGTGGAGCCCGGTGACGAAGTGCGCATCGGCGAGGTGACGGTGCGGTGGGACGTGTGAGCGTGCCGGGGCACTCCGGCCGCTGCGGCGTGCTCGGTGGCACCTTCGATCCACCGCATGACGCACACCTGGCGTTGGCGGCCGCCGCGCGCAGGCACCTCGCGCTCGACCGCGTGCTCTTCGTGCCTGCGGGCAACCCGTGGCGGAAGCGCGGACGTGGCGCCGGTCTCTCGCCGGCGCCGGTGCGGCTGCGGCTCGTGCGCGCGGCAGTCGAGGGCATCCCGTGGGCACAGGTCAGCGACATCGAGGTGCGCCGCGAGGGGCCGAGCTACACGGCCGACACGCTGGAGGTGCTTGCGGCGGGCGGCGGTGCGTGGTGGTTCATCCTCGGCGCGGACGCGCTCGCCGACATGCCCCGCTGGCGTGCCCCCGAGCGCATCGTGGCCGCTGCCCGACTCGCCGTGGCGAGGCGACCGGGGGCACGAGCCCGCGAGCTCGTGCCGGCGACGCTGCGGGCGCTCGTGCCGCAGATCGACGCACGCATCGACGTGGTGCCGTTCGCGCCGCGCGGCGTGTCGTCGACGGCCATCCGCGACCGCGTGGCCGCCGGC
>Ga0326597_10012907_pt1 | contig 11001 bp, 21 predicted proteins | sample RVTome_12_FD_203789 | JGI IMG/M metagenome (GOLD analysis project Ga0326597, IMG submission 203789) | Soil microbial communities from uranium-contaminated site in the Upper Colorado River Basin, Wyoming, United States - RVT100D185 | ecosystem: Environmental > Terrestrial > Soil > Contaminated >... | reverse complement strand
TTTGCTTGCCTAGGTTAGTCATTGACATGTCGTTTGTCAGGTTTGTCCCTTGCCAAACAGTGGCCGCGGTCCCAACGATGGCAATTAAGACTGCGGTTGTTACGTCAGTAGTCCATTTTTTCTGAGTTGTTGTCATGGTATGTCCTCGTACCTGAAGTTTATTTTTTTGTTAATTTGCAATGCTTTGGGCTTTAAGCTCCAGAGCATATCTAGTAAACAGCAATGGCTGATTTTGTCAATGTTTTGACTTTGGTAAGGCGGAACAGTAAATTCATATGATGTCTGGAGATATTGAATCGGTGTTGCGAGTGCTGAAGCAGTTTAGCCAAGGCTATTTTACTTTGACCGATGAAGTGGGCGATCAGTTTGTGATTGCTAGAAAAGAGGAGTTTGAAGGGCGGCGAAAGCGAGTGGGTGAAGAGCAGCTGCCGTTGCCGGCGACGCCTAGCGCGGAAAAGGATTCGGCAGACGAGGTGCTGGATAAGATAAATCGGGAGATCGCGATGTATCAGGTACAGGAAACCCAAGAAGATGATGACTTGGGGATTAGGCCGACACGAAAAATTCAGTTTGAACCGCTAAAAGGAGACTTGCCCCCAGAGTTGCAGGAGTAGGGTCTTGCGTGCTTTAGGGGCTTGTGTTACAAATTCAGTAGCTCGACGGTGGGGTGTTTTCCTCGCTGGGTTAAAACGTCGGGATTATTTTAATTAGTAACTAACGTTTTATAATATGGCGGAAAAGTTTGAAAGAAGTAAGCCCCACGTTAACGTCGGCACTATTGGTCACGTTGATCACGGGAAGACGACCCTGACAGCCGCGATTTTGCATGTCATGGGTATGAAGGGCGGAGCTAAGAAAGTAATGACGGTTGAAGAGATCGATAAATCTCCAGAAGAAAGGGAGCGGGGGATTACGATTTCAACGACTCATTGTGAGTATGAATCTGACTCTAGGCACTACGCGCACGTGGATTGTCCGGGTCACGCTGATTACATCAAGAACATGATTACTGGAGCGGCCCAGATGGACGGCGCGATTTTGGTGGTGAGCGCGACGGATGGTCCAATGCCACAGACACGCGAGCATATTTTGCTGGCGCGTCAGGTGGGGGTGCCGGTGATCGTGGTTTTCTTGAACAAGGTAGACGCGGTTGATGATCCCGAATTGGTTGATTTGGTGGAGGAGGAAGTGCGAGAGCTTTTGACCAAGTATGAATTTGATGGTGAGAAAGCGAAAATTATCCGCGGTTCGGCTTTGAAAGCGCTAGAGACTAAGAGCGCGGATGATGAAGCGGCTAAGCCAATTGTTGATTTGATCGCGGCTTTGGATGAGGCAGTGCCAGAGCCAGTCCGAGACGTTGACAAGCCATTTTTGATGCCAGTCGAAGATGTGTTTTCGATTGAAGGCCGAGGAACAGTGGCAACTGGTCGTATTGAGCGCGGTAAGGTTAAGGTCAACGAAGAAGTAGAATTGGTGGGCTTACGCGAGACAGCAAAGACAGTGGTGACGGGTGTGGAGATGTTTAACAAGTCTTTGGACGAGGGTATGGCTGGTGACAACGCTGGGTTGCTCTTGCGAGGCTTGAAGAAGGAAGACATTGAGCGCGGGCAGGTGTTGGCCGCGCCGGGATCGATTACGCCGCATACTAAATTTGAGTGTGAGGTTTATATCTTGACTAAAGATGAAGGTGGGCGACACACGCCGTTCTTCAAAGGTTATAAGCCACAATTCTACGTACGAACAACTGACGTGACGGGTGACGTGGAATTGCCGGAGAGCACGGAGATGGTAATGCCAGGTGATACTATTAGCTTGAAGGTAGCTTTAGTAGCGCCAGTAGCTTTGGAAGAGGGCGTCCGGTTTGCTATCCGTGAGGGTGGCAAGACAGTCGGCGCGGGCGTGGTGACGAAGGTGATTGAGTAAAGCTTGTGGCTGAAGAGACGAAGCAAACAGAAGCGGAGACACCAGCGGTGCCGAGGATTCGCATTAAGTTGAAGGCTTATGATCATAAGTTGATTGATCAGAGCGCGAAGCAGATTGTGGACGCGGTGGAGCGGGACGGAGCGAAAATTTCCGGCCCGACTCCCCTACCGACTTCAAAGAAAAAATACACGGTTAATCGATCAACATTTGTGCATAAAAACGCGCGGGATCAGTATGAGATTCGGGTGCACAAGCGAATGATTGATATTACCCAGTCGACGCCGCGGACAGTTGATACTCTGATGAGTTTAAACTTGCCGCAAGGCGTGGATGTGTCGATGAAGACTGGGTGAAGTAGGATAAAGTTGAGTAAGAAAAAAGCCTCGGGTGAAAACCTGGGGCTTTTTGACAAAATAGAGGGTTGGTAGCATGGTGGGTGCAGTTTTGTACTTTGACCTTCTAAAAATTGAAGGAGTATGGCTATGAGTGATTTGGGGTTAGTAGGTTTGGCAGTTGTTATTTTGCTGGGAGTGGTTGCTCCAAGGCTGGCACTGGTGCTGCTCCTGGGATATTTTGTATTACCAGAAGTATTCTGGTGGATATGGGTGGTGCCGGCAGTTTTTGGTTTAACGTTGGATTATATTCAGGCAGTTAGGCCAGGGTGGTTTTTTCGTCGCAGTCGTTAGAGCCACTAATTTTGTGGGTTTGACCCGGTTTCTTATGTGACCGGGTTTGTTTTTTGTAGGTGAGAAAAAAGCCTCGCGGGTGTAAAAACCGGCGGGGCTTTTGGGGTGGACTAGAAACTGTCGGGTGATGTGACTCGCAGTATAGTAGCTGCTGTATTGCGATACATGAAGTTGTTGTGGGTATTGTCGCGTGCGTAGCAGCTGATGATGCAGTCATGATTTCTAGGACGTTTGTTGTACCCGTGGTCTTTCATCCACGATTTTGCTTCTTTTTCTTCAGTGAAAGGGCCTATGATGGATCTTATGGGTGCGCAAGTTGGATCCAGTTCAGTACCGAAATGTCTTAAGATTGTGATAACGTACACTGCTTCCTCCGGAAATTGGGTTTGGGCTGCTGTTGCCTAATGTGCTTTATTTTTAAAGTTTTGTCAAATTGAGAGTATGCATAGAGTATAGTTAGACAAAAATTGGAAGGTAGTTTATAGTGGTTCTAATCCGTTTTTGTCAGCGGGTATTTATTTTTAAAGTGTTTATCTTTGTATAACCACACTTCATCCTTAGGGACCTTTCCGCTTTGGGAAGCTTCACCAAATGAAAGCTATATTGGGCCGAAAAATTGGTATGTCGCAGGTGTTTTCTCCAGAAGGAGAAGTAATTACAGTTACCTTAATTCAAGCGGAAACTAACAAAATTGAGCTGGTGCGGGACGAGAAGAAAGATGGTCACGCGGCAATTCAACTAGCTTTGCCAAAGAAGAATCCAAAAAATGGAGCCGCGGTGAGAAAAGAATTCCGGGGCTCTTTTGCTGAAGATGTAAAAGAATTGACGGTGGAACAGTTTTCTCCGGGAGATGTGGTGCAGATCGCTGGCGTCTCGAAGGGAAAGGGGTTTCAGGGTGTGGTGAAGCGGCACAAGTTTGCCGGAGGGCCGGCTAGTCATGGGCATCGACACTGGGAACGTAAAGGAGGCTCGATTGGTCAGAGATTTCCACAGCACACGTTGAGGGGTAAGAAAATGGCTGGGCGAATGGGGACGGATCGGGTGACAATCAAGAATGTGGTGGTGGTTTCGGTTGACGCTAAAGACAGCTTATTAGCATTAAAGGGTCCGGTGCCGGGTCGGCGGGGAACAGTTATAGAAATTTATGGCGAATAAGATCGCAGTTAAAGAGTTGGGTAAAAAGGCCGGGTCGGAGATGAAGACGCCGGCTTGGTTGGAAGTGTCGGTAGCACCGGCAGTGGTGGCGCAGGCAGTGCGGGTATTGGCTAAGCGATCGCGCATTCGTCGGGCGCATACGAAGGACAGAAGCGAAGTGCGAGGCGGGGGACGCAAGCCGTGGGCGCAAAAGGGAACAGGCAGGGCAAGACATGGCTCGAGCCGGTCTCCTTTGTGGGTAGGCGGAGGCGTGACCTTTGGTCCGCGCGCGCGAAAGACTAGAGTGTTGCCGATGCCACAGCGGATGAAGCAGCGGGCTTTAGCAGGGGCGTTAGCGGTGCAAGCGGCCGAAAATAAACTGGCGGTGGTTAAATTGCCTAAAGATTTACCAAGTAGAACCAGTGAGATGGCTAAGGTTTTGCAGGCGATGGGCGGTCAAGACGTGGCGGGAAAATTGCTAATGATTGTGACTGATGAGAGTAAATTGCTAAGGCGAGTGGTTAATAATCTGCCGCGGATAGAGGTGGTCAAAGCTGATCAGGTGACGGCGACCGATGTGGTTAAAGCTGGTGAGGTTTGGATTGATGAAAAAGCGTTATCTTTAATGGAAAAGCGATGTCTGTAAACGATTTAATTAAAACAAGTAAGCCGATGGCGAGTCGGATTGGTTTGAAGATGACGATTTCTGAAAAGGCTTACGCGGCGCAACAATATAATCAGGTGGTTTTTGAAGTGAGGTCTGACGCGACTAAGGGTCAGATTGCTAAGGCAATAGAGGAATCTTATAAAGTAAAGCCAATTAAGATAAGGACAATGGTGGTGAGTTCGAAGCGACGACGGCGAGGACGGACGACGGGTTGGACAGCGGCCAGAAAGAAAGCGATAGTAGCGGTGGACGATTTGAAGAATTTTAACGTAGCGCCGTAATTTATTCTTATGCCAATAAAAGTTTACAAATCTAACAGGGCGGCCAGGAAAAAGGCTTCGATAGTTGATCGGAGTGAGTTGTATCGTGGTAAGCCGGTTAAGAGCTTGACGGCTGGCTATAAGCGATTGAGCGGACGGGGATCGGCGGGCAAAATAACGACGCGTCATCGAGGTGGCGGAGTGAAGCGGATTTTGCGAGAAGTTGACTTTGGCCAGAGCAAGATTGGTGTGCCGGCGAAAGTGGAACGCTTGGAGTTTGATCCGAACCGGACGTCTTGGTTGGCTTTGCTTTTGTACGCGGATGGTGAGCGTAGGTATGTATTGGCGTGGGATGGAGCTAAGGTTGGTGATCAGGTGGTGGCGAGTCCGGAAGCAGCGGAAAAGCCAGGTAATCGGTTGCAATTGAAAAACGTTACGTCTGGAGCAGTAGTGTTTAATGTTGAATTAAAGCCGGGAAGAGGCGGCAGCTTGTTTAGAGCGGCTGGAACAGCCGGAACATTAATGGATGTGCAAGAAGGAAACGCTTTGCTTCGATTGCCATCGGGTGAGGTGCGCTTGATTTCGAAAGAATGTTACGGTACTTTAGGTCGCGTTAGTAACGTTGATTGGTGGTTGACTCGTATTGGATCGGCCGGCCGAGTAAGACGGATGGGTCGGCGTCCGCAAGTGTTGGGTAAGGCTATGAATCCGGTGGACCATCCGCATGGTGGTGGTGAGGGTCATCAGCCGATAGGTATGCCTTATCCGAAGACAAAGTGGGGCAAGCACGCGTTCGGCGTGAAAACACGCAGCCAAGGTAAATATTCTGATAGCAGAATTGTCCAGCGGCGCAAGAAGAGAAAGAGATAATAATTTTTATGTCACGATCACTGAAAAAAGGACCATTTGTTGATGAAAAGCTTTTAAAGAAAGTGAAGGATTTGCCGACCGGCAGTAATCAGATTATTAAAACATGGTCACGGTCTTCGACTATTTACCCCGAGATGGTGGGCGTGAAGTTTGGAGTGCATAACGGCCGAGAGCATATAACGGTTTTGGTGACGGAAGATATGGTCGGGCATAAATTGGGTGAATTCGCGCCAACTAGAAAGTTTGTGAGACATGGTGGTCGAATTCAAAAGGAAGCGGAAGCGGCCGCTTCCGCTAAAGCAGCGCCTAAAGCTGGGCCAGGTAGATAATATTTATGGAAATAAAAGCGACACACAAGAATGCTAGGGTTTCGGTGCGTAAGGTGCGCACTTATCGTAACGTGGTGCGAGGCTTGGCGGCCGAGGCGGCGCTTAATCAGTTGACATTTTTACCGGGTAAAGTGCCGCAGATTTTGCATAAAGTTTTGACGAGCGCGATCGCTAACGCGACTAATAATCATGAATTGGACAAGAAAGATTTGGTGGTAGCGGACGTGGTGGCTGACGCGGGGTTTACTTTGAAACGATTTAGGCCAGTTAGCCGGGGACGGTCGCATGGGTTTAGAAAGAAAACGGCGCATGTGACGGTTGTGCTGGAGCCGCAAGAAGTTGTTAAGAAAGATAAGAAATAGATATGGGAAGAAAGACTAATCCAGCCATATTAAGAATTAGCGCGGTCTTGCGGGCGTGGGATAGCAAGTGGTTCGCTGATACGAGTTTTAAGTTTCGGGATAATTTGAAGAGCGATTTATTGATTCGCAAATATTTCGCGGAAGAGTTGCGGATGGCTTCGATATCTAAATTGGAGATCGCGCGGGATCAGCAAGAAACGGTGCTGACGGTCTACACCTCACGACCGGCAGTGGTGATCGGGCGGGGTGGATCGGGTATTGAAAAAATTCAGAAAGATTTAAAGTTATTGCTGGGTCAAAAGTCTAGATTGCGGGTGAATGTGCAAGAAGTGCGCAATCCAGACACGGACGCGGCGGCGATCGCGACGCAGGTGGTGGAGCAAATCGAGAGGCGAATGCCGTATAGAAGGGTGTTGAAACAGGCGGTATCGCGGGCGATGCAAGCGGGGGCGTTGGGAGTGCGAGTGGCGTTAGCGGGACGGTTGAATGGGGCGGAGATAGCGCGACGAGAGTGGTTGGCGGAAGGTAATGTTCCACTGCATACTTTTAGAAGCAATGTAACCTTTGTAACGCGCACGGCTTATACGACTTATGGAACTATCGGGGTAAAAGTTTGGGTAAATAAGGGCGAGCTGAAGAATGAAGAGGAAGAGGTAGGTAAGACAAGAGAATCCAGGCAGCGAGCGCCAAGAAGGAGACGAGCTTCCTTAGCGGACCGGGTTCAGAAAAAGTAATTTATTATGTTGACGCCACGTAAAGTAAAACATCGAAAGCATCAGAAAGGCAGAGTTAAAGGTGCTTCAAAAGGGGCCACCCAGCTTGACTTTGGTCAATATGGTTTGCGAGCTTTGGAGAATCGGTGGTTGACGGCGCGGCAGATAGAGGCATCACGACGAGCGATGACTCGGTTTGTGGCGCGGAGCGGCAAGATTTGGGTTCGGTTGTTTCCAGATAAGCCAGTGACGGCAAAAGGACAAGAAGTGCCGATGGGTAAGGGTAAGGGCGCGGTGGATCACTTTGTGATGCCAGTTCGAAAAGGCAGGATTTTGTTTGAAATGGACGGAGTGGAAGAGTCGGCAGCGCGGGAGGCATTGCGTCTGGCTGGGCACAAGCTACCGATCAAGACAGTATTTGTTAAAAGAGGGCGATGAAAACTAAAGATTTACAACAATTGACAGAGGAGCAGTTGCGGGTTAAATTAAGTGATTGCCAAAATAAGCTTCAGGAAGCTAATGAGGCGGTGTGGTCGGGCCAGGAGAAGAACGTGCGTTTGGTGCGGGAATTGCGCCGAGACTGCGCGCGAGCGGCTACTGTTTTAAGACAAAAGATATTATAAATTTATGGATACTGATAAAAAACAGAATAAAGTGTGGCGGGGTCAGGTAATAGCTAAATCTGGAGATAAGACGGTTAAGGTTAAGATTGAGTCGCGTCGGACGCATCCGATTTATCGTAAGCCAGTGCCCAGGACAAAGTATTATTTAGTGCATGATTCCGAGAATGTGGCGGTGGTGGGTGATGTGATTTCGTTTGTGGCGACTCGACCATTGTCGGCTCGGAAAAGATGGAGGTTAGTTAAGTAAATATGATTCAGTTAAGAACAATGCTGAATGTGGCGGATAACACGGGAGCTAAGTTGCTGCAGGTGATTACGGTGTTGGGTGGAACCGGGCGTCGGTATGCCAGCTTGGGTGATGTGGTAGTAGCGTCGGTAAAGGAAGCTCTGCCCCGAGGCTCGGTTAAAAAGGGTGATGTAGTGCGGGCAGTGGTGGTGCGAGCGCGCAAGGAGAAGCGAAGACCAGATGGCTCGCTGATCCGTTTTGGCGATAACGCGGCGGTTGTTTTGCAGAAAGACAGTAAGGAGCCAATTGGCACACGAGTGTTTGGTCCGACGGCTCGCGAAGTTAAGGCGCAAGGTTTTCAGAAAGTTTCATCGTTAGCATCAGAGGTATGGTAAAGCTAAGATTAAAAAAGGGTGACATGGTGACAATTTTGCGCGGTAAGGACCGAGGTAAGAAGGGTAAGATTATGGCGGTGAGCCCAAGCCGGGGCGTGATTTTAGTTGAAGGGGCGCAGATGGTTAAGAAGCACGTGAAGTCAAAAAAGGCGGGGCAGAAGGCGCAGCTAGTGAGCGTGGCTTCGCCGATACCGGTGGCCAAAGTGCAGTTGGTTTGTCCGAGTTGTGGTAAGTCGACGCGGGTGGGCAAGAGCAAAGAAGGTAGAACTTGTAAGAAGTGTCAAGCTAGCTTATAGTTAAGCATTTGAGTATGAAGTCATATTTTTCAGAAGCATACGCGCGAGTAAAAGATAATTTAAAGGTGTCCAATTTGCATGATGTCCCATGTATTACGCAGGTAGCGGTTAACGTGGGAGTGGGCAAGAAAGAACCAAGCGATCGGCAGGCTATATTTAATGACTTGAAATTGATAACTGGTCAGGCGCCACAGGAGCGAAAAGCTCGACAAGCGGTGGCTGGCTTTAAAGTGCGGCAGGGTGATTTGGTGGGTTATCGGGTGACTTTGCGGGGCAAAAGAATGGCGGATTTTGTGGAAAGATTTGTAAAGATTACTTTGCCGCGAGTGCGAGATTTTCGGGGCATCGCGCTGAAGGCAATGGATGGTCGGGGCAATTTGAATGTTGGCTTGAGTGAACAAATGTCTTTTCCCGAGATTCGAGCGGACAAGACAGACGTGCTGTTTGGGTTGCAGGTGACTTTTGTAACGTCGGCGCAGACAAATGAGGAGGGGGAAGAAATTTTTCGAGCTTTGGGTTTTCCTTTAGCGGATAAGGCGTAAAAGATATGGCAACAGAAGCACAAAAAGCTAAAAGCAGAAAGCCGGCGAAATGGAAAACTCGGATAGTTCGACGCTGTTTATTGTGTGGGCGACAGGCGGGCTATATGCGAGATTTTGGTTTGTGTCGAATTTGCTTTCGGGAAAACGCCGAGCAGGGGTTTATTCCGGGAGTGCGTAAGAGTTCATGGTAATTGGTTATGGATACTGTAGCTAACATGTTAACAAGTTTATTGAACGCCCAGCGGGTAGGAAAGGCGCGGGCAGTAGTGCCATATTCTGTTTTTAAGGAAAATGTGGCTAAGTTTTTGCGAGATAAAGGGTATGTGGCTAAAGTTGATGTGAAAAAGGCGAAGCCGCAGGATCATTTGGTAGTGACGCTTAAATATGACGGTAAGAAGGGGCGGATGCAGCAAATGAGACGATTGAGCTCGCCGGGTCAGCGATATTATGTAAGCAAGGATGATATTCCGTACGCGGCCGATGGCGTGGGTATAGTCGTGGTGTCAACGTCTAAGGGCTTGATGGATGATCGGCAGGCGCGCAAAGAGGGTTTGGGCGGGGAATTAATTTGTGAAGTTTGGTAAATATTATGTCGCATATTGGAAAAAAACCGATTGATTTACCCGAGGGTGTACAGGTAACGCTTGAAGGTAAGTTGGTGAAAGTTAAAGGGCCTAAAGGTGAATTGCAGTTTTTGGTGCCGCGAGAAGTGGAAGTGCGGATGCGTGAACAGCAAATTATTTGTGAGCAGGCGCGGCCAGGCCGAGAGGCGCACGCCTTGTGGGGAACAACGCGAGCGCGGGTGGCCAATATGGTGGAGGGAGTGAGCAAGGGTTTCCAAAAGAAGTTAGAACTGAAAGGCGTGGGTTATAGGGCTAAGGTGGGAACAGGAGAGTTGGAGTTGAGTGTTGGTTACTCGCATCCAGTGAAGATAAAAGCGCCAGAGGGAATTAGTTTTACGGTGGATAAAGAAGAGATAACGGTTGAAGGGATTGATAATCAGTTGGTGGGCCAGATCGCGGCTAATGTACGATCGGTGCGAAAGCCGGAACCTTACAAAGGTAAGGGAATTAGGTATCAAGGTGAGAAGGTGAAGAGAAAAGTCGGTAAGGTAGTGGGAGCGACGACATAAGTTTATGCAAAAAGATAGGCAACAAAGAAAGCGAAGGCAGAAGCGCATACGATCTAAGGTAAAAGGCACGGCCGGGCGGCCGAGGGTTAGCGTGTATCGGAGCTTGACGGGTATGAGCGTGCAGTTGATTGACGACCAGGCGCGGAAAACTTTATTAGCAGTGTATGGCAAGCAGAAAAAAGGCGTGAACAAGACAGATCAGGCTAAGCAAGTAGGAAAAGAAGCGGCGGAAGCGGCCAAGGCCAAGGGGATCGCTAAAGTCGTGTTTGACCGGGGTGGCTGGGCATACACCGGTCGGGTGAAGGCCTTGTCGGAGGCTTTAAGAGAGGGAGGATTAGAATTTTAATTATGGAACCAAAGAGACATACATTTAAGACGACGGATAGGGGAATGCCGCAGTATGACCATGAGCTATTAGACTTGGCGCGAGTGGTGCGCGTGGTTAAAGGCGGTAGACGCTTTAGATTTCGAGCCAGTGTGGTGGTGGGAGATCGACGGGGAAAAGTAGGTTTTGGGGTGGGTAAGAGTAAAGATGTGCAGCAGGCGATTCAAAAAGGGCAAGAAGCGGCGGCGAAGAGTGTGGTGGAGGTGCCTTTAAAGAAGGGAACGATCCGGCATTCGGTGCGGGCGAAGTTTAATGGCGCGGATGTTTTCTTGAAGCCGGCGCGAGTGGGAACGGGTATGATCGCGGGTAGCACGGTGCGGACAGTGGCGGATTTGGCTGGTATTAAAGATTTAGTGACAAAGGTTTATGGTTCGTCTAGTAAGGTAAACAACGCCAAGGCGACGATTAAGGCTTTGGGAACACTAAGAAAAGAGCGGAAAGAAGATACTAAAGATGCT
>Ga0326597_10012906_pt1 | contig 11001 bp, 10 predicted proteins | sample RVTome_12_FD_203789 | JGI IMG/M metagenome (GOLD analysis project Ga0326597, IMG submission 203789) | Soil microbial communities from uranium-contaminated site in the Upper Colorado River Basin, Wyoming, United States - RVT100D185 | ecosystem: Environmental > Terrestrial > Soil > Contaminated >... | reverse complement strand
TGGATGATGCGGCGCCCGGCAGCCTCGGCGGCACGGGCCGCCTCCATCACATCCATCACAATGAAGGGATCGACCTGCCCGCGGCTTGAGATGCGCATCCGGTTCTCCTTATGCTGGCGCTGCGCGGGTAGCGTGCCGCGGCGGCCAGGTCAAGCGACGCGCATGGGTGCCGCGGCCCTTGCCATTCACGCCCGGCGCGGCAATGCTGCGCGCAACCCAAGCCGGCCCCCCGGCGCCGCTAAGAAGGAAAGCCGATGCCGCGTCTTTTGCCCCTTGCCCTTGTGCTGGCCGCCACGCTCGGCGCCGCCCCCGCCGCCGCCTTCGACCCCGCCGCCATGTCCGAACCCGAACGTGCCGCCTTCGGCGAAGCGGTGCGCAGCTATCTTCTGGCCAATCCCGAAGTGCTGATCGAAGCGATCGGCGTGCTGGAACAGCGCCAGGCCGAGGCCGAGGCCGCCAGCGACCAGACCCTGGTGGCGCGCCATGCCGCGGCTATCTTTTCCGACGGCTATTCCTGGGTGGGCGGCAACCCCGAGGGCGATGTGACAATGGTCGAGTTTCTGGACTACCAGTGCTCGTTCTGCCGCCGCGCGCATGACGAGGTCGAGGAACTGGTCGCCAGCGATGGCAATATTCGCTTCATCGTCAAGGAATTCCCGATCCTCGGGCCGCAGTCCGACCTGTCGTCGCGCTTTGCCATCGCGGTCAAGCTGATCGCGGGCGATGCGCTCTACAAACAGGCGCACGACCGGCTGATCACCTATCGCGGCGAAATCAACCTGGAAAGCCTGACCCGGATTGCCGAGGAACTGGGCCAGAACCCGGCGCCGATCCTGCAGCGCATGAACAGCGATGAGGTCAGCGCGGTCATTGCCTCCAACCACGCGCTGGCGCAGCAGATGCAGATTTCGGGCACCCCCACCTTCGTGATCGGCAATGAGATGCTGCGCGGCTATCTGGCGCTGGACGGCATGCGCCGCATCGTCGCGGGCGAACGCGGCTGAGACGGCTTCTTTATTGCACAAATACCCCGGGGTCGCCGGGTGGTGCGCCACTGGTTCGAGAACCAGCCGGCGACGGGCGGAGCCCCGGCTTTCGGCCGCGGCGGGGGGCTGTCTGCCCCCCGGCACTTCGGCGCCGCCGAAGTGCGCCCCCCGAGGATATTTGCGCAAGCAAGAGTGCCGCATGGTCAGGACTTGTCGGCCTCGATCGCTGCGGCGCGGGTTTCGACCAGTTCGACGATATGCTCGATCATTGCGGCATTGCCGAGCTTGTGCACCTGTTTGCCGGCCAGATAGACCATGCCCGAACCGGCGCCGCCGCCGGTAAAGCCGATGTCGGTCATCAGTGCCTCGCCGGGGCCGTTCACCACGCAACCGATGATCGACAGGCTGATCGGCGTGGTGACATGGGCCAGGCGTTGTTCCAGCGTCGCGACGGTCTTGATCACGTCAAACCCCTGTCGCGCGCAGGACGGGCAGGAAATGATCGTCACGCCGCGGTGCCGCAGCCCGAGCGACTTGAGGATCTCGAACCCCACCCGCACCTCTTCCACCGGGTCGGCGGAAAGCGAGACGCGGATGGTGTCGCCGATGCCGGCCCAGAGCAGATTGCCCAGCCCGATCGCCGATTTCACCGTGCCCGACACCAGCCCTCCGGCTTCGGTGATGCCAAGGTGAATCGGCGCGTCGGTCGCCTCGGCCAGTTGCTGGTAGGCGCTCGCGGCAAGGAACACGTCCGAGGCCTTTACCGAGATCTTGAATTCGTGAAAATCGTTGTCCTGCAGCAGCTTGATATGGTCCAGCCCGCTTTCGACCATGGCTTCGGGGCAGGGTTCAGCGTATTTTTCCAGCAGGTGGCGTTCCAGCGATCCGGCGTTCACGCCGATCCGCATTGAACAGCCGTGGTCCTTGGCGGCCTGCACCACCTCGCGCACGCGCCGCGCGTCGCCGATGTTGCCGGGGTTGATGCGCAGGCAGGCGGCACCTGCCTCGGCCGCCTCGATGGCGCGGCGGTAGTGAAAATGGATGTCGGCGACGATCGGCACCGGGCTTTCGCGGCATATTTCGCGCAACGCGCGGGTGGCGGCCTCGTCGGGGGTCGAAATGCGCACGATGTCGGCGCCCGCCTCGGCGGCGGCGATCACTTGCGCCAGCGTCGCGGCCACGTCGGCGCTGTCGGTGTTGGTCATCGTCTGCACCGAAATCGGCGCATCGCCCCCCACCGGCACCTTGCCCACCATGATCTGGCGCGACTTGCGGCGTTCGATATTGCGCCAGGGACGGATCGGGTTGTGCGACATGCAGGCCTCGGGTTCGGGGATTGCCGCAGAGATAGGCTGCAAAAGGCTCCGCGGCAACCGCTGCTAGCGCGATGCCGCCTCGGCCACGGCGATCATCCGCGCCAGATCGCCATCGCGCGCGAGATCGGCAAGCGCATAGGCCGAGGTCAGCGCCTCGGGCGACAGCACGATGTTCTTGGTCACCGCGCCAGGCGCGCCGGCGGGGCCGTAGGTGGTGCCGTTCACCGCGAAATAGACCGCGCCGGATTCGCCGGCCCGCAACAGCGGCGGTTCTTCCAGGCTGGGCAGGGTGAAGCGTTCGCCGGCATCGAGGATCTTTTCCAGCAGCACGGTGCCGTCGGCGGCCTGCACCCGCACCCAGGCCGGGCGCACCGCCAGCAGTTCCACCGCGGGCGCTTCGGGGGCGACGGTGTGCACCGGGGTCGGCGCGGCTTGCGGCAGCGGCTCGGCGCTGGCAACCTCGACGGGTTCGGGCACGTTCGTCAGGGCACCCGCCTCGCGCGGGTCGATCGCGGCAATCGGGCCGTCGCGGGCAATCAGCACCGGCGTTTCCAGCGGTCGCGGCCGGTAAAGGCGGTCCAGCGCTTCGCTGGCCTGCAGCGCCGGGGCGCTGTCGGCGGCGTCGATGGTGATGCCCGCAGCTAACATCGGGTCGATCTGCGCCAGCACCGAGGGCGCCTGTTCCACCGGCGCAAGTTGCACCTTCTGCACCTCCTGCAGCACGGTATAGCCGCCGTAGCCCAGCCCGCCGACCAGCAGCAACAGCACCAGGATCGAGCCGAGCGCGCGCGGTTCGACATGCGCCCAGAAGGCCTCGGCGCGCGGCACGAAACTGGCGTTGGGGTTGGCCAGCGGCTCGGAAGGTTGCAGCGGCAGGCGCTGCGGGCGCGGCCCCGAGGCTTCGACGGCCATGCCATGCGTGGGCGTGAAGCCGGCTTCCTCGCAAAACCGCGCGAAGGCCCAGTCGGGATCCATGCCGAGATAGCGCGCATATGATCGCACGTATCCCGCGACAAAACCCGGAGTGTCGAAGGCGGAGGCGTCTGCGTTTTCGATGGCGGCGATGTAGCTGGCCTTGATGCGCAGTTCACGCTGCACGTCCAGCAGCGACTTGGCCATGGTGGCACGCTCGCCACGCATCAGATCGCCCAGACGCAATTCAAAATCGTCAAAGCCTTTGGGCTTGTCCGATGGCTGCGCCGAAGGTATGGCCCTCCGCCCGATCATGCCCCGCCTCTGTCCCCTGGCCAAAATATGCCGAATCGCGCCTTTGCGTGGCGATTTGTTGCGATTTTCTTAGCACAGGCAAGGGCGCAATGCACCCGCGGATGGGGCTCAGGCGCTGGCTTCGGCGCGATTTAGCGCACAACGCGACCAGAGTGCGTCCATTGCACGCACCAGATGATCGATTTGCCCGGAATCATGCACCGGCGAGGGCGTGAAGCGCAGCCGTTCGGTGCCGCGTGGCACCGTGGGAAAGTTGATCGGCTGCACGTAGATGCCGTATTCTTCCAGCAGCATATCGGACAGCGCCTTGCAGTGCACCGGGTGCCCGACATGCACCGGCACGATATGCGTGCCGTGGTCGATGATTGGCATGCCCAGCGATTTCAGCCGGGTTTTCAGGATGCGCGCGTGCAGTTGCTGCGCGTCGCGCAGCTTTTGCCCGCCAGCGCCCTTGAGAAAGGCGATCGAGGCCGCGGCACCGGCGGCCACTGCGGGCGGCAGCGAGGTGGTGAAAATGAAGCCAGGCGCGTAGGAACGCACCGCGTCGACCATTTTCGTGCTGGCTGCAATATAGCCGCCGAACACGCCGAAGGCCTTGCCCAGGGTGCCGTTGATGATGTCGATGCGCGACGCCAGGCCCAGCTTTTCGGCAACACCGCCGCCGCGCGGGCCATACATGCCCACCGCGTGCACTTCGTCCAGATAGGTCAGCGCGCCGAATTCTTCCGCCACGGCCACGATATCGGCAATCGGCCCGAAATCGCCATCCATCGAATAGATCGACTCGAAGGCCACCAGCTTCGGCGCCGCCGGGTCATCGGCAGCCAGCAGTTCGCGCAGATGCGCGACATCGTTGTGCCGGAAAATGCGCTTGGCACCGCCGTTGCGCCGGATACCCTCGATCATCGAGGCGTGGTTGAGGCTGTCGGAATAGATGATCAGCCCGGGGAACAGCACCGGCAGCGTGCTCAGCGTCGCATCATTCGCGATATAGGCTGACGAAAACACCAGCGCCGCCTGCTTGCCATGCAGATCGGCCAGTTCCGCCTCAAGCCGCTTGTGATAGACCGTGGTGCCCGAAATGTTGCGCGTGCCGCCCGAACCGGCGCCGGTCGCGTCGATCGCCTCATGCATGGCGGCAAGCACTTCAGGGTGCTGGCCCATGCCCAGATAGTCGTTGCCGCACCACACGGTGATGTTCTTGGTGGTGCCGTCCGGGCGGCTCCAGACGGCGCGCGGAAAGGCGCCCTTGGCGCGTTCGATGTCAATAAAGGTGCGGTAGCGGCCTTCGTCGTGCAGCCGCTTGATCGCAATGTCCAGTGCCTGGGTATAATCCATCCGGCGTCCTCTCCGGTGCACGGGACCAATTCCCGCAGTGCCTAGGTGTCGCGTTCAGTTAGAGCCAAAGCGCATATTTTGGAACCCTTAAAAACTGGATTTGGGTGCGGCATCCCTTCACAGGAAGGTGTTGTTGGCGCTAAGCGCGACAATTTGTCGCTGGTTTGCCCTGCCGCCGCGACATCGCCCTCTGAGGGGGGGCCGGGCAGTCGCCTGCCCGGTTGCGGCATCATTCCGGAACCGTGAACACCTGCCCGGGGTAGATCAAGTCCGGGTTGCGGATCTGGTCGCGGTTGGCCTCGAAGATCTTCACGTAAAGGATGCCCTGGCCGTAGTTGCGCCGCGAAATGCCCCAAAGCGTGTTGCCTTTCTGCACGGTCACCACGACCAGCGCCGGTTCACCGGGCGCGGCGGGGCGTTCGGCTGCGGCCTGCGCCGCCGCCAGAACCTCGGGCGCCACGCGTTTGAACGGCGTTTCGGCGCGCGCGACGACCTTGCCTTCGGTGTCGAGCGCGTCGATGCGCAGCGTGTAGATGCCCGGCGCCACGTCCTGCAGCGCGATCTGCCAGCGACCGCCCTCGCCGACCGCGCTGGTGCCGCTTTCGCGCTGGTCAAGATAGGCGCGCACATGGCCCGGCGCGGCGCCGCGCCCGGCAACGATGACCGCGCCCGTGGCGTCATAGCTGATCGAGTCGATGACCAGCGCGTCGGGCTGGCCCGGCGGTGCGGGGGCGGGCTCCAGCACTGTCACGCCGCCGGCATCCGCCAACAGCGCCCGCGGCGCGACCGGCTGCGGGGCGGTGGGTTGCGGGGCAGCTTCGGCGGGCGGCGCGGCGCTGGCCACATCTGCCGCGGCGGTGGCTGGGCTGCCGGCGGCCACGGCTTCGGCGGCAGGCGCCGTGGAAGCGGGCGGCGTGGCGCTTTCGGCGGGGGCTGTGGCCACGTTTTGGCCACTGGCGGGCGCTGCCGGTTGCGCCGCCTCGGGCGCCGCTGGTGCCGGCGCCGCGAACTCGGCCGTCGCGGGCGCGGCCGGTGCGGGTTGCGGCGCCGCCGCGGGGGCGGGCTGCGGCGAAGCCGCAGGGGCTTCGGCGGCGGCAGTCTCGTTCTGCGCCACCACGATGCCGGGGGTCAGGATCACGCTTTGCTCCGAGCTCGCCACCCGCCCGTCGCTGGCCGAAAGCCGCAGCGTCAGCAGCCGTGGCACTTCGGACGGCGGCAACGAGAACATCAGCACGAACTGGCCGCGCGCGTCGACGATGCCGCGGGCCTGTTCGACACCGTCAACCAGCAGCGCCACCTCCATGCCGGCAGCCGCCCGCCCGGCAACCAGCACCGAGCCGTCGGGTGTTGCGCGCACCGTATCGAAAAGCGGCGCGGGCAAGGGCGCTGCGGTCTCAGGCGCGGCGGCGACGGCTGCCGGGTCTTCGGCACGGGGCGCGGAAGCGGTCGCCGTTTCCGGCGCCGCGGTCTGCGCTGGCGCTGTTGCTTCGGGTGTGGTGGCAGCTACGACGGCTTGCGCCGGGGCAGTTGCCGCGCCCGCGCCCGGATCGGCGCTTGGCGCGGGCTGCGCGGTCGCCACATCCGCCGACATGGCGGTTGCGGCTTCTGTTGGCGCAGGTGCGGCCGGAACCGCCGTCACGGCTTCACCCTGTGCCGGGGCTGTTGCGGTTTCGGCCGCTGCGACCTCGGCGGTATCTGGCGCGGGCGCCTCTGCCGGGGGCGCCGCGGCAGAACTGGAAGCCTCTGGCGTGGTGAGGGGTTCCGCGCCCAGTTGCGCGGTTACGGGCGCAGGCGCCTCGGCGGGCGTCGGATCGGGTTCTGTTGCCGGCCCGCCATCGCCTGGCGCTGGTTCGGCAGCCACGGCGGCTTCGGGCGGGGCTGCGGCTGCGGCGGTCTCTGGCACCGAATCCGCGGCAGACTCAGGCGCGGCGGCCTCGGGCGCGGGCGGCGCGTCTGTTGCGACCACGCTCGGCGCCGGTTCCGGTGCGGCGGGTTCGGCAGGGCCAGTCGCATCGGTCGTGGCGGCGGGCGGCGTTGTGGCGGCGGTTTCCGGGGCCACCGTGCCCGCCTCGCCGCCGGGCTGCGACACCGGCGCATCCGGCGTCACCGGGGTGCGGCTGGTCAGCAACCATCCGGCCAGCGCCGCGGCCAGCAGCACCGCCGCGCCGGCGCCGATCAGTCGCCCGCGTTTTGCAGCCGTCGTGCCGGCGCCCGGCTGTTGCGATTCGTCACCCGTATTGCCATCCGTCATGCCAGTCCCCAGGAACCGGTCAGCGGCACCCCGCCACTGCCGCTTGAGCCTGTGTAACAAGACAGCTACCAAGGCTCAAGGAAAGCCGTGGTCGCAGCCACGCAAAACCGCTTTCACAAACAAGAGGATTGCTGATGACCCATCACCGCCGCTCGGTCTGCGTGTTTTGCGGTTCGCGCGCGGGCGCCCGGCCCGCCTACACCCTGGCCGCGCAGGCCACCGGGGCGATGCTTGCGGCGCGCGGTTGGCGGCTGGTTTACGGTGCCGGCGATGTCGGCCTGATGGGCGAGGTGGCGCGCGCCGCGATGGCGGCGGGCGGCGACAGCCTGGGGGTGATCCCCAACCATCTGGTGCAGCGAGAAGCTGGCCGGCGCGATCTGACCACCTTCGTGATCACCGAAGACATGCACGAGCGCAAGAAGGTGATGTTCATGAACTCGGATGCGATCGTGGTGCTGCCGGGCGGCGCCGGCTCGCTTGACGAGCTCTTTGAGGTGCTGACCTGGCGCCAGCTTGGGCTGCACAACCGGCCGATCCTGCTGCTGGATACCGAAGGTTACTGGCAGCCGCTGCTGGCGCTGCTGCGGCATCTGATCGGCGAGGATTTCGCGGGGGCAGAACTGTTCGATTACCTGCTGGCGGTGCCCGACGTGGCCACGCTTGAATCGCGGCTGGTCACTGCTTTCGGCTGACCCAGACTGGCGGCCGAATAGATCAGCAGCGCCGACCAAATCAGCCCGAAGGCCAGCCGGTGCCAAAGCCCGAACGGCTCGGCAAAGACCACCACGGCGCACAGGAACTGCAGGCTGGGGTTGAGGTATTGCACCAGCCCCAGCGTCGACATGCGCACCCGTCGCGCTGCATAGGAAAACAGCAGCAAAGGGCCACCGGTCAGCACCCCGGAAAACGCCAACAGCAGCGACAGCCCGATCTCGCGGCCGAACGCCCCTGCCCCGCGCCATTCGGCAACCGCCAGCCAGGTCAGCGCCAGCGGTGCCAGCAACAGCACCTCGGCGGCGACCGACAGCACCGGCGACAGCGCCAGCCGCTTTTTCACCAGCCCGTAAAGCCCGAAGGAGACCGCCAGCAACAGCGCGATCCAGGGCGCGGCGCCCAACCCCCAGCTTAGCAGCGCCACCGCAAGCGCCGCCATCGCCACCGCGACGCCCTGCGCCCGGCGAAGGCCTTCGCCCAGCACCAACACGCCAAGCGCCACCGCCACCAGCGGAAACAGGAAATATCCCAACGAGGCCTCAACCGTATGGCCGTTCTGCACCGACCAGATGAACACGAACCAGTTCAGCGAAATCATCACTGCGGCCAGCGCGATCACCGCCGGTCCGCCGCCCAGCGCGTCACGCCCGGACAGCGCCGGCCAAAGCCCGGCCAGCCGACGCTGCGCCGCCAGAACCACCACAAAGAAGACCAGCGACCACAGCGTGCGGTGGCTGAGCACCTCCAGCGGCGGCACCGCGACCAGAAGCTTGTAGTACAGCGGCGACAGGCCCCAGACCGCACTGGCGGCGACCATCGCCCAAAACCCCTTCGTCGCCTCGCCCATGCCGTCACGCCCCCTGTCGCGCGCAGACATCGCCGAAATCGCGGCGCTTGCAAAGGCCTATCCGGCGGCGCGGCGGTGACGGTGGCCGGGGCGCGGGCGCGATGCTCAGAGCACGTCGATTTCGGCGGCCACCAGTTCGGCGATCTTTGCCACCGGATGTTTGGTCAGCGTCTTGGGCAGTTCGGCCACGACATGGGCGCGCAGATCGGCATCCATGGCGTCGCGCAGCGCCCCAAGCACCTGCGGCGGCGCCACCAGCACCAGCCGTTCGAACAGCCCGCGGCGTGCCTGCCGCGCCAGCGCCGCGGCCAGTTCGGCGGCGAAACGCTCGCTGGCCAGGCGCGGATAGTCGGGCTGTTCCAGCGCCGAGACGCGCGTCCCCGAGGCGGATTCATACACCCGCCCGGGGCTGTCGGTATCGGCGCCGGGGATCGTAAGATCGGCCTCTTCGCGCCGGCGCAGGCGCAGTTTCGGCTGCTTCAGATCGCCGATATTTTCAAGGATCAGCGCTTTTTCGCCGTCGGCAACGACGACCCAGGCACCTTTTGCAAGCAACATCGCAAGCCCCCCCGTTGCTGCGGGCAACCGCCCTTGCCCAGTATGGCCCGGGCCGCGGCATATGAAAACCCCGCCGGTGCGAACCGGCGGGGCGCTGCCGAAGGCGACGGGCCCGAGGCGGGCGATTTACAGCCGCGCGGCGACCGCTTCCCAGTTCACCAGCCGGTCGAGAAAATTGCTCAGATAGGCCGGGCGCTTGTTGCGAAAGTCGATGTAATAGCTGTGTTCCCAGACATCACAGCCCAGAAGCGCGGTCTGCCCGAAGCACAGCGGGTTGACGCCGTTTTCGGTCTTGGTGACCTTGAGGCCGCCGTCGGCCTCGCGCACCAGCCAGGCCCAGCCGGAGCCGAACTGGCCGGCACCGGCAGCGGCGAAATCATCCTTGAACTTGGCGACCGAACCGAAGGCCTCGACCAGCGCCTGTTCCAGCGCGCCGGGGATCTTCTTGTTCTCGCCGGGGCCCATGACTTGCCAGAACAGGTTGTGGTTCCAGTGCTGGCTGGCGTTGTTGAAAAGGCCCGATTGCGCCACCGCGCCCGCGGCGTAGGTGCCGCGCACGATGTCCTCAAGGCTCTTGCCGTCCCAGGCCGAGCCCGCGAGCAGCTTGTTGCCGTTGTCGACATAGGCCTTGTGGTGCAGGTCGTGGTGATATTCGAGCGTTTCGCGGCTCATGCCAAGGGCGGCGAGCGCATCATGCGCATAGGGCAGATCGGGAAGGGTGAAGGCCATGGCGGGATCCTTTCTTGGGTCTGTTCGCAATGCCATAGAAGGGGGCGCCAGGCGCAAAGGTCAAGCCTTCGGCAGCTGTTGCGCGGGGGGTTTTGCACCCCCCGCATCCCCTGCAGGATATTTGTGCAAAGAAGAATCAGGCGGGGTCGAGTTCGCTGCCGCTGCGGGCCGAGACCGCCAGCAGCCCCATCACATAGGCCGCGACCGAGCGAAAGCAGATCAGGCTGAGTTCGTCGGGCGCCGAGCGCCAGAAGGCGGCGGCCACCTGTGCGGCGCGGCTGCGGCGAATTTCGCCTTCGGGCAGGGTGGCGAAATCGACCGGGCAGAGCTTCATCAGCACCTGATCGGCCTTGGCGCCGCTGATGCGAAAAAGCGCGCGGGCGTCGGAGACATTGGCGACCAGCGCGTGTTCGCCCGCCAACGCCGCGGCAAGGCGCGTGGCGATGGCGGCGGCGTCAACATAGGGCACCAGCAAAAGCAGCTCGTCAGGCGACATCCAGGCGGCGGCGTTTTCACCGCGGGTAACGATGCTGAGCTGGCCTGGGCTCGGGCAGCCGATGACTTGCTTGACCGCCTTGGCGAGGGGCTGGCTTGCAAGGTCGCCGCGCAGCGTGATCATGCCCTGCAACCCGGCTTCGCCGACCCGCGCGAAACCGTCAAAGGATTGCCCGCCAAGGGCGCTTGCCAGTTCAGACATTCTGCTTTTCCCCGTCCTTGTCGTAGAACACCTGATCGCAGATGCGCGCCTTGATGATCCGCTCGCCCGCCACCAAATCGAGCACTTCGCCGATGCGGTCCGGCCCCTGCGCGACCAGCCCCATGGCGATGCCGCGCCCCAGTGTGGGCGAGAAATAGGTCGACGTGACGCGGCCCTGGGTGCGACGCTGGCCGTTGGGGTTGACGCCCTCGGCGGGGGCGAGCACGCCATCGGGCAATACCGAGCCGTCGAGCGTTTCCAGCCCCACGAGTTTCCAGCGGCCGGGGTCGGTCATGTGGCTGCGTTCCTGCGCCCGTTTGCCCAGATAGTCGGGCTTT
>Ga0326597_10012905_pt1 | contig 11002 bp, 8 predicted proteins | sample RVTome_12_FD_203789 | JGI IMG/M metagenome (GOLD analysis project Ga0326597, IMG submission 203789) | Soil microbial communities from uranium-contaminated site in the Upper Colorado River Basin, Wyoming, United States - RVT100D185 | ecosystem: Environmental > Terrestrial > Soil > Contaminated >... | reverse complement strand
TTGAGTTCCAGCCGATCGAGCATCGCCGCGTCGAGGCCGCTGGCGCGCCCGGCGTCGATGTCGCGCCCATTGGCCGCCAGCAGGGCATCGCGGGCGCCGTCGATCGCCGCCGCCATCGCCAGCAGCGCCTGGTTCTTGATCCCGGTATTCGCCTTGGCCAGCTCGGTCGCGGCACCCCGTGCCTGCTGCCCCAACCCCGCCATGTAGTCTTTGATATCCATCGACCCACCTTCTGTTCGCAATCGGGCGATTATAACGCGATCGGCAGGCGCGTTGTATGCCTTATTCCCCCCGCCGGCTTAACCCGCCCGGTGGCTCTTGCTATGATGCGGCGACCAGATTCCACGGACCCCAGGCGGCATGCGCATCAGTTTCCCCTTCAGCCACCGTTTCAGCGCCCTGCAGCGGCTGCCGCTGGTGTTCAAGATCAGCCTGCTGCTGGGGCTGCTCCTGAGCACCAGTCTGCTGCTGACCAGCGCCCTGTTCGACCGCGAGATGCAGGCCTACCGGCACCAGCAACAGCAGCAGATGGCCGCGCTGCTCGGGCGCCAGACCGCCGAAGTGGCGGCCGGCCAGATCCTGGCCCAGGACTGGGTCAGCCTGACCGTCAGCGCCGATCAATTGAGCCAACTGGCACTGGTCAGCGGGGTGGAGATCGTCGACGCGCGCCAGCAACCACTGGCCCAGTCCGGCAACCACGGCAGCGCGGTGCTGAGCACCCCGATCGAGCTCAACGGCAGCCGCCTCGGCGAGGTACGGATCCACCTCAACCCGCAGTCGCTGACCGAGCTGTCGCTGGCCTTCTACCGCACCACCCTGGCCGCCATCATCAGCTCGCTGGCCTGCTGGCTGCTGCTGCTGGCCTACCTGCGCCGCCTGCAGGTGCCGCTGCAGCAGCTGCTGGACGCCAGCGACGCCCTGCGCCGGGAGCAGCCGATGGCGACCATCGCCTGCCGGCGCCGGGACGAGCTGGGGCGGATCGCGGCCAACCTCAACCTGCGCTTTGCGCCACCGCCCGAGCCGGCGGCACAGGCCAACCCACCCCAGCCGGTCGAGCCGATGACGGCTGCCCCCGCACCGGATTCCCAGCCCTGCGCTACCACCGAAGGGGTACCGGGAACGAATGCCGAGGCGCCGTTAGCGGCGCAACCAGCCGCCACGCCGCCGAACATCCGCTACCTGCTGTTTGTCGATCATCTGAGCACCGCCAGCCATAACCTCACCGGCGAGGAGCGGCAGCGGTTGCTGGAGCCCTACCGGCGCAGCCTGGAGCAGGTCAGTGGGCTGTACCGGGGCGAATTCGCCCTGGACGAAGAGGGCAACTGGTGGGTCGGCTTTGCGCCGCTGGACGGCGAGCAGAGCCACGGCATCAACGCGCTCTGTGCCGCCAGCCTGTTCAACGCGCTGTACCGCGGGGTCAATCGACGGGCCATCGGACGCATGAGCCCGGTGGCCAATATCAAGATGGCGCTGATGAGCGGCGCCGAATCCTTCGACGCCCTGCGCCAGGAGGCAGAAGTGCTGTGCCGTAGCGTGGAGGCCAACGAGCTGATCGTGGACGACGCGCTGTTCGCCATCGCACCGCTGCAGCAGCGCCTGCTGGGGCAGTCCCGGTGGCGCAAGCTGCCGCAGCCGGCCCGCCTGCTGAGCAGCCTGGCGGCGGACTACCAGAGCCTGATCGACCAGCAGGCGGAACACTTTCTGGCCCAGTCCGAACACCTGCAGCAGCCCTGAACTCCGCCGCTCTAGCTTCCTCGGTCGATACCAGCGCAACTACAGGCGACGACCACAGGCGACCAGAACCGGCGCCCAGAACCGGCCCCGGAGCGACGAGCACCCGGGGCCTGACGGCCCTCACTGCGGGTCGGCGTCGTCGCCCGCGTCTTCCAACCCGTTACCGCCGGCCGCTTCCAACTGGTCCACCCGCTGGAAGCCGCGCGGCAGCTTGTTGCCGCGCCGGCCGCGTTCGCCGCGGTAGAGGTCCAGATCGGCGCCCTTGAGGCTCAGATGCCGCTTGCCGGCGTAGACGGTCAGGCCGGCGTCGGGATCCAGCACCGCCACCGCCACCACGAACTCCTCGCGCGCCTGGGCGCGGGCACTGGGCACGTTGATGATCTTGTTGCCCTTGCCCCGTGCCAGCGCCGGCAGGTCCGCCACCGGGAACAGCAGCAGGCGGCCCTCGTTGGTCACCGCCGCCAGCAGCTGATGGTCACCGTCACGCACCGGCTGCGGCCTCAGCACCCGGCTGTTGGCGGGCAGGGTCAACACCGCCTTGCCGGCACGGTTCTTACCCACCAGATCCTCGAACTTGCACCGGAAGCCGTAGCCGGAGTCGGAGGCCAGCAGGTACTGGTCCTGCTCCTTGCCCAGCAGCACCGCATCCACCGTGGCGCCGCTGGGGATGGTCAGGCGCCCGGTCAGGGGCTCGCCCTGACCGCGGGCCGACGGCAGGGTGTGCGCCGGCAGGCTGTAGGCACGGCCGGTGGAATCGATAAACACCGCGTTCTGATTGGTGCGCCCACGCGCCGCCAGCTTGAACTGGTCGCCGGACTTGTAGCTGAGGGCCGCCGCGTCCACGTCGTGGCCCTTGGCCGCGCGCACCCAGCCCTGCGTGGACAGCACCAGGGTGATCGGGTCGGCGCCGAGCAGTTCCACCTCGCTCAGCGCCCTGGCTTCGGCGCGCAGCACGATGGGCGAACGGCGCGCGTCGCCGTACTGCTCGGCGGCGGCCTGGAGCTCATCCTTGATCAGGCTGCGCAGCCTGGCCTTGGAACCGAGCAGCGCTTCGAGCTTCTTGCGTTCGGCGGCCAGTTCGTCCTGCTCGGTACGGATCTTCATCTCCTCGAGCTTGGCCAGGTGGCGCAGTTTCAGCTCCAGGATCGCCTCGGCCTGGAGGTCACTGATGCCGAAGCGCGCCATCAGCACCGGCTTGGGTTTGTCCTCGTGGCGGATGATGGCGATCACCTCGTCGATATTGAGGAACGCGATCAGCAGGCCGTCGAGGATATGCAGCCGGTCCAGCACCTTGTCGAGGCGGAACTGCAGGCGTCGGGTGACGGTGTCGACCCGGAACCGCAGCCACTCGCCGAGCAGCTCCACCAGCCCCTTGACCGCCGGACGACCGTCGCTGCCGATCATATTGAAGTTGACCCGGTAGGTACGCTCCAGGTCGGTGCTGGCGAACAGGTGGGTCATCATCTGTTCCACGTCCACCCGGTTGGAACGCGGGATGATCACCAGACGGGTCGGGTTCTCGTGGTCCGATTCGTCGCGCAGGTCCGCCACCATCGGCAGCTTCTTGGCCTGCATCTGCGCGGCGATCTGCTCCAGCACCTTGGCGCCGGAGACCTGGTGCGGCAGCGCGGTGATGATCACCTCGCCGGCGTCCTTGGTGTAGACCGCGCGCATCCGCACCGAACCGCGACCGCTCTGGTAGAGTTTCTTCAGCTCCTCCGGCGGGGTGATGATCTCCGCCTCGGTGGGGTAATCCGGCCCCGGCAGATGGACCACCAGCTCGTCGAGGGTGGCCTGGGGGTTGTCGAGCAGGGTCAACGCGGCGGCCACCACTTCGCGCAGGTTGTGCGGCGGAATGTCGGTGGCCATCCCCACCGCGATGCCGGTACCGCCGTTGAGCAGCACGTTGGGCACCTGCGCCGGCAGCAGCAGCGGCTCGCTCAGGGTGCCGTCGAAGTTGGGCCCCCAGGCCACCGTGCCCTGCCCCAGCTCGCCCAGCAGCAGCTGCGCGTAGGGGGTCAGGCGCGACTCGGTGTAACGCATGGCGGCGAAGGACTTGGGATCGTCCTGGGAACCCCAGTTGCCCTGCCCGTCCACCAGCGGGTAGCGGTAGGAGAACGGCTGCGCCATCAGCACCATCGCCTCGTAGCAGGCGCTGTCGCCGTGGGGATGGAACTTACCCAGCACGTCACCGACGGTACGCGCCGATTTCTTGAACTTGGCGCCCGCCTTGAGGCCGAGTTCCGACATGGCGTAGACGATGCGCCGCTGCACCGGCTTGAGGCCGTCGCCGATATGCGGCAGGGCGCGGTCCAGGATCACGTACATGGAGTAATCCAGGTACGCCTTCTCGGTGTACTGTTTCAGGGAGAGGCGCTCGATGCCCTCGTCGATCTCGATACTGCTGCTCATTGATCTCTCAACGTCGCGCGTCGCCCTAAGCGACGCTGGGTTTTATTCAAGGAATTGAAGCTGCCGGTTCAGGGCAGAAACAGCTCAAAACAGCCACCACCGAGGCTGCCGCCGTTGCTCAGGCGCACCTCGCCGCCGCGCTCGCCGACCCGGTGAGCGGCGGCTACCTGCTGGGCGAAGTAGAGGCCGAAGCCGGTGCTGCCGCCGATAAAATCAACCCCCATCGCCTCGCCCTCCAGCACCCCCAGCATCTCGTCGGGAAAACCGGGTCCGTCGTCTTCGACCCGAATCACCAGGCCGCCCTGCTCGGCGTTGGCGGCCAGCTGCACCCGCTCCGCCGATACCGCCACCCGCCCGTCGGCGTAGCGGATCAGGTTGGTGAGGATATTGCTCAACGCGCCCTGCACCAGTTGCGCGTCGAAACTCCAGCACAGGTCCGCTTCCACCTGTTGCCGCACCGTGACGCCACGGGGAGTCAGCAGGGGAAGATTCATCAGCACCAGATCCTCGATAAATTCATCCAGGTAGCACTCCTCGCTGTTGAAGCGGTACTGCTGCTGCTCCAGTTTGTACAGCACCATCAGCTGCATCAGGTAGTTGTTGAGCCGCGCCGTCTCGAACTGCAGCTGCGCGCAGCCGGGGTCGTCCGGATCCAGCTGCGCGCGCAGCTCCTCAATCAGGTGCACCACCATGCCGATGGAGTTTTTCATGTCGTGCACCGACGCCGCCAGCACGGTGGCGAAGGGGATCGATTCGCCCATCACGGCTGCTCCTCCGAACTGTCGGGTGCGGGGGCAGCGGTCGCCGCCGGCGCCCGCTGACTCAGCTTCTGGTAGCGTCCACACAGGTTGTGGTACAGCTTGGCACGCCGATCCTCGCCGGCGATCCCCTCGACCCGCTTGAGTGCCTCGCCCGCCTCGGCCAGCAGCGCCGCATCCTCGCCGAACTTGACCATATGGTGCATCGCCACCTGGGCCAGGTTGAGGTTGACCGCGTAGCTGCGCGGCTTCTCGCGCACCGCGATCCGCAGCGCTGCCAGCGCGCGCTTGAGATCGCCCTGGTCGTAGTGCTCCACCGCCTGGCGGTTGTGGTCGGACTCCTCCTGCTGCATCGCCTGCACCAGGTGGGTAACCAGATCGGGGCGCCCTTTGGACTCGAGCTGCTGGATCAACTGCTCCTTGAGGTCGGCACTGAGGGCGCCGGTCTCGTCCTGCTGGGCCAGGTCGTAGGCCTTGAACAGCGCCTTTTCGGCCATCGCGCCATTGCCCTGGGTGGTGTAGACCTTGTGGTCCATCAACCGCGAGCGCAGGTTCACCTCGGTATCGCCCTTGTACAGCTGACGCAGTTCATCCATGGTGCCGAGGGCCTTGATCTCGGCATTTTTCTTGGCCAGGCCTTCGCTGTGCTCCAGTTTGGCCACCAGGATCTCGCTCAGTTTGATATAGGTGTCGGGCTCGCGGAACACCGAGTGCTTGCCGATCTTGACCGCCCGGCCGTAGGCCATCTCGGCGCGCTCCACATCGCCGTTCTTGACCGCCAGCTCGCCCAACTGCGCCTGGCGGCGGATATTGATCGGCGAGACCTTGACCGCCGCCTCCAGCGAACGCTGCGCCGCTTCCAGATCGCCGGCGCGCTGCTGGCAGCGCGCCAGCCAGTCCCAGGCCTGCACGTAGCCGGCGTCCTCCTGCACCAGCGCCTCGAACGCCTTGACCGCCTTGTCCAACTGGTCCAGGTAGTAGAAGCTCTTGCCCAGCCCCAGCTTGGCCCAGGCCAGATTCTTGATCATCAGGATCTGCTGGAATAGGGTGATCGCCTGGGTGTAGCGTTGCGCTTCGAGCAGCAGTTCCGCCTGCAATTTGAGCGCATAACCGCTGTAGCGGCCGCGCTCGGCCGCCATCTGTTCGCACAGGACCACCGCCTCGTCGACCCGCTCGCGGTCACGGTGACGATAGACTTCACGAAACGCCAGGCTGCGGTCCAGCAGGCGCTCGAGCCGGGTCTGCAGCACCTCCTTGGTGAACGGCTTGGTGAGGTAGTCGTCGGGCTGGTACTCCAGCGCGCCGCGCACCATCTCGGCGGTATTCTCGGCGGTGATCATCAGGAACAGGTTGGAACTCTTCAGCAGCTTGCGGTGCTTGGCCTCCTCCAGCACGTCATTGCCGGTGCGCCCGTCGCCGAGGTTGTAGTCACACAGCACCACGTCGTAGCGGGTCTTGGCCAGGGCGCGCACCGCATCGTCGCCGTTGTGGTAGATCTCGACCGAAGTTACCCCGAAGGACTGCACCATATTGCGCAGCGCGCTGCAGAAATTGGGAAAATCATCGACGATCAGAAAACTGAGGCGGCTGTAATCGTGTCGTGCCGACACCATGGCCATTCCCTCCCATACCTAAGGCGGCGGTGTTTAAACCTCAGCCAGATTACCCTTGCTCTGCAACCACGCCTTGCGGTCGCCAGCTCGTTTTTTCGCCAGCAGCATATCCAGCACCTCGTCGGTGCCATCGTCGGTTTCCACGCTCAACTGCACCAGCCGCCGGGTATCGCGCGCCATGGTGGTTTCGCGCAGCTGCAGCGGATTCATCTCGCCCAGCCCCTTGAAGCGCTGCACGTTGACCTTGCCGCGCTTGTGCTCGGCGGCGATGCGGTCAAGGATCCCCGACTTCTCGTCGTCGTCCAGGGCGTAGAACACCTCCTTGCCCACGTCGATGCGGTACAGGGGCGGCATCGCCACGTACACGTGGCCGGCCGCGACCAGCGGCAGGAAGTGACGCACGAACAGGGCACAGAGCAGGGTGGCGATGTGCAGCCCGTCGGAATCGGCGTCGGCCAGGATACAGACCTTACCGTAGCGCAAGCCGTCGATTTTGTCCGAACCGGGGTCCACCCCGATCGCCACCGAGATGTCGTGCACCTCCTGGGAGGCGAGGATCTCGCCGGACTCCACCTCCCAGGTGTTGAGAATCTTGCCGCGCAGCGGCATCACCGCCTGATATTCCCGGTCGCGCGCCTGCTTGGCGGAACCGCCGGCGGAGTCCCCCTCCACCAGGAACAGCTCGGAGCGGCTGGCGTCGGCGCCGGCGCAGTCGGCCAGCTTGCCCGGCAGCGCCGGCCCGGCGGTGACCCGCTTGCGCGCCACCTTCTTGTTGGAGCGCATGCGCCGCTGGGCGTTGTTGATCGCCATCTCGGCCAGCTGCTCGCCCAGCTCGGTGTGCTTGTTGAGCCACAGGCCGAAGGAGTCCTTGACCGTGCCGGTGACGAAGGCCGCGACCTGGCGCGACGACAGACGCTCCTTGGTCTGGCCGGAGAACTGCGGATCCTGCATCTTGACCGACAGCACGTAGGCGCAGCGCTCCCAGATATCCTCCGGCGACAGCTTGACCCCGCGCGGCAGCAGGTTGCGGAACTCGCAGAACTCGCGGATCGCCTCCAGCAGCCCGGTGCGAAAACCGTTGACGTGGGTGCCGCCCTGGGCGGTGGGAATCAGGTTGACGTAGCTTTCGGTGATGGTGTCGCCGCCCTCGGGCAGCCACTGCACCGCCCAGTCCACCGCCTCCTGTTCACCGCGCAGGCTGCCGACGAAGGGGTCGTCGGGCAGGCTCTCGTACAGCTGGGTGGCGCCGCGCAGGTAGTCGGTCAGGCCGTCCTCGTAGTACCACTCCTGCTTCTCCTTCTCCTTGCTGGTCAGATCGGTGAAGGTCACCCGGAGGCCCGGGCACAGCACCGCCTTGGCGCGCAGCATATGGCGCAGCTTGGAGAGGGAGAACCTGGGGTTGTCGAAATACTTGGCTTCCGGGAAGAAGCGCACCGTGGTGCCGGTATTGCGCTTGCCGACGCTGTCGATCACCTCCAGCTCGGACACCTTTTCACCGGACGCGAAACCGATGCGGTAGACCTGGCCATCGCGCTTGATGGTCACTTCGAGGCGCTCGGAGAGGGCGTTGACCACCGACACCCCGACCCCGTGCAGACCGCCGGAGAACTGGTAGTTATCGTTGGAGAACTTGCCCCCGGCGTGCAGCCGGGTGAGGATCAGCTCGACCCCGCTGACCCCGTGCTCCGGGTGGATATCCACCGGCATGCCGCGGCCGTTGTCGGCTACCGACATGGAGCCGTCCGGGTGCAGGATCACATCCAGCTGGGTGGCGTGACCGGCCAGTGCCTCGTCCACCGAGTTGTCGATCACCTCCTGCGCCAGGTGGTTGGGGCGATCGGTTTCGGTGTACATGCCCGGGCGCTTGCGCACCGGATCGAGGCCGCTCAGTACTTCAATGGCGTTGGCGTTGTAGGTCATAGTGGTCATCGGTTACTCAATTCGTGCTCGATTTGCTCGGCCAGCGCCGGCTCGCCGGCGAAGCGGAAGATGCGCCCCCAGCTGCGTTCAAAATGGTCGAAGCCGTGACTGCCGCCCGCTTCGATCTGCTGCTCGCAGGCGGCGTAGCGGGCCACCGCTTCGCGGTAATCCAGCACCTCGTCGGCGGTTTGCGCCAACAGCAAGTAACGGCCGGGGTCACGCAATTCGGGGCAGTACAACGCCTGCAGCTGCTGCTGATGCTCGGGGGTCAGCAGATAGCGTTCGCCGGTATAGAGGTTGTGGTTCTCCCCCAGGTAGGCGGCCATCAGCTCGAAGGGCCGCACCGACGGATTGATCAGCACGGCGCGCAGATCCGGGTGCTGTTCGGTCAGCCAGGTGGCGTAGTAGCCGCCCAGGGAGCTGCCCAGCAGCACCACCGGACCGTCCCCATCGCGCACCTGCTGCTCCAGCTGCGCGATCGCCCGCTGCGGCCGGTGGTCGAGCGCCGGCACCCGCAGACGCGCCCCCACTCCCTGCTGCTCCATCCACGACTTTAACTGGCGCGCCTTGAAGGAGTGCGGCGAACTGTTGAAGCCGTGCACATAGATATACAGGGGCTGGGACATCAGGAACTCATGGGCGGAGGAATCGGGGCAAAATAACCCATCGCCACCGGCTCAGGCAAGGCGAACCCGCTCCACGCCGGTGCGAACTTGACCATCGTCAAACAATTCCAGCCAGCGGTAGCCCGGCAGCGCCTGCGCTCCCCGGGTCTGCAGCTGCAGACGCTCGGTGCCGGGCCGGAACTGCACCGCGGTGGAGGGGCAGCTCAGCAGCCGCACCCCGTCCCGGGCAAGATCCCAGGCCTGGTGCAGGTGCCCGCACAACACCAGCGATCCCGCGGCCAAATCCGCCGCCAGGCGCCAGAACCGCTCCTCGTTCTGCAGGCGGATCGCGTCCTGCCAGCGGCTGCCGGTGGCGAAGGGGTTGTGGTGCAGCACCACCAGCGCCGGGCGCGGGTCGGTAGCGGCCGCCGCCAGGCGGGACAGGGACTCGAAAGTGAGCGAACCGGCGCCGTAGCCATCGGCGTTGTCGGTGGAGTCAAGCAGCAGCAGTTGCCAGCCGGGCGGTACCACCTTGGGCGCGGACCAGGACCGCAGCGCTGCCATAAGCCGGGGGTCGTCATGATTGCCGGGAATCCAATCCCAGGGCAGCGCGGTAGCCTCGAGGCGGGCGACCAGGCGGCGGTAAGCGGCCGCGTCGCCGTGATGCACATTATCGCCGCTCAGCAGCAGGGCGTCGCAACGCCCCTGCGCCAGAATCCGCGCCAGCACCCGCGCCAGCTGCGCCTCCCCATCGACACCGCGGTAGCCCTCGCCGGCCACGGCCGGCAGGTGCAGGTCGCTGATCTGCACCAGTCGCCAGGGGGTGTTCATCGGCGGGGGAACTCAGGCCAGGGCCAGTTGGACGGAACTCTGGCCGTGGGCCAGACAGTGGCTGAGCCATTCGGCCAGGTAGCGGTTGAGCTGCGCTTTTTCGTCGGGATGGTGCATCTGCTCGTTGGGGTAGGGGTAGAACCCCTGCAGCTGGCGCCGCTGTTTGCGGCAGATCACCTCGGCCATGCGCGCATCGTGGTAGATGCGCACCACCAGGATCGGCATCTGCAACCAGCCGCAGCTGGTCACCTCCTGCTCCAGGGTCAGGGTGCTGGTATAGGCGAAACGCTCCTCGACCCGGATTAGAACCCGCACCTCGTGGTGCTTCCAGTTCACCGTGAAACGGGTTTCATCACTGCCGTCCAGGTCGGGCATCAGCTTGCGCAGGCGCAGGTAGTTGGCCTCGCAGTCGGCCATCTGGCGGCTCAGATCGGGAACATACTTCTTGCGCAACAACATCAGCCGATTCTCCACTGCTCGCACAGGCGCGCAGCATTCAATTGCAGCCATTGTAGCCCAATGATGCTGGCGGCGTTATTGATCCGCCCCGCGACCACCGCCGCGTAGGCCTGCTCCCGGGTGACCACTTCGACGCGGATATCCTCGCCCTCGTCGGCCAGGCCGTGCACGCCGCCGATACCACGCGAATCCACCAGTCCGCAGAGGATATGCATGGTCTCCTCGGTGCCGCCGGGACTCAGGTGCACGCTGCCGATCTTCTCCAGCGCCCCCACCACCACGCCCGCCTCCTCAAGGGACTCGCGCCGGGCCACATCGGCGTCCGACTCGCCCGGCTCGACGATGCCGGCCACCAGCTCCAGCAGCCAGGGCGACGCCGGATCCCGCAACGCACCGACCCGGAACTGCTCGATCAGCACCACCGCATCGCGGGCGGGGTCGTACAGCAGTACCGCCACCGCATCGCTGCGCACAAACAGCTCGCGCACCAGCACCGGCGACCACGCGCCGCTGTGCAGCCGGTGGCGCAGGCGCACCTGATCGAGGCGGAAGAAGCCCTGGTAGAGCGGACGCCGCTCGATGATTTCGCAGTCGCTGATTCGGTAGTCGGGAGCATTCAACACGGCATCGGCCTCGTCCGTTCGCACTTTTCGCCCCACTATAACGGCTT
>Ga0326597_10012903_pt1 | contig 11002 bp, 9 predicted proteins | sample RVTome_12_FD_203789 | JGI IMG/M metagenome (GOLD analysis project Ga0326597, IMG submission 203789) | Soil microbial communities from uranium-contaminated site in the Upper Colorado River Basin, Wyoming, United States - RVT100D185 | ecosystem: Environmental > Terrestrial > Soil > Contaminated >... | reverse complement strand
TGCGCTTCGACGACACCAACCCGATCAAGGAGGAGCAGGAATACATCGACGCGATCGAGCGCGACGTGCGCTGGCTCGGCTTCGATTGGGGCCCGCACCTCTACCACGCGTCGGACTATTTCGAGCAGCTCTACCGCTGGGCCGAGCACCTGATCGAGCACGGTTTCGCCTATGTCGACGACCAGAGCCCCGAGGAGATGCGGGCGGCGCGCGGCACCTTGACCGAGCCCGGCCGCGACAGCCCCTATCGCGACCGCAGCCCGGCGGAGAACCTCGACCTGTTCCGCCGCATGCGGGCCGGCGAGTTCCCGAACGGCGCCCGCGTGCTGCGCGCCAAGATCGACATGGCGTCGGGCAACATGAACCTGCGCGACCCGGTGCTGTACCGCATCCTGCACGCCGCGCACCCGCGCACCGGCACGCAATGGTGCATCTACCCGACCTATGATTTCGCGCACGGCCAGTCGGATGCGATCGAGGGGGTCACGCATTCGATCTGCACGCTCGAATTCGAGGATCACCGGCCGCTTTACGACTGGCTGCTCGAGCATCTGCCAATTCAGGATTTGGTGGGGCCGTCGCGCCCTCGACAATACGAGTTCGCCCGGCTCAATCTCGGCTACACGGTGCTGTCGAAGCGTTTCCTGACCCGGCTGGTGCAGGAGGGGCACGTCGCGGGCTGGGACGACCCGCGCATGCCGACCCTGGCCGGGCTGCGCCGGCGCGGCGTGCCGGCCGAGGCGATCCGCGAATTCGTCCGCCGGGTCGGCGTCGCGCGCGCCAACAGCCTGGTCGACGTCGCGATCTACGAGAGCGCGGTGCGCGACGTCTTGAACCGCATTGCGCCGCGCCGCATGGCGGTGCTGCGGCCGCTGAAGCTCGTGATCGACAACTACCCGGCCGGAAGCGGCGAGGAACTCGACGCAGTCAACCACCCCGACGATCCAGCCGCCGGCAAAAGGCGGATCCCGTTCGGGCGCGAGCTGTACATCGAGCGCGAGGATTTCACGGAGAACCCGCCGCGCAATTTCCACCGCCTGGGTCCCGGGCGCGAGGTGCGGCTGCGCTATGCGTATTTCGTGACCTGCCGCGAAGTCGTGAAGGACGCCGCCGGCGAGGTCGTCGAACTGCGCTGCACCTACGACCCGGCGACGCGCGGCGGCAACGCGCCCGACGGACGCAAGGTGCGCGGCACGATCCATTGGGTGTCGGCGGCGCACGCCGTGCCGGCCGAGATCCGCCTCTACAACCCGCTGTTCACCCGGCCCGATCCCGGCGGCGACGGCGACCCGATGGCCGACCTGAACCCGGACTCGCTCGAAGTCTTGGCGGACGCTTTGGTCGAGCCCGGGCTCGCGAGCGACAATGCCGGGGGCGCGGTGCAGTTCGAACGCCAGGGCTATTTCTGCCGCGACCCCGACTCGGCGCCGGACCGGCTCGTCTTCAACCGCACGATCGGGCTGCGCGACACCTGGGCCAAGACCCAGGCGACCGGCCGCTGAGCCGGCCCGGCTCGCGGTCTCGGCGGAAAGGCCGGTTCACCCCGGCGGGCGGCCCTTGCGGGCGATGAATTCGGGAAACGCCTCCTCGGCCTTGGCGCCGCGCACGACATGCGTCGTGAAGTGGCGCTCCTCGGCGAATTGCTCCTCGAGGCTCTGCGTCATCTGCTTCATCAAGAGCGCCTTGATGCCGATCACCGCGGCGCGGTTGTTGCCGGCGATCGTGCGCGCCAGCTCGATCGTCTTCTCCCGCAGCTGCGCGCGCGGCACGAGGTGGTTCAAGAGACCGACGCGGTACGCTTCCTCGGCCTCGACGACCCGGGCCGAAAACAGCAGCTCCTTGGCGATCGGCCAGCCGACCTGGTTGGGCAATGTCCAGGTCGCGTTGATCCGGCCGTAGGCCGCCGCGAGAAACCGGAACTTCGTGTCCTCGCAGCCGATGCGCATGTCGAGCGAGGAGGCCAGCACCGCCGCGCCGCCAAAGGCGAGCCCGTTCATCATGCCGATCGTCGGCTTCTTGCAGGTGCCGATATCAAAGAGCGGGCCGTAGGTGCGCATCCGCTCGAGCTCTTCGTCCGAGTACAGCCGATCGTGCTCGCGCTGCTCGTGAATGTCGCCGCCGGCCGAGAAGGCGCGTCCGGCGCCGGTGATTACGATGCAGCCGATCGCATCGTCCGCCTCGAAGCCTTTCAGCACATCGCGCAATTCGGTCATCATCGCGCGGTTCATCGCGTTGAGCTTGTCCGGCCGGTTCAAGGTCACGGTTGCGACGCCGTCCTCGGCCTCGACGAGGATCGTCTCGTAGCTCATTCTCTACTCCTTCAGCCCGACGATTTCGGCCAATGCCTCGAGCTGCTCGGCATAGCGGCTGACCGGGTTCAGCATCAGGTGATTGGCGCCCATGCCGATCATTTCCTCGAGCCGCTCGCGCACCTGCTCGGGCGTGCCGTGGATGCCGCACAGATCGGTGCCCGGCGGGTTGCGGTAAACATCGGTGAACCAGCGCAACAACTCGCGCCGCGCCACCTCGGGCCGCTCGTCCACCGCCATGAAGACGCGCTTCGAGATCGGGAAACTGGCCGGGTCGCGGCCATTCGCCACCAGCGCCTCCTTCAGGATCGGCACCGAGGCGGCGAAATCGGCGATGCGCGAGCCGCCCGACCCCATCCAGCCGTCGGCGAGCCGCGCGGTGCGGCGCACGGCGTCGGGATGGCCGACCCCCATCCAGATCGGCGGGTGCGGCTTCTGCACCGGCTTCGGCCACATCGTCTCGTCCTTTAGGTGATAGAAGCGGCCGCCGTAGCTGACCTTGTCCTCGGTCCACAGCGCCTTGATCAGCTCGACCTCCTCGCGGAAGCGCCTCACCCGGCCCTCTTCCGGCACCTCGAACTGGCGGTAATGATGCTCGCGGCCGAGTCCGATGCCGAGGATGGCGCGTCCCTGGCTGACGTAATCGAGGCAGGCCCATTGATGCGCCACCATCAGCGGGCTGTGGATCGCCAGCACGACCACCGAACAGCCGACCCGGATCTTCGTCGTCACCGCGGCGGCATGGGTCAGGATGACCACCGGATCGAAGCAGTTGACGTGGTCGAGCGTGTTCTCGGTCACCCACAGATCGCGAAAGCCGAGCGCCTCGGCGCGCTGCGCGACCTGACGCACCACCGCCATGTCGATCGCCTCGGGCGAGCGGTGCGGCAGCGAGATGCCGAACGAGATCTGATCTTTCAGGGCCATAAGCGCGGTCCTTATCGAGGCTGTATCTCAGGCCGCGTCATTCCGGGGCACCGCAGCGGGCGAGCCCGGAATGACGAGACAGACGAAAACGCAGGTGCGGCTACACCTTCTCGATCAGTTCCATTTGGGCGCCGTCGGGGGCTTCGATGAAGGCGACATGGCGGCCGTTGTTGTTCATCTCCAACATGATGTGCGCGCCGGTGCTGCGCAGCTTGGCGATCGCGCCGGCGTAGTCGTCGGTCTGCACCGCGATGTGCTCGATCCCGAGGTTCTGCTTGCGATTCTGCGCCGCGGAGATCGTCGTGACGTTGAGCTGCAGCCCGTGCAGGTTGAGCTGGATGTTGCCGTTGGGGGCCTCGTTCTTCATCGTCGCGCCGAAGTTGTCGATGTAGAACTGCGCCGTCTTCTTGGGGTCGTACGTCTTGATATGGACGTGCCCGATTTCCATGGCCATGCTCGTCTCCTCCGGTCTAGTTCGCGAGGCGCGCTGCTGCGGTCTCGGGTGCGGAGCTTGGCAGCCCGCGGCGGCGAACTCAACCAAGGATAATGAGGGGGAACGGCGATGAGCACGGCGCGCGAACTGGCAAATTTCCTGACCGGCATGACCGCCGCCGACCTCCCGGCGCAGGCGCTCGACCATGCGGCGATGCTGGTCGCCAGCACGATCGCCAGCGCGGCGATGGGCTCGGGTATCGCGTCGGCCGCGATCATCCGCGACTTGGCGCGCGAGCGCGGCGGCGCCCCGCAGGCATCGGTGTGGTTCAATGCTGGTGCCAAGCTGCCGATATCCGATGCCGCGCAGGTTAACGCCGTGATGAGCGACGCCGCGGCGTCCGACGACAGCGACCTGCGTAACATCGTGCATTGCGGCACGCCGCTCGCCGCCGCCTCGCTGGCGATCGCCGAATGCCACGGTGCCGGCGGCGAGGAGGTGCTGACCGCGATCGTCCTCGGCTACGAACTGGCGGGCCGGATCATCGATGCGATCCCCAATGTTCGCGCGCGCGGTTTTCACGGTTCGACGGTGGCGATCTTCGCCGCAGCGGGCGCAGCCGGCCGTCTGCTGCGGCTCGACGCCGACCGCATGACGCATGCCATCGCGCTCGCGGCTTCCTCGACCGGTGGGTTGGTGAAAGCGGCAGATACCAGCGTTGCCCGCGAGTACCATGCCGGGCTGGCGACGACGAACGGGATACAGGCGGTGCGGGCGGCGCAGCGCGGCTATACGGCCGAGGAGCGCATCCTCGAAATGCCGCTCGGGTTCTTCGAGACATTCGGCGGTGAGGACGGCGCGGCGGCAGCACGCATCGCGACTCAGGACCGCGGGGCCTCGTGGGACATCGTGACCGACATGGCGGTCAAGCTGGTGCCCGGCGGGCATCCTTATCACGCGCTCGCCGAGGCCGCCGCCAATGCGGCGCGCGACGGGCGGGTCGCGGCGGATACTGTCGACAGCATCATCGTGTCGCGGCCCGGCATGACCGCGCTGTCGGGGCCGCTCCACCCGGCCGACCTGATCGACATGGCGCACAGCCCGGCCTATTTCCTCGCCGCCGGCGTCGCCGACCGCGACTTCTCGTGGGTGCACGCCAGCCCGGCCAAGATCGCCGACCCGGTGATCCACGGCCTCATCGACAAGGTGCGGGTCGGCCCGCCGCCGACCGAGCACGCCGAGCGCTACCGCCAGGGCGCCACGGTGACGGTCCGCACCCGCGACGGCAGGAGCTTCACGAGCACGGTCTACGCGCCGAAAGGCTCGGGCCTGCTCGGCATCGCCTGGGCCGATATCGACGCGAAGTTCCGCGCGCTGGCGCCGCATGCCGGGCTGCCCGAGGGACGCATCGAGGCGATGCTCGACCTGATCCACGATGTCCGCCGCCAGCCGAATGTGTCGGCCCTGATCGACCTGCTGCGCGGCTCCTGATTGGGCGCACCGAGCACGCCTCAGCCGTCATTGCGAGCGAAGCGAAGCAATCTCGGTGGACATGGCGCGCCCGGACCGAGATTGCTTCCTCGCTGCGCTCCTCGCAATGACAGCGGAGGAAAACGTGATTCCAAGTGCTCAATCGACCTCGCCGCCCTGTGCGGTGAAGATTGAGCCGTAGCCGTCGCGGCTCCAATCCGGCGGTACCGGGCAGGGGGTCGGGTCGAGATGCGCGAGCGAGGCCGGCGCGCCGCGCACGATCGCCCCGGTGCGGCTGGTCGGGGTCGGCGCCGGCATCCACGCGAACGCGTCGGCCGAGCTGTAGACGAACAGCGCCACCGGCCGAACCCGGTCGGTGAAGTTGGCGCGCGAGGCGTGCACGGTGCGGCAGTTGATCGCGACGACCGTGCCGGCCGGCCCGGTCAGGTCCTCGGCCCGGCCCAGATCGACCGTCGCCATGTCGGCGTCGCGGATCGCGCCGGTCCACGCGCCGCGATCGTCGCGGTGCACGAAAATGGGCCCCTTGTGGCTACCCGCGACGCAGGTCAGCGGCCCCTGCTCGGCCGGCACGTCGCTCAGATAGACCCCGAGCGTCACCGGGCTGTAGTTGGTGTGCGGCCAGGCCGGGATGTCCTGGTGCCATTTGACGATCTCGCCGGAGCCCGGCCATTTGTAATTGAGCTTGCTGCTGTGGAACTTGACGTCGGGCCCGACGAGGTCGGCCGCGATGTCGGCCAGCACCGATTCCGACGCAAAGCCCCAGAAATCCGGGTGGCGGTCGACCAGCGCGCGCAGCCGGCGGACATGCGGCCGCGCCGGGCCGTGGTTCGGGCCGAGATCGAACGCCGCGTTCGAGGCGGCGACCTCGCGGCTGTCCTCGATGAACCTGTCGGACAGCGCCGCTAGCCGGTTCAGCCAGTCCGCCGGAATCAGCCCCTCGGCCGCGAGAAACCCGGTCGCGAAATAACGCTCGCGCTGCGCCTGGCTCAGCACGCGCGGCGGCCCGGCGAGAATGTCTTCGGGGGTCATGCTTGTATCCTCTACGCTCCGGTCTTTATCCTGCCGCGATCATCGCCTTAACGCACGCATCCACAGCAAAGGAGTCCACTCAATGATCCACATTCTCGCCATCATCACCGCGAAACCCGGCAAGCGCGACGAGGTGCTCGGGCATTTCCGCGCCAATATGCCGGCCGTGCATGCCGAGGCGGGCTGCATCGAATACGGCCCGGCGATCGACGCCGAGGGCGGGCCGGGCGCGAAATACGGACCCGACACGTTCGTCGTGATCGAGAAATGGGAGAGCCTCGACCACCTGAAGGCGCACGCCGCCTCGCCGCACATGCAGGCCTACGCCGCCAAGACGCGCGACCTCTTGGCCAACCGCGAGATCCACGTGCTGTCGCCGGCAGTGTGAATGGTAGCGGTGTGAATTGTAGGATGGGCTGAGCATAGCGACGCCCATCCTTTGGTCGATCTGCGTGGCGATGGGCTTCGCTTCGCTCAACCCATCCTACAGAACGGCGGCCGACTCCGGCCGACTCCGGCTCAAATGCAATAGGTGCGCAGCGGCGGGAAGCCGTTGAACCCGACCGAGGCGTAGCTCGCGGTGTAGGCGCCGGTTGACAGGATCTCGATCCGGTCGCCGACTTCGAGGTCGGTCGGCAGCCGGTACTCGGTGTGCTCGTACAGGATGTCGGCGCTGTCGCAGGTCGGCCCGGCGATGATGACCGGCCGCGGCGGCCCGGAACGGCCCGGCGCCTCGATGCGGTATTTGATGCTCTCGCCCATCGTCTCGGCGAGCCCGTTGAACTTGCCGACATCGAGATACACCCAGCGCTTGTCGCCGCCGTCGCCCTTGTCGGCGATCAGCACGACCTCGCTCTGGATCACGCCAGCATCGCCGACCAAGGAGCGCCCCGGCTCGACAATGATCTCGGGCAGGCGGTTGCCGAAATGCCGGGTCAGCGCGTCGGTGACGGCCTGGGCATAGCGCTCGAACGAGGCGATCGCGCCGCGGTACTGCGCCGGGAAGCCGCCGCCGATATTGACCATCCGCAGGTTGATGTCGGTCTCGGCGAGCAGCGTAAACATCTGCGCGACCGCGCCGACCGCCTTGTCCCATTGCCCGAGATCGGTCTGCTGCGAGCCGACATGGAACGACACGCCGTAGGGGTCGAGCCCCAGATCGCGCGCCCGGTGCAGCAGCGTGACCGCCATCTCCGGCGTGCAGCCGAACTTGCGCGACAGCGGCCAGTCGGCCCCCTCGCACGACACCAGGATGCGACAGAACACCCGCGCGCCGGGCGCCTGGCGCGCCAGCTTGTCCAGTTCGGCCGCGCTGTCGAACGCGAACAGCCGCACCCCGGCCGCGTAGGCGAAGGCGATGTCCTTCTCCTTCTTGATCGTGTTGCCGAACGACAGCCGGTCGGCCGTGGCGCCATTGCCGAGGCACAGCGCGATCTCGGCCGGGCTCGCGACGTCGAAGTTCGACCCTTTCCGCGCCAGCATCGCGACGATCTGGGGCGCCGGGTTGGCCTTCACCGCGTAGTACACGCTGGCCACCGACAGATAGCGGCACAGCATCTCGTAGGCCTCGGCGATCACGTCGAGATCGACGACGAGGCACGGGGTCTCGGGCGAATGGTCGGACAGGAAACGCGCGATCTTGTTGTTCATGGCTTGGGGCTGTCTTCCGGAAAAGCGGCTGAGCGTCACCGGCTGGAAGCCGGTCTCCTCCGCCGGGGTGGGCGGAGGGATCCCTCGATTTCGCGGAATCGAGGGCGCAGCGAGCTCGAAGCGGCTCGGCCCCAGTCTTACGGCAGACCAGGGGCCGCGCCGCGGCGTCTCGCTCAGCTCAGACTGCTTGGATCGGAAACCCGGCCGCCCCGCCCGCGCAGGCGGGTGCCGCGCAGTACGGCGTCAGGGCAGGGCGCGACGGCCCTGATCGGGATTGCAACCATATCGACCTCCCTCTCGGGACCGGCCCCACCCAGGAACGCAGGCTGGCCGGACTGCCAAAAAGGACGCGTTACGTCGTTGCATAACCACCATGGGCCATAGGCACGTGCGAGTGCGTCAACGGGCCGATAGATACGCGCACCGTCCGGGAATGCAAGCGGAAATTCCGGCTGCCTAGGTTTGGCGTCGACGCCGGCCAGGCCCCGCCGGATTACCCGACGCAATAAATGATCGAAGATCGCCAAGCCGGTGCGCCCAGAATAGGTAAAGTCCGCCGGCCTGCGCATCAGCAAGATTCTCCGGGTTAAAAACGCCGCTTAAAACCGCCGCGGGGACCACTGCGACTGTTCCGAATTGGGCTGTCCACCTTCTCGCCTTACCGAGCGCCTCGTGGTTAACTCGCTTGAAGCTGTTTACAGCGCTATTCGATACCTTGCATTCCATAGCCAAATAGCGCCGGTCGGGTAACCGGATGATGAGGTCAGCTCGCGTATCCCCGAGTTTACTTTCACCACAAAACTCGCCAGGTTGAGGTCCGTCCTCTAGGAATGTAATTGGGCGCGGTCCGACTTCCCGAACACCAATCGACCGGATCAAGCTCTTTACTCGCTCCTCTTGTTGGCTTTTTGCATCATTCCTCCGACGGGTCCCCACCTTCTGTGTGGCCACCAGAACAGCGGACGATACGATGGCAATTTCTCGTTCCTGCTCACTTGGGAACCGACCTGCCTCGATCCACGGAAATCGGAATGGATCGATCACGTTCAGGACCACGTTACGGACCCGTTCGGCTTGGTCGGCGTCTGTACGTAAAGTGGCTGGCGATAATCTGGAAGCTGCTAACGTCCTTAAGTCATCGTCTGAAATCGGCGGGGCCGCTAAATATCGGAAGGCGGTCCGAGCATCCTCGTTCGAGACGAGCTCTGCAAGGAGCTCGCGATCTACATCAACCGTTGTCTCGGCCAGCGAGGGCAGTGCATTATCGATAAGATCACGAAAAATAGGGACGAATGCCTCAAAAAACTCCGCATAAATCTTCGGCTCGCTACTCCTATCAGCTCGAAATTGCTCGATGGCTTCGCGTGACATCGCCACTAGCTCATCAAAAGTCCATCGGTGCGGATCGGACATTTATGCCTCACGAGGAATACGAATGCGTTCTACTTCCCTAGGCTCAAACTTCGTCAACCCGCCGGAGTACGTCCGCCCTTGCTCTCTTGAAACGCTTGCGCGGAGGACGTCGACCAGGTTCGTGAGCTGAGAATCTGAGAGTGGCTCCCGAGGATATAGCCCGTGAGCAATATTTAGGAGGCAGGCATTTGCCTTATTGCGAACGAATGCTGGCGTTCTGCGCGCCATATATGTGCATACGATTGGCGCCGGATTTCTAAGGCGGACTGCCCACCATGGATTGCGATGGCGCGCGATGTACCCTTCTGCTGCCCCAGCTTTTTGGGCCCAGTTGATGAACCGCTCGGCCGCTGCTCGCTCTGTGTCGCCAACCTCGTCTAAAGAAGCAGGCAAATCTACGACCCGCGCAAGATGCATTGATTCCTCAAGTAAGGGTTCAGCGGAGATCAGCTCTTCGGCTCGGGTAATAGTCGGTTTCAGAAAGATGGGAGGTAACCCGGGCGCATTTCGGCCAGCGATCCACACTCGGTTATTACCTGTCACTTGACCACGGTGGACGCGGCATATTTCACCAAGTTCGATCATCCCTGCTTCCGGACGGGGAGCCGGATAGCTAAGCAGCGACCATTTGCTCGTCTTGAGAGCTTCTGCCCAGCTTGTGGCGCGGCCGCCTGCCAGTCGTTCCAGACCACACCTATCTTGTACTCTTCTGATTCGGAGCCGAGAAGGTCGTCGTCCGATTCTGAACCCCGTAATCGCTGCCGTTGTCATTGTTCCCGGGAACGCCTCAGCGGTCGGCTCAAGGATGTGGATCTCGACCCCACCCAAACCGTTCGCAAGGAGCGACTTCAACGCTGTACCGTAACCTACGTCCAACCACTCGGCCGCCGTTATAAAGCTGCCGTAGTCGCCATCTCGTCCGAGATCAGCTACTTTGGCAAAAAAATGTAGATGGAGACCGGCAAGTTGGCTAGCCTTGATACCATGCTTTGCGCAAGCATCGACGTACCATTTCTTCCAAGCCGAACTGATATTATGATGCCGCACATATGGTGGGTTGCCCACAAACAAGGTTGGCCCATCGACCGGGGTCAGCGCGATTGCACGGAAATCTTCCTCAATGACCTCTACCCGGCCGTCTACTCCCGCCGCGCGCAGGTTTGCCCGAAGAACGGCGAGCATCTTCGGGTCGTTTTCGACCGCAACGAGTTCCGCATTTGGGAATGCTTTGGCGGCCGCAAGCGTGAAACGACCAGAGCCTGCGCCGGGATCGATTATTCGCGCAGGGCTACCGAGAGTAATAGACTCCCGTCGGGCCCAACTGATTATCGCTCCGACGATTGGCGCGGGAGTTAAGGTTGCGCCGGTGCTTCGGCGCTCATGCGGCGAGTGCGTCGCGGTATATATATCCCCAAGGGGGTCCTCGCCGGCCGCGATGCGCGACAGGAAGGCAGCCCGCAACTCGGGATCTGCCCAATCATCGACTCCCGCCGCGATCTTCTGGGCGCGGGCGAGCAGCGCGTCGGAAGCCACGTCGGTCCACTCGCTGGCCGTCTTACCTGAAGCCGCCGATTTCGTCGCTTTGCTCACCATAAACGCATTAGACGATCAGCGCAGGAGCGTGTCAAGCAATGAGCACAAATAGAGAACGATTTCACATCAGGTCGAGAAGGGCCAAGCTGCTACGGTGCGACGCGCAGCGGGATGGCGCCGAGACGCCTTCCGGAGGCGAGATCGATGACCAGGAGCT
>Ga0326597_10012902_pt1 | contig 11002 bp, 12 predicted proteins | sample RVTome_12_FD_203789 | JGI IMG/M metagenome (GOLD analysis project Ga0326597, IMG submission 203789) | Soil microbial communities from uranium-contaminated site in the Upper Colorado River Basin, Wyoming, United States - RVT100D185 | ecosystem: Environmental > Terrestrial > Soil > Contaminated >... | reverse complement strand
GTGAGGCGGAGACCGATGCATCGTTTGGTCCCGCAATGTGTTAGGCTCGTCGTGCGTTCCTCCCATCGGTTTGCAAGATGCGAGACCAAAACAAGAGTTGGCGCCTTGTCAGGCGCACCCCGCTGGCGCCCTAAGTCATTACATGTGAACGTGTTGTCCGGGAACGCGCTGGTTAGGGCATGATGCTTGCTCCTGGCCACACCGGTGAATTGGGATAGTCCTGTCGTATTTCTTTTCTAGTGGGAGGTTTGATCAGATGAACCGCAAGGGTTTCACCCTGATCGAGCTTCTGATCGTGGTGGTGATCATCGGCATTCTGGCCGCCATCGCGATTCCGAAGTTCGCGAACACGAAGGAGAAGGCGTATTTGGCCTCGATGAAGTCGGATCTCCGGAACCTGGTGACGGCCGAAGAGGCGTACTTCTCGGACTACCAGCTCTACACGTCCGGTGACGGCAGCAACATCGGCGGCGTGGGCGCATCCAACCCGGCGAACTTCTTTGTTCCATCGGCTGGCGTCTCGATCGCCTTCACCGCGGACTTGGGTGTGGGTTGGCAGGCGAAGGCCACGCACACCGGTCTGGCGACCGGTCGCGAGTGCGCGATTTTCGTGGGCGCGACCCCCGGTGTGCTGGCTCCGGCCACGACCGAGGGCGAGCCGAAGTGTAACTAAGGCTTCATCGCCTGAGCGTTGTAAACGAAGCGGCGGGGGGTTTCCCCGCCGCTTTTGTTTTTCTAGCTACCGCCTTGCCCCAGGAAGCGGGAGAGCACCGCCCACGTACCTTCGTTCCGAACATCGGACCACGAGCGGCCGGTCACGCGTCTGACGAGGCGGTAGCCGGCCGCGGGATCCATCCCCGCGCGTAGTGCTGAGTTGGCGAGCGGCATGCCTCTGCGCTCCCAGTTCAAAGCCCAATTGAGCACGGTTATCCACCCCGCCAAGCGGTGCAGCGGCGGAAGGCCGTGGGCGGTTACACACAAGTCGACAGGCCCATGCCTTCGTGATCACGCTCACAGGCAGACGGGTACCGCGGCGCTCAAAGCGTCATGGTGCCGCTTGGTCCACTGCCCCACGTTGCTGCGCAACTCAAACGGCACGGTTTCGTCCGCTTCATGAAGACCGCGTTCACACGATTTTGCATGACATTGGTCGTTGTCCTGCTGGCAGGCGGCTGCGGTTCCGACGAGGTGTTGTCGCCCGGGACCGGCCCCGGAACCCTGATGGCGGACTTTGTGCCGGTCGCGGGTGGAACCGTTACGGTCCCGATCCCCAACCAGGCTACGCCCGAGGGCCAAGCTGCGCTGCCCACGTTCAGCCGGCGCACGCTGCTGCGGGCCACGATGACGGGAACGGTCGAGATCACCGCGTCGCCTTACAACCCGGGTGGAGCCGGGCTGCCCGAGCCGGGTCAAGCCCGCACGGTGGGACTGCCCGGCTTCCAGTACAACGCGAGTGGGCTCTACTACTGTGGGGCGCAGCTCAGGGTGGCGTACTCCTCGGGCGGCTTTGTGATTCCCTGCGTGGCCGGCGAGAGCATGGACACCGTGGTCTCCGCCCAGGGGTTCTTCTATGCGGGTGCGGGCGAGGCGGGAACAGCGTTCCGCACCGCGGGGAGCCCGAACGCGTGGTATTGCTCGAAGCCGGGCGGCCCTACGGGGCCGTGCTGGTACTACTCGACCGCGGGACAGACGGTCACCATCGAGCGGGTCACGGCCGAATTGAACGTGACGGCGACTCCGACGACGGTCAATTACCTTGACACGGTGACCGTCACCGTGAGCATTTCGCCGGCGCAGGCGGGTGGTTTCAACGTGCCCTGGACGATTGACTCGGTTAGATGGGTCGCCGACTCGTTCGGGACGCAGGTTTCCCCCTGCACATGGAATCTCTTTGTCCCGAATACCGGCGATGCACCGAGCCGCACTTGCCGTCGCCCGTTCTCGCGATCGGGTACGTTGACGGTGTCCGCAACGGTCAGCGGCGATTTGAAGCAGAAGGCGGTGAGGATCGAGGTGACGCCGCCGCAGCTCAAGGTGACCGCTAGTCCGGCCAGCATCCCCAGCGCCCAGTCAGTCACGTTTACGGCGTCCGTCACGCCGTCCTGGGTAACGTGGAGCCTTTCGGGCTCGGGCTGGACGTGGCGGCCGGACAGTGGGACCGGTGGGATCAGCCCCAGCAACTGCTGGTGGTACGAGAAGACCTGCACCCGTACGATCGCGAAGTCGGGGTGGATGAAGGCGACGGCGACGGTGGGGGAGTACGCTCTCAAGGACTCGGCGCGCGTGCTCTTGGGAACGCCACCGCGGTTGCAACTCGCGGCGGACAAGCAGGCGATCACGGCGGGTGAAACCGTGACTTTCACGACGAGCGCCGGCGGTGAGCCGTACACGATCAGCAGCTGGGTGTATCGCGTGGACTCGACATCCCAGAGTGTTGCGTGTGGCACGGCGCTGCAGTGCGTGACGCCGCTCACAACGACCGGGACGATGTGGGTGTTCGGGGCGGTGCTGGATCGACCGGATTCGGCGAGCGCTGCTGTTGAGGTCGCCGGGGTGGCTTGTGACGACATAGTCCTGACTATCATTGGCGAGTATGAGACCTTCCAGGTCAATCTCCAGCCGACATGCCCCGATTTCTCCGACCACGGTGGCACCGCACATTTCAGTTGGAGCGAGTTGAATGGCGGATTTGAGGATGGCAACCCTCACGAGCCGTGGGTATGGTGAGGGCCGCCCTCACGACCGGCCTTGAGGCCACCCGCACGAACTACAACCGCGGCGGGATTCGGCTCAGTTCCGGCTATCGGTGTCCTCATGGGAACACCGCGGTCGGTAGTACCGCGCCACAAACCAGCTACCACATGCACGGCCGGGCGGCGGACATGTTCTCGAGCGACCACACGTGGACCGAAGACGAGTTCAACCTACTGAAGACTGCGGCTGATGCCACCGGCCCGATAGAGTCTTTCTTGTGGACCGAGTATCCCGACCATCACTACCCCGCTGCGTGGTGATTCTTGTGAGGAAGCCATGATGAAGACGCGTCGATTGGCTCTTCTGCTCGCAAACGCGCTGCTAGTCACGGTGCTTTGCGCGACAATTGGCGAAGCCCAACAGGACCAGCCCGCCCTAGCTCGCCAATTGCTTCAAGGAAGTCGAGCGGAGAGGAGCCGAGCTCTCGATACGGCGCGTGCCCTTGGGGCTAGGAACACCGGTCCGGAACTCCGCGCAGCGCTGATTACTCTGCTCGACAGGAACAACAGAACTGTTGCGGACGCGGTCACCCGCAAAGAGCCGGTCGCGACATTCGAGGATCCCGAGTTCATCGCACACGTTGCCCACGTGGTAAGTCAGTTAGAGGATGCTCAGGCGATTCCAGCGCTCGCGGGAGCCCTTGGCACGGGCTCGACGCTCGTCCGCGATGCGCTGGCGGACTTCGGTGAGCGAGCGGCTCCGGCCGTCCTCGCAGTCGTTACCTCTCCGGAACGCCATTACAGCGCGGTCGACGAAGGTTTGATAACCCTCAGATTCATGGTTGAGGGCACGGGTCCCCGCCCGCTCTCGGCCGGAACACTCGACCAGATCCGGAGCGCTGCCAGGCAACGTCTGACGGGGAAGCAGTACTTCACGACGTTGTGGCGCGCCATCGATCTCGCCGTGGCCCTGAATGATCCCGGCCTCAGACAGATCGTTCAGGCCCTGGCATCCGATGCAACCGAGGTGACTGCAAGAGGGGTGACGAACCCGGATTTGATCGCCAGAACCCAGCAACGAGCCACGCAGCGTCTCGCCGGAGGCCCCTCAACCCCACGCTACCGAAGCCCCACCGAGCGCAGCCAGCGTTTGGCACCTCGCAGCATGCGCTAGAAGGACCGGCCCGCGCTCCCTCCCGACCCCGGCGCATCAGGCTGGTGATTGACCCCGGGCCATCGGCCCGGGGTCAGCCGCGCTCACGGTGGTAAGCTCTGCCGCAACCGCGTGTGCTAGGTGATGTGCACGTACAGTCCAAATACTCGATGGGCCACGTCAACGCTCGGCTGACCCCGGGGCGGCGCCCCGGGGTCCACCAAGACTAGGTGAGAATCGTCCCCCGGCCCTCACCCGGAGCTTCGGGACTCCCCACTCCGGCCGGCCTGCGGGTTCTCCGCTTTCCCCTCCCACGTCCCCGGTAGTGCATATTGTTGTACTGTGACCCCTAGGGCCAAACCCGCGCTCCGCACGGAGCTCCTCTTCTACCTCTCGGTCCTCGCCGCCTTCGCTGTCCTCGTCGGCGCCGCGACCTCGATGCTGGGCCCTCGCCGCGGCGTCCGGAGAGGGCGTCCTGCTGGTCGTTGGCCTGGTCGCCGTCGAGGTCGGCGTGTTCGTCCTCTACGGTCGGACCCTCGTGAGCCGCCTGGTGCTCAGCGACGAGTCGCGTGAGCGCGAGCCTCATTGTGACTGGTGCTCCTTCGGGCCCATACCCGGGCTGAAGCCCGGGCTCGGCGCGATGACTGTCCTGAAGGACGCCGGGGCGCGATCTCGCGACTCGTCCTTTAGGACCCGCCGCGCCGAGCGTCCCCTTCAGGGGAGGAATGGGACGAGGAGGGGGCCGAGATCAGTATCTCGTGGTCTTGGTGTCTATCCCCGGGTTGAAGCCCGGGCTCGAAAGCTTGGGACACTGCTGGCTGAGGGCGGCGCCTAAGGAACCACGGCACTAGCAGCATTAATTCACCATCGCCATATTACATCATTATGGCGACCAAACGTACCAAGCGACCCCCGCGCGTCCGCGAACCCCTTCAGGTGTACCTGGACCCCGACGAGCGCGGCCTCCTCGACCGCCTCGCCCGCGAGACCGGCCTCTCCCGCGCCGAGATCCTGCGCCGCGGCCTGAAGAGCTTCGCCGCCGAGCGGCGGGGCAAGAGCCCCATGCTCGAGTTCATGGAATCGATGCGCGATGCCGAGATGCCGGCCGATCTGGCCGAGCGGCACGACGACTACCTGCGGGAGGCGTACCTGGATACGCATGATGAACCGCGATGACGGGCGCCCTCTTCTTGGATACCTCGGCGTGGCTCGTCGCGTTGAACCCGCGCGACCGCCGCCACGCCGCCGCCGGCCGCGTCTACCAGGACTCGGTCTCGGCCCGCACGCAACTCTTGACCACGAACCTCGTCGTGGCGGAAATGCATTCCCTGCTCACCCGCGAGCGCGGCGCTGCCGCTGCCGTCCGATATCTCGATCAATTGTACGAGGACCCCTCGCACGAGGTCGTCTGGGCGACGCGAGACCTGGAACGCCGCGCGGTCGATCGCTGGCTGCGCGCCTTCGCCGAGCATGAGTTCAGTCTTGCAGACGCGGTCAGCTTCCAGGTCATGCGCGAGCGGGGCGTGCAAGCCGCGTTTGCATTCGACCGCCACTTCGCCACGGCGGGCTTCCAGGTGGTGCCCTGACCGTGGCCGGAAAGCCCGCGCTCCGCACGGAGCTGCTCTTCTACCTCTCCTTCCTCGCCGCCTTCGCCATCCTGGTCGGCGTAGCGACCTCGATGCTGGCGCTCGCCGCCGCGCCCGGACAGGGCGTCGCCCTCGTCGTCGCCCTGGTGGCGGTCGAGGTCGGGGTGTTCGTGCTCTACGGGCGGACCCTCGTGAGCCGGTTGGTGCTCCGGCCGCTCGACCGGGTGATGACCGCGGCCGACGCCGTGGCGGACGGCGACCTCGAGGCCCGCGCCCCCGACGCCGACACGCGCGACTTCGCCACCCTCGCCGAGCGGCTCAACCGCATGACCGACCGGCTGCTCGACGCGCAGAGCCAGCTGGTGCGCTCCGAGAAGCTCGCCAGCGTGGGGCGGCTCGCCGCCGGCGTCGCCCACGAGATCGGGAACCCCCTCGGCGCCATCGGCACGTACATCGAAGTCCTGCGACGCCGCGGGGAGGCAGGGGGCGGCGACCCGGAGGTCATATCCGGCATCGTGCGGGAGCTGGACCGGATCGACCGCATCGTCCGGAGTCTGCTCGACTACGCCCGTCCCCAGGACGACCCCCTCCAGCCCGTGGACGTCGCGGCCGTGGCCGCCGGAGCGTTCGAGCTGCTCAAGGCCCAGGGCGCGTTCCGCGACGCGCGCGCCGAGCTCGACGTCGCCGCCCTCCCCCCCCACGACGTCCCGCCCGTCCTGGGCCGGGCACACGTACTGGAGCAGGCGCTGGTGAACCTGATGCTCAACGCGGTGGACGCCGCACCTACGGGACGCATCGTCGTCGGCGCGCGGCGCTGGGCCTACGAGCCGGGCCGGGCTCTCCCCAAGCGCGCCAGCGACCCCGGCGCGGCAGCCTATCCGCGGTCCCCCGAACGGCGACCGTCACGCAATGAGTTCGTGGCGGGCCAACCCGGCGTGTTGCTCTTCGTGGCCGATTCGGGGCCCGGCGTGGCTCCGGCGGACCGCGACAAGATCTTCGAGCCCTTCTACACGACCAAGGAGCCCGGGCGCGGCACGGGGCTCGGACTCGCGATCGTGGCGCGCTCGGTGCACGAGATGGGCGGCGTCGTCTGGGTGGACCTGGCGCGGGAGGGCGGGGCAGCGTTCAAGCTCTTCTTTCCTGCCAGGTCAGGGGGTGAGGCATGAAGCGCGTCCTCGTCGTGGACGACGAGCCCGGGCTGCGGCAGTCGCTCGGCCTGCTCCTCAGCGACGCCGGCTACGCCGTGACCGCGGAGACCGATGGGCGGCGGGCCCTGGAACGCGCCCTGGCCGAGCCCTTCGATCTGGTGCTCTGCGACGTGCGGATGCCCGAGATGGACGGCCTGGCGTTCCTCCGGGCCTACCGCGCGCGCGGGGGTGGAGCGCTGGTGATCGTGATGAGCGCCTACGGCGGTGAAGACGCGGCGCTCGCCGCGATGAAGGAAGGCGCGTACGACTACCTCCCCAAGCCGTTCCGGCCGGACGAGGTCGTGCTCACGCTGCGCAAGGCGGAGGAACGCGAGCGGCTGCGGCGCGAGGTAGCGGGGTTGCGCGCCCAGCTCGCGACGAGCCCCGCCGAGCGGGGCCTCGTGGCCGAGAGCCGCGCGATGGCGGAGGCGCTGGAGCTGGTCGCGCGCGTGGCGGAGCGCAACACGACCGTGCTCATTACGGGCGAGAGCGGGACCGGCAAAGAGGTGATCGCCCGCGCGATCCACCGCGCCGGCCCGCGCGCGGCCCGGGCGTTCGTCGGCATCAACTGCGCGGCCATCCCCGACAGCCTCCTCGAGTCGGAGCTGTTCGGCCACGTACGCGGCGCGTTCACCGGCGCGAGCGCCGACAAGGCGGGGCTGTTCGAGCAGGCCGACGGCGGCACGCTGCTGCTCGACGAGATCGGGGAGCTCCCCCTCGGTCTCCAGGCCAAGCTCCTGCGGGTGCTCCAGGAGGGGGAGATCCGCCGGGTGGGCGACCAGAAGACCCGCGGCGTCGACGTGCGGGTGCTGGCTGCCACGGCGCGCGACCTCGGCGCGGAGACGGCCGCCGGGCGGTTCCGCGAAGACCTCTACTATCGGCTCAACGTCGTCGCGATCCACCTGCCCCCGCTGCGGGAGCGGCGGGCGGACATCGCCCCGCTGGCGCGGCACTTCGCCGCCCGGCTGGCCCAGCGATTCGGCCGGCCGCTGGCGCTGAGCGCCGGCGCGATCGCCTGGCTCGAGGAGCAGGAGTGGCGCGGGAACGTGCGCGAGCTCGAGAACGCGATCGAGCGCGCCGTGGTGCTGACGGACAAGGAAACGCTGGACCCTGGGGACTTCGCCCACGCACCCCGCACTCCGCACCCCGCACAGGACGGGACGCTCCGGGAGGCTGCCGAAGGGGCGGAACGCCAGGCGATCGCCGCGGCCTTGGAGCAGAGCGGCGGCAACCGCCGCGCGGCGGCCCAGCGCCTCGGGGTGAGCCTGCGAACCCTCTTCTACAAGATGAGCCGGTACGGCCTGGAGTAGTGCAAGTACCTGCACAAGTGCAGCGTTTTGCATGACTGGCTGGCGCCCACAATACATGTAAATACTTGTCGATTAATCACTTACAGTGCGGCACGGAACCTGTACTAGAGGGCGCCGACTGGAGGCGGATCATGAAGCGATCGGGGTTCACGACCATCGAGATGATCATGGTCGTCGTCATCATGGGGGTCATTGCGACGATCGGCTTCCCGCGCATTAAAGAGGCGCTGGAGAAGCAGAGCCGGCGCTCGATGCGGGTGGGCATCGTGAGCATGATGGCGACGGCACGCGGCGCCGCGGTGGCGCGCGGCTGCATCGGCACCGTGCACTTCGTGTCGGGACCGAACAGTCGCGCCTGGGTGACGGCGTGCAGTACCCGGCCCGGGGCGCTCGCCACGGCGCGCGATACCCTGGGGGGGCCCTACTACACCGAGGAGCGATGGGGTCACCGGTTCCAGTCGGGGAAGGACCAGATCAACTACACGGCGCGCGGGCTGCGGCAGACCCTCACGCGCACGGTGATTCTGATCCGGACGAAGGGCGACGTGACCAGGGACTCGGTGGTCGTCAATGAGCTCGGGAGGGTGGTGTATCCATGAACGCGCACGAGCGGGGCGGTGAACGGGGCTTCACGATCGTCGAGGTGATCATCGCGATCGTCGTGTTGACCGTCGGCCTGCTGGGTCTCGTGACGACGGCCGCCCTGGTCACCCGGATGATCGGGCAGGGGCAGCGCTCGGCGGTGGCGGCGACGTTCGCCAGCCAGCGCCTGGAGCGCCTGCGCGTCACCGCCTGCGACGCCGCCCAGCGCACCGACGGGAGCGAGACCCTGACTCGGGGCGGTGTGCCGGTGGCGACGAACACTTGGAGGTTCACCGACGCGAGCGTGCCGGGCGTGACTGTGGCGTGGAAGGTCATGCTGTCGGTGGAGTACACGACCGTCAGGGACCGCAAACGGACCGAGTACATGGAGACCATCGTCCTATGCTGACGCGTCGCGGTTTCACCCTCGTCGAGCTGCTCATCGCGCTCGTGCTCCTCGGCATCGTGTCCGCCGGCATCTACCGGGTGCTGGTGAACAACCAGCGCATCTACCAGGCGCAGACGCAGCGGATCGACCTGCAGCAGAACATTCGCGCCGCGACCACGATTCTGCCGGCGGAGCTGCGCGAGCTCGATGCCGCGGACGGCGACCTCATCGCGATCGGGCCGACGTCCCTCAGCCTGCGCGCGCCCCGCCAGCTCGGGATCATCTGCGGCGTGCCGACGATCGGGGCGCTCGCCGGCGGGGTCGCGGCGGTCACGATGCTCGTTCGCACGCCGCTGTACGGGACGCGGGACCTGAACGCGGCCAGCGACCAGCTGCTCGTCTACTACGAGGGCCAACAGGGCGCGACCAACGACGACGGGTGGGTGCGCGGCCCGATCTCGCAGGACCTCGGGAACGCCAACTGCGCGGACGGCTTCAACAGCCCGGCGCGCCGGCTGGTGGGGTCGCTCACGTTCGGCGTGAACCAGTTCGCGGTCACCGGCATGATCCCCAATGGCGCCCCCGTGCGCGGCTTCGAGGTGGTCACCTATTCGCTCTACCAGGCCGCCGACGGGCGCTGGTACCTCGGGTACCAGGGCAGTCAGCCCGGCGAGACGCGGCAGCCCCTGATCGGCCCGCTGGTGGACGCCAACGGCGTGCTCTTCGAGTACTTCAACGCCGCCGGCGCCGTCGCGACGAATCCCACGCAGGTGGCGCAGATCCGCATCACCCTGCGGGCCCAGACCGCCCAGCTCGTGCAGCAGCAGGCGGGCCCGCGGCAGTACGTGACGGACAGCATCGTCACCACGGTAGCCCTGCGGAACAACCGGCGACCGAATTGGGTCACCATCGCACCCGGCTCATGAAGGAGCATGCCATGAAACGCGTCATGCAGGACGAGCGCGGCATCGCGCTTGCAGTCGCCATCTTCGCCCTCGTGATCGTCGGGGCGCTCGTGGCCGGGGCGTTCTTCGCCGGCACCCAGGAGCAGCGAGTCGCCGAGAGCTCGCGGCGCCTGCAGCAGTCGTTCGGCCTCGCCGAGGTCGGCGTCGGCCAGCAGGTGGCGAGGTGGGACCCCGACGTGAACAACGTCCTGAAGATCTTCCCCCCGGAGGAACGCAGGGTGGACACCGCCAGCCAGACCGGCGTGTACGGTGGGACCATCCGGAAGCTGAACGCGAACCTGTACCTGATCGACATCACGGCCCAGGACTCCATCAGCCTCAAGAGCGGGCTCCGCACGGCCAGCAGCGGCGCGCGCCAGCGCGTCGGCCTGCTCGCCCGGATCAAGCCGCTCAATATCGACATTCAGGCGTCGCTCACCACGCTGGGGAACGTGGACCTGAAGGGGCAGACCACGGTGAACGGCTTCGACCAGCTCCCCCCGGGGTGGCTCGACTGCGACCCCGCCGGCCCCCCGGCGGCGGGGATCCGGGTGGACGAGGGAACGGTCAACGTCCAGGGTGCAGCCACCGTCGCCGGCATCCCGCCGGTCCGGAACGACACCGCGGTCAACCCGTCGACGTTCACCCAGTACGGTGACGTGAGCTACGCTGACCTCGCCGCGCGGGCCACGATTACGCTCCCGGGCGGTACCTATCAGACCGCACCGACCCTGAACGGGCTGGGTGCGTGCGACAAAACGAACCTGACCAACTGGGGCGATGGAATCAACCACGGCGCCCCGTGCGGGAGCTACTTCCCCGTCATTCACATCACGGGCTCCGTGGTGCTGAACGGCGTCCAGGGGCAGGGGATCCTCCTGGTCGATGGCGACCTCGCCGTCCAGGGAAGCTACGAGTTCTTTGGGATCACGATCGTCAGTGGGGCCCTGAAGACGTCAGGTGGTGGCGCGACCGACGCCCACTTCTGGGGATCCGTGATGGCTCAGAACGTGAACCTCGAGCTCCAGAGCGCAAGCGGTAAGGCCACGCTGAACTATTCTAAGTGCGCGATTATACAGGCTTTACAGATGACCGGCACCGTTGTGCCCATGGTGTCGCGCGGGTGGGCGCAGCTGTTCTAAGTTGCCTAAGTGCAAGC
>Ga0326597_10012901_pt1 | contig 11002 bp, 6 predicted proteins | sample RVTome_12_FD_203789 | JGI IMG/M metagenome (GOLD analysis project Ga0326597, IMG submission 203789) | Soil microbial communities from uranium-contaminated site in the Upper Colorado River Basin, Wyoming, United States - RVT100D185 | ecosystem: Environmental > Terrestrial > Soil > Contaminated >... | reverse complement strand
CGAGGTCGAGTGGAAGAACTTCTACAAGGTCTGGATGCAGCTGATGAACGACTACAAGAAGATGGGCGGCCGGGTCACGACGGGGTCGGACTCGGGGTTCATCTACCAGACCTACGGCTTCGGCTACACGATCGAGCTCGAGATGCTGCAGGAAGCCGGCTTCCACCCGCTCGAGGTGTTCCAGTCGGCGACGATGAACGGGGCGCTGACGCTGCACGAGCCGAAAGGGACGCCGATCGAGTTCGGCGTCGTGCGCCCGGGCCTGCTCGCCGACATGGTGATCGTCGATCAGAACCCGCTCGAGAACCTGAAAGTGCTGTACGCCACCGGCGCACTGAAGCTGAACGACCAGACCGGCAAGCCGGAGCAGGTCGGTGGCATCAAGTGGACGATCAAGGACGGCATCGCGTACGACGCGAAGAAGCTGCTGGCGGACGTGGCGGCCATGGTCGAGAAGCAGAAGAAAGAGCGCCGGACAACGACGACAGGCGGCGGGCGGTAGGCGTCGTGCCGGGAGCGCACGCCTGTGGGCGCGCGCTCCCGGTCGCCAAGGCTGGAGCAATGGGCGGGAGCGTGTGTACATGGCAGTCGAGCACGCGTTGAGTATCCGGACGAACGTCGCCGCTCTGCTGGTCGCGCTGTCGGTGGCGCTCCCGGCCCAGGCGCCGAAGCGTGCGGCACGACCTGGCGAGACGGCGCCTCCGGCCGCGCGGCTCGCCGCGCTCGTGGAGGTGGCACTCGCCGTCCGGACACCGACCAGGAACGCGGAGGAGCACGCCGGTTCCCTTCGAACGTACAAGGGAGTGATCGAGGACCTGAAGACGATTGACCGGAGCGCGCTCGCGCTCGACGACCAGGTCGACTTCGATCTGCTCGACGGGCACGTCCGGACGCGGATCTTCGAGATCGACACGATCCGTCTCCACGAGGTGAACCCGGGAGCGTACCTCGCGCTGGGACAGACCAACCGACTCTTCATGCGACCGGGGGCGCTCGCTGACAGCGCCGTCCGCGAGGCGGTCAGGGAGCTCGGCGCGCTGCCGCAGATCCTGACCAACGCCAGGGTCAACCTCGGCACTCCCGCCCGCACCTGGACCGAGAACGCGATCTACCAGGCGTACTACGCGAAGCTGTTGCTCGAGCAGTACGTGCCGGACGCCATCGTGGACGACTTGCAGCTCAAGAAGGAACTCGTCGCGGCGGCGGGCGAAGCCCTCGCGGCCGTGCGGGAGTACGAGACATGGCTGGAGCGGGACCTGCTGCCGCGCTCGACCCGCTCGCCGGCCTGGAAGTCCGAGGAGATCGAGTTCTACCAGTTCGTCCACGAGCAACTGGACGAGTACGGCGTCGACGAGATGCTCAGGATCGCCGCCGCCGAGGAGCTGGCGCTGACCGGGGAGATGACGGCGCTGGCGAGGCAGATCCACCCGTCGGGCGACCTCCGCCAGGTGTGGGAGGTGATGAAGGAAGAAGCGCCGCCGTGGGACGGCGTGCTGCCGATGGCGCAGCGGTACGTGGACATGATGACCGCCTGGCTCGAAGGTCCCGGCTCGCACGTCGTCACGATTCCCGACTACATCGACTACGGTGCCCGCCTCACGCCGCCGATGGGCCGGCGCTCGCTGTCCTTCGGCGGCGCGAGCGGCGGGCCGACGATGGCGGGACGGCAGTCCGGCTATTACGTGCTGACGCCCCTCGAGGACCGGCTGACCGCGGCGGAGAAGGCGAGCCGGATCAAGAGCTACAACCCCTACTGGACGCACGTGATCTCGTACCACGAGTGGCTTGGCCACAACGTGCAGCGGGCGGCGGCGGTCGCCAACGTGACACACCCGATCCGCCGGGCGTACGACAGCATCTACTTCAGCCAGGCCTGGTCGTTCTATCTCGAGAAGCTGATGGAGGACGAGGGCTACTACGAGACGCTGCCCTACATGGAAGCGCTGAAGACGAAGATGGCGCGGCGGCAGATGCGGATGTGGCGCGTCCAGCGGATTCTCACCAAGTGCCGGATGGCGAAAGGCGAGATGACGCTGGAGCAGGCCGTTCAGGCGTACATCGACAAGATCGGCATGGAGCCGACCAACGCGTTCATCGAGGTGCAGCGCGACTCGCAGAGCCCGTCGCCGCCGGGTCGCGAGATCGTCGGCGAGCTGGTCATCCTGAAGCTGCGCGACGAGTACAAGCGCCGCATGGGTGAGCACTACACGCTCAAGCGCTTCAACGACCACCTGCTCACCTACGGGGACCTGCCGTTCAAGCAGATTCGTCGGCTGATGTTCCGGGACTGAAGGAGGATCCGATGTCCAGCACACGTCGTGATTTCGTCAAGGCGCTGGCCGTGGGTGGCGCGGCCGGGCTCGCCGGCTGCCGCCAGGCCGCGCCAGCGGTGAACGAGAAGGACCTGACGGAGTACAAGAAGCCGTTCGTCATCCAGCCGCCGATCGAGCAGCGCACGTACCCGCCGCTCGCAGACGATGCCTTCCGCCTGCCGAAATCGTGGCACGAGGCGCAGATGCGGAAGCTGCAGGAGTACCTGAAAGCCGAGAAGCTGGCCGGCGTGCTCCTCGACAGCTCGAGCAACCAGGGCTACTTCACCGGCCTGTACATGACCCGGACCGAGCGCCCGGCGATGATGTGGATTCCGGTGGACGGGCCGCCGCACTTCTTCGGCCCCGGGCTCGACCGCGACGTCGTCGACACGTGGGGGATCGCGCAGTCGACCTATTTCGACTTCAAGAACGCGGGCACCGAGGTGCTGGCCACGATTCCGCACGTCTACGGCCCGGGCGAGACGGTCCTGCCGCGGCACGGCCCGCCGCGTGACCTGTTCGAGTGGATGCTCGAGGGCGTGAAGACGCTCGGCGTGGCGGGGGACAGGATCGCCATCGACTCGGTGAGCTTCGACCCGCGCGAGGACGCGACTCCGCGGCAGCAGGTCTTCAGCAAGGTGTTTCCGGGCAAGCGGATCGTGCCCGTCGGCGGCACGCTGTACGAGTGGCAGCTCGTCAAGGACGAGCACGAGATCGCGCTGGTGCAGAAAGCGCTCGACATCGACACCGAGCTCCAGATCCACTGCCGCGCCTTCATCCTGGCCCACGGCACCGACCTGACCGACTTCGCCGTGCGCCAGGAGGCCGAGCGATTCGGCATCGAGCTGGTGATGCACACGCTCGGCCTGGCGAAGCAGATCGAGGACGGCATGCCGCACAACGGCATCCAGCTCGGCATCAACCTGAGCTGCCGCGCCGGCATGAACACGGCCTGGCCGCACCCGAACCAGTACCACTACCGCAAGCTCGCGCGGAACCAGGCGGTCCAGATGGCCACCTATTCCAGTCTCGCCGGCTACGGCGGCGAGGGCTACCGCGCCTACCACCTGCTGCCGATCGACGACTTCGCCACGACGCTCTGGGAGGTGCACACCGAGATGACGGTCTTCCAGGGCGAGGAGACGAAAGCGGGGGCGATCGCCGGCGAGGTGGGGGAGAGAACGCTGGAGATTCCCGTCAAGGCGGGGCTGGCGCGGTACATCTATCACCGGCCGGCCCACGGCTGGCACCACACGGCGCCCTGGATCTCGCCGGGAGACCCGACGGTGATCAAGGAGAACATGATGTTCTCGAACGAGCCGGGGTTGTACGCGCCGGAGAAGCAGATCGGCTACAACCACTCGAACAACATCCTCGCCAAGCCCGGCGGAGGCGTCCGGATGAACAAGACGCCGCTCGACAAGGAGTTCTGCTGGCTCACGCTGTAGGTCCGTGACGCCGGCAGGCGAGAGGGCCATTCACGACACGGGTGGGATGTGGGCCGCGGGCTCACAGGGAGGTCGACGATGAGGATACGGCAGTGGCTGACGATGACGGCGGCGCTCGCGGCGGGCGCCATCGTCTGGGTGGGCTCGGGGACGGTCGCGGGGCAGCAGGCGCGGTTCGGCGGACTGGCCGGCGGACCCTATACACGTCTGGTGATCCAGAACGCCATGGTGATCCCGGGACACGGCGGGCCGCCCATCGGTCCGTACGACATCGTGATCGAGAACAACGTCATCACGCAGATGACGGGGTTTGGCGCCGTCGAGGCGGCCCGGCGGGGTCAGGCCGAGCGGTCGGCCGGCGATCGGATCATCGACGCCACCGGCATGTACGTCATGCCCGGCATGATCGACCTGCACATGCACCTGCGCCAGGAGCCGATGGAGATCGAGTACGTGTACTACCTCAAGCTGGCGCACGGCGTCACCACCCTGGTTCCGGCCGCCGACCGCGGACTGAAAGCGGGGATGGAGCAGGCGCAGTTGAGCGAGCGCAACGAGATCCTGGCGCCACGCCTGTTCCCGATCTGGGGCTGGGGCACCGAGAGCGGCGCGACGCGCGAAGAGCTGGAGAATCCCGCCGAGGCGGACCGGATCGCCCGGGCCATGAGAGAGAAGGGCATGCACGTGGTGAGCGTCGGCGGCCTGGGCTGGAGCCCCGAGCTGTTCGGCGCCGTCTCGAAGGCCGTCTACGCCGCCGGCGGCATCACGACCGTGCACCTGCCGCCGTCGACCAACGCGGTCGTGAACGCCGTGAAGGCGGCCCAGCTCGGCGTGACGATGATCGAGCACCACTACGGGTACGCCGAGTCGTCGCTCGATCGCACCACGCAGTCGTTCCCGCGCGACTACGACTTCAACAACGAGAACCACCGCTTCCGCGAGGCGGGCACCGTCTGGGAGGAGGCCAACCGCGAGCGGCTGCTGACCGAGGTGGCGCAGGCGCTGGCGGACTCCGGGGTCTCGATGCTGCCGACGCGCGTGGTGTACGAGGCGAACCGGGACATCGTGCGGGCCGAGAGCCTCCCGTGGCACGAGAAATACACGCACGAGGCGCTCATCCAGTGGAACATCCCCGACCCGTCGCATCACGGCGCGTATCACTACGACTGGACCTCGGACGACGAGTACACCTGGACGTACGCGTACCGGCTGTGGGGGGATTTGATCTTCGAGTTCAACAAGCGCGGCGGCCGCGTCGCGTACGGGACCGACGACAACTACATCTGGGCGACGCCGGGCTTCTCGAACATTCGCGAGCTGCAGCTGATCCGCGAGTCGGGCCTGCACAACCTCGAGGTGCTGAAGGCGGCGACCTTCAACAGCGCCCAGACGCTCAGGCAGCCGAAGCTGGGGCTGGTGAGGCCCGGCTACCTCGCCGACCTCGTCCTGGTCGACGGCAATCCGGCCGAGAACCTGCGCTACCTGTACTCGTTCGGGGCGGTGCGGATGAAGGAGAACCGGCAGATGTACCGGACCCGCGGCATCGTCCACACGATCAAGGACGGCGTCGTGATCGAGAACGCCAAGCTGATGGAGGAGGTCGCGAAGATGGTGGCGAGGTCGAAGCGGACGGCGAAACCGAACATCACCAACGAGCCGTTCCTGCTGCCCACCCGTCCGATCACGACGTCGGGCCCGGGTGCCGGCGGCAGCAGGTAGCGAGATCGCGCTCGTTCAGAAGGCGCTCGACGTCCGCGATCGAGCCGCACATGCTCGTGTAGGAGGGACAATGAGGGCAAAACGATTCACTTGGGTGTGCGGCGTCGCGCTGGCGATTGTGCTGGCGGTCGGGTCTGGACCGGCGAGCCGCGTGCTCGCGCAGGAACGCGACCCGTTGAATCCCGCGCCCAACCGCGGGGCGGACGAGGGCAAGGGCCCCTTCAAGACGCTGGTGATCCGCGGGGCCATCCTCATCGACGGGACGGGGGCGCCCCCACAGGGTCCGGTCGACATCGTCGTCGAGAACAATCGCATCAAGGAGATCCGGCGGGCGGGCACGCCCGGCCTGCCGTTGCAGCCGAAGCGGCCGCCCGAACAGGCGGACTTCGAGGTCGACGCGACCGGCATGTACGTGTTGCCGGGGTTCGTGGACCTGCACGTCCATGCCGGCGGCGCGCCGAAGAACGCCGACGCGGAGTATCCCTACAAGCTGTGGCTTGCGCACGGCGTGACGGCCGTGCGCGGCGTCCCGCTGACGGACAACGCGCCGAGCGTGAAGGAGAAAGAACGCAGCGCGCGTAACGAGATCGTCGCGCCCCGGATCTTCAACTATCAGCGTCCCGGGAGCGGTTGGGGCAGGGGGCGCATCGACTCCCCCGAAACGGCGCGCGAGTGGGTGCGCTGGGCGGCGCAGAACGGCGTCGACGGTCTGAAGGTCGGCGCCGAGCGGCCGGAGATCATGGCGGCGCTGCTCGACGAGGCGAAGCAGCACGGGCTGGGCTCGACGGCGCACCTCGGGCAGACGGGCGTGGCGCAGATGAACGCCATCAAGGCGGCCCGCCTGGGGCTGGGGACGGTGACGCACTTCTACGGGCACTTCGAGTCGCTGCTCAAGGACCACGTGGTGCAGGCCTGGCCGGTCGATCAAATCAACGACAACGAGCAGCACCGCTTCGGGCAGGTGGCGCGGCTCTGGAACCAGATCCACGAGCCGGGCGGGCCGGAGTGGAAGGCGTATCTGGAGGAGCACCTCAAGCTCGGCACGACGTTCGACCCGACGATGACGATCTACTCGGCCGGGCGCGACGTCATGCGGGCGCGCAACGCCGACTGGCACGACAAGTACACGCTCCCCTCCCTGATGGACTTCTACGCGCCCAGCCGCGAGAATCATGGCGCCTACTGGTACTACTGGACGACCTGGGACGAGGTGGCGTGGCGCAATTTCTACCAGCGCTGGTTCCGGCTGATGAACGACTACAAGAAGATGGGCGGCCGGGTGACGACGGGATCGGACTCGGGATACATCTACCAGAACTACGGGTTCGGCTACGCGCTGGAGCTGGAGCTGCTGCAGGAAGCGGGCTTCCATCCGCTGGAGGTGTTCCAGTCGGCGACGATGAATGGCGCCATGACCCTGCACGAGCCGAAGGGGCAGCCGATCGAGTTCGGGGTCGTGCGGGAAGGGCTGCTGGCCGACATGGTCATCGTCGATCAGAACCCGCTGGAGAACCTGAAGGTGCTCTACGGGACCGGCGCGGTGAAGCTGAACGACCAGACGGGGAAGGCGGAGCGCGTCGGCGGCGTGAAATACACGATCAAGGACGGGATCGTCTACGACGCGAAGCAGCTGCTGGCCGACGTGGCGGCGATGGTGGAGAAGCAGAAGAAGGAGCGCGCCCGGCGGACGACCAGCAGCCGGTGACCGACCCCACCTGAGATCGGAACCGGGCCGGGCGACCGCTTGCCGTCGGTGCGCCAGCTCGCGAAGCGGCTGCGCGTCTCACCAACCACGGCCCTCGACCTGTACCACAGGCTCGAAGCCGAGGGCCTGGTCGGAGCCCGCGAGCGGAGAGGTGTTCCAGTCGGCGACGATGAATGGCGCCATGACGCTGCACGAGCCGAAGGGGACGCCGATCGAGTTCGGCGTTGTGCGCTCGGGCCTGCTCGCCGACATGGTGATCGTCGATCAGAACCCGCTCGAGAACCTGAAAGTGCTGGACGTGGCCGCCCGCGTCGAGTACCTGAACTCGCTCGGCTATGATGTGGACACCGCCCGCGTCGGCGTGTGGGGGCTCAGCTATGGCGGGTTCCTCACGCTCCAGGCGCTGACCGTGACGCCGCAGCTCTTCGCGTGCGGCATCGACGTGGCGGGCGTGGACGACTGGCGCGACTGGTACAGGGACACCGGCGGCAGCGCGTGGATCAAGGGCCGCATGGGATCGCCGACCGAGAACGAAGAGCTCTATCTATCGCCGCACGGCGCCCATCGAGCGCGTCGATCGAATCGTCCGACCGCTGTTGGTGTTGCACGGCACCGCGGATGTCAACGTACCCTTCATCGAGTCAGTGCGCCTGGTCGACGCCCTACTCAAGCTCGGGAAGGACGTCGAGTTCATGATGTATCCGGGTGAGTTTCACTATTTTCATCGCGAGCACGTGCTCCGCGACGCGTGGCAGCGGGCCGAGCGCTTCTTCAGGACGTACTTGAGACCCGCCGCAACCAGCGCGACGGGCCAGGTGGCGCGGCAGCGGGACAAGATCCACCCGACCGGCAGTCCAAGTGGAAGGCACACCTCGAAGAACACAAGCGTCTCGGCACGCCCTTCGACCCGACCATGACGATCTACTCGGCGATCGAGCTGGAGCTGCTGCAGGAGGCGCGCTTCCATCCGCTGGAGGTGTTCCAGTCGGCGACGATGAATGGCGCCATGACGCTGCACGAGCCGAAGGGGACCCCGATCGAGTTCGGGGTCGTGCGGAAAGGGCTGCGGGCCGACATGGTCATCGTCGATCAGAACCCGCTGGAGAACCTGAAGGTGCGCCCCGCCTTCCCCGTCTGGTCGTTCAGCTTCACCGCGCCGGTCCCGTAGACTCGCCCGCCAGCAGCGGTTCGATGCGGGACAACGCCTCGTCGAGCTCCACGCGAAACCGGCCGATCCACTCCTGCTCGGCAGCCGTGGGACGGCCGGTGGCGCTGTCGATCGCCGACAGCAGCGTCGCGATCTTCTCCAGCAGCTGGGCCGGCGACTTGTAGCCGCCCGGGTCGGCCTTCAGGCGTCCCTTCAGTTGAGCGAGCTGGGCGAGCTTCTTCTCCGCCGCGGCGCGCGCCGTGTCCGACCCGGTGGTCGATCCCGCCCGCAGCCGCTTCTCGACCGCGATGATCCGCTCCAGCGCCCGCGCGCCGCGCGACGCCATCTCGACGAGCTGCCGCACGGCGTCGTGTTGGGCGGTCAGGTCCGCCGCCGACACGGTGATTCGCGGATCGATTCGCACCTCTAGAGGCCGGGTGAACTCCCGACCGCCCGCCGTCAGGCGAACGGTGTACATGCCGGGCAGGACCTTGGGCGCCCGGATCGGGCGGCGGCTCTCCTCGCCTCCTTCACGCTCGGCACCCGCCGGAGACGCCACCGGCGCCTCGCGCAGATCCCAGACGATCCGGTTCACGCCCGGGCGGGCCTGGGGCTTCAGCTGTCGGATCGGACGCCGGCTGCCGTCGAGAATGACCACGCTCACGTCGTGCGCCGCGTCATGCCCGATGTAGTAGCTGATCAACGCGCCGCGGGGCGCGTTCTGCCCCGAGAAGACCCGCTGCCCGCCTGAGTACCGATAGTCGTCCCATGCCTCCACGCGGGTGGCCGTGGGCGGCGGGAAGAGAAAGACCCCCTCGGCGATTGCATGCGACAGCTCCTGGAGCGGCGCCACATCGTCGAGCACGAAGAAGCCGCGTCCGTGCGTGGCGATGACCAGGTCGTTGTCGCGCGGGTGCACGACGAGATCGGTGACGGCGACCGGCGGCAGCTTCAACCGCAGGTTCGCCCAGTTCCCGCCCCGGTCGAACGAGGCGAAGATGCCGAGCTCCGTCCCGGCGTAGAGGAGATTCGCGCTCCTGGGGTCGTCCTTGATGACGTGGGCGTAGCCGATCGGCGGCAGGTTCGCGGTGATGTTGGTCCATGTGCTGCCGAAGTCGTCCGTGCGGTACGCGTAGGGCCGGAAGTCGTTGTCGCGATGTCGATCGAAGACCACGTAGGCGGTTCCGGCCGCGTGATTCGACGCGTCGACGTGCGGCACCCACGAGTTCGGCGGCACGCCGGGGATGTTCTTGATGACATTCGTCCAGGTCCTGCCGCCATCTCTCGTCACCTGCACGTGGCCGTCGTCGGTGCCGACCCAGATGACGTCTTTCTGCACCGGCGACTCCGAGATCGCGATGATGGTGCAGTGATACTCCGCGCTCGTGTTGTCGAAGGCGATCGGACCACCGGACGGCTTCTGCTTCTCGGGGTCGTTGGTGGTCAAATCCGGGCTGATCGCTTCCCAGGAGTCGCCGCGGTCGGCGGTGCGGAACAGCACGTTCGAGCCGAAGTAGACGACGTTCGGGTCGTGCGGCGACATGTGGATGGCGGAGTTCCAGTTGAACCGGTACGGGTGGTCGCCGGCGGCCGAGCCCGTGAGGGAGACCGGGTACGGCTGGATCCACCGCTTCTCCCCGGTCTCCCCGTTCACGAGGACGATGTTCCCGGCGTGCGCGTTCGTGTAGATCGTGCGCCAGTCCCGTGGATCGATCTCGGCGTAGAAACCGTCGCCGAAGTGCACGCGAGACCAGTCGCGGTTCTCGGTGCCCACCAGGTTCCACTTCTCGTTGGGCCCGCACCACACGCCGTTGTCCTGCAGGCCGCCGCAGACGTGGTACGGATCGCGCATGTCCACCTGGACGTGATAGGCCTGCGCGAGCGGCAGCGTGTCGAGGAACTCGAAGGTCTCGCCCTGATCGTGGGACACGTACGCGCCCCCGTCGTTGCCGATGATCAGTCGCCGCGTATTCTTCGGATCGATCCACATCGCCTGATAGTCGCCGTGCGTGCCCTGCGCGATGCGCTTCCACGTGGCGCCCGCGTCGTCGGACACCAGCAGCCCGCCGCTGATCGCGTAGACGCGGTTCGCGTTCGCGGGATCGACCCGCACGTCGCTGAAATAGAAGCCGCGGCTGATCAGATCGCTGCGATCGCTTGCCATGCGCCAGGTGCGGCCGCGATCGGCCGACCGCCACAGCTTGCCCGCCTTGGCCTCGATCATGGCGTAGACCACGTCGGGATCGCTTTGCGCGACGTCGACGCCGATGCGCCCCACCACGCCTTCCGGCAGCCCGTTCTGCGGCGCCCCGGCGCTGAGGTTCTGCCAGGTCTCGCCACCGTCGCTCGAGCGGTACAACCCGCTGCCCGGTCCGCCCGACCGCAGGTGCCAGGCCCGGCGAAGGAAGTCGTACATGCCCGCGTACACGATGCGAGGATCGGCCGGATCGATCGCCACGTCGGCCGCGCCGGTGGTGTCGTTCACGTACAGGAGTTTCTTCCACGTGCGCCCCCCGTCGACCGAACGGAACACGCCCCGATCCGGGTCGGCGGCCCACTCGTGTCCCAGCGCGGCCACGTAGACCACCGCGGGATCGGTGGGATGCAGGCGGATGCGGGCGATGCGCTCGGTGCCTTCCAGCCCGAGGTGCGTCCACGACTTGCCGCCGTC
>Ga0326597_10012900_pt1 | contig 11002 bp, 11 predicted proteins | sample RVTome_12_FD_203789 | JGI IMG/M metagenome (GOLD analysis project Ga0326597, IMG submission 203789) | Soil microbial communities from uranium-contaminated site in the Upper Colorado River Basin, Wyoming, United States - RVT100D185 | ecosystem: Environmental > Terrestrial > Soil > Contaminated >... | reverse complement strand
GCCATCGTGCTCGCCGGCGTGTATGCCGTCGGGCTGGGGATCAGGAGCATACCGGCGCCGGCGTCGAAAGTGCAAGCCCGGCTGGAGATGATCGCCCATGAGGCGCGCCGGGCGTCCTCCTTGGCGGCGCGGCCGCTGGTGTCCCTGGCCGGGGCTCGGGCGGCGGCGGCCGCTGCCTGGCGCAAGTTGACGGCACGCTGGACCGAACCATTCTGAGGACAGGTTCGATGGGAGACAACAACAATCTCAAGGGGAAGGTCCTGCTTATGGGAGGCGTCCTGGGCGCGCTGACCGGCCTTGGCATCGCCTACATGCTCCTGCAGCGATCGGAACAAGAGGGCAAAGAGGTTCGGCTGACGACGGGCGAGGGGGTCCGGCTCGGTCTGCTCGTGCTTGGTCTGCTTCGCCAGGTGAGTGAGCTGGGGGAGAAAAAAGAAAAGGTGTAAGGCATCAGGAATCAGGAACCAGGGTCGAGGAACGAGGGCTCAAGAAACCCAATAAGGTACGCTAGTCGGGCCTTTCTGACCCTCTCGAGGCCCCAGGCCATCCCAGAAGGATGGCCTTCGCCATTGTGGGCGAACTTCTTGACTTCGGGCCATTGTCTGGTTAGACTCCGGGTGTGAATGAACGTTCGTTCATTGGAACCAGTGGGGCGTTCACCCGGGGTGGCCCTGCGACCCGGAAGGCGATTCTGGACGCAGCTTCGCACCTGTTCATGCGCCAGGGTTTTCACGGCACTTCGATGCGGCAAGTGGCGCGGGAGGCCGGCATCACGCCGGCCGCGATTTACAACCACTTCGCCAACAAGGAAACCCTTTTCACCGGCCTGCTCCTCGAGCGATCGCCGCACGCCGCGGTGACCGAGGCGCTCCTGGGCGCCCAGGGGGAGGACACGCAGGCCCTGGTCCTCGACGGCATGCGCCGGATGTGGGGGGCGCTCGACTCCGCGGCGGGCGGGTTCCGACTTCTCCTGATCGAGCTGATCGAATTCCGCGGCGAGCACGCCGGCCGCGTGGCGCAAGCCTTCTTCCCCCGCGTCCTGGCTTTCATCGGCCGGCTGCGGGCCTCGAGTCCGGGCCTGCGACCGATCCCACCGACCCTGGCGGCCCGGACGTTCCTTGGGCTGTTCATGTCGTACGCCCTCACCGCGTCGCTGCTCGGGCGGTTGCCGGGGTTCGAAGAATCGCCGGCGGACCTCGAGATGCTTGCGGACGTCTTTCTGCGCGGGGTGAGGGCCGAAGATCGGCCGTCCTCCGGCAGGGCGAGGGAGGGAGCGTGAACCCGCGGCTGCGCGCGTTGGTGCGGAAGGAGTTCACCCAGATCGTGCGCGACCCGCGTACGCTGTTCATCACCTTCGCCATCCCCGTGATCCAGATCTTCCTGCTCGGGTACACCGCCACGACCGATGTCCGCAACATCCCGCTGGCGGTGTTCGACCAGGACCGCAGCCCGGCGGCGCGCAGGCTGCTCGATGCCTACAGGGCGGCGGACTACTTCCGCTTGGCGTACGACGTCCAGTCGGAGACCGAGCTGAGGCAGCGGATCGAGTCGGGTGAGGCGCGGGCCGGGCTCGTGATCCCGCCCGGCTACGGAGCCGCCGTGGCCGGCTCGGGCGCGGCGCAGATCGCGTTCGTGCTCGACGGCTCGGATCCGAATGTCGCCTCGACGAGCCTGGCGGCGGCCGAGCTGATCGGACAGGCCCACGCCACGACGCTGGCCGTCGAACGCCTGGCCCAGACCGGCCTCGAGCGTTCCTTCAGGTTCCCGGTCGAGGTCCGCTCCCAGGTCTGGTACAACCCCGATCTCATCAGCGCCTACTTCATGGTGCCGGCGCTGATTGGAATGATCCTGCAGCTCCTGACCACGATGCTGACCGCGACCGCCATCGTGCGCGAGCGGGAGCGCGGCACGATCGAGCAGCTGATCGTCACGCCCATCCGGCCCTGGGAGCTGATCGTCGGCAAGATCCTGCCCTACGTCGGGATCGCGTTCTTCGACACGATCGAGGTGCTGATCGTGGGGACGCTGGTGTTCGGCCTGCCCATCCGGGGCAGCCTGGGCCTGCTCCTGGCTCTCTCGGCTCTCTTCCTGGCGACCTCGCTTGGAATTGGACTGTTGATCTCGACCGTCGCCAAGACTCAACAGGAAGCGATGATGCTCTCCTGGTTCACGCTGCTTCCCACCGTGTTCCTCTCCGGGTTCTTCTTCCCGCTAGCGGCCATGCCGCCATTGCTGCAGGCGATCTCCCGGGCAATCCCGCTGCGCTACTTCCTGATCATCATCCGGGCGATCCTGCTCAAGGGGGCCGGGATCGAAAGCCTCACCGGCGAGGTCGCGGCGCTGGCGATCTTCGGCGTGCTGGTCCTGACCGCGGCGGCGGCCCGGTTCCGCAAGCGGCTCGATTGAGGCAGGAGGTCGGAATGCACAAGAGTCGGCTGCGTCGCGCCGCCCCCATCGTCGTGCTGCTGGCCGTCGGGGTGGGCGCCGTCCTGTATCTGGGTTCGGTCAGCGGTTCCGACGATGGGCCGCTGGAAGCTTCGGGAACGGTGGAGGCGGTCCAGGTGCCGGTCGGATCGGAGATCGCCGCCAGGGTGGTTGAGGTGCTCGCGGCCGAGGGCCAGACGGTCCGCGCCGGAGAGGTGCTCCTGCGCCTCGACGATTCGTTGCTGGCGGCACAGCGCCGGACGGCGGATGCGGCGGCCTCGGCGGCGTCGGCGGGGCGCGACTTGGCGGCCCAGGCCCTGGGCGCGGCGCATGTTCAGTACGAGCTCGCCCGGGCCGCGGCCCGAGCCCAGGATCGAGCAAGCCGAATCGCGGCATGGACGGTGTCCTTGCCTTTCGAGTTCGATCGGCCTGTCTGGTACTTTACCCAGGCTGAGTCCATCACGGCCGCGACCGCGGAACTCCGGGCTGCCGAGGCCGACATCGACCGACAGATCAGGGCGCTCGATGTCCTGCGCCGGGAGCTCGGCGTCGCCTCGGCAGAGGACCGGCTGGCCGCGGCCGAGGAGGCGTTCCGTATCGCGCAGGAGGTGCTCGACCGGGCGGAGCGCTCGCGCGACGACGAAGGGATCATCGACCGGGCCAAGGCCTTGGCCGATGCGGCGGAGGAGGAGCTCGATGCCGCCCAGCAAGCTTACGAAGACGTGCTCGACGACGCCGGGGAAGAGCGGTTGGGGGAGGCGAGATTGCGGGTCGCCCTCGCCCAGGCGCGCAGGGATGCCGCATTCGACCGCCTGAATCAACTGCGGACCGGCGACTTCTCGCTCAGCGTCGAGGCGGCTCGGGCGGGCGTGCTTCAGGCCGAGGCAGCGCTGGCCCAGGCGGATGCCGGGCTCGCGTTAGCGATCGCCGAACTGGAGAGGATCGACCTACAGCTCTCGCGCCTGGCGATCACTGCGCCGGTCGACGGCGCAGTGCTCACGCGCGCGGTCGAGCCGGGACAGGTGGTCGCCCCCGGGTCGCCTCTGTTCGTGATCGCCGACCTCTTGCATCTGACGATCACGGTCTTCCTGCCCGAGGATCGCTACGGACAGGTCCGACTCGGTGATCCGGCGACGGTCAGGGTGGATTCCTTCCCGGACCAGACGTTTTCGGCCGAGGTGGTGCGGATCGCCGATCGGGCCGAGTTCACCCCCCGCAACGTGCAGACCGAGGAGGGGCGTCGCACCACGGTCTTTGCCGTCGAGCTCCTCCTGCACGATCCCGAAGGGTTCCTGAAGCCGGGCATGCCGGCCGACATGACGTTCGAAGGTCCATGAGTTCGAGCCCCGAGTTCTCGCTCGAGTGCCAGGGGCTCGTCCGAGCCTATGGCTCCAAGACTGCCGTCAACGGGCTTTCGCTGCGCGTCGCCCCCGGCGAAATCTACGCGCTGGTCGGTCCGGACGGGGCCGGCAAGACTACGACGATGCGGATGATGTGCGGCGCGCTACGGCCCGACCAGGGCCGGGTAGTGGTGGCCGGGTTTGACCTGGCGACGCGGGTCGAGGAGGCCCGCGCCCGAATCGGATACCTCCCGCAGCGATTCAGCCTGTATGGCGACCTAACAGTGGAGGAGAACCTGCGTTTCTTCGCCGAGGTGCGGGGCGTGGCACGCGATGTCTGGCCGCGAAGGGCGGGCGAGGTCCTCAACTTCGTGGGCATGACTGAGTTTGCCGGACGGCGGGCGGAGGCGCTCTCAGGCGGGATGCGGCAGAAACTCGGTCTGGCGGCGGCGCTCGTGCACCGGCCGCCGATCCTGCTCCTGGACGAGCCGACGGGAGGCGTGGATCCGGTGACGCGGCAGAGCTTTTGGGCGCTGCTGCTTTCCCTGCTCCGGGAGGGCACGGCGGTCCTTCTCACGACGCCGTACCTGGACGAGGCCGCCCGGTGCAACCGGGTCGGGTTCATGGACCGCGGCCGGTTGTTCCTGGAGGGGCCACCCAGTGCTATCACCCAGCGTCTTAAGGGCCGCCTGCTCGAGGTGGTGGGCCAGCCCCGGCGCCTGGTGGAGAAAGTGGCCCGCGAAGATCCGGCCGTGGAATCGGTCCAACCGTTCGGCGACCGGGTCCACGTGCGCGTAGCATCGGGAGCGGCCGAAGGAGTTCAAGAGAGGCTGGGTCCGGCGGCGAGCCGCGCCGGCGCCAGCGGGTTGCGCATCCGGCCTATCTCGGCCGGGTTGGAGGACGTCTTTCTCGAAATGCTTGAGGCGCAGAGTTCACCGGGTGTGGTCCATGCCTGACGTCGTCGTTCGCGCCCAGGGTCTGACGCGCCGGTTTGGAGACTTCGTCGCCGTGGACCAGGTGAGCTTCGAGGTACGCCGCGGCGAGATCTTCGGCTACGTCGGTCCTAACGGCTCGGGGAAGACCACGACCTTGAGGATGCTGCTCGGGCTGCTCCTGCCGACGGAGGGCACGGCCACCGTGCTGGGGTTCGACACGCGGTCGCAGGCGGAGGCCATCCGGGCCCGGGTGGGCTACATGTCCCAACGATTCGCGCTGTACGACGAGCTCACCGCGAGGGAGAACCTGGAGTTCTACGGCGGGGTGTATGGCTTGACGGACCACTCGCGGATTGGCGAGGTGCTCCGGTCTCTCGATCTCGAATCGGTGGCCTCGGTACGGGCCGGAGATCTTCCGACTGGCTGGAGGCAGAAACTGGCGTTGGCCTCGGCGATCCTTCACCGGCCGGAGCTGCTCATCCTGGACGAACCGACGAGCGGAGTGGACCCGGTCGCCCGCCGGTCGTTCTGGCGCCTGATATATGACCTGGCGGATCAGGGGGCGACGGCGCTTGTCACGACGCACTACATGGACGAGGCCGAATACTGCAGCCGGGTGGGCATCATGCGCCGCGGCCGGCTGCTGGCGATCGATGCGCCTTCCGCGCTGAAGCGCTCGGCCTTCCCGGGGAAGGCCTGGGACGTCTGGGCCGAGCCTCTCCTGATGGGGCTGGAGGCGCTGCCTCGAGTCCGAGGGGTGAGCCGGGCCGGCCTGGCCGGCGAGCGCCTGCGCGCGATCACGAATGCGTCGGTTAGGGAGGAAGACCTGGTGGCCGGGCTCAGGGCGGAGAACGTCCGGGTGGTGCGGGCGGAACCGGTCGAGCCGACCCTGGAAGATGTGTTCCTCGCCCTGGCGGGAGAGTGAGGGGCGTTCTATGGAACGCCCCTACGCGCCTCGGTTGGCCCGTGGGATAATCCGCCCTCCATGTCCCGATTGCGCGGCCGGCCGGCGCGTTGGCCGGCCTTCTTCCTGATTACGGCGCTCTTCTCCGCGTGCAACTTGCCGGCGGCTCTTGGCGGCGTTTCGCCCTCGCGGCTCACGCCCGTCGCCGGCCGCCCCAGCCCGACGCCGTTCCAACCTATTCCCGCCTCTCCTACTCCAGCTCTGGTCTCGATCTGGGTGTCGCCCGACCTGCCTCTGCCGCTGCAGAACGCGGCGCGCCGGCTGTCGCGCGTTGGACAGATCCCGGTTTCCGTTGAGGACAGCCCTGGTACGGCGGAAATTCGGCTCGAGCCCTTCGGGCAGGTCCCGCTCGCCACATGGACCTTCGCCCTTGCGGCGCCGTTCCCAACCCTCGAAGATGAGACGACTCTCCAGGAACTGAGGTCAGTGTGGACCGGGGAAGGGGGGCCGGTGGAAAGGCTGCTGGTCTCGCTCGAGACCGCAGCCCTGTTGAGCCCGATCCTGGGCGAGGCGTCGCCGACGAGCGTCGAGGTGCTGAACGAACAAGATATCTCTGCACGAGCCTGGAGCGAGCGGCCGGCCTGGGCGCTGCTGCCTTTCGAATCGCTTGACCCGACCTGGAAAGTGCTGGCGGTGGACGGGCAGTCACCGATCCAGCAAGACTTCGACCCGGGCGCCTATCCGCTGAGCGTCCCCCTGGGGCTGAGCGGAGGATCGGTGGATCCTGATTTACTTGCGGGCGCACTGGGATGGCCCATGGGAAACCGTGACCCGGGGCGGCTGACGACGGTGATGATCACCGGCGTGACCGCGATCACGCGGGGCGTCGCCTGGAGAATCGACGCTTCCGGCGTCGCGTTCCCGGCGGAGCGGATCGGCGAGTGGCTGCGTTCAGCCGATTTCACCCACGTGAGTCAGGAGATCGCCTTCACGCACGACTGCCCGCCGCCGGACCCCTATCAGCCCACGCTTCGCTTCTGCGGGGATCCCGATCACTTCGCGCTGCTGCAGGAGGCGGGAGTGGACCTCGTCGAGCTCAGCGGCAATCACATCCTGGATTGGGGCGCGAAGGCGTTCCTCGAGACGCTCGAGCTCTACCGGGGTGCGGGCATGGAGACGTTCGCCGGAGGAGCGAACCTTGAAGAAGCGCGCTCGCCGGTGCGGATCGAACACAACGGGAACCGCATCGCGCTCCTCGGCTGCAACATCGCCGGACCCCAGTTCGCCCTGGCCACGGACGAGAGGCCGGGCGGCATGCCGTGCGACTACGATTTCCTGACTGCGACGCTCGCCGACCTGCGCCGGGAGGGCTATCTTCCGATCTTCACCTTCCAGTGGTACGAAGCCTACCGAGACACCCCGCTTCCCAACCAACGCGAAGCGTTCCGAAGGATGATCGACGCCGGGGCGGCGATCGTCTCGGGCAGCCAGGCGCACCAGCCGCAGGCCTACGAACGGTACGGCGACGGTTGGATTCACTACGGCCTGGGCAACCTGTTCTTCGATCAGATGTGGTCGATCGCCACCCGGCAGGAGATGCTCGACCGCTACGTCTTCTACGACGGCCGACATTTGAGTACCGAAGTGCTGACAGCCTATTTGGAGGATTTCGCCCAGCCCCGGCCGATGACGGCCGACGAGCGGGCCGCCTTCCTGGCCCAGATTTTCAAAGCCAGCGGCTGGTGAGGCGTTGGATTGGGCGAGATCTAACCGGATAACTGCGCCCGGGAGGCGAGCGCCTGGGCCACCCGCGTCTCCGCCTGCTCGGCGCGCCGCTCCAGAGAAGCGAGCTCTTGCAGCCAGGGGACGGCAACAGACGCGTCGCGCAGTGCTTGGGCGTTGGCCCGGACGTTGAGCGAGGCGGCGCGCAACGCGGCCCGGGCGAGCGCGCCGGCGCTGGCCCCGTCGGCGGCCGCGTTCACATTCCCAGATTCGACCACCTCAGCTGCCCACTCCAAGACTTGGGTCGCATGGCGCGCTACCGAAAGCGGAACCGCGGCGGCCCGGCTGGTGGCCGCCTCGATCGCCTGATCCCGGGCCCGCTCTTCCTCCGGCGTCTGTTTGACCATTCTCCGGGCAGCCAACACATCTTCGAAGGCGCGGGCGTCATCCTTGACGGCTGCCTCCATGAGCCGCCGGGCATCGTCGGCCTCACGGGCGAGGGCGCCCATCCGGTCCTGAACCTCGGGGTACTTCTTCTTCCCGAGCGTGAGGCGGGCGACCATGGCGACAAGCGCCGCCGCCATGGCGGCGGCGTAGGCGGCCGCCGATCCGCCCCCGGGGGTGGGCGTGGCCGCGGCCAGTTCGGTGAGGAATGCCGGCTCGGAGGTTTTGCGGGTATGGGCGTCCATCAAGCGCGTCTCCAAGACTTGGTCGACAGAGAAGGGAGAGAGGTGCAGGTAGGCCCGGGAGGCCTCGAGCAGAGCCGCCTGAGGGACCAGGCCGACGATCTCGCAGCGGTGGATGGAGGTCCCGCGAGCCTGGGCCAACTCCCGGATCCGCTCGACGACGGTGGGGATCGAAGTGCGGGTGAAGTCGGTCAGGTTCATCGACACCTGGGCGCGCCCGTCGACGATCAGGCCGAGGGCTTTCACGGCCGGCAGGCCGCCGGACGACTCGCGGATCGCGCGGGCGATCTCCTTGGCCACGGCGACATCGGCGGTCTCGAGGTAGGCGTTGAATGCGATGAGAGGCGCACGGGCGCCGATCACGGTCGCCCCGGCCGGGCCGATGACCGCCGGGCCAAAATCGGGCGCTCGGTCCGGATCGCGGGCGATCGAGGCCTTGAGGCCTTCATACTCCCCGCGCCGCACGTTCTCCAGACGGACCCGTTCGGGGCGGGTGGCGGCGGCCTCGTACAGATAGACGGGGATCCCGAGCTCGTCTCCCACCCGGCGTCCAAGGTCGCGCGCCAACTGGACACATTCTTCGGTTGAGATCTCCTGCAAAGGAACGAAGGGGACCACATCCGCGGCCCCGATCCTCGGGTGTTCGCCGCGATGGCGTTCGAGATCGATCAACTCCGCGGCGCGGCGGATTGACCGGAAGGCGGCTTCGGCCACGGCCGGGGGCGGGCCGGCAAAGGTGAAGACCGAGCGGTTGTGGTCGGCGTCCGCGTGGCGGTCGAGAAGCAAGACGCCGGGGACAGAGCGGATGGCCAACTCGAGCGCTTCGAGGACTTCTGGCCGGCGGCCCTCGGAGAAGTTGGGGATGCATTCGACGAGAGGGGAGGGCACGTGGGGGTCTCGTTTGAGGGAGGGGATTATAGTCGGGGAGGACTTGGTCTACGGGTGGTGGATAGCCTCAAGCCTCAAGCCTTAAGCCTTAGGCCCAATGCCCACTGCGCTCCCAGCCTCCAGCCCCCAGCCCCCAGCCTCATGCCTCAAGCCTTGAGGCGTCAAGTGGCAAGTCTCAAGCCGCACGCGTCTCAGGAGCCCACGGCTTGGAGGACAGGGCCACCTCATCTAGAATGCGCATGGCAAGTCCCCTTCGGGCACAGGCTCCCGCCTCCTCCATCCCTCCTGTGGCCTTTCCCCGGGGCCAGACCGGCGAGGGAGTCTGAAATGACCCATTGGACTAAGCACGCCAGCCCGTGGCTCTATCTCATCCTCACGGCGTGTTCCGGCATCGGCGGCCCGAGCGCGGAGGAGCTGTCGATGACTTACGTCGCAGGCACGGCCGGGGCGGTGACGGACACTCCGCTTCCGACTGACGCTTCCACGTCCACCGAAACGCCCCTCCCGCCGACGGCAACATCCACCCAGGAGCCCACGGCTACGACCGGTCCGGTGGTGTTCCATGATGACTTCTCCCGCCCGTCGGTCGACTGGAAGTTTTGTGAGCAGTGCGAGTGGCAGGACGGCGGCCTGGTCATGGGTCCCTATCCCATCTCGGGCGCCTATGCTCAGCATGTTGCGATCTGCGGCCCGTGCGGGTTGGTCCGCAACTATCGAATGGCAGTTGAGGTCGGCTACATTGACGGGCCCAGCGAGCGGGGGTTCGGCCTTCTCGTCCGGCTGACGAACGAATTCCTGATGACGTACGAGATCACCCCCTGGCAGGACGCGACTCTTTGGAACTTTGACTTCGATGAGGGCTGGCAATTGGTGAACCGGAGTGTCACCGGCCGCATCCGCACGGGGCGTGCGACCAACCGGATCGAGGTTGGGGTGCAAGACGGGACCTCCCCGGCAAGGGTCAACATCGAGCTCAAGGTGAATGGCTGGACGATCTTCCTGGCGTACAACCAGCCGGCTGATCTGGGCGAGGTGGGCCTGACCCTGTACGGCCACTGCACGGCGGCCGTCTTCGACAACTTCGAGTTCGAAGAGTTGCCTCCCTACATGCATGAGCCCTTGCCGCCCGCGGGCCCGCCGGGGGAGTTTGGCTTCGGGGGTGGGGGTGAGTTCTAGGGGTGAGCCTCAAGCCTCAAGCCCCTTACGCCCCGGCCTCCAGCCTCCGGCCGCCGGCGGCGGAACGCAGCGCAAGATGGTATCCTTGCGGAGTGGATCTAGCGTGAACATCTCGTCCCGCCTAGTTCGTCGTTCCGTTGCGCCATGGCTGGTCGTCGCGGGGCTTGCCGCAGCCTGCGCCGGCCCGGCGGCACAGCCGGCCGAGCCCGCGCCGACGGCCGTCGATACCACGGTGATCGACCCGGCGGCCGCGCCCACGGAGGAGCCGTCGACCGCGCCGGCGCTTCCGCCGACCGCGGGGCCGACTCCCACGGTGCGGCCCGGGATGGAGGCGACCGATCCGACGACCGTGGTCCTGGCCTCGGGTGAGCCCACGTTCGTGGAATTCTTCGCCTTCTGGTGAACAACCTGCCGCCGCCTGGCGCCCGTCGTGCACGGGCTCGAGCAGAAATATGCAGGTGAAGTCCGGTTCGTCTACCTCGACATCGACGATCCCCGTACGGCTCCCTTCAAAGAGGAGCTGGCGTATCGGGTGCAGCCGCACCTCTTCCTGCTTGACGGGGAAGGGAATGTGGTGCGCGAGTGGCTGGGATTAGTGGCCGAAGGCGAGTTGGACGCGGCGCTTGCAGGGATAGGTGACAGTGAACAGTGAACAGTGGACGGTGAACAGGGGATAGGGGACAGGGAACAGGGAACAGGGGACGGTGAACAGTGGACAGTGGGGCGGGCGTAGGGGCCGCCCCTTTTCTTTCGTATGAGGGTGCTATTGGGAGGGACCGGAGGGGCTCAAGACACAAGTGAAGGACCCAGGTTCGACGGCACGCCGTCACGCAACTGGCGACTGAAAACTGGAAACTGAAGACTGAAGGGCTACTCCTCCAGCCCTAAGGTCCTCCTCGCAATCACCAATCGCTGGATCTCGCTCGT
>Ga0326597_10012899_pt1 | contig 11003 bp, 11 predicted proteins | sample RVTome_12_FD_203789 | JGI IMG/M metagenome (GOLD analysis project Ga0326597, IMG submission 203789) | Soil microbial communities from uranium-contaminated site in the Upper Colorado River Basin, Wyoming, United States - RVT100D185 | ecosystem: Environmental > Terrestrial > Soil > Contaminated >... | reverse complement strand
ACGCGCCCCCGGCCTGAACTATTCATCGCCTACGATCGTGGCCAAGCTCAGCAGCTGGGAACTCAGCGTGATCCCGGCACGTCTGGTCAAATTGAGATTGACGGCGAACTGCATATGCCCGCCTTCAACAAACAGTCCGATCATGCCCCCGCGCTCGGCGAATCCTTTCCCGTTGCCCACGGTGAGCACCGGTCTTCGTGACAAGTCGTTGAGAAACGCTTCTCCCCCGACTGTGACGTCTCCAACGTAGAGGACGTGACAGGCGCTTAACTGATTGCGGTTGACGTCGCGCACGACGGTCGCCAGTCGGCCCTGGACAGAGCTGCCAACGACCAGCTGCCCGAGCGCCTCCTCAACCGCTTCGTCGCCGAGAACGCAGAACCTCAGGGGACCCGCCGACCCGGCGCCCTCCCAATCGACAAACTTGGCGAAGTTGTAGACAAACGCGGCGTGCAGAGCCGTCTCTGTGGCAGCCCGTCGCTCCTGCGAGGCGGCCGAAACGGGAAGGAGGCCGATCGTGGCCAGTGCGAAGCCGAGAACGGCTACCCTGCGAAGCATCGTTACGTTATATCGGAGGGCCGCTCCTGAGGAAACACCGCACGTGATAACTGGACCATGACACGCCGCAGGAGGGCTGGCTCTTGTGGGCATCGTGGGAGTCATTGGACTTCGCTAGACAGTCGGCCGGAGGAGTATACAGTCTCCACCGGCGCCACAACGACACCTGCCGCGCCGCCTCGACAGCTCCTCGTGGCAACAGGCTTCGAGACCCGACGTCGCGGAACGTCGATGACGATTCTCGCTGATCGCAGGACCCGAGTGGGACGGGATGGTGTCCAACTCCTGCGGCTAGTTTAAATCGTTCGCAGGACCGCTGCGATGGTGTCCAACGCCCAGGCCGCTTCGTCGTCGGTGATGACGTACGGTGGCATGAAGTACATGATGTTGCCGAGGGGGCGGATCAGCAGGTTCCGCTCCAGACACGCGGCCGCCAGCCTGGGACCGATCGCATCGAGATAGCCGCCGCTGGCCTTCGTCGCAGAATCCGATACCAATTCGAGGACGCCGACACCGCCGATCACCCGCACATCACCGACGATCGGCAACGCTCGGAGTGGTTCAAGCCCCTCGCGGAGTTGCCGCTCGAGACGGCCGATCCGCGCCAGCACATCCTCCTCGCGAAACAGGTCGAGACTGGCCAGGCCGACGGCACACGCCAGCGGGTTCGCGGAGTACGAGTGACCGTGGAAGAACGTCTTCCGGCGATCTTCACTGAGAAACGCCTCGTAGACCGCCTCGGTCGCCACCGACACCCCGAGTGGCAGATAGCCGGCGGTGACCCCCTTCGAAAGGCAGATGATATCGGGCGTCACCGACGCGTGCTCGCACGCGAACATTCGGCCCGTGCGGCCGAATCCTGTGAACACCTCGTCGGCGATCATGAGCGTCCCATAGGCATCACATAACCGTCTGACGCCGGCGAGAAACTCCGACGGCCAGACGATCATGCCGCCTGCGCCCTGCAGCATCGGTTCGACGAGCACTGCGGCGACCGTGGGGCCCCGTTCTTGTAGCAACGACTCGAGCTTGTTCAGACACTCGATCCGGCAGGTAGAGCGTGTGAGCCCGACTGGACAGCGATAGCAGTACGGCTCGTGCGTCCGCGTCACCGCGAACATCAGCGGTTTGAACGGATCGGTGAAGCTCGACTCCGCGCTCACCGACATGGCGCCGACCGTGTCTCCGTGGTACGCACGGTCGAGGGTGATGAATGACTGGCGTTCTGCGTGACCCGTGTTTTGCCAATACTGCCAGGCCATCTTCAGCGCCACCTCGACGGCGGTGGAGCCGTTATCGGAGTAGAAGACGCGAGTGAGACCGGGTGGGAGGATCTCGACAAGGCGCTCGGCGAGATCGACTGCCGGTGGGTGGGTGCAACCCGCAAACACCACGTGCTCGAGTTCGCGTGCCTGAGCCGCCAACGCGGCGTTGAGCTTCGGATGTGCGTGGCCGTGAAGATTGACCCACCAGGACGAGATCCCGTCGAGGATCCTCCGGCCGTCCTCGGTGTAGAGGTAGACACCGCTGGCCTTCACCACCGGCAGCGGCGGCCGCTCGGTCAGCATCTGCGTGTACGGATGCCAGGAGTGCACGCGGTCGCGGTCGACGAGGCGCAGGGGATCACTCATCGCAGCCGACGTATTGTCGTTCTATCCTCGCGCCGATGCGGCAAACGATCTCGTAGGGAATCGTCCCGATCGCGGCGGCCATTTCGCGCACGTCGATCTGCTGCCAGTCCTCGGTGCCTTGACGGCCGATGAGCACGACTTCGTCACCAGGCTGCACCGCGTCCACGGCCGTGACGTCCACGGTGATCATGTCCATCGACACCGCGCCCACGATCGGCGCACGGCGGCCGCGGATGAGCACCTGCCCGCGCTCTGCGAGACGCAGATCGAGGCCGTCTGCATACCCGGCCGGCACGACGGCGATGGTGGCCGGCGCGTCCGCCCGGAACCGCGCGCCGTACCCCACCGCTTCGCCTGGCCGCAATCCCTTCGACGCGACAACCCGGCTCGTGAGCGACATCACCGGCCGCAAGGCCAGCGTGGACGCGAGCGGCGGCGGTACGATACCGAAGAGCAGAAGGCCTGGACGCACGAAGTCGTACCAGACACGCGAGTCGCGCAGGAGCGCGGCACTGTTGGCCGCGTGGCGCGACACGGTCTCCGCGACGCCCAGTTCCCGGGCGGTCCTCACCGCTTCCTCAAATCGCACCCGTTGCTCGCCAAACAGCGCCTGCTCAGGGTCGTCTGCCGTGGCGAAGTGGGTATAGATTGCGTCGAGAACCAAGTTCGGGCTGCTGAGCACCTCAGGCAGCATCCGGCGCAGATTGTCGTGGCGGAACCCGAGCCGGTTCATTCCGGTGTCGATCTTGAGGTGGTAGTGCACGCTCACGTTGCGCGACGCGGCGGCGGCCTGCACGGCTCGCGCAGCCGACGGCGTGGAGATGGTCGGCGTCAGCGAGCACTCGAAGAGACCGTCGAGATGGCTGACGCTCAGCGCGCCGAAGACGAGGATTGGCACTCGCACGCCGGCGCGTCGCAGGACGATTCCCTCCTCGATGTCGGCGCAGGCGAGCATGGTGGCGCCCGCTTGCTCCAGCGCAAGCGCCACGGGCGCGGCGCCATGCCCGTAGGCGTTGGCCTTGACGACCGCGATGATGGCGGGGGGGGGGTGAGGGGCGAGGTGCGAGGGTGCGAGGGTGTGGGACGGACCCTCACGGTCCGCCTGTGTGAGGAAATCCTGAAGCGCGCGGAAGTTGGACTGGAGCGCGGCAAGATCTACGCGTGCGACCGTGCTGCGAATCACGCGCCTTGAGCGAGATTGGCGAATCGTGTCTGCTCGCGGAGGAAGGCGAGCCGCACCACGCCGGTTGGGCCGTTACGCTGCTTGCCGACGATCAGCTCTGCCGTGCCTGCATCCGGATGGTTGGGATCCCGGTTGTACGCATCCTCGCGGTAGATCAGCAGGACCACGTCCGCGTCCTGCTCGAGCGCGCCCGACTCGCGCAGATCCGAAAGCTGGGGCCGGTGGTCGGCACGCGCCTCTGGTGCGCGGCTCAACTGCGACAGCACGACGACCGGCACGTTGAGCTCCTTGGCAAGCCCTTTCAGCGAGCGTGAGATGGCGGCGAGTTCCAGCGTGCGGTTCTCGGAGCGCCCCCGGCCGCTCATCAACTGGATGTAGTCGATCACCAAGAGACTCAGCCCCTTCTGCTCCGCCTGGAGGCGGCGCGCCTTCGCGCGCATTTCGAGCACGCCGGAGCTGGCGGTATCGTCGATGTGCAGCCGCATGGCACTCAGCGTCTCGAGCGCATGCGAGATCCGCGAATAATCCTTCTGCCCGATCGCCCCGCTCATGAGGCGATGGCTGTCGATCTGCGCCTCGGACGTGAGCAGGCGCAGGAACAGCGACTCCTTCGACATCTCCAGGCTGAACACGCCCACCGTGTGTTCGGGCTGCAGCGCGACGTACTGAGCGATGTTCAACGCCAGACTCGTCTTGCCCATCGAGGGCCGCGCCGCGATGATGATCAGATCGCCGGGCTGGAACCCTCGCGTCATCGAATCGAGGTCGACAAACCCGGTGGGTACGCCGGTGATCAGCCGCTTCTGCTCGAAAAGCAGCTCGATCTTCGGGAAGCTCTCCTTGACGAGATCCCGCATCGGCACGAAACCGGCCTTGAGCCGGTCTTCGGCCACCGAGAAAATCGCGCTTTCCGCCTCGTCCAGGATTAGATCCGATTCCTGGTCCGCCTCGTACGCGTTGGTCAGGATCTTGTTGGCGGCGTAAATCAGGTTCCGCAGCGTCGCCTTTTCCTTGACGATCCGCGCGTAGTACTCGACGTTGGTCGCCCGTGGTACGCCGTCGGCCAGCGACGCCACGTACGCCGGCCCGCCCACCTCGTCGAGGTCGCCGCCGCGCGACAGCTCCTCCTTGAGCGTGACGAAGTCAATCGCCTGATGACGCTCGTTGAGCGCGACCATCTTGTCGAAGATGCGGCGGTGCGCGTCGCGATAGAAATCCCGCGCGTCGATGACCTGGACGGCCTCGTCGAACGCGTCGTTGTGCACAAGGATGGCGCCGAGCACCGATCGCTCGGCTTCGAGATTGTGCGGAAGCGTGCGCTCCGCAGCAGCAACAACAGTGTCGGTCATGAACGGATGAAATCTTGAACGGAAGAAGAGGAGTCTAACAGAAACGAAACCGTGTGTGGTTTTGATTTCGACGTGAAACGAAAGATATTCCGAGTGCGTTGGGCGAATGCCTGGCGCGTTCCGGCTGCGTGCAGCGACTGTGATAGGCTGCGCGCCATTCATGCAGCCAGCGCCCGTCGTGTCATCCGCGCGCGCGTCCTCTGCGCCCCCCTGGTACCGCACGATCACTCGCAATCAGTGGCAGGTCCTCGTCGCAGCCAAGCTCGGCTGGATGCTGGACGCGATGGACTTCATGCTCTACGCCATGGCCATCGGCCAGCTGCGCGCCTACTTCGGCATAGACGATGCCAGGGCGGGCCTGCTGGGCACGGTGACGCTGGTCATGTCGGGTATCGGCGGCATTGTCTTCGGCGTCGTCGCAGATCGCCTCGGCCGCACGCGCGCGTTGATGGCGACGATCCTGATGTTCTCCCTGGCGTCGCTGGGCACGGCGACGTCGCAGACACTGATGCAGCTGCTGATGTGGCGGGCGATCCTCGGCATCGGCATGGGCGGCGAATGGGCGGCGGGCGCGGTCCTCATCAGCGAGACCTGGCCGCCGGCCCACCGCAACAAGGCCATCAGCATCATGCAGTCAGGCTGGGCCATCGGCTACGTGCTGGCCGCACTGGCTGCGGCGGCTGTCCTGGGGGCGCCGGGCGCCGGCCCCGAGGCCTGGCGCTGGCTCTTCGTGGTTGGTGTGGTGCCTGCCCTCTTCACGCTGTGGATTCGGCGCCACGTGCCGGAGCCCGAGGTGTGGAGGGCGCGCGGTGCAGCCGCGGCGAGCGTCGGCAACCCCTTCGCAGTGATCTTCGGGCGCGCCCTTCTCGGCCGCACGCTCCTCCTCATGCTGCTCGGCTCGTCCGTGCAGTTCGCCTACTGGGGGATCTTTTTTTGGCTCCCGGCGTTTCTCGCCCGGCCCGTCGCGGAGGGTGGCGCGGGGATGGGCGTCGTCGGGTCGATCGGGTGGATCATCCCGGTGCAGATCGGCGCGTACCTCGGCTATCTCACGTTCGGTTTCCTCGCCGACCGGTTCGGCCGGCGACGAACGTTCATCACGTTCATGCTGGTCGCGGCACTGCTCGTGCCGATCTACGGCCAGATGGCTAGGAGCCCGCTCGTCCTCCTGCTGCTCGGACCGGTGCTCGGCTACTTCGGACACGGCTACTTCAGCATGTTCGGCAGCTTCATCGCGGAGCTGTTTCCAACGGCCGTGCGCGGGACCGGGCAGGGGACAAGTTATAACGTCGGGCGGATGGCCGGGGCGGCCGCGCCCTACACGATTGGCGCAGTGGCCGCGCTTCCGGGCATCGGTATCGGCCTCGCGCTCGGCGTCACGTCGGCCTTCTTCCTGCTGGCGGCGGGACTCATCTTCACGCTGCCAGACAGGAGCGGACAGGAACTGGAAGCGTAGGCCGTTGCGTGAAGCTTCCGCGGACCGCCGGGGCCGGGGGCTATCCCCCGCGCTGCGCCAACCGGCGTCTCGTGGAAATCACCAGACCGTTCTGACTACACCGGATTCGCGTATGGCGGCATCGCGGGTGATGAGCGGAAGGTTCAGGTCGCGTGCGGCGGCGCAGATGAGCGCGTCGAAGGGGTCGCGTGTGAAGCGAAGCTCGTCGGCGTCGAACACCTGCGACGGCGTCAGATCGTACGGCTGGTACGCCGGGTTACTGAACAGGTCGGTGAAGAATTCTCGGACCGGCCGGTGGAGGTTGATGCGTACCACCCGTGCGAGCAGACTCACCTCCCAGATCACTGCGGCGGGAACATAGACGAAGGCGTCCCGGCGTTCGGCTGCCGTAAAGTGGGCGCTGGCGCCGGCGCCGAGGCGACCACCGCCGGCCGCGTGAAAGATGAGCGCATGCGTGTCGGCGACGGCCGCCTCGGCGCTACCCACCGCGTGGCTTCCGCTTCGGGGAAGCGGCGCGTGGCGGCGGCTCCCGCACGAGAACAGGGCGGGCAATGGACGTAGCGAACTGCGCCCGCACCTGCTCGTCGGCTTTCTCGAGATCAGGGTCGTCTTCAGCGATGTCGACGGTGCCCACGACGGAGCGCACGTCTGCCGTGTGGCCGCCGTGCCGCGCCGCTGTCAGGATCTGGTCAAGCGCTTCGCTCAGGCTCTTTTGCTTCCCAACCGCCACCCGACCCCGTAGCCAGAGCAGGTTGTCACGCTCGAGCGTCACGGAAAGAGGCTGCTTTGGCATAAACATACGATATCATCGTTATAGAGCCTGATTCAAGCCGACCGGTTCCCGTCTCAGGTGGAGCGGGCCTGCGATCTGCGGCCTCACGGTGGCCAGGTCCTCGGCCACATCCAGCTACGCGTACTGGCCCAGGACGGCGTGCAGCCGCACGGCCGCGCGGATGACTCTGGCGTCCTCGCCATGAGCGGCGGTCAGTTGCAGCCCAAGCGGCAACCCGCCCTCGACGACCATGGGGATTGAGATCGCGGGCGTGCCCAGCGCGGTCCACGGGGAATTCATCCGGGGATTGCCCGTTGACGCGAGGCCCGACGGAGCCGGCCCGGTAGCGGCCGGAACCAGGATGATAGGCGTGGCTTCGTACATGTCTGCCACGCGCGTTCTGCACTCCGCGATGTACCGCATTGCCTCGTCGTATGTCTCGTCAGACATCGCGAGGCCCGCACGGACCAGGTCCGCCAGATCCTCGAGTCGCGCTCCGTGCTCGTTGAAGCGCGACTGATGGAATCGAGCGCCCTCATAGCACATCACGTCCGTCGCGGCGTCGTGGAGGCGGGCGAGCATGCCGGCGATATCAACAGACCTGATCGCCACGCCCGCGCGGCGCAACACACCAAGCGCGTGCTGAAAGGCCGCCGACATCGCCGGCTCGACCTCAGGCATCGGCTCCGGCGTGCCGAACTCGCACTCCTCGGTCCGGCCCGTGGAGTAGCCCATCGCACCCCACAGCAGGAGCATGTCGGCCGGCGTGTGGGTGAACAGCCCGAGGGTGTCGAGACTCGTCGCAAACGGGAGCACGCCCTCCATCGGCACCAACCCGTAGCTCGGCTTGAGACCGGTCACGCCACAATAGGACGCCGGACGTAGCACCGACCCCAACGTTTGCGTGCCGAGTGCGACCGGCACCATGCCGGCCGCAACCGCGGCGGCCGACCCGCTCGAACTTCCACCAGGCGTGTGCGCCAGGTTTCGCGGATTACGCGTGGGTGCGGGTGTGCGGTACGCAAAGGCCGTCGTCTGGGTCTTTCCCAGCAGGATGGCGCCTCGTCGCCGCAACTCGCGGACGATCGCCGCGTCGGAGCTGCCGATTCGTCCGTTGTAGATCGGCGAGCCGTACTCCGTTGGCAGTCCACGTGTCTCGATGATGTCTTTGGCGCCGAAAGGAATCTCCGAGAGTATCCCCTCCCCCGTCGGCCGCTGCGGACGCACCTGGACCCAGGCATGAATGGACGGGTCCATCGACTCAATGTGATCGAGGCTCGCACCGAGCGCCTGCTCGCGATCCTGTCGCGAGGCGCTCAGCCACTCGGTAAGCGCATCCAGACGAGGCACCTGTGCCGCTGCTCTATTGACCGCTGCGCTTACTCACCGCTCTGTCTTCACCAGTGGTGCGGCGCAGGAATGCCAGCACACGCGCGTTGCGCTCGGCGGAAAAAAAGTGAGACTGGCCGCCATGAACCGCCCCGTGAACCACGTCGAAGTAGACATCGAGACCAAGCGCCTCGTAGGCGCCTTCGAGTTCGTGGGACTGATTGATCGGCATCTGCGGATCCTGATCGCCGTGCAGGAGCAGGAGCGGTGGGTCGGTTCGATCGACGTGCATGACCGGGCTGGCGAGCTCCGCCAGTTCGCGCGCCTGAGCTGGGGGCGCGCCCAGCAGCGCTTCGAGCGCGGGCTGGCGCACGCCAACGCCGTACGGAGTGGATTGAGCCAGAATGGTCGTGAGGTTGGAGGCGCCGTAGTAGCTCACGGTCCCCTGTACGTCGGACGACCGGTCCAGATAGTCGCCAACCGTTCCCTCGAGCGCCGCGTGGCCGTTGGTCACGCCGACCAGCGCCGCCAGATGCGCACCAGACGAGGTCCCGGCGATCGCCACCCGGTCCGTCCGGTACCCGTACTCCGGCGCCTTCGCGCGGAGAAAGCGAATGGCCGCCTTGATGTCGTGGACCATCGCCGGAAAGCGCGCCTCGGTCGACTGGCGGAAATCGAGACTCGCCGTGGCGATGCCCCCTTCGACAAAGGCCATCGGGACCTCTTCTTTGTCGCCGTTCATCCAGCGCCCCCCGTGTACCCAGACGATCAGCGGCGGTCTCTCTATCCCCACCGGCATGTAGAGGTCCAGCGCCAGCGACTTGCCGCCGGCCGTCGCATACACGATGTCCTTGTGTGTGCTGACGGCTTGCGCGTGTGCGACGTTCGACGGAACGAGAGACGAGAGAGCGGCGGCCATCACGACCACCCACCACTGCCGCCTCACCGCGTCCGATCTGCGTGTCATCGATACTCCTCTCGCCATCGTTTCATGACCTCCAGGCGGGTCCTGACCGCGGATGACCGCGGACAGCCCCATTCGTGCCCACCACCCCACCGCGCAGGCATGCGCGGCGGGGGCCCCGGCTCGGCGCCAACAGCACTCGTCACGCGCGTGGCGCCTGCGGCGCGAACGGGGCGGCCCCGTCCGCGACCCGTCCGCGGCCACCCGCGACGAGGTCATGACACCGCCTCTAGCAGGCCGCTCATTCACCGCACCGGTGTGCACTGCAGATCGGCGCCTACGGTCAGAGGACCCGTATAGTACTTCTTCACTTCGGCGACGGCCGGTTCGAGGTCGAACAGACCGATGTGACTGAGGATCAGTCGCCCAACGCCCGCGTCTTGCGCGACGCGACCGACGACCGCCGGTGACGCGTGCAAAGGATTGTTGCCGGCGCCGGCAGCGACAGCGAGGTGCATGACCAGCGCATCCGCGCCCCGCGCGAACTCGGTGAACGCAGGATTGGTTCCGTTTTGATCGGTACTGAACACGACCGATCGGTTGCCCGCCCGCACGCGATACGCCAGCGCCGGGATGTTCCCGTGCGGAATACCCAGCGCGGTCACGGTCATCCCCTGCCTGTCGAGCACGGTAGACGGTTCGGCATTCGTCACATCGACGACGCTGACATCGAGCGGCACACCGCACCCCGCGCCGCCAACGGTGCCGCTCAGTATTCGAAATGCCCCACTATTCGCGCCGAAAAGGCTCTCGAGGAACGTGGGAAAGGCTGGCATCACGTCGTTCCCGGAAGGACCAGCAGCGGGCAACGGTTCCTTGCGACGCTGCTCGCTCAACCACAGGAGGGCGGGCAGGTGGGAGATGTGGTCAGGATGCAGGTGGCTGACGGCCAGCAACCACAGGTCGCTCAGCCGTGCCTGGGCCTGGCCGAAGCGAAGGTAGGCGCCACCGCCGGCATCGACCAGCAGCCTCGCCTGACCGTCCATCCAGAGCAGGTAACTGGCCGACGCGCGCTCGCCGTTGGTTTGGGGGCCGCCGGAACCGAGGATCTGAACGGTCACCGGACTGGTAGCACAGACCTGTGCCCGCGCGTCGGATGGGATGCAGAGCAAGGCCAGCACGCACACCGCCACGGATCGAATCATCTGCCATGCCCCCTTCCACATCGTGGCTTCAACACCGCAGCACACTCCTGAGGGCTCCGGCCGCTCTGATGCCCAACGAACCGGCTTGAAACGATCAACGACGCATCGCGCGGATTGTGCCAGAAGAGCGCGGTGGAATGTCAAGAATGTACCAGGCCGCAGGGATCGTCAGTTCGCCCGTACGAAGCGCCGAGACGTGTGCCGGGAGTGAGCGCCATGCGGGTGACTTTTGCGTGCGGCTCGCCATCCGCATAGACTGCTACGGACAGGCTCAACTCGGCGGTGCCAATCTGACAGTTGCCAAGCCGACCGTGCCACGTCAGTCGTCGAACTGGAGCCCGATCACAAGGAGGATCTGATGGCAGAGGTGGTACATACGAGCAGGTTGCGACTCGAACGGATTAAAGGACCGCTGCGACATGCGTATCTGGAGGGCTTCACCGAACCGATCCGGTTCGGGGTCCACGGCGGGATCAAAAAGTTCTATGGGGTCGAACCGGATGAGGACGTGCCGGCCACGCTCGACTACATGGTCGGCGCCGTCGGTGGTTGACTGCTCGGCACCCTTGCCGGCGCGCTGGATGTGCGCCAGATACCAGTAACGAGAGAGACGATTCAG
>Ga0326597_10012898_pt1 | contig 11003 bp, 8 predicted proteins | sample RVTome_12_FD_203789 | JGI IMG/M metagenome (GOLD analysis project Ga0326597, IMG submission 203789) | Soil microbial communities from uranium-contaminated site in the Upper Colorado River Basin, Wyoming, United States - RVT100D185 | ecosystem: Environmental > Terrestrial > Soil > Contaminated >... | reverse complement strand
TCGACGAGGTCTCCGAGCCGCTGCGCGAGGCGGTCATGGCGGTGCTGCGCGAAAGCTTAAGTCCGCACGGCTACGGCCTGTCGCGCGACGTGATGCGGCTCAACCGCTTCCTCGGCGACTTGGTCGGCGGCCCGCATGTGCTGGGCGAGTGGAGCTACATCTTCTGCCTGTTCGGCACCCCGTCGGCGAGCAAGGCTTCGTGGAGTGAACCTTGGGGCTGGCAGTTGTTCGGCCATCACCTGGTGCTCAACTGCTTCGTGCTGGGCGAGCAGATGGTGCTGACGCCGGCGTTCTGGGGCGCCGAGCCCAGTCTCGCCGACCACGGACCGTTCGCCGGCATCAAGCTGTTCCAGGACGAGGAGCGCGCCGGCTTGAAGCTGATGCGCTCTTTCACCGGGGAGCAGCAGGCCCGCGCCATCGTCGCTCATTCCATGATGGGCGGCGACCTGCCCGAGGGCCGGCGGCACTTCGCCGACAACCTGCATCTCGGCGGCGCGTTCCAGGACAACCGCGTGGTGCCCTATGAGGGCCTCAAAGGCGACGCCATGACCGCCGTGCAGAAGCGCGAACTGATGGATCTGGTGGAAAAGTACCTCACGGTGCTGCCGCCGGGGCCGCTGGCGGCGCGGCTTGCCGAGGTCGAGCGGCATCTCGCCGACACCCACTTCTGCTGGATCGGCGGCTTCGCCGAGGACAGCCCGTTCTACTACCGGGTGCAGAGCCCGGTGACCTTCATCGAGTTCGACCACCACGCCGGGGTGTTTCTCACCAACCCGGAGCCGGCCAAGTTCCACGTCCACACCATCGTGCGCACGCCCAACGGCAACGACTACGGCTTCGACCTGCTGCGGCAGCACTACAAGCATGCGCCGCATCACCGGCATGGCCGTCGGCAACACGGCGACGTCCGCTGACGGCAGCGCCCCGGCCGGCGACGTCCCGGCCGTCAGGTCGGGCTCTTGAGCTTCTCGATCTCGATTTCCAACGGCTGGCGCAGCGTCGGCAGCGTCGCGATCAGGATGCGCAGCGCCTCCTGCAGGCCGGCCGCGTCGTTGACAAGTCGCGCGTTATCCATGCGCGTGACGCTGCCGTCCAGAAGCTTGTCGAGCTGCGCGGCGACGACGCGCCATTGCTGGATGAACCTGATGAATGCGGCCGCCGCCTCGTAAAGCTCCCGCTCGGCGCGAGGCAAGGCGCCCCGCCGGTCGCTTTCCGGCAGTGCCAGAACCTTGTCATAGGCGTCCGAGGCCTGTTTCACGCGTTGCAGCAACGCGGCGTAGTCGTCGAGAAAACCCTGAATGTTGATCTTGGCCAGCGCCCGGTTGGCCGACCGCTGCTTCTGCAATTCCGCGCTGGTGCTCGCGAGTTGCCGCTCGGCCCGCGTCTTGCCCTCGATGGCGGCGGTGATCCTGCCTGTGCTGCCGGTCTGCTCCCAGGCGGTGTATGCGGCAATCATCACGCCGATGACTGCCACGACGCAGGTGGCGACCATCCAGAATTGGGCCCGTTTTTCGGCACGTTGACGTGCCGACGGCTCCGGGTCCGCCGCATTCTCAGTCTGCGACGACATTTGTGGCTCTCCCCATCACCGCTCGCCGCGCCCGCACCTGGAGCGGGTCCACGCGGCCCGGCGGCCTAGCCCGCCTCCACCACCTCTTCCTCGAACTGGTGGATGCGTCCCATCGGCCCGTTGCCGCCGATGATGTAGTTGTCGCACAGCCAGTTCAGGTAGCCGCCGTGTTCGTAGGTCGGGTGCACGACGATGTTCATGTCCTTCTCGATGGTCCAGGGCTCGTCGCTGCGAATGAGCGGGCGCTCGACCAGGTCGTAACCCTGGCCGTGGCAATACAGCCGCGCCTCCTCCGGCCGGCCGTTCTTGCGCATGAAGGCGTTGAACGCCTCCCAGATGTCCTTGCACGGCGTGCCGGGCTTGAGCAGGTCGAGGGTGAGCTTGCGCGACTCCATGCAGAAGGCGAGCTCGTCCTTCATCCGCTGCGGCACCCTGGCGCCGACCACGCAGGAGCGGCCGAGCTCGGTGAACATGCCGCCGGGACCGGAATCCTCGACCAATAGCGCGACCTGGTCGCCCTTGCGGATGGTGCGGTTCTGCATGTGGCGCTGGCTGAACTTGGACGACCGGCCGAGCGGCATGGAGGCGCACAGGTAGATGCCGTTCTCGCTGCCGTGCCGCTGGCTGTATTCCACGGCGATCGCCGCCACTTCGGTGTCGCGCATGCCGGGCTTGACCGCGGCGAAGGCGGCGCGCATCGCGCCGTCCTGCATGATCGCGGCCCGCCTGACCAGTTCCAGCTCCTCCGGGCTCTTGATCACCTTGATGCGGTCGACCATCTCGCTGGCGTCGACGAAGCGCGCGCTGGAAAAGCGCTTCATGATGTAGTCGCCGAGCGCGAACGACAACTGATAGATGCCGACGAAGCCGATGGTGGCGCGGGCGTAGGGTTGCAGCGCCTTGGCGGCCAATTCGGCGTCGTAATACTGGGTGAAATGCGCCGACTCGTAGCTCGGCGTGGTCAGCAGGCGCTTGACGCCGCGCCAGACGTCGGCCGGCGGCCGGCGGTCGCCGCCGAACGGGCCCTGCATCACCACCGTCATCTCGTCGTCGGCCGGGAATATGACGGTGTTGGGATAGCCGTTGGTGGCCGGCATGTCGGTGAAGTATTTGACGTATCCGCCCATGTGGTCGTTGTTGTTCTGCATCAGCAGGACATTGACCCCTTCGCGCCGCATGGCGGCGCGGATCAGGCTCCATCGGCGCTCGAGCTCGGCCGTCGAAATCGGCGTTTGCAGGCGTTCGCTCAACCCATCGCCCTTCATGATTGCCTCCATTTTCGCCATAATTTCATAACACGCTGTGGGCCAAAGAAAAATCGTTGTCGCCGCGAACGCAGGAAATTCCCGACCGCCACAAAGAATTCAACTTCGCCAGACGACCTTCCTGTATAGTCGTCGTTGGGGAGGAGAGGCCGTCTCAGACCGTCGTAACTTCCAATGGAATCCTTGCTGGTTAAAGTCTTTGCGACGGCCCTTGCGCTGAGCCAGGTCACCACCCGGCCGGACACGGTCAAGACCCAATTCGATCCCGTTCAGGACCAGGCCGAGGTCGTCCAGCTACTGGGCGCCGGCTGCGATCATTTCCGCAAGGCCTTCGACATCGAGAACATCAATCTCGATGACCTGATCGATACGGTGATGACCGACACCCAGGCCGCCGACGGCGAGATCGCGGCCTTCCGCGGCGTCAAGTTTGTCGACCTGCACCTCGCCTACCGGCAATTCTGCAAGCACGAGACGCTGGAGCGCTCGGTGGTCGATATCCCCGAGCTGATCGCGTTCTACAACAAGGCGGCGGCCGACCTGCCCGACCACAACCGCCTCAAGGGCCTGCGGCTGCCCGGCATGACCACGGTCTACGACGGCAACGGCGCCAAGTTCGCCGAGCTGTTCGAGCCCGACAACCGCCGCCGCTGGGTGCCGCTCGCGGAAATCCCGGAACACGTGCAGAAGGCCTTCATCGCCGCCGAGGACAAGCGCTTCTACGCGCACCACGGCGTCGACGAGCGCAGCGTGATCCGCGCCTTCATCAACATGGTGGCCGAGCCCGGCCGGCGGCAGGGCGGCTCGACCATCACCCAGCAGGTGGCAAAGAACCTCCTGGTCGGCGACGAAGTGAGCTACGTGCGCAAGATCCGCGAGATCATCGTCGCCGCCCGCATCGAGCGCACGATCAGCAAGCAGGAAATCCTGGAGATCTATCTCAACTCGATCTATCTCGGCCGCTCGTCCTGGGGCGTGGACCTTGCGGCCCGGGCCTATTTCGGCAGGCCGGCCGGCGGGTTGACGCTGACCGAAGGCGCCTTCCTCGCCGGCCTGACCAAGGGTCCGGCCTATTTCAATCCCGACCGCCACCGCGAGCGTGCCCAGGGCCGCCTGGCCTACGTGCTCAGCCGGATGCACGACGACGAGACCATCACCGCGGATCAGTTCAAGCAGGCGCAGGCCGAGCGACTGAAGATCGTCGCGCTGCAGCGGCCGCGACGGACCACCGGCTTCCACCTGGTCGACGAGATCGGCCGCGAGGCCCGCGCCATCGCCGGCGTCAGCAGCCTGACCGCGCATTCCTACGAGGTGCGCTCCACCATCCGGCCGGACCTGCAGCGCGCCGCCGAGGCGGCATTGCAGGAAGGGCTTGCGCAATACGAGCAGAATTCCGGGCGGGTCGAGTTCAACGGCGCCGAGGCCAATCTCGCCGACGCGGTCGGCAAGCTGCAGGCGGACGGCGAAGCCCTGCGCGGCAGGCCGGCCTGGCAGATCGCGCTGGAACAGGTGCGGCTGCCGCTCTACGACGTGCACTGGGACCGCGCCGTGGTGGTCGAGAAGAAGGGCTATCAGGGCGGCTTCGATTCGATCCGCGTCGGGCTGCGCGACGGCCGGGTGCTGCCGCTGTCGACCTGGGGCAACCGGACCCGCGGCAAGATCGGCCTGCACGACGTCGTCTACGTCAAGGTGATCGAGGGCAAGGGCAAACAGAGCGCCCGGGTCGAACTGCGGGCGCGGCCGGTGGTGCAGGGCGCGGCCGTGGTGCTGGAGAACAAGACCGGCCGCGTGCTGGCCATGGTCGGCGGCTTCTCCTATCCGCTGAGCCAGCTCAACCGCGTGACCCAGGCGCGGCGCCAGCCCGGCTCCTCGCTGAAGCCGTTGACCTATCTGGCCGCGCTCAACGCCGGATTGCAACCCAACACGCTGGTACTCGACGCGCCGATCACCTACCCGCCGATCAACGGCATCAACCGCTATTCGCGCGCCAGGGACTGGTGGTCGCCGCGCAACTACGACGGCGGCTATGCCGGCGCCATGACGCTGCGGCGCGGGCTGGAGCAGTCGAAGAATCTGGTGACCGCGCGGCTGTTGTCCGGCGGCATCGCCGACACGCCGCGGCAGAGCCTGGACGAAATCTGCCGACTCGCGGTCGAAGCGCATGTCTATGCGCAATGCGTCCGCTTCTATCCGTTCGTGCTCGGCGCCCAGCCGGTGCGGCCGATCGACCTGGCCGCGTTCTACGCCGCGATCTACAACGAGGGCGGACGGCCGACGCCGCACGTCATCGAGCGGATTACGCAAGACGGCCGCGAAGTCTACAGGGCCAAGGAAGACATCAAATTCCTCGCCGACGTCGACCGCGCCGCGATGTTCCAGCTGCGCAGCATCCTGCAAGGCGTGGTCGCGCGCGGCACCGCGCGCCGCATGGCGTCGCTGACCAACATCATCGCCGGCAAGACCGGCACCAGCGACGACTTCAACGACGCCTGGTTCGTCGGCTTCGACAACGACGTCACGATCGCGGTCTGGACCGGCTACGACAACGCCAAGGGCAAGCGCACGCTGGGCCACGGCCAGGCCGGGTCGCGGGTCGCGCTGCCGATCTTCCACAGCATCATGCAGGCGGTCTGGGCCAACATCGAGCCGCGGTCGCCGCTGGTCGGACCCTCGCGCGAAGCCGCGCGCCATCTGGTCGCGCTGCCGATCGACCTGCACTCGGGCCAGCGCATCGAGGCCCGCGGCCGCGGCGTCTTCATGGAGCAGTTCCGGCTCGACGCCAGCGGCCGCTTCACCGAGACCCAGTTTAGCCTGGTGTCGCGCGGCTATGACTACAACGTCGGCGACGGCGACCCCAATTCCGGCGGCTCGTGGACCCTCCCGGGGCTCGGCGGCAATTCGTGGTCGGGGCGCGACTACGACGGCTCGCCGCTACGCGAACGGGCCTATCGGCGGGACAGCTGGCGGCGCGACGACCCGCGCTACCTGCGGGAACCGGAGCCGCCGCCCGGGGACGAGGCCGAAGACCGGCCCCGCCCGCAACGGGCGGTTCCGAACTATCTGTGGCGCGACCGTCCCGGCTATTGATATTGATGCGGCCCGTTCCGGCTGATTCGAGGTTGGAATGAACCGCCTGAAGCTTTCGATCGCCACCACCGACTACGACCATTTCCGCGATTTCCGCCTTGGCACCGTGCAGGCCGAGGGGATCGCCGCGACCTGGTCGATGCTCGGGCATCACGAAATCTTCGCCCGCTTCACGCTGAACCGCGAATGGGATGTCGCCGAACTGTCGTTCGCCAAGTTCTGCGCCCAGGTCACCCGCAAGAACGCCGACATCATCGGACTGCCGGTGGTCTGCTCGCGGCTGTTCCGGTTCTCGTCGTTCTACGTCAACAAGAAGAGCAAGATCAGAAGCGCCAAGGACCTCAAGGGCAGGAAGGTCGGCTCGCCGGAATGGGCGCACACCGCGGCCGTCTACATGCGCGGCTGGCTCAACGACGAGCACGGCGTCGCGCTCAAGGACATCCACTGGGTGCAGGCCGGCGCCAACGAGGCGGGCCGCGTCGAGAAGGTCGAACTGAATCTCCCCAAGGGCGTCAAGCTCACCCGCGTCGCCGACAAGTCGCTGAGCCAGATGCTGGCGGCGGGCGAGCTCGACTGCGCCATCATCGCCCGGCCGCCGGACTGCTTCCGGCAGGGCCATCCCGACGTCGAGCGGCTGTTCCCGGATTTCCTGAAGATGGAGGAGACCTACTTCGCCTGGACCAAGGTCTGGCCGATCATGCACATCATCGCGTTGCAGAAGCGCGTGCTCGACGACGACCCCTGGGTCGCGCGCAATCTCTACAACGCCTTCCTGGAATCCAAGCGCCGCAGCGTCGAGCGCCTGCTGGACCCGGCGGTATCGCGCTATCCGCTGCCGTGGCTGCCGACCTATGCCCGCAAGATGGCCGACCTGTTCAACGGCGATCCGTTCCCCTACGGCATCGAGGAGAACCGCCCGACCTTCGAGCAGTTCCTGCGCTATACCCACCAGCAGGGCATCGCCCACCGGCTGGCCAAGCCGGAGGAGATTTTCCCGAAGGGAATCATGACGGCGGTAAGGGTGTAACACCGCGGCCGGGCTGCGATGCGCGCGCCAGCCGCAACCTGGACTTGGTTAGCAATCTGTAAATCCTTCCATGCAATCACTGGCGGTCTGATTCCCACCGCCGTCAGGACAAGCCGCATGGACACCACGATTCCGGTTCTGGTTGTCGACGACTCCCGCACCATGAGCGCGATCATCCTGGACCTGCTCAACAAGCTCGGCTTCGCCGACGTCGACGTGGCGCAGGACGGGCAGGCCGCGCTCGATCGGATGCGGCAGAAGCCCTATGGGCTGGTGCTGTCGGACTGGGAGATGCAGCCCGTGGGCGGCGAGCAACTGCTCAAGGAGATCCGCCGCGACCAGTCGATCTCCAAGGTGCCGGTCATCCTGATCACCGGCAAGTCGAGCCGCGGCGCCTCCTGGCTCGCCGGCGCCAGCGCCTATCTGCCCAAGCCGTTCAACGAAACCGACTTCAAGACCGCGATCCGCCGGGCCGTGACCAAGTCCTGATCCGGCGCCGCGGGCGGCGCCTGCGAACCTGATAATGACGGCGGCGTTGGTCCGGCAGGCTCCACCGCGCCCGCGGGACGGGTGACCGCCGCCCGCAGGCCCCAATTCAGCCCTGCCGAAATGCCCGGCTGGCCGCACCCCAACCATGGCGGAGCGCGCAACGGCGCCCGGCCGCACGCCGGCCTGAACCTTTGCGTGTGGCCGGACGACTAACGGTTGGATCGGCAATTCAGCAAATCCATAGTTTCATCAGGAGATTTCCATGTTCTTCCGCAAATCCTTCATCTTGGCCATCGCCGCCTGTGCCGTCATCGGCGCGGCGGTGTTCTCTGCCGACAGCGCCAGCGCCAGGGGCTCCCATGGCGGCGGCGGCGGCTTCCATCGCGGCGGCGGCCACGGCTTCCACGGCGGCGGCCGCGGCTTCCATCGCGGCGGCGGGCACGTGCGTCGCTTCGGCGGCCACTTCCGGCGCCACGGCGGCCACATCCGGCGCTTCGGCCACTTCCGCCGGCACTGCTCCTATGTCCGCGGCCACGGCTGCTGGCACCGTCCGCACTGGCGCTGGCGTCACCGTTACAGCTGGTACTACCCGCGGCCGGTGGTCTACGGCGTCGCCCAGCCGGTCGCAGCCGCGCCCTGCACCTGCCTGAGCAAGGAGTACACGCCGGAGGGTGCGGTGCTGTTCAAGGACAACTGCACCAACGAGGCGGCGATCAATCCTCCGCCCGCCCCGGCCGAGCCGACCGCGGAGCTCGACCCGCAGCAGCAGCCCCAGGCGGCCTACGCTCCGCAGTATGCGTACCCGCCGCAGGTGCCGGTCGGTCCCACCGCGCAGTAAGCCAAGCGCATATCACAATGCAGAGCCCCGGCCTCGCGCCGGGGCTCTTTTTTTGCTGGAAGGCGCGGCGCGCTCGGCGCCGGTCACCGCGGCGGCGAAGCGGATTCCGCGGGCTCGTCCACCGGTCGCGTCACCGCCGCCCGCAGCCGCGCCCGGCGATCGCGCAACAGGCCCTCCATGAACACCGCGACCATCAGCAGCACCAGCGCGTGGCCGACATACTGCTGGGCGAAGAACGGCAGGCCGTTGTTGTCGAACAGCAGCAGCGCGCGGCGCAGGTTCTCGTCGGCCAGCGGCGCCAGGATGATGCCGAGCACCACCGGCGCCGCCGGCAGGCGCAGGATGTAGAAGGCATAGCCCGCGAACGCCGCGGCCAGCATCATCCAGACGTCGGACATCTCGCTTCGCACCGAATAGGCGCCTATCACGCAGATCGGCACGATCAGCGTCAGCAGCAGCGAATGCGGCAGCTGGAACAGCTTGACGCAGGGCTTGATCAGCAGCAGCGCCGCGACCCAGGTGATCATGTTGGCGATGATCAGGAGCGAGTAGATGAAGGCGACGATGCCGGGATGGTCGACCTCGATGGTGGGGCCGAGGATCACGTTCTTGAGTTGCAGCGCCGCCAGGAGCGCCGCGGCCGGCGCGTTGCCGGGGATGCCCAGCGTCAGCGTCGGCAGCATGCCGCCGCCCATGTTGGCGTTGTTGGCGACCTCGGCGCAGACGATGCCCTCGTAGCTGCCCTTGCCCCACTTCGCCCGCTCCTCGGGTTTCGCCCGGCGGCGCCCGATGTCGTAGGACAGGAACGCCGCAATGTTGGCGCCGGCCCCGGGGATCGCGCCGGTGATCATGCCGATCAGCCCGGAGCGGATGGCGGCGGGCATGTAGCGCGCCAGGATGCCGAGCGACGGCGTGGTGCGGCCGATCTTCTCGGGGATGCCGGAGCCTTCGCGCTGCGGCAACGCCCGCATCACCTCGGTGAGCCCGAACATGCCGATCAGCACGGCGACGTAGCTGATGCCGTCGAACAGCGCCGGCACGCCGTAGGTGAAGCGGGCGACGCCGTGGATGGCGTCATAGCCGACGAACGCCGCCAGCATGCCGAGCCAGCCGGTGATCCAGCCCTTCAGCGGCAGCGTGCCCGACGACATGGTGCCGCAGATCGAGATGCCGATGATGGCGAGCAGGAACATTTCCCATGACTTGAAGTTCAGCGCGATCGCGAGAATTACCGGCAGGCAGACCACCAGCAGCACGATGCCGACCCAGTTGCCGAGGAACGACGCGGTGATGGCGAGCCCCAGCGCCTCGCCGCCCTTGCCCTGCTTGGCGAGCGGATAGCCTTCCATCATGGTCGGGATGGAGTCCGGCGTGCCGGGTATGTTGATCAGCACCGCCGACACCGCCCCGCCGAACGAACTGCCGTTGTAGACGCCGAGCATGAAGGCGAGCGCCACTTCGAGCGACAGCCCGGCGGACAGCCCGATCAGCAGCATCATCGCCATGGTGGTCGACAGCCCGGGCAGCGAGCCCCAGACAATGCCGAGCACCACGCCGCCGGCGCTCACCAGCAGCAAGGTCGGCGACAGCGCATGCAGGAAGGCATCGATCATGGCGCGGCGTCCCTAGGGCAGTTGGATTTCGAACACCAGCCGGAACACCAGCGACAGGAACGCCACCCAGCCGAAGGCGATGGCCAGGCACGGCCACAGCACCGGCCGCCAGAAGATGCGAAGCACCGTAACGATGGCGATGAAGGTCGCGACCTCGAAACTGCCGATCACCAGCCGCAGCGATCCGATCCGCATCGCCGCGGCGACCGGCAGGAACTGCAGCGCCGCCACGTAGACCGCGAGGATCGCGCCGAGCAGCAGCGAGCGCCGGAAGTCGGGCGGCAGCTCGAACGCCGTCTCGCCGGCTGCCTGGCCTCGCCTGCGCCGCAGCGCCGCCAGCGCCAATAGCGCCGCCATGACCACAAGGCTGCCCGCGGTCAGGAACGGCAACAGCCCCGGCGCGGTGATCAGCCCGCCCGGCGTCGGCAGCCGCAGCGATTCGATCGCGAACCAGATGCCGATGGCGCCGATCACGCCGGCCGTCACCAGGTCCATGACCGGGGTGGCCAGGCCGGCGTTGGGGTCCTCGGACAGGACGGTCTTTTCTTTTTCGGTCATGGAATGAACGACTCGATCCGCCCGATCGCTGCGCGAGAAAAAAAGATTTGATCCAGGCGCCGGCACTTCCTCTCTCCGCCCGCGGGGAGAAGCTCGGGGTGAGGGGGCAATGCCACGAGTCTGAGCGCTCTAGACGTGGCTAATCCCCCGCACCCGGCTCCCCCGAACAAGTCGGGGGTCGCCGACCTCTCCCCGCATGCGGGGAGAGGCGAAGGCGGCGCGCGTCACACGCCGACCGGCTTGTAGCCCTGCGGCGGCCACCACTTGTCGAAGTCCTTCGGGTCGGGCAGGCCGAGCTCCTTGGCGGACTTCACCTTGGCGCCGATCTGGGCGTTGTAGCGGTTGAACAGGTAGGCGGTCTGCGCCTCGAGCTGGGCGGCGCGCTTATCGGCGGCCTCGCCGGTCAGCACCTGGAGCTCGAAGAACTTCTTCTCGGCGACGTCCTTGAACGTCTTGGATTGGGCGGCCTGAACGAAGGCCGCGGTAATTTCCTTCTGCACCGCGATCGGCACCGTGCGCCGCATCATCAAATTGTAGGTGCCGCCCGCCGGCAGCA
>Ga0326597_10012897_pt1 | contig 11003 bp, 10 predicted proteins | sample RVTome_12_FD_203789 | JGI IMG/M metagenome (GOLD analysis project Ga0326597, IMG submission 203789) | Soil microbial communities from uranium-contaminated site in the Upper Colorado River Basin, Wyoming, United States - RVT100D185 | ecosystem: Environmental > Terrestrial > Soil > Contaminated >... | reverse complement strand
TCGAAGGCGCGCCTGGAGGCGCTCGAGAAGGAGCTGGCCGACCTGCGCGAGCGGGGCGATGCCCAGAAGGCGAGCTGGCAGCGGGAGAAGGAGGTCGTGGCCGGCATACGCGAGACGCGCGAGCAGCTCGAGAAGCTGACCCCGGAGATCGAGGCGGCCGAGCGCGCCGCCGATTACGCGAAGGCGGCCGAGCTCAAGTACGGACGCGCCAACGAGCTCACGCAGCGCCTCGCCGAGCAGGAGCAGCTGCTGCGGGAGCTGAAGGCATCGGGCTCGCTCCTGCTCAAGGAGGAGGTCGACGGCGACGACGTCGCCGAGGTGGTGAGCCGCTGGACCGGCATCCCCGTCAACCGCCTGATGGAGGGCGAGACCGACAAGCTGCTCCACATGGAGGAGCGGCTGCACGAACGGCTGATCGGCCAGGACGAGGCGGTGATCGCCATCAGCGATGCCATCCGTCGTGCACGAGCCGGGCTGAAGGATCCCAAGCGGCCGATCGGCTCATTCATCTTCCTGGGCCCCACCGGGGTCGGCAAGACCGAGCTGGCCCGCGCGCTGGCCGCGTTCCTCTTCGACGACGAGAGCGCGCTGGTCCGGATCGACATGAGTGAGTACATGGAGAAGTTCGCCGTCAGCCGGCTCGTCGGCGCCCCGCCGGGCTACGTGGGCTACGAGGAGGGTGGCCAGCTGACCGAGGCGGTTCGGCGTCGGCCCTACCAGGTGGTCCTCTTCGACGAGATCGAGAAGGCTCATCCGGACGTCTTCAACATCCTTCTCCAACTGCTCGACGACGGGCGACTGACCGATTCCCAGGGTCGCACCGTCGATTTCCGCAACACGGTCGTGATCATGACCAGCAACATTGGGTCCACCGCGCTGATCGAGGCTGGCGAGACCGGACCCGATGCCTTCGCCGCCGCCGCCGAGCAGGTGCGGACCAGCCTGCGCGACCATTTCCGCCCCGAGTTCCTCAACCGGATCGACGAGATCATCGTCTTCCAGCAGCTCTCCGAGGCGCAGCTGATGGAGATCGTCCGGCTGCTCCTCGCCGCGGTCGAGCGCCGGCTCGGCGAGTCGCGCATCTCGCTGGAGGTGACCGATACGGCCCGCGCCCTCGTCGCGCGCGAGGGCTACGACCCGCGCTACGGCGCGCGCCCGCTGCGCCGCGCCATCCAGCGTTCGATCGAGAACCCGCTCGCCAAGCGGCTCCTCGCCGGCGAGTTCACCGCCGGCGATACCATCCGGATCGAGGAGCACGAAGGATCGCTGGTCTTCGAGAAGGTCGCCGCATCCCCCGAGGCGGAAAAGGTCAACGCCTAGACGGCCGACCTGGGGGTGCAAGCCACCTGCAAGATAACCGGCGATCGCACGGCCGCGGTTGGCACGGCCCAGCCCCGATCGTCCACGCGTGGGAATCCGTGCCCGCCTCTACAACGCACAGGGCAAGGACCTCGACATCGAGCTGACCGCCCGCGCCGTCAAGGGGCTCACCGACGACAAGCTGCTGTGGGTCGACGTCGAGGACTCCCGGGCTGCCGACCTCGACGTGCTCGGCGAGGCATTCGGCTTTTCCCAGCCGATCATGAACGCCCTCGCGGCGCCAGGCGACGAGGCGCGCCTGGTCCGCTCGCCCGATGCGATCCTGCTCGCCGTCCTCTCCGTGGAGGAGGAGGGCGACGGACGCCCGATCCCGGTCGCGGTCGACGTCGTCGCGCGCCGCAATGCGGTCGTCACGGTCCACGCACAGCCAGTGTCGGCGCTTGGCGAGTTCGAATCGCACGTCAGCGACGAGGGCGCGCTGGGCCGCCTCGACGCCGGATCGTTCATGGGCGGCCTGGTCGACACGATGCTCGGCTCGTTCCGCCGCCAGGTCGAGGAGATCGAGGAACAGGTCGACCGGCTCGACGAAGTCGCGCTCCGCGGCAACGACCCAGCTCATTTCCTGGAACGCGTCGTCGCGCTGAGGCGCCGGGCGGCCACCCTGCGCCGCATCCTCGTCCCGCAGCGCGAGACGTTCGGGCCGCTGGCGCGGCCTGACTTCGAGCTGCATGAGGACCTCGGGAGGCCGTGGCCCGGACTGGTCGATCGGCTCGAGAAGACGATCAGCGGGGTCGAGCGAGCCCGCGACCTGCTGGTCGGCTCGTCGGACATCTACCTGGGCCGCCTGGCACAGCGCTCCAACGACGTCATGAAGGCGCTCACCATCCTCTCGGCGGTCCTGCTGCCTGCCGTGGTGCTGGCCGGGGTGATGGGGATGAACTTCAAGCTGGAATTCTTCGACGACCCGAGCCGCTTCTGGCTCGTGGTGGGCGCCATGCTCGCATTGGCCGCGCTGATCCTGGGCGTGGCGCGGCTCCGGAAGTGGATCTGAGATGGCGATCCTGGGGGCCGCTCGTCTTCAGCATCAAGGTCGCATTCGGTCGGCACCATCCTGGTCGATGGTGCGGTGGCCGGCAGCTGGCGCGTCGAGCGTTCGGGTGAGATGGCCACGCTCGGCTACGCCGTCTTCGAGAAGATCCCCGCCGCCGCCGAACGCGAGCTGCGCGATGAGGCTGCCCGCCTCGTGCGGTTGTCGAGCCGGAGGCATCGGCCTACTCGGTGGTGCGGCAACTGCCCGCGTGACTCACCGAAGCGCCGAAGGGTACCCTCGGCGAACGCGACTCGCGGCGAACGCCGCGACGTTGGCTCAGGAGGGCGTCAGAAGCTTCTTCGTCTCGGCCGCGTGCCAGTCGAGACCCATCGCCTGGAACCGCTGGATCGCTTGCGCGATCAGCCCCTCGTCGTCTCGGGCAAAACCCAGTGCCCGGAGAGCAAATGGTTCAAGGTACGTCCCCGGCTGCAAGACCGTCGGCGCTTCGTTCTCGATCTCCGCGCGCCGTCCCAGCGCAATCAGCGCATCGAAGCGCGCGATGAGGCCAGCGATGTCCTCCAGCCCTGGGGGACTCCATTCGCCCAGCAACCGCTCGAGCTCAGCCAGGGCACCTCGTGCGGTGGCGATCTCCACGCGTCTAGGATCCAGGACGGAGCCGTAGCCCTCCATGCCGAGGTCCTCTGCCGCCTGTTCCAGGCGCCGCGCCTCCCGATCATTCCCCAGCCAGGCGTGGGCGAGGGCACAGCGCAGGAGTGACCCGGCATTCGACACGCAGGGCGTCGCGATGTTGGCTTCGACTGCCGCCTCCGCTCGCGACGTAAGATCGCGAACCGCCGTCCAGCGACCAGTCGCCTGCCCGACGGCGATCAAGAGCACAACCGCATGTATCCGATGATGGGGCGTAAGGCTCCGCGTCACCTCGTCGTGCGCCTCCGCGATGCGGCGGGCCTCCTCCAGACGGCCGGTCGCGATGCACGCGTCAAGGCCGAACATGTAGATCAACGCGATGTGATCTGGATCGGTCAGCTCCGGCACGATCTCGATGCGGCGCTGGACCCAGGCGAAGGCATCGTCATAGTCCCCTCGGGCGGATGCCACCTCTGAGCGCGCAGCCCATGCCCATGACCGCAGCTCCATATCGCCCAGCCGATCGGCGAGCTCGCTGGCCTCCTGAGCAGCCTCGCCGAATGCTTCCGAGTCGAAAAAGGCGCGCGCGATCAACGCACGCGCCCTCGCCGGGGACTCGGCCTCAGCGAGGTCGAGGGCCTGTTCGATCCACCCTTCGATCAGCTTGCCATCTGGCCGGCGCTTCCACATCGCGGCGCGCGTGGCCGTGTGGAACGCAAGCAGGCTGTAGGTGTCGGCTGCAGTGGCCGAGTCATTGCCGTCCAGCGAGTTCTGCATCGCCGTCCAGAAGGCCTCGCCATCGAACTTGAAGACGTTGGCGCGCCCGACCTCCCGCCAGAGCGCGGCTCGGGCGGCCGCTCCCGATTCCAGCTGGAGCGCGCGGTGCAGGAGCGCCAGACCGTCGTCAATCTCGAAACGGCCGATCGCGAGCTCGGCCGCGCGACGGAGCCACGCCAGCGCGCCCGCGCGCAGATCCTCGTGCTCCGGCTTTCTGTCCGCCCATGCGAGATCGACGTCCTCGGGTCGCACCGCCTCGGCGTAATGGTGGGCCAGCAGCGGTGCGTATTCATCCCGCCCCTCGCCGGTCCGCTCGAGCCAGCGTGCGAATGCTGCGTGCAGCCGCGCCCGCCTGGCCCTCGGCAGGCTGGCATAGGCGACTTCGCGGGTCACGGCGTGCTTGATTGCGTATTCGCGGTCGCCGGCGATCGACGATCCGGGGCGACGGCGAATGAAATCGCGCTCTTCGAGAATCCGGAGATCTGGCTGCGCACCCTGCACCAGCTCATAGACCGGGCCGGCCCAGAAGATGCGACCGATCACCGAGGCCGCCTGGAGGGCCTGCTTCTCATCCGGCTCGAGCAGGTCGACGCGCGCGGCGACGACGGCCTGCACGGTGTCTGGAACGGCGAAGTCCGGCGCCAGGTCCGCCATGTGCCACGATCCGTTCCGGCGCTCGAGCAGGTGTCGGTCGATGAGCGTCCCGATCAGCTCCTCGACGAAGAAGGGGTTGCCCTCAGCGCGTTTCACGATGACCTCTCGCAGACCGGCGGGGAGCTTTCCCCCGAGCAGCTCATCGAGCATCCGGACAGCGTCCTCTGGTGCCAGCGCCTCGAGGTGAACGGTCGCCGCGGGAATGCGGCTGCCCCAACCGGGTCGGCGCTCGAGCAGCTCTGGGCGCCCGGTTGCGATCACAAGCAGCGGCCCGCGCGTGTCATGCACCAGACGTTCGAGAAGGTCGAGCAGCTGCTCCTCAGCCCAATGCACGTCCTCGATGAGCATGACCATTGGCCGATTCGCAACGATCTCATCCAGGAAGTCGACCCATGCGTCCTGGAACCGATCCCGCGCGGCCAGGGGGTGGAGCCCCTGGCCCACGTCGAGCCCAAGCGTCAGTCCCAGGATCTCCCGCGACCCCAGCCGTTCGAGGACGATCGCCGGCGGGTCGGTCTCGAGGATCGCAAGATGCTCCTTCAGCACCTCCCCCAGGGGCCAGTAGGTGATCCCCTGGCCGTATGAGAGGCAGCGACCGGTGCGACGCAGCGGCTCCGGCGAGCGAGTGCCGAGGTGCTCCCAGAACTCGCGCACCAGTCTCGTCTTGCCGACGCCCGCATCTCCGAGAATCGTGATGAGTCGGGCCTCGCGCTGGTCCACAGCACGCTGATAGGTGGTGTCGAGCTGGCCGATCTCTTCGCTGCGGCCGACGAACGCCCGCTGAAGGCCTCCAATGCCGCGTGGGCGCATGAGCGACAGCGCGCGCAGGAGAGGGCGGCCTTCGACCCCATCGGGCTTCCCCTTGGCGGCGATCGTCTGAGGCTCGGCGAACTCAAAGGCGCCGCGAACCGTCGCGACGGTTCGGGCCCCCACCAGGATCTGCCCGGGCTCGGCGGCCTGCTCCAGTCGCGCGGCCACGTTGACCGCGTCACCGGTGACGAAGGAGCTGCCTTCGCGGGGCTTGCCGACGACGACCTCACCGGTATTGACGCCGAGCCGGAGCCCGAGCGACTCGCCGAAGAGCTCACGCAGGCGTCGCTGCATCGCCAGCGCGGCGTGGAGGGCCCGCTCGGCATGGTCCTCGAGCGATACGGGTGCGCCGAAGGCCGCCATCACCGCGTCCCCGACGAACTTCTCAACTGTCCCGCCGGCTCGCTCGATCTCGGCAGCCATCGCGTCGTAGAAGCGCTCCAGCATTGCCCGCGTCCGCTCGGGATCCTGGGATCCGCCCAATGCAGTCGACCCCACGAGGTCGGCGAAGACGACGGTGGCGAGCTTGCGCTCGCTCTGATCCGGCTGGGTTGGAACCGGAGTGGCGCAAGTCGGGCAGAACCTTGCGTCGTCCGGAAGGGTGGCCCCACAGGTTGCGCACGCGTTCATCGCAGCCATTGTGCCGCAGTGGCGCCAGTATATTGACAGCCATCGATATAATGGCGGGGTGAAGTCAACCGATCCGGACGTCGAGCTCCTCCAGGCGATCGCCGACCCCGTTCGGCTGTCGATCCTGCGCCAGCTCGCCACCTCCCTCGGATCGGTCTGCGCCTGCGACTTCACCGAGTGCTGCACCGTCAGCCAGCCGACAGTGAGCCACCACCTGAAGGTGCTGCGCGAGGCCGGCGTGGTCACCACCGAGCGCCGCGGCACCTACATCTACTACGACCTCTCCCCTGACTTCGCCCGCCGCTGGAGCGGCATCGGCGCCAGCCTGGCGGGACTCGTCCCGCTCGCGTAGATCGCAGACCGACCAAGGAGCAAAGCCGATGACCAACCAGATTCACGAGACGGTGCGCAGGCACTACGCGCAGTCAGCCCTGCAGGTCCTGGGCCGCGACGAGGCCGCGTGCTGCGATGACGCCTGCTGCACCGACGGCAGCGTCGGACCGGAGCTCTACTCCGCCCTCGAGCGAGATGAGATGCCCGATGCAGCGGTGATGGCCTCGCTGGGCTGCGGCAACCCGATCGCCGTCGCGGACCTGCATCCCGGTGAGCGGGTCCTCGACCTGGGCTCGGGAGGCGGGATCGACGTCCTCCTCTCGGCGAAGCGGGTCGGTCCCACCGGCCGCGCCTTCGGCCTCGACATGACCGACGAGATGCTGACCCTGGCCCGGCGCAACGCCGCCGAGGCGGGGGCGGGCAACGTCGAGTTCCTGAAGGGCCAGATCGAGGCGATCCCGCTCCCCGCCGGGAGCGTCGACGTCGTGATCAGCAACTGCGTCGTCAACCTGGCGGCCGACAAGCCGTCGGTCTTCCGCGAGATCGCGAGGGTGCTGCGGCCGGGCGGACGGATCGGCATCAGCGACATCGTGGCCGACGACGCGCTCACCCCCGAGCAGCGAGCCGAGCGCGGCTCCTACGTGGGCTGCATCGCCGGCGCGCTCTCGTTCAGCGAGTTCGAGGAGGGCCTGCGGGCGGTCGGACTGACCGATGTCTCCGTCACCCCGACCCACTCCGTCGCGGACGGGATGCACTCGGCGATCGTGCGGGCCAGGAAGCCGGAGGGCGCCGCGGCCTCGGAGCTTCCGGTCCCGGCCGCCGCCTGCGGGTGCGGATCGGACTGCTGCTGAACAACAAGAAGCGACCCGAAGAGATCTTTCACCGTCTCCCCGGCGCTCTTCCCTCTCGCGAGTTCTTCTCGCCGGTCTTACGACGTCCGACCTCTTCGGATCGAGATGAACTATCCCAGACCGGCCTGAAGGACACCAGTGCCGAACGGCCCGATTTGGCCTTATCGGTGCCGGCGCCGCCGTCCGGCGGGGGTCGGCCGGGGTCGCTCCCGCACGTCGCGACGGGGCGGGGGCACGTAGCGGCGGCGTCGGATCTCGACGTTGGCCGCCTCGATGATCGGAGGGAAGCGCACGAACGCGGCGTATATCGCAACGGCGATCCCCGGCACGACGAGGAGGAGCAGGAGCGCCAGCGGCACGTGGATGACGACGAGCAGGGGCACCACCAGCCAGGTGCCGAAGATCGACCAGAAGACCCACTCGTGGAGCCCCAGGATCGCCGGATAGCGCCGATACATGCGCTGCGCGGCGTTGTAGACGATGACTGCACCGACCAGGATCACGAGCGCCCCCACCCACATCATCGTGAACAGGTCGCCGAAGTTGATCGGGGTGAACGGATCGAAGAGCTTGCCCATCGGTCGCGGAGTCTAGCAGCCGTCCCGCGCGGGTGGCTCAGCCGGCCAGGCGTCGGACGGCAAGGACGGTGGCGACCGTGACATCGGCCAGGGTCTCGTAGTCGAGCGTCGCGGGCTTGTCGCTGGAGCGGTGGTAGTGCGGGTTGCGGAAGTTGGCGGTATCGGTCACCTGGATCGCCGGCAGGCGCTTGTCCCAGAAGCGGCGGTGGTCGCTCCGCGAGAAGTTGCGTGCCAGCGGCACGAGGTTCAGCAGGGGGCCGATGATCGGCAGGTCGCACGGGTCGCGCAGCATCACCACCCGCTCACGCCCGACGGCCGCGGCGGCGCATTCGGCCCAGGTGCGGACCAGCGCGGTCGACCGGCGCCGATGGATTGCCACCACCCCGTCACCCGCGTTGTCCCGGGCGAGCAGCCGCTTCATCTGTCCCGGGTAGAGCATCCCCACCCCGGGCGCCAGCTTCTGCGTGTTCGGGCGCGGGTCCATGTAGCCGATGGGGTCGAACACGATCGCGGCGCGCACCCGATGGCGCGTGCGCAGCAGCTTGACCAGCTCGCGTGAGCCGATGAGGCCGATCTCCTCGAAGTCAGGCGCCGCCAGGACCACGGTCCACCGCAGCGAGTCGCCGGCCAGCAGGCGCGCCAACTCCATCAGGATCGCGACACCAGCCCCGTTGTCATCGGCCCCGGGCGAGTTCCAGACCGTGTCATGGTGCGCGACGACGACGATCGCATCGGTCTCGCGCCCTGACTTGGTCGCGATCAGGTTGGCGCCGCGCAGCTCCGGGTAGCGGGTGATTCGCTTCTTCGGGCGGCCATCGCTCGGCTTGTCGCGCAGGCCCCATTCGCCATGCAGCTCGAGCTCCTGACGCTCGGTGGTCCAGCCCGCCGCGTGCCAGGCGTCCGTGATCAGGGCATCGGCCTCGTCCATGGCGGCCGGCGCGTGCAACCGGCTGCGTGGTCCGGGGATCGACTCGACCAGGGCTCGCAGCCGGGCCGGGGAGGTCTCGGCGCGCACAGCCGCTGCCGCGGCGAGCAGCTCTGCGGACGGGTCTGGATAGGAAGGCTCGTTGGTCCCCAGCACCGTGACAGCCTAGCCCGCCGCCACTGCCCCAGTTCGAGCGAGGCGATGCTCGCCCAAGCGAACTACGCAGCCCTCGATGACCGGCCGCCAGTCAGGACGGTAGGCCCCGCGCTTCGTGAGGGGGACAGTCTGACGGCGCTGCCGATGGCCGACTCCTCTCGGGCACGCCATTGCTGCATACTTGCCGACAGGTTGTGGCACCCGGACCTGTTCGAGTAGACAAAAGGGAAGACATGGGACCTACGGAGATCGTTATCGCCACCATCGTCATCGCCGTGCTCGGGGGCGTCCTCGCCATCTGGTTCCGTCGACGACAGAAGCCGTAGCCGTCGGATTCCTGCGGAACGACTCCGGAGCTGAGCCCGGGGTCCACAACTTCGTCATCGGCCGGACGCTGCACGTCCGCTCGCAAGCGCGCCCCACGCAGAGCAGGGCAAGCCAGTCGTGTTCTCCGTGGAAGGCTTGACACCAGGCACCGTCCGCCACAAGAACCCCGGCAGGGCATGCCGGGGTTCTGGATTCGTATCGGCCATCATCCGTCTGGCGTCATTCACGCACACTCGGCCACGCTGCAGTGGCCGCGGCCGAGCTATCACATGGGGTAGCCACCTGGCTGCCCCTACCCTCCCAGCCAAGAACCCTGGCGGAGGTACGCCGCCAGGGTTCTTCACTTTCTGCGGCGATGCCACCCGTGGATCATGGTGAGCAAACCTCGCCGCTCCCGCGTATCTCCGTGCCGGGCACGCCGGTCCGGACAGCTCGTCGGATCGCGCTAGAAGCGCCCGGGCTCAGCTTCGAAGGGCGAAACGGAAACTCGCTAGCTGTTCGGATGCAGTGTCGGCATGTTCATGCAGCTGCCTGGGTCCTCTGCGTCCATTAGGCTGGGGACTACCTGATTGCCGATCACACCCGCCCTAGCCGTCCCGGCACACGCCTGATTCGGCAGGTCCTGGTTCCACGCCAACGCCGACCCGGCACCGATCACGGCGAGACTGGCACTCAAGACCAGGGACACGAGCACTCTTCGCATGGTTTCCATCTCCTTCTTCTGCACGATTGAGATCGTCGCCTGGCGAGGCTGAGCGACCGCAACCGAGACAGGCAGTATAGGGCGGCGTTGACCTCTCGACCTCCATATGCACATCGTCGTATCTTTCCGGTCCCATGGCGCAATTTCGCGGCGCTGATCTGGCGGCGGTGCTGACCTTCCTCTCGCCGCTCCCGCGTGTCCCCGCGGCGGGCACGCCGGCTCGGACAGCTCGTCGGCAGCCGCGTAGGATCGCCCTAGGGGATACTCCGGCTATCCGTCTGGCGTCATTCACGCACACTCGCGCAGGCTGCTGCGCCTACGCCCGAGGCAGCCGAGCCCCGCGCCACGAGTCTCATCGGTTCATCGTTGCGCGCGGCGACCACGCTCAAGCGGCGAGCGTGGCGTCCAGCTTGGTGAACGCCTCGAGCCAGCCCTGCTCGCTGGGGGACGCCAGATGCTCCGGGAGCCACTGGCGGATCTCGAGTCGCGTCCGTCCGTCGGCCTCGTCGTGGAACTCGACTCGCATTCTCGTCTCGAACGGCTCGAAGCCCCCCGGCAGCTGGCCAGTGATGTGCATGATGCCGTCGAGCAGCTCGCCGTCGACGACGTCCGTGAGGTCGATGCGGAGGTGGGTCCAAGTGCCGGGTTCGGCTGGAAAGACCTCCGACCACCGCTGATAGCCGCCGGGGCGCACGTCGAACTCGATCTCGTCGCGGGGCAGTGAGTTGCCGATCGGGCCCCACCACGCCGCGAAGTGATCGGGGTCCGTGAACGCCTCGTAGACGACCGCGCGCGGCGCGTTGACGATGCGCGCAAGGGCGAGCTGTGGGGTCGTCGTCGTGGTCATCGCCTACCTCTCTTGGTTTCGGTCTTGGTCTCGGCCTGGGATGCCGGCTGCTCTGCGGCGAGTCGAGCGAGGTGGTCGTCGAGCCTGTCGAAGCGCTCGGCCCAGAGCCGCTCGGACCGCGCGAGCCACATCGCCGCGCTGGCGAGCGACGTCGGGGAGAGTCGCGCGCGCCGCCACCTGCCATGCTGGCTTCGGGTGATGAGCGACGCGCGCTCGAGCACCTTGAGGTGTCGGGAGATCGCCGGGAGGCTGATGGAGTAGGGGGCCGCGAGCTCCGTGACCGTCGCCTCACCGACGGCGAGCCGCTCGACGATGCCCCGGCGGGTGGCGTCGGCGAGCGCACCGAAGAGCAGGTCGAGGTCCTCGCTCGTCCGTTCGTGGACAACACTTAACATGATGGTTAACTCTAGCGGC